>Ga0302314_10013520_pt1 | contig 14022 bp, 11 predicted proteins | sample III_Palsa_N2_3_FD_200533 | JGI IMG/M metagenome (GOLD analysis project Ga0302314, IMG submission 200533) | Peat permafrost microbial communities from Stordalen Mire near Abisko, Sweden - III_Palsa_N2_3 | ecosystem: Environmental > Terrestrial > Soil > Palsa > Peat permafrost | place: Sweden... | reverse complement strand
ATTTTTTTACACCCGAGATCCGCTTGGACATGAATTATCTGCAAAGCGGCAACCATCCAATCGACCATACGATCGTCGGCTCCACTGAGGAATTTCGCTCGGGGGAATTCCAGATCGAACAGGTGAGTTTCGGCGGTGACTTCCACTGGCACAACGTAAGGGCGCGATTTCTCTCGATGTTCGGCGAGTTCGCTACGACTACGCCCCGCAACGATGCAAGTTCCGCCGTGGGCCAGTGGGATCTCGCTGATGCCTACCGGTACTTCTCGGAGGCAAATGCCGGGTACCACTTCGACCTGAACCACGGCCTCAATGTCGATCTGGGCGTATTTGTCTCGTATATCGGCTTGTTCAGCTATTACAACTATGACAACTGGACTTACCAGCCGTCGTTCGTGTCTTCCAACACGCCTTGGTTCTTTAACGGACTTCGAGTTCAGTGGTGGCCAACCCAAAACTTGAAAATCGAGCCATGGCTCATCAATGGCTGGCAGTCTTATGCCAAGTTCAATAGCAAGCCCGGATTCGGAGGGCAGATCCTCTGGATTCCGAATGACTCGCTTAAATTGGTCTTTAACAGCTATTCCATTGGCCAAGATAATTTGAGCTGCCAATCGAATAGCACGAGCGGATCGAACGGATCCATGGATAGCCTCTGCCAGCCCCAAAATGGCGGCAACCCTAATGCTTCCGTCGGATCATATGTTGCGGCGGGAGGGCCGGTTGATTGGTCGAGGGTGAAGCGTGTTCATGAAGACGATAGTGTCGAGGTCAAATACTACGACGCGCACGGCCAAGGGGGAAACGGCGTGTCCAGAATGGCTTTCAGCTATACGGTTGATCTCGGCTGCGAATACGGCGGCGGCGTGACGTGCTCGGGCGGAAAAAATAAGGAGAGTTTTTTCGGCATGATGCTTTATGACCGTACGTGGTTCCACAGCGATCTATATGCGGTCACGATTGGCGGCGGCTTCATGAACAATCCGGGTCGCTATCTGGCTCTGACGCCGCCTATTAACGGAGCGACTGCGGCCACTGGCTCGCCATACTTCACCCAGGCGCCTGGGCAAAAGCTTTTTCAATGGGACACTCAGCTCAATTTTCAATACATGCCCAAGGATTGGATTACCTGGTGGACGGAAGCGACGCTCCGGCATTCGAGCGCGCCGTATTGGTCCGGCTCTGGCGGCGTGACACCGCCGGGCGGCAATAACGGCTCGCCGGGGAGCTGTGTTGGAGGCGGCTCCAGCGCCACCACCGGCCAGTGCGAGGTAGGCGACTGGTTTCCAGATCTTCGCACCCGCGAAGTAGTGTACGGCGCTGGCGTTCTCGTCAAATTCTGAGGTTTGGCCTCATCATGGATGGCGCATTTGTACTCATCGGCCTTGCGCTGTATGCAGTCACGCACTGGCTGATCTCGGCGATTGCACGGCTCGGGGGCGGCGAATGACTGGCGTCTACGCTTTGAGCGCGCTACTTGCTTTTGCGCTCGGCGCGTACCTCCTGTACGCCCTCATCCGGCCGGAGAAATTCTGATGACATTCGCGTCTGTCACGCTGATTGTCATGCTTCTCCTGGTCGTGCTGCTCCTGACGCGGCCCGTTGGGCTCTATCTTGCGGATGTCATGCAGGGCAGACCGATCTGGGCGCTGCGCACGGGAGCGCGCACGGAAGCCTGCATCTATCGACTCGCGGGTGTCGACCCCGCCATCGAGATGAGCTGGAAAAAATACGCGATCGCATTGCTGACGTTCAACTCACTCGGTGCGATCTTTGTCTACCTCCTGCAGCGGCTGCAGGCTTGGCTGCCGCTCAATCCGCAGCATTTCGCGAATGTGGCGCCGGACTCGGCATTCAATACGGCGGTGAGTTTTATCACCAATACGAACTGGCAGGGCTATTCTGGCGAATCCACCATGAGCTATCTCACGCAGATGGCGGGCCTTGCCGTGCAGAACTTTTTGTCCGCAGCGACCGGCATCGTTGTAGCGATCGCGCTCATCCGCGCGTTTGCGCGTCACAGTACGGCGACGATCGGCAACTTCTGGGCGGACATCACGCGTTGTACGCTCTATGTTTTGCTGCCCATCTCCACACTCCTCGCGATCGCCTTCGTGTCCCAGGGTGTGGTGCAGAATTTCAGCGCGTACAAAGACGTGCCGACCGTCGAGGCGCTCACCTATCAGCAGCCCAAGACGGATGCTCAGGGCGCCCCCATCAACGATGCCGCCGGCAATCCCGTGCAGGAGACGCTGACGACCCACATGCAGACGCTGCCCATGGGTCCGATCGCCTCGCAGGAGAGCATCAAGGAACTCGGCACCAACGGCGGCGGTTTCGTCAACGCAAACTCCGCACATCCCTTTGAGAATCCCACGGCGTTGTCGAATTTTCTGCAGATGCTCGCCATTCTCCTCATTCCAGCGGCGCTGACGAATACCTTCGGCCGGCTCGTGGGCGATACGCGCCAAGGCTGGGCCGTCTTCGCGGCCATGCTGATTCTGTTCGTGCCGCTTGCGGCCATGGCGGTGTACAACGAACAGGGCGGCAATCCTCGCATTGCGGCGCTCGGCGTCGATCAGGCGGCGAGCGAGCTGCAAGCGGGCGGCAATATGGAGGGCAAGGAGGCGCGCTTCGGCATCGGTGCCTCGGCGTTGTTTGCCACGGTGACCACGGGTACCTCCTGCGGTGCGGTCAATTCGATGCATGACTCATTCACACCGCTCGGCGGCTTCGTGCCGCTCTTTCAGATGCAGCTCGGCGAGGTCGTGTTCGGAGGAGTCGGAACCGGGCTCTACTCGATGCTGATATTCGCCATCATCGGTGTCTTCATTGCCGGACTCATGATCGGCCGCACGCCGGAATATCTCGGCAAAAAAATCGAAGCGTTCGAGATGAAGATGAGCTCGGTCGCCATTCTGGTGATGCCCTTCATCGTGCTCGTGGGCACGGCCATCGCGGTCTCGATAGCCCCCGGCAAGGCGGGGGTGGCAAATCCCGGCGCGCACGGATTCTCGGAAATCCTGTACGCCTTCACATCCGCATCAAATAACAACGGCAGCGCGTTTGGCGGAATTTCGGCCAACACCGTGTTCTACAACACGGCACTCGCGCTTGTGATGTGGGTAGGACGCTATTGGCCGATTGTCGCGGTGCTCGCGATCGCAGGTTCACTCGCCGCTAAGAAACGCGTGCCCGTGACAGCCGGCACCATGCCCACGCACGGCCCGACTTTCGTCGTCTTGCTGATTGGCACGGTACTCCTCGTCGGTGCGCTCACCTTCGTGCCGGCTCTCGCGCTGGGCCCCATCGTCGAGCATCTGACGCTGTGGGCGCATTAGAAGCAGATTCAAGGCATCACCACGTGGCACGTCAGAAGCTCTCCATGTTCGACCGCGCACTCTTTGGGCTCGCGCTCGCGGATGCTTTTCGCAAGCTTGATCCGCGCGTGCAGTGGCGCAACCCCGTGATGTTCGTCGTCTACGTCGGGGCGATTCTGACCACGATGCTGTGGTTCCAGGCTCTCGCCGGCCGTGGCGAGGCGCCCGGCTGGTTCATCCTGAACGTGGCGATCTGGCTGTGGTTCACCCTGCTGTTTGCGAATCTGGCTGAGGCTCTAGCGGAGGGTCGCAGTAAAGCGCAGGCGGCGTCGCTGCGCGGACTCAAGCAGACGGTAATGGCGAAGAAGCTCGCGCATCCGCAGGATCGCACGCGCACGAGCGCCATGCGAGCGAGCGATCTGCGTCGCGGCGATGTAGTGCTGGTCGAGGCCGGCGACTACATACCGGCCGATGGTGAGGTACGCGAGGGCGCAGCATCGGTGGATGAGAGCGCGATCACCGGCGAGTCAGCGCCGGTCATCCGCGAATCGGGCGGCGACTTTTCTGCCGTCACCGGAGGCACGCGCGTCATATCCGATTGGATCGTCGTGACAGTGACGGCCAATCCGGGCGAGACATTCATCGATCGCATGATCGCCATGGTCGAGAGCGCCAAGCGGCAGAAGACACCGAACGAGATCGCACTCACGATCCTGCTGGTTGCGCTCACCCTCGTATTCCTGTTCGCGACCGCCACGTTGCTGCCGTATTCGCTCTACAGCGTCGCCGTCGCCAAGCTCGGCACGCCGGTCAGCATCACCGCACTCATCGCCCTGCTCGTGTGTCTCATCCCAACGACGATCGGTGCGTTGCTCTCTGCAATCGGCGTCGCGGGCATGAGCCGCATGATGCAGGCGAATGTCATCGCGACCTCGGGTCGAGCCGTCGAAGCGGCGGGCGACGTCGACGTCCTGCTGCTCGACAAAACGGGCACAATTACACTCGGCAACCGGCAGGCCGCGGCATTCATCCCGGCGCCCGGCGTGTCCGAGGAGGAGTTGGCGGGAGTCGCGCAGCTCGCCTCGCTCGCCGATGAGACACCGGAAGGCCGCAGTATCGTGGTGCTTGCCAAGCAGCGCTTCAATCTGCGTGAGCGCGATTTGCAATCGCTGGCGGCGACGTTCATTCCGTTCTCCGCTCTTACGCGCATGAGCGGAGTGAATATTGGCGCCCGTATGGTGCGCAAAGGCGCCGCGGATGCCATTCGCAAGCAGGTCGAAGCTTTAGGCCAGGTCTTTCCCAAGACAATCCAGGCAACCGTCGATGACGTGGCACGCCGCGGCAGTACGCCATTGCTCGTGTCGGACGATGCCCGGGTGCTTGGCGTCATCGAGCTTAAGGACATCGTGAAGGGCGGCATCAAGGAGCGCTTCGGCGAGCTGCGCCGCATGGGAATCAAGACGGTGATGATCACCGGTGACAACAAACTCACCGCCGCAGCGATCGCCGCGGAGGCGGGCGTCGATGATTTCCTGGCCGAAGCCACTCCGGAGGCAAAGCTGCGGCTGATTCGGGATCATCAGAGCGAGGGCCGGCTCGTGGCCATGACGGGAGATGGCACCAACGACGCGCCGGCGCTCGCTCAGGCGGATGTGGCCGTCGCCATGAATACCGGCACCCAGGCCGCCAAGGAAGCCGGCAACATGGTCGATCTTGACTCCAACCCCACGAAGCTCATCGAGGTCGTGGAGACCGGTAAGCAGATGCTGATGACGCGGGGCTCATTGACCACGTTTAGCATTGCCAACGATGTGGCCAAGTATTTCGCGATTATCCCTGCGGCATTTGCCACGACCTATCCGCAGCTTAATGCGCTCAATGTCATGCGGCTCGCAAGCCCTCTGTCGGCGATCCTTGCCGCCGTCATCTTCAATGCGGTCATCATCGTGTTTCTTATTCCACTGGCGTTGAAGGGCGTGAAGTACCGGGCACTCGGCGCAGCCGTGCTCCTGCGCCGCAATCTTCTCGTCTATGGCCTCGGGGGCATTTTGGTGCCCTTTGTCGGAATCAAGCTCATCGACCTGGGCCTGGTACTGGCTCGTCTCACCTGAGGAGCGCCTCGTGCTGCGCGCAGTCATTCGACCTGCCATCGTTCTGCTAGCCATCTTGACGGTTCTCACCGGCGTCATCTATCCCTTCCTCGTGACGGGCATCGCGGCCATTGCCTTCCCGGATCAGGCGCATGGCAGCCTGATTGCGCGCGACGGCAAACCCGTCGGTTCCCAATTGATTGGGCAGAGCTTCAGCGATCCGAAGTACTTCTGGAGTCGACCGTCCGCAACGTCTCCGCAACCGTACAACGCTGCGAGTTCAGGCGCCTCGAACTTTGGCCCGCTCAATCCGGCCCTCACCGATGCCATCAAGACGCGAATTCTTGCGCTCAAGGCGGCCGATCCGCTCAATAGGGCGCCCATTCCGGTGGACCTTGTCACCGCCTCGGGCAGCGGTCTTGATCCGCATATCAGTGTCGCCGCCGCGCAGTACCAAATAGCCCGCGTCGCGCGGGCGCGCAGCCTCGACGTGTGGGCAGTGCAAGCGCTCGTCGCGGCGCACGAGCAGCGCAGATTGTGGGGGCTCTTCGGCGAGCCACGCGTCAATGTACTCGAACTCAATCTGGCACTTGACGGCCACGGTACACGCGGTAGCGAGACCAGCGCGCCGTGATGGATGAGAATTTCGCGTTCCGGGTAGGCAGGCGAGCCGCGCGGCTGTAGCCTTCAGCCATGGCGGACGTGCGGCCCGATCCGGATCAACTCCTGCGGCACGTCGAGGAGGAGGAGAAGCGTGCGAAGCGTGGTCGACTGCGCATATTCTTCGGCTTCTCGGCGGGCGTCGGGAAAACCTACGCGATGCTTGAGGCCGCACGCGCGGCGCGCTCTTCTGCCACAGATATCGTCGTAGGCTATATTGAGCCGCACGGCCGGGTAGAGACCGAGCGCCTGCTTGACGGTCTCGAGCGGCTCTCCACTCTCTCAACACACTATCGCGGCATGGTGCGCGAGGAATTCGACCTCGACGCAGCTCTGCGCCGCATGCCGACCATTTTGCTCGTTGATGAGCTTGCCCATTCAAATCTCGTCGGCGGGCAGCCCGCACCGCGTCACCCGAAGCGCTGGCAGGACGTCGAGGAGCTATTGGAGGCGGGCATCAGCGTGTGGACGACGGTCAACGTTCAGCACCTGGAGAGCTTGAATGACCTCATTACCCAGATCACGGGTGTGCGCCAGCGCGAAACTCTCCCCGACCACGTGTTTGATGAGGCCGATGAGCTTGAGCTGATCGATCTGCCGCCTGACGATTTGCTCGCGCGTCTGCACGCCGGCAAGGTGTACATCCGCGACGAAGCGGCGAATGCGGTCGAGCGCTTCTTTCGCAAGCCGAATCTTTTGGCGCTGCGCGAGCTTGCGCTGCGCCGCGTCGCGGATCGCGTCGAGGCCAGTGCGCGCGCTGCCGCGCCCGCAGATGCCGCGCGCACGCGCTTCGCAAACGATCGCATTCTTGTCGCGATAGGCCCCGATGCGCAGGCCGAGCAGCTGGTGCGGGCGGGTAAACGCATCGCCGATGCCCTCGATGCACAGTGGATAGTCGTATATGTCGAGACTCCGGCGCTGCTGCGCCTGTCGGAAACGGAGCGCAATCGGCGCATTGACCTTTTGAGGCTGGCCGAATCATTGGGCGCGGAGACCGTCACACTCGACGGTCCTACGGCAGCCACGACGCTTGCGGAGTATGCACAGACCCGACATGCGACGCGCCTCATCGTGGGGTCTGCCAAGCGCCGCGGCTGGCGGACGTGGCTGCGGCGGTCGACGACGACCGAGCTTGTGTCGCGCGCACATGATTTTGATGTCCTGGTGATTGCTGCGACCCCACGGGGCGGCACCGATCCGAGCCGGACTTTGCGTAACTCGACTGCGGCCGATGTGCAGCCGATTCGCTGGGATCGTTATGCCTGGGCGCTGACGAGCACGCTCATGTGTACGGCCGCTGCGTTTCTCATGTACCCGCGCTTCGAGCTGTCGAACCTCGTGATGGTCTATCTTCTTGGCGTGACGCTCGCCGGGCTGCGGCTGGGTCGCGGCCCTGCGGCTTTGACGGCATTGCTGAACGTCGTGGCTTTCGACTTCTTCTTCGTGCCGCCGCGATTCAGCTTCGCCGTCTCGGATGCGCAATACCTCGTGACGTTTGTTGTCATGCTGACCATTGCTCTCGTCATCGCCAATTTGATGGCGAGCGTGCGCCAGCAAACCCGCGTCGCCGGCGCACGCGAGCGCCGCACGGCACTTCTCTATGGGATGAGCCGCGAGCTTGCCGTCACTCGCGGCGTAGGCAACATGGCGCGCGTTGCAGTGAAACACGTCGCCGAGGTTTTTAACTGCCTGGTGACGGTTCTGCTCCCCGATGGTGCCGGCAAATTGCACTTTCCACATGAGACACCGCTGGAGGTTTCCCTGCGCGCAGCAGATCTTGCGATCGCGCAGTGGGTAGTCGATCACGGGCGGCGTGCGGGTCTTGGCACGGATACGTTGCCTGCGGCGCCGGCGCTGTATCTGCCGCTCGGGGATTCCCGGCCGGCGCTTGGCGTCGTGGCCGTGCTGCCGAGCAATCCACGTCGCGTGCTTCTGCCTGAGCAACGGCATTTGCTCGAGACCTTTGCCGGGCAGATTTCTTTTGCCCTGGAGCGCGCACGGCTCGCCGAGACCGCTGAGTCCGCTCGGGTTGCGGCAGAGGGCGAGAGTCTGCGCAATACCTTGCTCGCCTCCATCTCGCACGACCTGCGTACGCCGCTTGCGATTCTGGCGGCCGCCGGCAGCACTCTGGCAGAACACGGCGCGGCCCTGGATCCGGTGACGCGATCCGAGCTTGCGCGTTCGATCGAAAGCACGGCGCGCGAAATGTCAGACCTCGTCTCGAACGTCCTTGACCTGACGCGCTTCGAGGCGGGCGAGGTCGTGTTGCGACGTGATTGGCAGGCGCTCGATGACCTCATCGGCACCGCGTGGCAGCGGATGGATGCGCAACTGGAGGCGTATCCGATCGAGCTTTCCCTGCCTGCGGATCTGCCGCCCGTGTACGTGGACGCAGCTCTCATCGTGCAGGTGTTTGCCAACCTGTTTGATAACATCGCCAAATACACGCCCGCCGGCACGCGTGTGCGTGTTGCAGCAGCGGCTGAAAAGCAGTTCGTGCGCGTCTACGTCGACGATGAGGGGCCGGGCTTACCCGGGGGCGAGACCGCGCGACTGTTTGATAAGTTCCAGCGGGGAACCGGCGAGGGCGCGATTGCTGGGGTCGGCCTTGGTCTTGCCATCTGTCGAGCGATCATCCGCGCTCACGGCGGCAGTATCGAGGCGCAGCAGCGTCCGGGCGGTGGCGCGCGCTTCGAATTGACGCTGCCGACGACGGAGCAAGCCTCGTGACGCAGGCCATGCATGTCATCCTCGCCGTTGAAGACGAGCCCGCGCTGCGCAGCATCCTGCGTGCGCTCTTTGAGGCAGAGAACTACCGTTTCATTGAGGCGAGTACCGCCGTCCGTGCGGACGTTGAAGCGCGCACGCACAAGCCCGATCTGATGCTCGTCGACCTGGGGTTACCAGACGGCGACGGTCTTGACGTCATTCGCCGGGTGCGCACCTGGTCCGCAGTCCCCATCATTGTTCTGTCGGCGCGGACAATGGAAGAACAGAAGATCGCCGCTTTGGATGCGGGAGCTGATGACTACGTCACGAAGCCATTCAGCGCACCGGAGCTCTTGGCGCGCGCGCGTTCGACGCTGCGGCGCAACGCGCGCCGCGACGATGGAACCTCGGCGCTCACGTTTGGCTCCCTGCAGGTTGATCTGGCGCGGCGCGAAGCGCACGGCCCCGACGGCCAGATTCACATGACGCCCCTGGAGTATCGCGTGCTCGAATGTCTTGCACGCCACGCCGGGCTCATCGTGCGGCAGGAGCAGCTCATTCGTGAGGTTTGGGGTCCGGACCGGTTGGATGATTCGCGCAGTCTGCGAGTGTGTGTCAAGAATCTGCGCGGCAAACTGGAGCCGGATCCGCGCCGTCCCAAGTACCTCGTGACCGAAGTGGGCCTCGGCTATCGGCTGCGCACCGACGAGCCGCGCGAAGCGGACCCGTCATGATTTCAGCGGCGGCCCGGGCGCGCGCCGCGCTTCTTCCATGATCCAGGTGCGAAACGCCGCGATCTTCTCCATTTCAAGGTAGCTTGCAGGACACACGAAGTAATAGGCGCTCTTGATTGCAATTATGGTGCGGCTGGCGATCGCCAATCTGCCGGACTCAATGTCGAGCGCCACGAGACTCCAGCGGGCAAGTGCGAGACCCTGACCCGCTCCTGCCGCGCGCACGACGCTCACGGCATCATCGAATGTCGCGCCGCGGCGCTCATCGGCAAAGAAAGCGCTCTCATCCTTTGTCCCGCCGGGCCAGGCGCGCCAGGCTTCGCTCTCCTCGTGCAAGAGGTGATAGCGCCGCAGATCCGCCTGAGTACTGACGAGGCCGTGCTTCTTCAGAAGCTGCGGTGTGCATACGGGCAATATCCAGTCATCGAGTAGCTTTTCGCAATGCAGTTTGGGCCAGCCGCCGGCGCCGAAGCGGATCGCTGCCTGCACGTCCGAGTGCCCAAAATCAACCATCTGATCCGAAGTGTGAATGCGCACTTCAAACTGCGGATGACGCGCGTTGAAACCCGGCAACCGCAGCAGCAGCCACTGCTGCAAAAATGAGGCGAGCATGCTCACCGTGAGAGGCCCGGTACGCTGTTCGAGGCGCGCTTCGTTGATGGCGCGTTCGAGCTCCGCGAGTCCATTGCGTACGCGCGGCAAGAGCTGCGAGCCTGCCGCGGTCAGCTGCGCAAGCCTTCCGCGGCGATGAAAGAGCGGGGTTCGCAGGTACTCCTCGAGCGCGCGAATCTGCATGCTCACCGCGGCGGCGCTCACCCCAAGCGCGTCGGCGGCGTGGCTGAATGAGGGATACTCTGCGGCGGCGACGAACACCCGCAAGCTCGCCAACGGCAGACGGCGAAAGCCCGGTGCAGGTGTGCGTGTGGATTTTTTGGCTGGCCGCTTGGCAATCGGCATTGAAAGGCCCCCGGCCCGCGGCATGCTGGCATGGCTTCATCCTTGCCGTCTACATGCCGCGGAGCGGGGTGCCGCTGTGTGCCATCCTAGGACTGCGCCGCGACGTGCACCCGGTACTCGGCGCGATGCCGCGCGGTGAGGTTTGGGTCATTGACCCGCGCAACCGTCGTCGCGATGGCCCGGTCGACGCACTTGTGCTGCAACGATGCTGCATGGCCCTTAGCGCCGTCGAAGGGCTCACAGACTTCCGCCGCCGCCTGCCCGATACGCTCGTAGAGCACCGCCGCGTCCGTGGGGCGCGACAGATCCAGATCGCGGTAGCTCACGGACTGAGCGAGAAACTTGTGAGCTCCCACATCAACGGCAGCAAAGCCGATCAGGTGGATGGCAACGGTGAGGGCTCCCAGGACAATAAGTGACTGTGACTTCGTATTCATGATGGCCTCCTAAGCTTTCGAGTGAGGCTATGCTGGCAGCTCGCGCGCGCGCGGTGCTTCGTTGTGCTGAAGGTCGATTCAGGATTGCTGAAGTCAGAATGTGCGGCGACTGGACGCTGCCGCTGCAACGTCGTACCTTCAACGGCACGGTTCCACCCGATGTCAAAGGACTCCCATGAAACTCTTATCTAGCTGCGCGCTCGCCGGTGCGCTTGCGGCCGCTTCAGCTTTTGCGGCTCTGCCCAATGGTCATGTAGCCCCGGATTTTACGACCCAGGCGTCGCTCGCCGGCCACGCATTTACGTTCTCGCTCGCCGCGGCGCTGAAGAAAGGACCTGTGGTGCTGTACTTCTATCCCGCGGCGTTCACGCCGGGATGCACCGTGGAAGCGCACGATTTCGCCGAGGCAACGGACAAATTCAAAGCCCTCGGCGCCACGGTCATTGGCGTCTCGCACGATTCAATCGATACGCTGAATAAGTTTTCCGTGAGTGAATGCCGCAATAAATTCGCAGTCGCGGCAGATACGGATCAGAGCATCATGAAAGCCTACGATGCGGTGCTCGCGGTCAAGCCCGAATACGCGAATCGCACGTCCTACGTCATTGCGTCGGACGGCACGATTGCTTACTCATATACCGCGATGGATCCGGGGCAGCACGTGGCAAACACTATGGCTGCGGTCGAAAAGATCAAGTCGAAGAAATCCTAGGGCGCGAAAGGCGCGCAAACGATGAACGGGAGCGCGGCTGCCCGCGCTCCGGCCCATTGCCGCGCACGGCTACCTCTTGTCGCGGCTCTCGCGAACTGAATCCTTCACGCCGCCCACGATATTCTGAACCTTGCCGGCGACTTCCTCAGCTTGGCCTTTACGCTTGAGCTTCTCGTCTCCCAGCACCTTGCCCGTCGCCTCTTTCACTTCGCCGACTTTTTGCTTGACGGCGCCCTTGATGCGATCGTTATCCATACCAATCTCCTGTTCGCCAACCGGTTATTCGGCCGCTCCGTGTCTTGAACGCAAGGCGGCGGGGATCGTTCCCGCCGGGGGCTGCAAAGCGCGGGTGCGAAGGTAGTTTCCGTGCTAAGGTCGCGCCGCGCCTAGGGTTTTCCCGTAGAGTTGCGCCGCCGGGGCGAGGAGTTTTGATGCTGAGCGCCTATTTTCCCTATGGGATCGTGGAGTTGCCGTTCTGGGGCTATGCGCTCGTCGCGTTCGGCCTCATCCAGCTCATGTTTCTGGGGATTACCTTGTATCTGCACCGGGACCAATCCCACGGCGGCCTCGTCCTGCATCCGGTCTTGCGGCACCTTTTCAGGTTCTGGCTCTGGTTCAGCTCGGGCACCGTCACGCGCCAGTGGGTGGCCGTCCATCGCCGCCACCATGCTTACGCTGATCAGCCGGGAGACCCTCATAGCCCCGTGATCTTCGGGCTGAAGAAGGTCGTCCTGGAAGGCTACGAGCTCTACACCGCCGCGGCACGCAATCCGGAAATCGTGGAGTACTACGGGCGGGGCACGCCTGATGACTGGCTTGAGCGTAAGCTCTACAGCCGATGGCCGGCCGCAGGCATCATCCTATTCATCACCGCGGAGCTCGTTTTATTCGGAGTGGTCGGCATTGCGATGGCGGCCATTCATCTTGCGGCCCAGCCGTTCTTCGCAGGTGGCGTGATCAACGGCATCGGCCATCGCTTGGGCTACCGCAGCTTCGAGATGCCCTCGACCGCCACCAATATCGTTCCGTGGGGTCTGTTGATCGCTGGCGAGGAACTTCACAATAACCATCACGCGTTCCCAAGCTCGGCGCGCTTTGCCGTGCAGCCTTGGGAGATCGACATCGGCTGGTGCTGGATCCGGCTCTTTCAGGCGCTGGGACTTGCGGAGGTGCGTCGCGTCGCGCCACGGCCGAATTTGCTGCCATCAAAGAGCACGCTCGATGCGGACACTGCAGGCGCACTCTTCACGAATCGAATGCACGTGCTGCGCGACTACGCGCGGCGCGTCGTGCGACCTGTGTGTCGGGAGCTCGCGCGCCGCGAGCCGCAGGGCGCAGTCCCGCGCGCCGCACCGGGACTTTTGATCCGACATCCCGCGCTCCTCGCCGAGGAGGCGCGCCGCATGTTGAGCGATCTCTTGGCGCGCTACGAGGTGCTGCGCGCGGTGGTCGATTTTCGCGAAGGCCTACAGCATGCCTGGAACAGTGCTGCGGCCAATCAGGCGAGCGGCGTACAGCAGTTACGGGACTGGTGCGCGCGTGCCGAAGCGAGCGGGATTCGCGCCTTGCGCGAATTTGCCGTGGGGCTGCGCGATTACTCGGCCGCACCGGCTTAGAGAGCAACAATAAAATACGGGAAGCGTGCAATGCGAATAGGTGTGCCGCGCGAGATCAAGATTCAGGAGTACCGGGTGGGGCTCGTCCCCGAGGGCGTACGCGAGCTCACCCACGCGGGCCACGAAGTACTCATAGAGAGCGGTGCTGGCGGGGGAATTGGCGTCACCGATGCGAACTACGAGTCGGTGGGCGCTCAAATTGCGCCGACGGCGGCCGCGATCTTCGAGCGCTCGGAACTCATTGTGAAGGTGAAGGAGCCGCAGCCGAACGAATGCGCCATGCTGCGTTCAGGACAGGTGCTCTTTACGTATCTGCACCTGGCCGCCGATCCTGCGCAGGCCGAGGCACTGATGCGCTCCGGCGCGACCGCGATCGCGTACGAGACGGTTACTGCGCGAAATGGCTCGTTGCCGCTCTTGACGCCGATGAGCGAAGTCGCAGGGCGCATGTCAATTCAAGTCGGAGCCGCATGCCTGCAGAAGGCCAATGGGGGCTTTGGCGTTCTTTTGGGCGGCGTGCCGGGCGTGCCGCCGGCAAAAGTCGTGATCCTGGGCGGTGGGGTATCGGGTACTCATGCTGCGGAGATGGCTGTCGGCCTGCGCGCCGACGTCACCGTGGTGGACCGCTCGGTCGATCGACTACGCGAGCTCTCAGTCATATTCGGGTCGGCCTTGCAAACGGCTTATTCGACGACGCAGGCGATCGAGCGCCTGGTGGCTGAGGCGGACCTTGTGATTGGGGCCGTGCTGATCGCGGGCGCAGCTGCGCCGAAGCTCGTGACCCGCG
>Ga0302314_10013519_pt1 | contig 14024 bp, 11 predicted proteins | sample III_Palsa_N2_3_FD_200533 | JGI IMG/M metagenome (GOLD analysis project Ga0302314, IMG submission 200533) | Peat permafrost microbial communities from Stordalen Mire near Abisko, Sweden - III_Palsa_N2_3 | ecosystem: Environmental > Terrestrial > Soil > Palsa > Peat permafrost | place: Sweden... | reverse complement strand
GGCTTCGGCGATCGCCGTAAGGCGATGTTGCAGGACATCGCGGTCCTCACGGGCGGAACCGTGATCTCCGACGAAGTGGGCCTGCAGCTCGAGAAGGCGACCCTCAATGACCTCGGCGAGGCGAAGAAGGTGTTGGTCGAGAAAGAGAATACGACCATCATCGACGGCGCCGGCAAGGCGACCGACATCAAAGCTCGCGTCGAGAGCATTCGTCAGCAGATCGAGGAAGCGACCTCCGACTACGACAAGGAGAAGCTCCAGGAGCGCGTGGCGAAGCTGTCGGGCGGCGTGGCCGTGATCAAGGTCGGCGCTGCTACCGAGATCGAGATGAAGGAGAAGAAGGCGCGCGTCGAGGACGCGTTGCACGCGACCCGTGCGGCGGTCGAAGAGGGTGTGGTTCCGGGCGGCGGCGTTGCGCTGGTGCGCGCGCTCAAGGCCATCGAGAAGCTCACGGGTGCCAACGAGGACCAGACGACGGGCATCAAGATCCTGGCCCGGTCCATCGAGGAGCCGCTGCGCCAGATCGTCACGAACGCCGGCGAAGATGCGGCGGTAGTGCTGAACCGAGTCCGCGAGGGCAAGGGCACCTTCGGCTACAACGCCGCGACGAGCGAGTACGGCGACATGATCGAGCTGGGCATTCTGGATCCCACCAAGGTGACGCGTCTGGCTCTGCAGAACGCGGCCTCCGTGGCCGGCCTGTTGCTCACGACGGAAGTCATGATTGCCGAGGCTCCGAAGGACGAAGAGCATGCGCACGGCGCCCCGGGTGGCGGCATGGGCGGCATGGGCGGCATGGACATGTAATCCCGCCGTTGCGAGCGGTTCCACCGCGCGCAATGACTGGTTACGGTCTTAAAGAGAGCGGGCTTCGGCCCGCTCTCTCTTTATGGGCTCAGGCCGGCGGTTGCCGCAGGATCCAGCCGTTGCCATCGGGATCCTGGAAGGTCGTGTAGCGTCCCCAGGGCTCTTGTTTGATTTCGGCGAGCTGCAGTCCGCGCCCGGAGAGCTCCTTGTGGTCCCGTTCGATATCCGTGACGTTGAGCATCACGCCCTGCAACGCGCCGGGCTTCATGGCCTCGAACCACATCACCAGGGCGATGGTCGTCAGGCACCCCCTGGGAGCGAGCTGGATCCAGCTCTGGCCCGGACCCATGGGATCCTCGCGCAGCAGCTCGAAACCCACGACGTCTCGATAGAACTCCTTGGAACGCTGTTGATCGGACACCGGCACGGAAACGATCTCGAAGGATTTGATGGCCATTTATAAACTCCATGGATGCGTAAGCGTTCGAGGAACAGCATCGCGCATGTGCACGAAGGCCGCAACGACCAGGGGGTCGGCATGAAGCTCTACTGGTGCAAGACCGACGTACCCGCGAGAGCTACGGGCAACGCTGTTCATTCCCCCGTACGAAAGCGCGTCCACAGTCGCGTGACCAGGCGAGTTTGCTCGGGCGTCATCTCAGGCAGCACATGGAGCTTTGCGCGGATTTCCGGGCCGGGATAAATCGTCGGATCGTTCTTGAGCGCGTCCTCTACAAAGGCCAGCGAGGCACGATTACCGTTGGGATATTTCGTCGCGTTGGTGATGCTCGCGATTACCTCCGGGCGCATCAGATAGTTCATCCATTTTTCGGCGTTCTCCGGATGCGGTGCATCCGCAGGGATGCTTATCATGTCGGCGGCAATCAATCCGCCCTCGCGCGGCACGAAATAACGAATCTTGACGCCGTTGGACGCCTCGATCGCGCGGTAGCGAGCCTCCGTGACGTCGCCGGACCAACCGAGGAGGAGGCAAACATTGCCGTTCGCGAGATCGCCGATGGTTGCGACCGCGTCGATCGAGCGCACGAAGGGCCGAACCTTCATCAACGCATTTGTGGCGGCTTCGAGATCGGCCGGCTCGCGGCTGTTCGGATCCTTGCCGAGATAGATCAGCACCGAGGACAATACGTCTGTCGCCGAATCGATGATCTGAATCCCGCAGTCCTGGAGCTTGGCCGCATTCCTCGGATCGAGCAGCAACGACCAGCTATCAAATTCGGCGGTTCCGAGCCGTTGGCGGACCTTGTCGACGTTGTAGCCGAGGCCCGTCGTCGACCATAGATAAGGCACGCTGTACTGGTTGCCGGGATCGTGCACCGCGAGCTTCTGCATGATGTCGCGATCGAGATTCACGCTGTTCGGCAGGGCCGCCTTGTCGAGCTTGCGGAAAGCACCGGCTTTCATGAGACGAGCGAAATAGAAGTCCGACGGAACGACGATGTCGTAATTGGTATGGCCGGTCAGCAGTTGCGTTGCCAGGACCTCGTTGGTGTCGAAAGTGGTGTAGCGGACCTTGATGCCGGTTTCGCGCTCGAAATTGGCGACCGTGTCGGGAGCGATGTAGTCCGCCCAGGTGTAGATGTTGAGCGTTTGCTCGGCCGTGGGCGGTTTATTGGTCCCGCTGCACGCGACGAGGGCGAGGGTCGCGAGGAGCGCCGCCGGGATGTTCCTGCTTGGCAAGCAGAGCGCCTTAGTACCGGTCGCCGGCTGCCCCTTGGCGCAGACTGGCTTGCTCCGCCATTTGCGCGTGGCCTGCCGACGTATCGGCGTATAGCCCCCATAACTTCAGTGTCCTCGGGCTGACGTTCGGCACGTTCTTCAGGCTCGCAAAGGCGCGCTGAGCTCCAGGAATGTTCTTCAGCTTCAGCTGCGCGAGGCCGAGATACACGTATGCCTCGTCCTGATGGGTGACGAGTCCTTTGCGAAGACCTCGCGTAATCGCCTCCACGCTCTTCTGATAATCCTCGAACCCGTAATAGATCTCTCCCAGCTTAACATCGAGTTCACCTGCGGCGCTGTTGTTAGACTCAGCTGCTTGTTGTGGCAGGCCTTTTTGATCCGCCTGCGCACGCGCCTGCAGAGCATCGAGCAAGCGCGCGACGCGCTCTTTGTGCTCGTCCTCGATGGCCCTCGAAGCTGCAGCCGTCCTCAGAAGGGACGCAGCTTCGCCCGGCAACCCGCTGTCGCCCAAGAGCTGCGCCATCTCGATGTAATCGGTGTCGGCCGTCATCGAATTGGTGTTGTACATGATGCGGTAGATCATCAGCAGGTTGTGATCGTCGCGCTCATCCTGCCGCTCCAGGCGCAGCAGCGTGTTCCAGTACTGCGTCTTGTTGGTGAGCTTGATGAGGTCCACCAGCGGTCCTTCCATGCCCCCCATATCTCCGGCATCCGATGCGCATTGCAGCTTGAACTGGTAGGTGTTCTCCTTCGGGGCCGCGCCGGCCTTCTTGGAGGCGGCCAGGGCCTTGTCGGCCCACGCGACCGTGTTCTCGCAGTCCTTCTGCAGATAATGGAGCTGCGCCATGATGTTGAGATCGTCCGGGGTTACGGTCGCCGACTCGGCGACCTGCTCGCCGTATTCGATCGCCTTCGCGTATTGCAGGTTTTGCGAGGCCACTCGAAACAGGAGCCGGGTGGTTCTCGCGGCCTCTTCCGGTGGGTACTTGCCGGCCGCAAGCGCCGCCTCATAGTCGGCTTGGGCCTCTTTGTACTTGCTGAGCTTGAATTCGGCGAATGCCCTGAAGTCGTGGATCTTGAACTTGTCGAAAACGGTAATTCCCTGATGCCGTTCCGCGACTTGCAAATCGTCGAGAGCGTCTTGCCACTGACCGGCCTGCAGCGCGGTCTGTGCTCCCTTCATTTCCAGGGCAATGACGCGGCTGATCATTTCACCCTGTATGGGGAGCGTCGCGCTTCTCGAGGATCGTACGGCGGACCCGTAAGGAATCGCGGGGGGAGCCTGAATGCTGGCGCCGGTGGTTGGCGGGGAACTCACCATGGAGGGCAAACTTCTGATGCCGAGCGACACGCGATAGCCGACCAGCGCCACCCCCACCGCGAGCACGATCGCGATGGAACTCCAGAGCGTCAAACCCAGCGAGTTGAGCAATGCCCGCATTCAGTGCCGCCTCACCTGACGGTTCGAGACAAAGTATAGTCCGGAGCGCGGACTGGTGCTGAGGGGCCTCGATGGCATGGACTAAGAAACAGCGCAACGTCGTGATCGCGGCGTATCTGGGCTGGACGCTGGATGCGTTCGACTTCTTTCTCATGGTCTTTATGTTCAAGGACATCGCCGCCGAGCTGCATTCGAGCATGCAGGTGGTGTCGACGGCGGTGCTTCTGACGCTGGGCATGCGCCCCGTCGGGGCGTTCCTGTTCGGCCGGCTGGCGGATCGATTCGGGCGCAAGCCCACGCTCACGTGGAATATCCTGGCGTACTCGCTGCTCGAGATGGCCTCGGGGTTTGCGCCCACGATGGGAACACTGCTCCTGGTGCGCGCGTTATTCGGCATCGCCATGGGGGGCGAGTGGGGCATCGGCTCCGCGCTCGCCATGGAGACCATCCCGGTCTCATCGCGTGGCGCGGTGTCGGGCGTGCTGCAAACGGGCTACCCCTCCGGCTACTTTCTAGCCTCGATCGCGGTGTATCTGTTTTACGATCGGCTGGGTTGGCGCTGGATGTTCGTGCTGGGTGCCTTACCCGCGATCCTGGTTTTCTTCATCCGTCGCGGCATCGACGAATCGCCGTCGTGGCTGGAGCAAAGGGCGCTGCCGCGCATCCAGGAGCCTCCGGCAGCCCGGCGCGAGCGCAACGTCAGGCTCGCGTTATATGCCGTGGTGCTGATGACCGCCTTCAACTTCCTGAGTCACGGGTCGCAGGACGCCTATCCCACGTTCCTCAAGGTGCAGCATCACTTCGATACTCGCCTCACTTCGCTCTTGACCGCCATCGCGAACGTGGGTGCGATCTGCGGCGGGCTTCTTTTCGGAAGCCTCTCGGAGCGGATCGGCCGGCGCCGGGCCATCATGATTGCCGCGCTCCTCGCATTTCCCGCGCTGCCATTCTGGGCGTTCGGCTCGACGCCGCTGATCCTGGGCCTGGGCGCTTTCCTGGTTCAGCTGGCCGTGCAAGGCGCCTGGGGCGTGGTGCCCGTGCACCTCAACGAGCTCTCGCCGCCGCAGATCCGCGGCACCTTTCCCGGTTTCGTCTACCAGTTCGGCAACCTCCTCGCGGCCATCAATCTCAATTTGCAGGTGGCGATTGCCGAGTCACACCGTAATAACTACGGCCTCGCGCTCGCAATCGTGGTCGCATGCAGCGCGATCGCGATCACGCTGCTGGCGGCATTCGGCCCCGAACGGCACGGCGTGTCCATGAGCGGTCTGCGAGGCGCGCAAGCGCCGGCCGCGTCCGCGGCAGTCCCTCTGGCGGATCCCGCGCGATGACGTGGTCGGCGCAGCAATACCTTGCCTTCGAGGACGAGCGCACGCGTCCGGTGCGCGATCTGCTGGCCGCCGTGCCCGCCGTCGAGGCGCGCACGGCGCTCGACATCGGCTGCGGTCCCGGAAACTCCACCGAGGTGCTGGCGGCCCGCTTTGCGCGTGCGACGGTGAGCGGCTTCGACAGCTCGCCCGACATGATCGCCGCGGCTCGCAGTCGGCTGCCGTCGTTGCGCTTCGAGGTGCTCGACCTGCGGGGCTGGCTCGAGGCCGCGGGCCCCGGCTCGGGGCCGGACGCCGCGCTCGACATCCTGCTCGCGAACGCGGTGCTGCAATGGGTACCCGACCATGCCGCGCTGTTCCCGGCACTCGTGGCGAAGCTTGCCTCCGGCGGCTGCCTCGCCGTGCAAGTTCCGGACAATTTGAAAGAGCCCGCGCAAAAGCTGATGCGTGAGATCGCCAACGAGGGGCCCTGGCGCGCCAAGCTCGCCGGTGCGGATCGGGCGCGCGTGTCGATCGAGAGCGCAGAATGGTATTACCGGCTGTTGCGCGCGCATTGCAGCCGCGTCGATATATGGCGGACCACGTACTACCATCCGCTCGCCGGCGCGAACGAGATCGTCGAGTGGTTCAAAGGCACGGGCCTGCGCCCCTTCCTGGATCCCCTGGACTCCCGGGAGCGGGCGGAGTATCTCGCGCGCTACGCCGAGCGCCTCGCCCGGCTCTTTCCGGCCCAGAGCGGCGAAGTGCTGCTGCCCTTCCCGAGACTGTTCATGGTGGCCCAGCGCTGAGTCACTGCGGCCGCGCGGTGATGCCGGCCTGCGTCGCGATCTCCGCCGCAGGCCCCGCCGCTCGCCTGCGGGTCAGCTCGCACACCACCGAATTGCCGGTGCCGTCCGTACGGCGGGCGATGATCAGGCGCGCGCCGATTGCGCTCGCCCGAAATCGCATGGTGCGCATGCCGAGCCCCGAGCCGTTCGGATGGTCGACGGGCAGACCGCGGCCGTCGTCGAGTATCTCGAGCCGCAAGTCGCCCGCCCCGTAGCTGAGCTCGATGTCGATCGAGGTCGCACCCGCGTGCTTGAGGGCGTTCTGAACTGCTTCCTGCGCGATGCGGTACAGATGATTGCGCGTTTTGAGCTCGATGTTCATCGGCGCATCGTGATGAGCGTGGAACCATACGGGCGTGCCGCTCAAGGAACTGCGCCGGGCCAGCGCCTCGAGAGCGGCGTCGAGATTGCCGTCGGCATCCGTCAGCGGGGAAAGACCTTGCACGATCAGACGCGCGTCCTGGATGCAGCTGGTTGCGAGCGCGGCGAGCTGACTGAGGTCCTCGGCAATCGCATCGCGCTCGCGGGCGGCGCGATTGGCGAGGGCACGCGCCGAGAGCGCGAGGCCGGTGAGCTCCTGACCGAGGCCGTCGTGCATTTCCTGCCCGATGCGCCGCTGCTCGGCCGCGATGGCGTCGATCAACGAGCGTCCGAACGCGCGCCGGCCGGTCACGTCAATGGCGAACACCAATTCCGCCGGCTCGCCCGCGAAGTCGATGGAGCGGCTGAAGACCTCGACCTCGAGAATCCGCCCGTCGCGTGTCACATGCCGGGTTTCGAGCGGCTCGACGGGGTGGGCCGCCATGGCCTGCGGCGTCTCCTCCGGCAGCGGCTCCCCGGGCGGCATGAGCGCCGTGACGCTCATCGACAGCATCTCTGCGAGGCTCCATCCATACTGGCGCAGCGCCGCCTCGTTCACCATGAGGAAACGCAGGGTGCTGCGCTGATGCACCCAGATGGGCTGCGGGCTGCCTTCGAAGATCTCCGCATAGCGATGCTCGGCGTGGAGGCGCGCCAGCGCAGCTCCGTCGCGTTGGGTGAGCAGCGCCGTGATGCTGAGGTAGACGAAGTTGAGCGCGGCTACGAACGTCCACACGATGACGAGACCCGGCAGCTCGTCCAGTTGACCGAACGCCCCTATGCGGAACGCGAAGCTCAGCGCCGTCAGCAAGGAGATGACGAGTGCGCCGAGGGCCGATAGCACGAGGCCGAAGCGCATGGTGCCCACCACCATGAGAATCAGCGCAACGAGCGCAACCACCGGCCTGGCATACGCGCCGGGCCCGAGGACGATGAGCGCGCAGCATGCGATGAGGCCGAGGATCCAGGCCAGCACTTCGTGGGGGCGCTCCTTGAGCGGCAAAAAACTCTTCGGATTCGCGGCCACGCATGCCGGCGCGACCAGGAGCACTCCCGCCGTGGTGTTGCCCCACCAGCGCAGCCAGCTCACGGAGTCATAGGGCCCGCCGATGCCCGCGAGAGAGTATCCGACAAAGGCGAACGAAGGCCCGAGCAGCATGCCGATCGCGGCGGCGCAGATGAACAGCGGCACGTCGCGGCCGCGGGAGAACGTGCGATCGAAACCGTAGCGCTCGAGCAGCCACAAGGTCAGCGCCGAGGCGGCGACGAGACCGAAGCCGCTGCAGAAGCTGGCGAGCAGCGGCCGCTGCAGCCAAAGATCGATCCCCATGCCCCCCAGCAGCACGGCCGGCCACATACGCAGGCCCCACCGGCACATTGCAGCCACGGCGAATCCACTGGGGAGCAAGAACAGCGAGATGCGGCTGCCGATGCTTGGCAGAGAGGCGCCGAGGGCTCCGCTTGCGAATATCGCGGCAAAGAGGCAGACCCACTTGATCAGCAGTGCTCTGGACGAGCGCAGCACGCCACCCAACGCATCGACCACTGGCCCTCTCCCGGAGAGATCCCTCCTTGGTCTTGCCGATTCGTACACGGTAAACCCGATCGGAATGTGATTCAATCCTCGCGCGTGAACTCGTCCGCTCATTGGCTGGAACCGGTGCCGAAGAGCCTGCACGAATCGGTGCAGCGCTTCCGCGAGCGCGTCCGAGAGCAGCAGGGCGCGGCCGCAGTGCTCGAGTCGCTCGGCGAGGAACGCTGGCGCGAGCTGGCGGTGGTGGTGGCGGCGAGCGAATTCGCTGCGGGTTCCCTCATCCGGGACCCGGATGCGCTCGAGTGGCTCGAGCGCTCAGAGCGCGACGTGCGCGCGGCCAACGCGGAGTACGCGCGCGGCGCCGCACAGGCTGCAACGCTCGCGCAGGCCCAGCACGTGTTGCGGCAGTGGCGCCGGCGCGAGATGCTGCGTATCGCGTGGCGCGACATCACCGCACGCGCACCCGTCGAGGAAACCTTGCGAGCGGTGTCCGAGCTCGCGGATGCCTGCATCCGGGCGGCGGTTCAGGCGGCGCGCACGCACTTGCATGCGATCTTCGGGGCTCCGCGCGGCGCCGCAGGCACGGAGGTCGACTTCATCGTCCTCGGCATGGGCAAGCTCGGCGGGCTCGAGCTGAACTTCTCCTCGGATGTCGATCTCGTCTTCCTGTTCGCCGAGGGCGGCGAGACCGACGGTCCTCACGTCGTCGCCAACGAAGAGTACTTCAATCGCCTGGGACGGGAGCTCATCCGATTGCTCGATGCGCGGACGGAAGAGGGGTTCGTGTTTCGTGTCGACATGCGCCTGCGCCCGTTCGGGGAGAGCGGGCCCTTGGTCGTGAGCCTCGCCGCGCTCGATGATTACCTGCAGCAGCACGGCCGGGACTGGGAGCGGTACGCCTGGATCAAGGCGCGCGCGATCGTCGGCGCGGAGGCGTACGCGGCCGCATACGCGGAGTTCGTGCGTCCCTTCGTGTATCGCCGTTACCTCGACTTCGGCGTGTTCGAGTCGCTGCGCGAGATGAAGGCGCTGATCGCGCGCGAGGTGGCCCGCCGCGAGCTCGAGCAGGACTTGAAGCTCGGCAGAGGCGGCATCCGCGAGATCGAGTTCATCGTGCAGTCCATGCAGCTGGTCCGTGGCGGCAGCGATCGGCGGCTACAGCGGGCATCACTCCTCGAGGTGCTGCCGCTGTTGGTGGGGTCGAAACTGATGTCGGCCGAGGAGGTGGCGGAGCTCTCCGAGGCGTACCTCGTGCTGCGCAAGGCCGAAAACGCCCTGCAGATGATGCGCGATCAGCAGGTACATTGTCTGCCGGTCGACTCGAAGGACCGCGCGCGCCTGTGCATCGCTCTCGGGGTGGCCGAGTGGTCCGCGGCGCTCGAGCGCATCGAGCGAGCGCGCGAAATCGTGGCGAATCGCTTCGCGTCCTGGTTGTTCGCAGCGGCCGATCCCGGTGCAGACCTCGAACACGGCTTGGGCTGGCTCGAATCGCCCGACGACGACGTGGCCGCGGACTTGGCGGAGGCGGGATTCCCGCAGGCCGAGATCGCGGCGGTGGCGCCGCTGCTCGATGCCTACCGGCAGGCAGCGCCCTATCGCCGGCTGGACGACACCGGCCGGCGGCGTGTGCGTGTCATTCTCGCGCGGCTCTTGAAGTCGGCCGCGCTCAAAACCTCGGCCGCGACCGTGATCGACCGCGTGCTCAGGGTGCTGGATGCGATCGGCGCCCGCTCATCCTACCTGGCGCTGCTCAAGGAGGAGCCCGCGGCGCTCGATCGGCTCATCGACGTCTGCGCAATCAGCGGCTTTCTCGCGCGTCAGATCGCCGACTTCCCGTTGCTGCTCGACGAGCTGATCGACCCGAACGCGTTCGACGAGCTGCCCTCGCGCGCCCGGTTCACGCGCGAGCTGGCCGCGCGCACCGAGCGGCTGCGTCCGGACGATCCCGAGCGCGAGGTCGAGGCGCTGCGCGTCTTCCAGAAGGTCGCCACGTTCTCGGTGGCGCTTGCGGATTTGACTCAGCGACTTCCGTTGATGCAGGTGAGCGATCGGCTTACCGACATCGCGGAGCTGATCGTGCAGTGCTGCATGGACCTTGCCTGGATACAGATGACCACGATGCACGGAGTGCCTCGCTGCGGCGACGACGAGGGCACGGCGCGCGTCGTCAAAGTGGCGGCTGCCGGCTACGGCAAGCTCGGCGGCCTCGAGCTCGGCTACGGCTCGGACTTAGACCTCGTGTTCCTGCACGACTCGGCGGGCGATTTCCAGCAGACCACCCGCGGTGTCGACAACGGGGTGTTCTTCCTGCGGATGGGACAGCGCATCGTGCATCTTCTCACCATGCACTCGGCCGGCGGCCGGCTCTACGAGGTCGACATGCGCCTGCGGCCCAACGGCAAGGGCGGCTTTCTCATGACGGGGATCGAGGCATTCGAGACCTACCAGCGCCAGAACGCCTGGACCTGGGAACATCAGGCATTGCTGCGCGCGCGCGCCGTGGCGGGCGATCCCGGCCTGTGCACGCGCTTCGAAGCGGCGCGGCGGGGCGTGCTCTGCACGGCTGTGCACCGCGATACCCTGCGCGCGGACGTGGCGGAGATGCGTCAACGCATGCGCAGGGAGCTATCAGAATCCCGTGCCGGGCAGTTCGATATCAAGCAGGATGCAGGCGGCATCGCCGACATCGAGTTCCTGGTGCAGTATTGGGTCCTCGAGAACGCCGGAGCGCATCCGGAGCTCGTTACGTATTCCGACAACGTGCGCCAGCTCGAGGGGCTCGCCGCCGCGGGCCTGGTGGAGAGCGAGACGGCACGCTGGCTCAAGGAAACCTATATAAGCTATCGTATGCTCCTGCATCATCTGTCGCTCGAGCAGCGGCGGCGGGTGGTCGAGGCTCTAGAGCACGCGCAGCGGCGCGCTCGCGTCGAGGAGATCTGGCGCGAGACATTCGGATGATCCGAGCGCGGGTAAGAACGGCGAACCGAGGATGGCGACGACGATGGCGAGCACACAGGCGACCCCGGCGCTGATCCCGGCAAACGCGCAGCATCAATACACGGTCACGCCCGCGGATCTACCGCTGTCATGCCCCATGCCGGGCATGTATTTATGGAACTCCCATCCGCGAGTGTATCTCGCGATCGAGCCGACGGGCTGGGCGAAGTGTTCTTATTGCGGGGCCGAATACACGCTGAATCGCGGGTGATTCGGCCGGCGTGCCTCGGCGCCGCGCGCAGCTGATTCCCGCCGGCCGCTAGGGTTTGTACTCGGCGTAGGATTTCTCCTCGATCAGGCTCGATCCGAGCCTCACGTTCAGCCGCCGCTTGATTGCGGCGCGCTCGTCGTTCTCGATATACACCGCTCGCGCGAGCCGCACGAAATCGGCATCGAACGTCTGCGCGCGCTCCTTGTCGCGTATGTCGTCCTCGATGGTCCAGAGTCGTTCGTTGACCGCGAGCAGCGCGCCGACATCGCTCGTGACGTCGACCGCGGCGTAGGGGGAGGCGTTCCAGAGCTGCTCGAGCGCCTCGAGCTCGGTGCGAACGTTCGCGAGCTTGTTCGCATCCCTCATGCGCGAGGACTTGATGCGCAGGATCGTGATCTTGTCCAAAAGCTCGCCCGGCGACACGGGCACCCTGATCTCGTTCATGGCCGCATTTTAGCGAAATTCGCACCTCGTCGAAGATGCTAAACTCGATCGCAAGGTGCAGGGCAACGCGGCATGGCATATGAAGGACTTGGGCCGACGCATCGCCACCGCGCAGGGTGCCTTTCTCGTCGATCCGGCACGCACGGGTGAGTTCCTGGAAAGCGCCGGCGAGGCGCTCTTCGATCCGGAGTACTGGCGCTCGCGTGCCGAGCTCATCCCGGCCGATCGGGGCCGCGGCGCCGCCTGGTTCGTCGGCCCGCCCCCGCAACGCTGGGTGCTGCGTCATTACCGCCGCGGCGGGGCCGTCGCGCGAATCTCGGACGACGGATACGCGTGGGCCGGTGAGGAGCGGGTGCGATCGTTCGTTGAGTACCGGCTGCTCGCTCTCTTGCATCGGCGCGGCCTACCGGTCCCCGCCCCCGTCGGCGCGCACTACCGGCGCGGCGGATTCACCTATCGTTGCGATCTCATCACGCAGCGCATCGAGGCGGCGCAGCCGATGAGCGCGTTGCTCCTCGCCGGCGGGTTGAGCGAGGCGAACTGGCGCGCGATTGGCGCGGCGGTCGCGTCGCTCCATCGGGCAGGCGCGGATCACCCCGATCTCAACGCACACAACGTGTTGGTGGGTCCCGATGGGGCGATCCGCGTGATCGACTTCGATCGCGGCCGTTTGCGCAAGCCCGGCGGGGCGCGCCAGCCTGCCTGGGCCGGGCGCAACCTCGAGCGACTGCAGCGCTCGCTCGCGAAGATAGCTGCCGGCTCGTCCCTCGGCGCAGTGTCGCCCGAACAGTGGCGGATGCTGCTGGCCGGCTACGAGTCCTTCGAGTCTCGCGCGCCGCCTCCATGATGCCTTTTGTCTACGGCGTTCTGACGCGGGTCGCGGCGCCGGTGGTGTTCGCGGCGGCGCTGGTGCGCGGGGCGGGGAACCGGGCGTATCGCACGCATCTCGGCGAGCGCTTCGGCCTGGGAGCGCGCGTGAACGCGCCCAGCCTCTGGGTGCACGCGGTGTCGGTCGGCGAGGTTTCCGCCGCGGCGGCCCTGGTGCGCGCCTTGCGTACGCGTCATCCCGGCATGCCCTGCGTGCTCACCACGGCCACCCCTACGGGACGCGCGCAGGCGGCGACGCTCTTCGGGACGGACGTCGAAGTCCGATTCCTGCCGTATGACACACCCGGTGCCGTGCGCCGCTTCCTCGCTCGTATCCGCCCGCGTGCGGCGATCATCATGGAAACGGAATTGTGGCCGAACCTCCTGCAGGAGTGTGGCCGGCGCGGGGTACCGGTGTTGTTCGCGAGCGCGCGACTCGCTGCACGATCCGTGCCGCGCTATCGCCGCTTCGGTACGCTCTTCAGCGCCGGGGTGCGCGACGCCTGGGTCGCGGCGCAGAGCGCCGCGGACGCCGAGCGTTTTGTCGCCTTGGGCGCCGATCCTGCGCGCACGCGGGTGATCGGCAACTTGAAGTTCGATATGCAGCTCGGCGAGGCCGTGGCCGAAAAGGGCCGCGAGCTGCAACTGCACTACCTCGGCGCGCGGCCTGTCTGGACGGCCGGGAGCACCCACGAAGGGGAAGAGGAACTGCTCCTCGACGCGCACGCCGTGCTCGGGCGCGCGATCCCGGGCGCGCTGCTGGTGCTGGCCCCGCGCCATCCGCAGCGCTTCGAGGGCGTCGCGGCCCTGCTCGAACGCCGCGGGGTGATTTTCGAGCGGCGCAGCCGCACGCAGGCGGTGCGCGCAGAAAGCCGGGTGCTGCTGCTCGACACCATGGGCGAGCTCACGGCGTTTTACGCGGCCTCGGATGCGGCCTTCGTCGGCGGGAGCCTCGTGCCGGTGGGCGGTCACAATCTGCTCGAGCCCGCTTCGCTCGGCGTGCCGGTGATCATGGGCCCGCATACCCAGAATGGACCCGAGATTGCACGGCTCCTCATCGAGGCAGGCGGGGCTCTGGAGGTGGCCGACGGCACGGCGCTCGCGGCGGCCGCCGGCCGCCTGCTGACGGATCCCACGCTACGCGAGCGCATGGGCGTAAGCGCGCGCCGCTTCGTCGAATCCCATCGGGGGAGCCTCGCGCGGCTCCTCGCGCTCATCGAGCCGCTGCTCGCGGCGTAGAGCCGGACTTAGCCGCCCGCGCTGCCCGTCGTCTCGGAGGAAGGCCCGTCTAGGGCGGACCCTTCAGGGGACTCCGGCTTCGGCGGCTCATCCCGAAGCAGCGCGTTGAGTCTGCTCAGGCTCTGCTCGGTCAAGATTCCGGCGGCCTGCTGCAGCTTTACCATGTTCACCATGTAGTCGTAGCGGCTGCGCGAATAATCGGTCTGCGCCTGGATCCACTGCCGCCGGGAGGACAGGACATCCACGGCGGTGCGCGTGCCGGCCTCAT
>Ga0302314_10013518_pt1 | contig 14026 bp, 18 predicted proteins | sample III_Palsa_N2_3_FD_200533 | JGI IMG/M metagenome (GOLD analysis project Ga0302314, IMG submission 200533) | Peat permafrost microbial communities from Stordalen Mire near Abisko, Sweden - III_Palsa_N2_3 | ecosystem: Environmental > Terrestrial > Soil > Palsa > Peat permafrost | place: Sweden... | reverse complement strand
ACCGTGGTGTTCCCCGCCCCGCTGATGACCACCATCGCCGAACTCGGCTCCTTCCTGGCCCGTGAGCAGGCCGCCGCCACCCCGCCGCCGCTCACCGCCGCCGCAACCATCCCGCCGCCGCAACCCGCTGCCGCCAACGGAACGGCCGTCAGCTAGCCGCACGGTCCGGGAGCGGATTGCCTCTGCTGCCGATTCGTGCGAGAGTAGCTTTACTTAGCGAGCCTGGATCCGTCCGGACCATGTGCGCCCTTGCCGCTAGCGGTTTCCGCGTTGAAGGCGGCGAGACTCATGATGGATTCTGCTGTCAGGCGGCGCAGCGGGAACACGGCGCAACCTGAGCAACGATGCGATGCGATCCGGCCCGTGCTGTGCATCTACTGTCGCACGGACAAGTTTGTGTACTGGCCGCCCGCGATCAGGCCGTCCTCGCCTGACTGTCCCGGCTGCCAGCAGCGGATAACCGAGCCCGCCGCGACTTGACCGCTGGAACAGTGCAATCTTCCCCACCGCGACCGGTCCGGGCCCGCCCGCACCGGATGTCCCGGCTGGTGCGATGGCTGGCCGGGCGGAACACGCTGCGGCGGCCGGTTGACCGGATCGAGGGCGCGGTCCTGGTGGCGTTGACCGCCGCCTTCCTCGTGGCCATGGCCGCGGCGTCCGTGCTTGGCGTGCACACGTATCAGTCGCAGCGCGCGGCCGCGGCTGGCCTGCGCCCGGTGGTGGCCGTGCTCAGTCAGGCTGGGCCGTTGGTTTACGGGAGCACGGCCCAACTCGGGCTTGCTAAGGCGCGCTGGCCCGACGCGGGCCGCGAGCAATCCGGCGTGCTGACCACCGCGATGGCGCCCGGCATCATCGGGGCGGCGGCGGGCGCCCGGGTACCGGTCTGGCTGGATCGCTCGGGTCAGCCGGCCGGGCCTCCCGGCGGCCACGTCGGCATGATCGTCGACGCGCTGGCCGCGAGCGCCGCGGTGGCCGCGGTGGCCGGGATAACGTTGCTCATCTGCTATGGGCTGTGCCGGCTCGTGCTCGACCGGCGGCGGCTGGCGGCCTGGGAATCCGCGTGGTCCCTGACCGGGCCGCGATGGACCACCCGTCGCTGACCCGCGCAACTCCTTAAGGATCGCCTCGGCTAAGCAGATCGTCGATCGCTGCCGCGCGCGCCTTCATCTGCTCGGCCCGCTGTTCGGCAGACAGCGTGAAGCCGGTGCCCGGCGTGCCGCGGCGGATGCCTGGCGTGCCCCGGCGGATGCCGGGCGCCCGGTAACGGATGAGCCGCCGCTGCCTGGCCGTCGGCCCGTGGCCAGTCAGCACGTGGCGCCAAGCCGAGTGGCACCACCACCCGGTAACCGCGGTCGACACCGGATTGACCGCTGCGTTTACCCGACGCCGGATCCGATTCATCCTGCCTCCTGCCTGAGCGCGGGCCCGTCTGCATTCCATGGTCCGCCCGTCACGACGAAGATGCGAACCAGCGCGGCGATCATCGGCCCCAGGGCGCCGGGCACGAGCTAAGCCAGGCCCCGCTGCCTGCGTCCCTGCCCCCCTGCCTGCCCCCCCTGCCCCCCTGCCTGCGCCCCTGCCCCCGCCCCTGCGCGGCCCCGCCTGCCGGTATGTGGAGTTTGATATTCTCCTGCAGACGCTGTAGGTTTACTTCGTAGGTCTACTATGTAGACATTTGCGCAGGTGCTGACTGGCCCGCCATCGGGCGGTTGCCTCCACCACGCAGCCAAGGGAGATGACCATTACATGACCGTGACCCTGGATCGCGACGTCGAAGCCTTCATCGGCTCCCCGCGACAGCTGTTCATCAACGGGCAATGGTGCGACGCGGCGTCGGGCAAGACGTTCGAGACCCCCAACCCCGCGACCGGGGAGACGCTCGCCCGGGTCGCCGAGGGCGATGCCGAGGACATCAACCGGGCTGTGCGGGCCGCGCGCCGCGCGTTCGACGAGGGCCCGTGGAGCCGGATGAGCCCGTCGGAGCGCGGCCGGATCATCTGGCGGATCGGCGACCTGATCCTCGAGCACGCCGACGAGCTGGCCCAGCTCGAGTCGCTGGACAACGGCAAGCCGGTCGGCGTGGCGCAGGCGGCGGACGTGCCGCTGGCCGCGGACCTGTTCCACTACATGGCCGGTTGGGCGACCAAGCTCGAGGGCAACACGATCGACCTCTCGGTGCCCTACATGCCGGGGGCGAACTTCCACTCCTACACGCTGCGCGAGCCGCTCGGCGTCGTCGGGCAGATCATCCCGTGGAACTTCCCGCTGCTGATGGCCGCGTGGAAACTGGGCCCGGCGCTGACCACGGGCAACTGCGTGGTGCTCAAGCCGGCCGAGCAGACCCCGCTGACCGCGCTGCGGCTGGCCGGGCTCATCGCCGAGGCTGGCATGCCGGCCGGCGTCGTGAACGTGGTAACCGGCTTCGGCGAGACCGCCGGAGCGGCCCTGACCGCTCATATGGACGTGGACAAGGTGGCGTTCACCGGTTCCACCGCGGTGGGCAAGCTGATCGTCGCGGCGTCCGCCGCCAGCAACCTGAAGAAGCTGACCCTGGAGCTCGGCGGCAAGAGCCCCAACATCATCTTCGACGACGCCGGCCCCGAGGCGATCGAGGGCGCCGCGCACGCGATCTTCTTCAACCACGGGCAGTGCTGCGTGGCCGGATCACGGCTGTACGTGCAGCAAAGGCGTTTCGATGAAGTCGTCGACGGCGTCGCGGAGATTGCCAAGTCGATCAAGATGGGACCGGGGATGGAGCCGGGCACGCAGATGGGCCCGCTGGTCTCTGAAGAGCAGCTGCGCCTGGTGACCGGCTTCCTGGAGTCGGGCAAGGCCGACGGCGCCACCGCCCTGGCCGGCGGCGGGAGGTTCGGTGACCACGGCTACTTCGTCGAGCCCACCGTGCTGACCAATACCCGTCCGGACATGAAGGTCGTCCGCGAGGAGATCTTCGGGCCGGTCCTGGTCGCCGCTCCGTTCAGCGACCTAGACGAGATCGCCGCCGTCGCGAACGACTCCGAGTTCGGTCTGGGAGCCGGTATCTGGACCCAGGACATCAGAAAGGCCCATGCCATGGCCAAGAAGCTGCGGGCGGGCACCGTCTGGATCAACTGCTACAACGTGTTCGACGCGGCGCTGCCGTTCGGCGGGTACAAGCAGTCCGGCTGGGGCCGCGAGATGGGCCACGAGGCGCTCAATGCCTATACAGAGGTCAAGGCCGTCACCACCCAGCTGTAATAAATCAGCAGCCGTAGCCCCGGGGCCGGACCAGAAGGTCCGGCCCCGGGCTTTGGGTTCCACGGGTAAAAGGACTATCGCGCAGGGCGCCTCCGGGGCCGCCCCCTCATTCGCAGGGCACCCAGGACCAGGGCGCCGAGGAACACGACGATGCCGATGATCAGCAAGTACACCAGGCCCTTGACGACGACACCCACGATGCCGAGCACGATCGCCACGATCACGAGGAGAAGGAACAAGTCCAGCATCTGATGCTCCTCAGGCTCTTAGTCGTACCGGTCAGCGGCGGGCCAGTTGCCGCTCGCCGCCTGCGCCCGCCTGATAGGTCAGGCCGTAGTGCTTGAAGACGGTTTCCTCGTCGGCCGCCGGCAGCTCGCCGTCGGTGCCGATCGAGGGAGAATCCTTCACTAGCTTCCTGTCGTAGGCGACCTTGAGGTATCCGGGACCCACGGTCGCCTGAGCCAGGGGAACGAACACGAGCCGGTGCCGGGTGGGCAGCCCGACCCTGACGGTGCCGAACGCTGGCAGGTCCGTGCTGGTGTCGACGTAGACGGCCTCCAGCGCCCCGATCTTGTGACCATCGGGGTCGACCACGTCGTAGCCCCGCCACTCCCGGATGTCGCCTGCCTCGAACACGCGCGCCTTCCTCTCAGGGGCTTACCGAACCAGCGTAGCCCGGCCCGGGTGATGCCGTCATCACGAGGTGGGCCGGGCCGGGGGCGGCCGCATTACCTGACAGGTGATGGTGGGAGGCGCTGGTGCTTCCCACCATCTGTCATTTACTGGTACACGTGACTTTCGGGTTCACGCCGGCGTAGTTGAGCGGGCCCGCGAGAACCGTCACCACGATCGTGCTCGTCCTGGCGCAGTCGGGGTTGGAGCTGGTGTAGTAGTGGCGCTGGGCGCCGGCGATGGCGCCGATGACCAGCCACACGATGATCAGAATCGTTCCGATTCGCATTGTTACCTCCGGGAACTTACGTTTCGCTAAGACTTGTATCTGACCGCTACCTCGTGATGGCCCGGTCAGCGGCGGGTCCTGCGCCGTGGCACGGACCACTTCGTGCCCACGCCCGCGAGGTGCAGGGCCAGGCAAGCCAGCCCGACCAGCAGCAGGCTCATCGGGGAGAAGACCGCGCTGGTGGCGGTGGACGTCGCGTTGATCAAGAACGCGATGATGAACAGGACAGCCGCGGCGAAACCCAGCATCTCTGCATCCTTCCGGTCGGCGGCACAGACGAATATGGGTCCCGGAATACCGCCAGCCGGCTGGTCAGGCGACCAGGGGGCAAGCCGTGCAGGCCCGAATCAAAGTGGACGGGCGGCCGATCGCGCCCATGGCATTGTCCTGCCGCCAGCGGCGGAGGTCCGCGGCGAGGGGAATCCCGAATGCCGCAATACATGACGTGCCTCCCGGAGCTGGAAGCAATTTCAGGGAGCTACCAGGGTCCGGGACAGCTATATACAGACTACTGGTTCTAGGACTTTTCGTACAGGATTTGCTCCGGTATCGGCGCTGGCAGCGCACTGTTTGCCCTAATGGACCGCGGGTCGGTCTCTGTGCCGGTCAGCAGGTCCAGCATCTCGCCGATGGTACGTTCCCGGCCGTCTGGTTCTGGCAGCGGGAGATGGGTCTGGATGTGGTAGCGGTTGCGGCGGCCGTCTTTCTCCTTGACGACGTAGCCGGCCCGGGCCAGGTCGGTGATGATGCCGAAGGCGCTGCGTTCGCTGATGTTCAGGGTGGCCGCGATGTCGCGCAGGCGTACGCCCGGGTCATGAGCGACGCATAGGAGAACCCGGGCGTGAGGGGTCAGGAAGGTCCAGCTCGTCACCCTCATAAGTTACCAGATTCCGGAAAAAAGTTGCTAGTTTCCCCGTGCGTGTATATATTATGAACTAGGCACCGGATGTCAGCCGCGCATAGCGGTCAGCTTCCAGGGCTACCGGAGGAGCTCATAGGAATCGGCGTGGTCATCGCGACCGTTGGTGCCCCGCCCCCGCCCGCCATGCCCAGGGAAGACGTCATGACCGAACCAGCCGCACCGTATCCGTATCCCATGCCGTATCCGGACTCTGCCACTCCCGGAGCGGGACCGTCCGCTTACGCCACCGCGCCGCCCATGCCGTCGGAGGTCACGAACGAGCGCCGACAGCGGCACTCGGGCGGAAGAATGCGCGTGATGATGCGCAGAATCACCCGCCGCCCGTAGCCCGTGGGGTCGAGCCGCCTGTTCCTGCTGACCTGATCGGAAGCACTGTGACCTACCCCACGGCTCATGACGGCAACCTCAGTCTTACCGCCCGGACCGAACGTGGCGGCTACGTCTTCGCCGCGCTCCGGGGGGAACTGGACATCGCGTCCGCCCCAGGATTGCGCGAGCAACTCCTTGGCCTGCTCCGCCCGGCCGTCAGCCGGCTCATCATCGACTTGTCCGCGGTGGGATACGCGGACGCCAGCGGCGTTGCGGTACTGGTGGGCACCGGACGCCGCGCCGGGCTGCTCGGCGGATGGTTGCGCCTAGCCGCACCATCATCCGAGGTAGCCAGGGTCTTGTCCGCCACCGGCATAGGCCAGCACCTCGATATCTTTCCCACCGTCCAGGCCGCGATCACCGGCCAGCACCCGGATGCTGGCGCGGCGGACGCGCGGCCCGCCATCGCCGCACGCGTGGCCCGCACCCTGCTCTCACGCGCGTCCGCCACGCGGGCCTGAGCCCGGTAAGGGAACGTACGGGTCCAGCGTGGGCGCGGCCCTCGGCCCGCTCGGGATGCCGGTGCACTTCTCCCCCTCGAACCACGAAGGCAGGCTCGGGTAGGCCGACGCCTTCGGCGGCGGATTGGGCCAGCGCTGCGGGACCAGTCCGCAGGCCACCCCGGTGGGACGACGACCGGGCGACCCGGTCGGAAGGGGCTTGTAGCTCGGCTTCGGGGACCCGCCCTGGCCGGGGGGCTGAGCCAGGCCCGTCGAGGGGGCCGGTCCGGATGCGGGCGAGCTGCCGGGCCGGGGCGTGGCGGACCTGGTCCGGTGTGCGCTGGCCCTGGCCGAGTGCCGGCCGGGGCTGGGCGGGGCCGGCGCCGCCACCGTGACGTGCGCCAGTTGCTGAACGGGGCCGGGCAGCACGTCCGTGTAGGCCGCGAGGACGCTGCCCAGCCCAGCCGCGGCCACGATCAGCACCGTAGCCAGCCGGGCTCGGTAACGAGCTGGCCTTCGGGACCGCCGGGTCCCACGGCGGCGCCCTAGCCGCCGTACGGCGGGTGAGATGCCGGCCGGAGAGGCTGCCCGGCTGAAGGCAGCCCGCACTGCCGCCTCCCCGGCCAGCTCGCCGGGTTCTGCCGGCCCGGCCAAGGCGGCGAGCATACGCGCCAGGTCATGCATCGGCTCCGGCGCGTCGGGGGGGAGGGCGCGCCGAGCGATGATCATGTCCAGCAGCAGCTCGTCGTGCTCGCCGCCGGGCCGGCCGGGGAAGGGGAACCCAGGCATCTCACCCTGTAGAGCGTCGCGCTCGCTCAATGCGTTACACCCGCCCGTTCGGCCAGGTCAGCGAGCCGACGCAGGGCGCGGTGCGCGGTCACCCGGACCGCGCCCGGGGTCTTGCCGACGATCCGGGCCACGTCGGCGGCCTCCAGCCCGGCCACCACCCGCAGCATGATGATCTCGGCGTGATCGCGAGGCAGGCTCTTGATCAGGGCCACTACCGACCGGGTGGAGATCGCCTCCAGGGCCAGCTCGGCGGCGTCCGGGGTCGTAGGCTGCTCTAGCGTCTCGGTCGCGGCCAGCGGCACGTCGGAGCGGCGGGACCGGGACCGGCCCGCGTCCACCGCCCGGTGCCGGGCGATGGTGAACAGCCAGGCCCGGAACGCCTCCTCGCCGCCGCGGAAGCGCGGCAGGCCCTTGACCACCTGCAGCCAGGTTTCCCCGGCCACGTCCTCCGCCTCCGGGGTGATCACCTGCAGATACCGCAGCAGCGCCGGTTGTACGTCGCGGAACAGGCAGGCGAAGGCGATCTCGTCGCCCCCCTGGGCGCTGGCCAGCGTAAGGCTGAACCCGGCACCGATCACTGATCTAGTATCGGCCCGGCCCGCCCCGCGGCGCAGACGATCACCGGTACCGGCGCACTCTCTCCTGGGCCCCGCCCAAGCCGGGCGAACCGCTGCATATGCGTTATGGGAGAAATGTGAGACAAGCCAGCCGTGTCGCTCCGCGCATTTGTGACAATCTGGGCAAATTGCTCGGCAAAGCGCGTTGACCAGGGACTATAACGGCGTTAATGCCGATGCCCGGGCATGTATCCAAAAAACACTGAGGGACCGCCGTTTTTGCCGCGAGCGTTTCCCGCGGGCGGTAAAGTCGTCTTCGTCCCTTTGCTCGGTGGCGCTGGCCCCCGGAAGGAGGCCCGTTATGCAAGACAGTGCTGTCTCGCATCGGCCTTGCGCGAGTGATTCTGGCGCAACGTTGCCAGGTAATCTCCGCGCCAAACCCGTCGATTGGGGAAATGAGGACGAATTGCTCGCACGGGTGCTGATTACCAACTGGACGCTGGCCACCGGACGCACCCTGCGGGCGGACGTTCCGCCGTACTTGCATAGCGCGGACGAGCTGATCAGCTTCTGGGCCGACGACCTGATCGCGATCCCGTGAGCCACCCCGCGGCTGGCACGCTGACCACCAGCGAGCGCGACTGGCTCACGGTCCGGACCTACCTCACCGAGCACCGCTACGACCTGGCCGTGGACGCCGCGGAGGACTACCCGCCGGACCGCAGGCTGGCCGGCACCCCGCTGCTGGCCGCGCCCGGCTGGCTGCCGCCCGCCCCGATCCCGCTCCAGGACATCGGCCTGGAGCTGCGCGACGCCGCGCCGGCCGAGGTGCAAGCCACGAGCCCGCTGCTGCCGCGGCGGGCCGACGGGGCGCCCTACCGCCGCTACTCCGAGGCGATGGGCGAGCTGGCCGCCCCGGCGGTATTCGAGAACCGCGTCACCTACCGGCTGACCGAAGCGGACCTGCGCTCCCGGCCTTCCCGGCTAGTGTTCTCCGCCGGCCGTTACTTCGACGGCATCGACACCGGGGAAGCGGCCGCCCACGAGTACGCGGCCGCCCGGCTGGGGCGGCCCGTCGGCGGCCTGCGCGCTCGCTTCGCTGACCCGTGTGACCTGCGGCGCCGCCCGGCCAACCTGGCCATCAGCACGCTGACCCTGCGGCTGGACCGCCGGGCAGGCCGGGCCTCCTTCCTGCTGCACTGGCGGGACCCGGCCAAGGTGGGTCACGCGGGCGGCCTGTACCAGGTCATCCCGGTGGGCGTGTTCCAGCCTTCCGGCGAGGCGCCCTGGAATCGCCAGCATGACTTCTCGCTGTGGCGGTGCATGGTCCGCGAGTTCGCCGAGGAGCTCGGCGGGCACTCGGAGGACTATGCCAGCGACAGCGCCCCCGTCGACTACGATTCCTGGCCGTTCGCCCGGCAGCTGACCGACGCCCTGAACCACGGCCAGGTCCGCGTCTGGTGCCTGGGACTCGGCACCGACCCGCTGACCTACGCCACCGACCTGCTTACCGTGGCGGTCATCGACAGCGACGTGTTCGACGCCGTGTTCAGCGTGCCCCCGCAGCGCAACGCCGAGGGGCAGATCCTGGCCGCCCGCGAGTTCGCCGCCCACGTCATCGACCGCACCGTCACCGGCGAGCCGGTCCAGGCGGCCGGGGCCGCCCTGCTCCGGCTCGCCTGGCGGCACCGCGAGACGCTCGGCGGATAGCCCCGATCCGCTCATCCCGGCGATCTGACCACATCATGCATGTAGCGGCGATTGCTGGGCAGATATGCCGTGGAGCAGCACCCGATGGAGATGAACGGTGGTTAAGCGCACTGAATACCCGGACGGCGGCCACGTCGTCCAGTTCTACGGCCACGAGGAGGACCTAGCCGACCTGGTGGCCGGCTACCTGCTCGGCGCGCTGCAGGGCGACGGTGTGGCAGTGGTCATCGCCACCGAGGCTCACCGGCGGATGTTCGAAGGACGGCTGACGCAGGCCGGCGTGGACGTGGCCGCGGCCGGTCAGGCCGGCACCTACCGGGCCCTGGACGCCGACGACACGGTGCGCGCGCTGATGACCGGCGGCCAGCTCGACCGCCGCGCCTTCGACCGCGTGATCGGCGGCCTGATCACCGACGCCGGCCAGGGTAACCGCCCGGTCCGCGCCTACGGCGAGATGGTCGCCCTGCTCTGGGACGCCGGGCTGGTCAACGCCGCCGTCCAGCTCGAGGAGATGTGGGACTCGCTCGCCCTGTCACATTCGTTCTCGCTGTTCTGCGGCTACCCGGCCAGCTCCGTGACCGGCGACGGCCACCTGGAAGCGTTCGCCCAGGTATGCCGGCTGCACAACTCGGTAGTGGGCACCTGGCCGTCCCCAGCCACCCGCGCCACCGTTCCCACCAGCCCCGGCGCCACCCGTGCCTTCGCCCTGTCCGGTGACGCGCCGGCGGCGGCCCGGCACTTCGCCGTCGACGCCGTGCGGCGGCTAGGCGCCGCGGACCTGGCCGACGACACCGCCCTGGTGGTGACCGAACTGGCCGCCAACGCCATCGTGCACGCGCAGACCGGCTTCACCGTGGACCTGTCGGCCGGCCCGGACGTGCTGCGCATCGCGGTGCGTGACGCCAGCCCGCTGCCACCCGCGGCCGCCGCGGGCCTGCCCGCCGCCGCCGCGGGCCTGCCCGCCGCGCCGCTGCACGGCCTGGGCGCGGTGGACGCGCTGGCCAGCCGCTGGGGCGTCGAGCCGATCGGTCATTCCGGCAAGTCGGTGTGGGTGGAACTGCGCCGCTAAGCGCTCAGGTGCGGAACGGAGGCGGTGCCGTGCCGTCACAGATCCGGGTTCGCCGCGTATACGACGCACCCTCGCCGGCCGACGGCGCCCGCGTGCTGGTGGACCGGCTCTGGCCGCGGGGCCTGCGCAAGGACGCGGCGCACCTGACCGAATGGGCCAAGGACGTCGCGCCGTCCACCGAACTGCGCAAGTGGTACGGGCACGATCCGGAGAAACTCAACGAGTTTCGCGTGCGTTACCTGGACGAGCTGTCCGGCCGCAGCCAGCGGGCCGAGCTCGGCAAGCTGCGCGCCCTAGCCGCGACCGGCCCGATGACCCTGCTCACCGCGACCCGCGACGTCGACCTCAGCCAGGCCGCGGTCCTGGCCCAGATCCTGCGCCAGGATGTCGAGCCCGACGAGGGCGGTGATCCCGTCTGCTGGGCTCACCTGGTCTGCCCCGACTGCGGCGCCATCGAAACCGAAGGCCACCGCCCGGGCTGCGCGCTAGCCTGAGCCCGCCTCCCGGCGGGGCGGTCGCCCGCCAGCGGCGGGTCCCGCGTCGCGCCAGCGGCGGGTCCCGCGCCGCGCCCTCCGTCTCGTCCGCCTGCGGCAGGCAGACCTCCCCCGCGGTCATTTCCCCGTCAGCCTCGCTGACCTCTTCACCCTCATCGGTCCCACACAGCGGGGAGGATTTAGGCCTATGGGAGCGCAGGGGGCCTATAGCGCCGCCCAAAGCGCTCCCGGAAGCCCAAATCCTCCCGGATACGTCCCGCGTGGGCCCGTTTTGTCGGTCGGTTTGGTCAAACTGTCCGCATGGACAGTGAGCTTCCTCCTACGCTGCGCAACCTCGCCCGCCAGCAGCAGGGAGTTGTGTCCCGCTCGCAGGCCCTCCGGGCCGGGCTGTCCGCGGACATGATCAAGTTTCGGCTGCGGGGCGGCTGGTGGCAGCCGGTTCATCGTGGCGTCTACCTGACCTTCACCGGAGCGCCGGGTCATAGTGCGCAATTGTGGGCGGCGCTCCTCGGGGCCGGGCCGGGCGCGGTCCTGAGCCACGAGACCGCGGCCGAGCTTCAGCGGCTCGCCGACAAGCCGGCCGAATCGATTCACGTGACGGTTCCCTGGCAGCGTCGGATCAAGGCGGTCAATGGGGTCAGCCTGCACCGCTGCACGCGCGCCGGCGAGATCGTGCTGGGGGACAGCAACCCGCCGCGGACGAGAGTGGAGGAGACCGTGCTCGACCTGGCCCAGGCGGCGGCGACCTTCGATGACGTCTGCGGATGGGTGACCCGCGCATTCGCGCGAGACCTGACCGACGCGGCTACGCTGCGCGCGGCGATGGGCCAGCGCTCCAGGCTGCGCTGGCGTGGTGAACTGGATGAGCTCATCATCGCGGCAGCCAGCGGCGACCATTCGGTGCTGGAGTACCGCTACGGCCGGGACGTGGAGCGCACGCACGGCCTCCCCGAGTCGGTCCGGCAGGCGCCATTCGAGGGCCCGGACGGCCGGCGTGGACGCCGCGATCGCCTCTACCGCGACTACGGCGTGGTGGTCGAGCTGGACGGGCGGCTGGCGCACCCGGTCGAGGCCCAGTGGCGCGATAAGGCCCGCGACAACGCGGCCGCCGCGGGCGGGATGCAATCGCTGCGGTACGGCTGGGTACACGTCAGGCGGAACGCATGCGAGACAGCGGCCCAGGTCGCTCAGGTACTGCGGGTCCGCGGCTGGACCGGCCAACCCCGGCCCTGCTCACCAGGCTGCCCGCTCACACGAACGCGCTGAGGCCGGTGATCGCCCGGCCCACGATCAAGGTGTTGATCTCGCGGGTGCCCTCGTAGGAGTAGATCGCCTCGGAGTCGGCCACGAACCGCCCTACATGGTTCTCCAGCAGGATGCCGTTCCCGCCCAGCAGCTCGCGAGCCCAGCCGGTCGCCTCCCGCATCCGGACCGTGCAGAACGCCTTGGCCAGCGCCGAATGGTGGTCCTCGGCCAGGCCCTCCTCCTGCAGCGAGGCCAGCCGGGCGCACAGGCACGCCGAGGAGGTGACGTTGGCCAGCATCCGGACCAGCAGGTCCTGGACCAGCTGGAACCCGCCGATGGGCCGGCCGAACTGCTCGCGCTGGCGGGCGTAGGCCAGCGCGTGCTCGTACGCGCCCCGGGCGCAGCCGGTGGCCATCCAGGCCACCCCGGCCCGGGTCATCCGCAGCACCTTGGCGGTGTCCTTGAAGCTGTTGGCGCCCTGCAGCCGATCGGATTCGGGCACACGCACCCCGTCCAAGGTGATGTGCGCGTTCTGCACAACCCGCAGCGCGATCTTGTCCTTCTGCTTGGCGGTCTCGAAGCCCGGCGTGTCCCTGGCCACGACGAAGCCCTTGACCTGGTCGTCCTCTAGAGATCTGGCCCAGATGATCACGTAGTCGGCGAACGTGGCGTTGCCGATCCACTTCTTTTGCCCGTCCAGCACCCACTCATTGCCGTCGCGTCGCGCCGTGGTGGTCAGCCCGCCCGCCGCGCCGGATCCGACATCGGGCTCGGTGAGGCCGAACGCGCCGATCTTCTCCATCCGCGCCATCTCGGGAAGCCAGCGCTGCTTCTGCTCCTCCGACCCGCACAGGTAGATGGACCCCATGGCCAGTCCGCCGTGGACGCCGAAGAACGTTGCGATGGACGGGTCCACTCGGGCCAGCTCCATCGCGATCATGCCGTCGAGCAGGAAGCCGCCGCCTGGGCAGCCGTAGCCCTGGTACAACTGGCCGGCGATGCCGAGCTGACGGAAGTCGCCCATCAGGTCGAACGGGAATTCCTCCCGGGTCCAGTAGTGGTTGATGACCGGCTGGACCGACTTCTCCATGAACTCCCTGACCCGCAGCAGCAGCTGACGGCCCTCCGGATCCAGAGTCCGCTCGATCAGGTAGAAATCGCCGTCGGTCAGCGCGGTCCGGGGGCTCGCCATAACTGGCCTCCAAATAGATAACGGCGCGGCCAGGAAGGCGTCCACCACCGGCGCCAGCTCGGCCGCCTCGGTCAGCAGCCCGAGGTGGCCGCCGTGGTAGATGTGCAGCCGCGATTTCGGGATCAGCAGTTTCATCAGCTTGGCGTTGGCCAGCGGGATGAGCGGGTCGTCGTCGCCGGACACGATGAGCGTGCTCTGCCGGAGCAACGGCAGGAACGGCAGGCTGGTCCAGCCCGCGCCCGCGGTGAGCTGGTACAGGTACCCGCGCGACGGGCCGACCCGGTTGCCGTTGTGCATCGCCGCCGCGATATGCCCGGGGTTCTCCCGCGCCGAACCCCCGTAGATCGTCCCGGCCACCCGCTCCATGTAGCCGCGGTCCACATACCGCCGCGGCGTCACCATGTGCTTGAGCACCGGCGGCCGCCCCGGCACCATCAGCGAGCCGGTCGCGGTGGAGACCAGCACCAGCCGACGGCAGCGCGCCCGGTGGAACGCGGCGAAGTGCTGCGCGACGGCCCCGCCCCAGGAGATGCCGAGCACGTCGACCTGGCCGTAGCCGAGCTCGGTCAGCATGCCGGCGATCAGCGCACACAACCCGGTGAACCGGTACGGGCCGGGCGGCTCCGCCGAGCCGCCGACGCCTGGCGGATCGAACCTGATCACGTCGACGCCCGGGTCGACCTCGCGGACGAACGGCTCGAGCAACTCCAGACTGGCGCCGATCCCGTTGATCAGCAGCAGCGGCGTCCGGCGCACAGCACGAGGCCCCGCAACACCCGGCCGCGCCGCGACTCGCAGCTGCCTGCCGCCGACGGCGAGGCTGCGCACCTCAGCGGTCGTAGACATACGTTCCAGGCGCGGCGCCACGCACCGGGTAGGCCTTGCGGCCGAGCGTCCGCGGGCTCTTGCGCCGCCCGCCGCCGCGTTCGGCGAGCCAGGCCGCATAGTCCGTCCACCAGCTGCCCGGCACCACCTCAGCCGAGGCCAGGAACTCGCGCGGGTCGGCCGGGTTAGCCCCGGAAGAAGCCCCGGCAGAAGCCC
>Ga0302314_10013517_pt1 | contig 14026 bp, 15 predicted proteins | sample III_Palsa_N2_3_FD_200533 | JGI IMG/M metagenome (GOLD analysis project Ga0302314, IMG submission 200533) | Peat permafrost microbial communities from Stordalen Mire near Abisko, Sweden - III_Palsa_N2_3 | ecosystem: Environmental > Terrestrial > Soil > Palsa > Peat permafrost | place: Sweden... | reverse complement strand
ATCGGCGCAACAAGCGCGGCGTTAAAAGGAAGATGAGCGGCTACCCCATCAGGCGAAAGGCCGACAGGCCGCCGCCTCCAGCCAACATAGCTCTGTGCATTCAGATCATTATCTGAACTGTATTGGGCCTATGCCGGCACCGCCAGCGGCATCATCAATGCGGGCTCCGCGCTGGCCGGCATCATCTCGCCGATCCTGTTCGGCCTGATCATCGACCAGACCGGCAATTGGACCGCCCCCTTCATCGGCTCGATCATCCTGCTGCTGATCGGTGCGGTGCTGGCGCTCGCGATTCGACCGGAAATCCGGATGCGGATGGACGACGCGCCCGCTGCCGGCCGATCGGCGCAAGCTGTTCTGTAACACCGCGCACCGGGTCTATAGTCATACATAATGTCCCTGGAAGCGGTGCGGCCGGGAATGCTACACCCGGGGACCGGCCTCCGCAGGACATCGGGTGCGCACCCAGACCATAAAAGCTCCGAGAGGAAATTCCCATGACCCCGTCCGTCCGTCCCCCCCGCCTCCAAGGCGTCTTCCCGGTCGTGCCGACCATCTTCGACGCAGCCGGCAATCTCGACCTGGCCGGCCAGAAGCGCTGCGTCGATTTCATGATCGACGCCGGCTCGAACGGTCTGTGCATCCTGGCGAATTTCTCCGAGCAGTTCGTGCTGTCGGACGAGGAGCGTCAGATCCTGGCGCGCGCGATCCTGGAGCATGTCGCCGGCCGCGTGCCGGTCATCGTCACCACCTCGCATTATTCCTCGCGCCTGTGCGCCGAGCGCTCGCGTCAGGCCCAGAACATGGGTGCGGCCATGGTCATGATCATGCCGCCCTATCATGGGGCGACGATCCGGGTGGCGGAGCCGGGCATCGAGCGGTTCTTCCGTACCGTGTCCGACGCGATCGACATCCCGATCATGATCCAGGATGCGCCGGTCAGCGGCACCAATCTGTCGGCCGCGTTCCTGGCCAAGCTGGCGCGCGAGGTCGAGGCCGTCGCCTATTTCAAGATCGAAACCCCGTTCGCCGCCAACAAGCTGCGCGACCTGATCGCCCAGGGCGGCGCGCATGTCGAGGGCCCTTGGGACGGCGAGGAGGCGATCACGCTGATGGCCGACCTGGATGCCGGCGCCACCGGGTCCATGACCGGCGGCGGTTTCCCGGACGGGCTGGCGCCGATCGTGCGCGATTACCTGGCCGGCGACCGCGAAGCGGCCCAGCGCGGCTACGACCGCTGGCTGCCGCTGATCAATTACGAGAACCGGCAATGCGGGTTGCTGGCGTGCAAGGCGCTGATGCAGGCCGGCGGCGTGATCGCCTGCGACGCGCCACGCGAGCCGATCGCGCCGCTGCATCCGGCCACCCGCGCCGGCCTGCTTGAAATCGCCAAGCGGCTCGATCCGCTCGTGCTACGCTGGGCAAAATAACGCGTGACAGGCGCCGCCTTGTGCGACTAGCGTCTGGGCCATGAACGCCGCCCGGATCTCCTATGCCCGATTTTATCCCCGCTCTATTGCCGGCGGGATCAGGGGCGCGTGACCTAAACGAACGAACGCGAAAACCCGAAGAGCCGCCAGTCACCTGGCGGCTTTTTTTGTGCCCGCTGGGTGGTCTGCCACCAGGAGCCATGACGTGCCGAACAAAACCGACGACCTGCGCATCCGAGAAATCACCGCATTGATTTCTCCCGAAGATCTGATCCGGGACCTGCCGCGCAGCGTCACCGTCACCGCCACCGTCGCCGAGGCGCGGGCGACGATGCACGACATCCTGCACGGCCGCGACGACCGGCTGATCGTGGTGATCGGCCCCTGCTCGATCCATGACCCGATCGCGGCGCGCGATTATGCCGAACGCCTGATGGGCGAGCGCCGACGCCTGGGCGACGCGCTGGAGATCGTCATGCGCGTCTATTTCGAGAAGCCGCGCACGACCGTCGGCTGGAAGGGCTTGATCAACGACCCGGACCTGGACGGCAGCTTCCGGATCGACGAGGGGCTGCGGGTCGCACGCGGCCTGCTGCTCGACATCAACCAGATGGGCATGCCGGCCGGTTGCGAGTTCCTCGATACGATCTCGCCGCAATATATCGCCGATCTGGTCGCCTGGGGCGCCATCGGCGCGCGCACCACGGAAAGCCAGGTGCATCGCGAGCTGGCCTCGGGCATGAGCTGCCCGATCGGCTTCAAGAACGGCACGGATGGCGGCGTGCGGGTCGCGATCGACGCGGTCACCGCCGCCTCCGAGCCGCATCATTTCATGGCCGTGACCAAGGACGGCCGCGCCGCCATCGCCGCCACGACCGGCAACGAGGATTGCCACGTCATCCTGCGCGGCGGCAAGGCGCCGAACTATGATGCCGAGAGCGTCGAAGCCGCCTCGGCCGAAGCGATCAAGTCGGGCCTCGTCCCGCGCATCATGATCGACGCCAGCCACGCCAACAGCGGCAAGAATCCGGCGAACCAGCCCAAGGTGATCGATGCGATCGCGGCCCAGGTCGCATCCGGCGACGGGCGCATCATCGGCACCATGATCGAAAGCAACCTGGTGGCCGGGCGGCAGGAGCTGGTGCCGGGCCAGGCGCTCACCTATGGCCAGAGCATCACCGACGGCTGCATCGACTGGGCGACGTCGCTCGCGGTGCTGGAGACGCTGGCCCAGGCGGTACGGCAGCGGCGGCGGATGCAGGCGGCGTGAACGGGACAGTTCTGTGCATTTGATGCGGTCGGTCGCTAACCCGCGATTGTCGTCTGGGAGAGATGGCCGACTATTCCCGAGAAGCGCCACGAGGGCAGTCATCGGTTCCGCGCGGCATGATTATCGTCCAGGCTGACGCGGACGCCCTTGCCACCCTGGATAGAAACAGGCGGCGTCCAGCATTTTTCGACCTGGGCGGGCACGATGGCATTCCAGGGCGAGACCGGCGCCAGGATCTGCTGCGCCGACACCGCGGCCGGGACCAGCGCCAGCACGCTCATGAAAAATCGGACTTTCATTTTATCCCACGTCTCCGATTCTTCATGGTTGGGCCACTTGCGGTATCCATCGCACCCCGCCCCTGCACGATCAAGACTCCCTTCCCGCCCCCTCGATCCGCTATAGATCAACGGACACGATCAGGAGGCTTCGGGGTACGGATGACGGTTGCCATCGACATGGGGAATACGGCGGCGGGTCCGGCGGCGACGCTCGATCTGGAGGAGCTGCTGGCGACCCGCTTGTTGGTGCAGGGCAATTCCGGCTCCGGCAAATCCCATCTGCTGCGCCGGCTGATGGAGCAGAGCGCCCCCTGGGTGCAGCAGGCGGTGATCGACCCCGAGGGCGATTTCGTCACGCTGGGCGACAAGCACGGCCATATGGTGATCGACGCCGCCGCCCATACCGAGGCGGGATTGCAGCGCGCGGCCGAGCGGGTGCGCCAGCATCGGGTCTCGGTCGTGCTCAATCTGGAAAACCTCGATACCGAACTGCAGATGCGCCATGCCGCGGCCTTCCTGGGCGGGCTGTTCGATGCGGAGCGCGATTTCTGGTATCCGATGCTGGTTGTGGTCGACGAGGCGCAGTTGTTCGCCCCCGCCGCCGCCGGCGAAGTGTCGGACGAGGCGCGCAAACTGTCGCTGGGCGCCATGACCAACCTGATGTGCCGGGGCCGCAAGCGCGGCCTCGCCGGCGTGATCGCGACCCAGCGTCTGGCCAAGCTCGCCAAGAATGTCGCGGCCGAGGCGTCCAACTTCCTGATGGGCCGCACCTTCCTCGACATCGACATGGCGCGCGCCGCCGATCTGCTGGGCATGGAACGGCGCCAGGCCGAGATGTTCCGCGACCTGGAGCGCGGCCACTTCATCGCGCTCGGCCCGGCGATGTCGCGCCGGCCGCTGTCGATCCGGATCGGCACGGTCGAGACCGCGACGCGCGGCATGAGTCCGAAGCTGATGCCGCTGCCGCAGGCGGCGTCCGACGACATGCGCGAGCTGATCCTGCGCGCGCCGGAGCCGGAGCCGCTACGCCCCATGATCCGCCGGGCCGCACCGACCAGCCCGCCGCCGGATATCCTGACCCAGTTGGCCCAGTCGCGCCCGGCGCCGATGACCGACCGCGGTCGGCCCGCGCCGCGCGTGGAGACGCCGGAGGAACAGGCCCTCTCCGCGCGCAAGCTGGACGAGGTGCTGCGCCAGGTCGCGGCCGATCCCGATGCGGCGTTCCGCTCGGTCGCGGTGCTGTACCAGGATTTCCTGGTGCGCTGCCGGATCCATAATCTGGGCGGCAAGCCGCTCGACATTCCGGCATTCCGCAGGCGGCTCGCGACCGCCCGCGCCGGCATCGGCGCCGAGGCCGCCGACAGTCCGGAATGGGCCCAGGCGCTCGCCATCGCCGGCAGTCTGCCCGACGATGTCCAGGGCGTGTTCCTGCTGCTGGCCCGCTCGGCGCTCGACCGGCTGCCCTGCCCGTCCGACGGCACGATCGCGCGCGCCTATGGCAGCCGCTCACTCGGCCGCGCCCGCCGGCTGCTGAGCTATATGGAAGAACAGCGGTCGATCGTGTGCCGCCAGGATCTGGCGGGCCATCGCATCGTCAGCCTGCCCGAGCTGGGCTGGGAGACGGCTCCGGGCGATCCGAACGCGCCCGACCCCAGCGAATTGGCGACCGCGCTCGCCTGAAAAATCCGCCTGACGATTTTTTTCTCTTGAAGCCGGGCCGGGCGTCCCCAGATTCAGTCTCGTTCGGATGCCCATACGGGGTCCGGATTTGTAAGGCGCGCGGACGACCCGCAGCGGCCGTCTGCGCTCCCATGTTGCTCTCGAAGAGGATATGGAATCATGAGTGCTCTCGCCTTCGCGCCCCTCTATCGGTCGGCCATCGGTTTCGATCGGGTCCTGAACCTGCTTCAGGAATCGCAGGCTTCGGCCCCGGCCGACAATTATCCCCCGTACAATATCGAAAAGACCGGCGAGCAGACCTACCGCATCACGCTCGCGGTGGCCGGCTTCACGCTCGATGATATCTCGATCACGGCCCGCCCGAATCAGTTGATCGTGGTCGGCAAGCGCCAGTCCAAGGACGGCGTGCAGTATCTGCACCAGGGCATCGCCCAGCGCGGCTTCGATCGTCGTTTCGAGCTGGCCGACCATATCGAAGTGACCGACGCGGCGCTGGAGAATGGTCTGTTGTCGATCGATCTCAAGCGGGAAGTGCCGGAAGCCTTGAAGCCCCGGACCATCCAGATCGTCAGCAGCACGGCTCAGCCGAAAGTGATCGATCAGCAGGCGGCGTAATCGTCCCTGTTGCGCTGATCTGAACGCCGCCCGGAGCGATCCGGGCGGCGTTTTCCATGCCCATCATAACAAGACCGAACCTTTCCGAGGAAACCCCAGATGCCCCTTTCTATCCACCAGGCGACCGTGCCGGCCGTGCAGCAGATCCTGGGCAGCCTGTCGGTGCTGATCGACAAGGCCGCCGCCCATTGCGAGGCGCGCAAGATCGATCCGGCCACGATCATCGGCTATCGCCTGGCGCCGGACATGTTCGCCTTCGCGCGCCAGATCCAGGTCGCAACCGACAACGCCAAGGGCGTGTGCGCCCGCCTGGCCGGCGTCGAGATCCCGAGCTATCCCGACGTCGAGACGACGTTCGACGAGTTGAAGGCGCGCCTCGCCAAGGTGTCCGACTTCATCGGCTCGATCCCGGCCGCCCAGTTCGACGGCGCCGAGACGCGCACCATCACCCTGAAGCTCGGCGGTCACGAGGTGCAGTTCACCGGCGCCAATTACCTGACGGGCTTTGGCCTGCCGAACTTCTATTTCCACGCCACGACCGCCTACGACATCCTGCGTCATGCCGGCGTGCCGATTGGTAAGCGCGACTTCCTGGGTGCCGTTCCGGTCAACTGAGCAAACGGCGGCCCCGATCACCCGCTTCACCCGGTATAACTGACCTTCGCTTCGACGTCCCTCACCCTCCCCGACATATAGCGAGGCGGGTGAGGGCGTCAAAAGCAGCGCTCGGTTTCGACTATTTCATCGCCGCGTCCAGCGTCGCGGCCCAGGTGCCGTCGGATTTGGCGGCACCCAGGTAATCGTCGATCGCCTGTTTCAGGCCGGGGTCCTTCGGGAAGTACCAGGCCTTGGTCAGGTGGGTGAACGGGCCCGGCACCGTGGCCGCGCACAGCACGCCCGGATAGCGTTTGGCGTACAGATCGGCCTCGATGCCGTCGGTCACGAACACGTCGGCTTTGCCGGCGACGATCTGGTCGGCCACGGTGAGATTGTCCGGGTTCACTGTGATCGGCGCCTGGTGGAAATTGGCGCGGGCGAAGGCCTCGTTCGCAGCCCCCGGATTGACCACAACCCGGGCCCCGGGCTGGTCGATCGCGGCGATCGAGGTGAATTTATCCTTGTCGGCGCAGCGCACGAGCGGGCGCTTGCCGTCCTCCAGCAGCGCCACCGAGAAATCGCCCTTGGCCGCGCGGTCGGGCGTGATGCTGATGCCGCCCAGCGCGATATCGAAATTCCCGGCGTCGAAATCGCCCTGCAGCCGGGCCCATTCGGTCGGCACGATCTCCAGCCGCACGCCGAGCTTGCCGGCAAAACCCTTGGCCATGTCGATGTCGGCGCCCTCGTAGCTGCCGTCGTCGTTCCGGATGGCGAAGGGACGGTAATCGCCCGGCGTGCCCACACGCAGCGTGCCGCGCCCCTTGATCGTGTCGAGATTGATCGGGTCGTCGGCGAAAGCCGTGCCGGCGGCAGTGGCCAGCAACAGGACGGAAAGAACGCGGCGCATCGAAGGCCCCTCCCCAGGGCATCGTTTATTGTTGCGCCTAGGATGCCTCGTCGCCGCAGCAGGGGCAATGCGGATCGCGCGGCACGCGGACCGTGTAGAAGCTGCTGCCGAGCGCGTCATACATCATCAGTCGGCCGGACAGACTCTCGCCGATGCCGAGCAACTCCTTCAGCACCTCGGTCGCCTGCAAGGTGCCGATCACGCCGGCGACCGGGCCCAGGATGCCGGCCTCCTCACAGCGCGGGATGGAGCCCGCTTCCGGTGCCTGGGGGAACAGGCAGCGATAGCAGGGATGGCCCGGGCCGGCGTGCGGCTTGAACACCGACACTTGGCCCTCGAACCGCAACAGGGCGCCCGAGACGAACGGCTTGCCGGCGCGCACGCAGGCGTCATTGACCAGATAGCGCGTCGCGAAATTGTCGCTGCCGTCGGCGACCAGGTCGTAGCGGCCGACCAGATCATCGACATTGGCTTCGGTCAGCCGCTCCGGCCAGAGGTCGAGCGTCACCGCCGGTTCGATCGCGCGCAATCCGTCGGCGGCGCTGTCGATCTTGCGGCGGCCGATATCGGCGGTGCGATGGAGCACCTGACGCTGCAGGTTCGACAGCGAGACCGCATCGTCATCGACGATGCCCAGCGTGCCAACCCCCGCCGCCGCCAGATAGAGCAGCAGCGGCGAGCCCAGCCCGCCGGCACCCACGACCAGGACGCGCGCGGCGAGCAGCCTCGCCTGCCCTTCCTCGCCGACCTCGTCCAGGATCAGATGCCGGGCATAGCGCTCGAACTCGCCATCGTCCAGGTCGCGCATCGGCGGGTCAGATCCCGTCGAACAGCGCGGTCGAGAGATACCGCTCGGCGAAGCTCGGGATGATCGCCACGATCAGCTTGCCGGCCATTTCGGGCCGAGATCCCACTTCCAGCGCCGCCGCCAGGGCCGCACCGGACGAGATGCCGACCGGCACGCCTTCGAGCTTGGCGACCTCGCGCGCGATCTTGAAGGCGCGGTCGTTCGAGATGCGCACGACCTCGTCGATTTCCTCGGGATCGAGCGTGTCGGGCACGAAGCCGGCGCCGATGCCCTGGATCTTGTGCGGACCGGGCGCGCCGCCCGACAGCACCGGGCTGTCCTCGGGCTCGACCGCGACCATCTTGAAGCCCGGCCGGCGCGGCTTGATCACCTGGGAAATGCCTGTGAGCGTGCCGCCGGTGCCGACGCCGGAGATGACGACATCGACCAGGCCGGCCGTATCACCCCAGATTTCCTCGGCCGTGGTCGCCCGATGGATCGCCGGATTGGCCGGATTCTGGAACTGCTGCAGCAGGATGGCGTCGGGCAGGCTCTTGACCAGTTCCTCGGCCCGGGCGATGGCGCCCTTCATGCCGCCGGCCGCCGGCGTCAGCTCCAGCTCGGCGCCCAGCAGCTTCAGCATCTTGCGCCGCTCGACCGACATGCTTTCCGGCATGGTCAGGATCAGGCGATAGCCCTTGGCGGCGCAGACGAAGGCGAGCGCGATGCCGGTATTGCCCGAGGTCGGCTCGACGATCACGGTCGAGGGCTTCAAGCGCCCGTCGGCCTCGGCCGCCTCGATCATGGCGCGGCCGATGCGGTCCTTGACCGAGGCCAGCGGATTGAAGAATTCCAGCTTGGCGGTGATCTGTGCCTTCACGCCATAGTGGGCGGCGAGCTTGCCCAGCCGGACGATCGGCGTCGCCCCCACCGTATCCAGAATGCTGTCGTAGATCTTGCCGCGAAAGGGGGGCGTGGCGGACATCCAAATTCTCCTGGGCGATCGATGGAACAGGGCGGATCCGTAAATCACGGATCAACACCGGAAGATTCCCGGGGAATGTAGGGTGTCCGATGCCCGGCTGCAAAGGCCGGGTAGAAGAATTTGCGTTTACATCGATCCGGTCGAGCCGTGGCCGCCGTCGCCCCGGTCGGTCTTTTCCAGCACATGGACCTCGTGCCAGTCGATCTGAACCACCGGCGCCACGATCAGCTGGGCGATGCGCTGGCCGCGCTCGATCGCGAAAGGGCGATGGCTGAGATTGATCAGGATGACCTTGATCTCGCCACGGTAATCCGCGTCGATCGTGCCCGGGCTGTTCAGCACCGTGACGCCGTCGTTGAGCGCCAGCCCCGAGCGCGGCCGCACCTGCGCCTCGTAGCCGACCGGCAACGCGATGGCGAGACCGGTCGGCACCGCGACGCGGCCCAGCGGCGGCACGATCATGGTCTGGTCGATCGCGGCGCGCAGATCGACGCCCGCGCTTTGCGGGGTGGCATAGGCCGGCAAAGACAGGTCGGCGGCATGCGGCAGGCGCAGCACCGGCACTTGGACGGTCATCAGAGGATTCCTTTGCCCAGATTGGCGGCGATGCGCAGGGCCAAGCGTTCCGCCACGGCTTGTTTGGTGAGGGTCGGCCAGGGTTCGACCCCGGCATCGTCGATCAGATGGATCGTGTTGGCGTCGCCGCCGAATGTCCCGGTCTCGGGCGCCACATCGTTCGCCAGAATCCAGTCACAGCCCTTGCGCCGGCGCTTTTCGACCGCGAGCGCCACCACGTCACGCGTCTCGGCGGCGAAGCCCACGACCAGCCTGGGCCGCGCCGGACCGGCGGTCGACAGGGTCGCCAGGATGTCCGGATTCTCGACCAGCGCCAGGGTCGGCGGCGCCCCGCCGGTCTTCTTGACCTTATGGCCCGCGGCCTCGGCGACGCGCCAGTCGGCGACCGCGGCGGCGCAGACCGCGATATCGACCGGCAAGGCGGCCTGGCAGGCGGCCAGCATCTGGGCCGCGGTCTCGACCGGCTGCAGGACGACGCCCGCCGGGGTCGGCTCCCGAGTCGGGCCGGAGACCAGCGTGACCTTGGCGCCGAGCCGTGCCAGCGCGCCGGCGATGGCATGGCCCTGCTTGCCCGAGGAGCGGTTGGCGATATAGCGCACCGGATCGATCGGCTCGTGCGTCGGTCCGCTGGTGACCAGCGCGCTGAGGCCGGACAGCGGCCCAGCCTGCCCGGCGAAGAAGCCCGCGATGGCGGTCACGATCTCCATCGGTTCCGCCATGCGGCCGGAGCCGACTTCGCCGCAGGCGAGATCGCCGGGATTGGGGCCGATGGTCAGGATGCCGCGGCGCTTCAGGGTCGCGACATTCGCCTGGGTCGCGGCATGCTGCCACATCATGACGTTCATCGACGGCGCGATCAGCACCGGCTTGTCGGTCGCCAGCAGGGTCGTGGCGGCCAGATCGTTCGCCATGCCGCCCGCCATGCGCGCGATCAGGTCGGCGGTCGCCGGCGCCACGACGATCAGATTGGCCTCGCGCGACAGGCGGATATGGCCCATCTCGCTCTCGTCGGTCAGCGACCACAGGTCGGTATAGACCTTGTCTTCGCTCAGGCTCTGTACCGCCAGCGGCGTCACGAACTGCTCGGCCGCCTTGGTCATGACCGAGCGCACCGCGCAGCCGCGCTCGCGCAACCGGCGGATCAGATCCAGCGACTTGTAGGCGGCGATGCCGCCCGAGATGATCAGCAGAACCCGCCGGCCCTGGAGACTCAATTCCATCGGCTCAATTCCATGCTCCGATCATACACCAGTTAACGCGACGCCGCGACCAGCTGGGCGATCGCCATCGTGCCGAGCGCCAGCGCCGCGATCCACAGCGGCCAGATCATCGGATTGCGTCCGCCGCCGCCGTCGCCGCGGATCGCCTTGACCGTGTCGGGGCTGAGCGCCAGGCCACCGTGCGACAGTTGCCGCAACAGCAGTTCGAAATCGCCCATCAGCGCCGGCAGCCGTTCGAGCCCCGCCAGCGCGTCGGCCGCCGTCAGCAGCGCCCGCGCCGGGCCGGACCGGTTGATCACCATCCAGTCCTCGATCAGCGGGCGGGTCAGCGACCACATATTGACCGACGGGTCCAGCAATCGGCCCAACCCCTCGGCCAGCACCATGGTCTTCTGCAGCATCAGCAGTTGCGGCTGGGTTTCCATCTTGAAGGTGCGGGTGATCTGGAACAGCTGCGACAGCAGTCGCGCGACCGAGATCTTTTCGAGCGACTGGCCCATCAGCGGCTCGCCGATCGAACGGCAGGCCTGGGTGAAGGCGTCGATCGATTCGGTCGCCGGCACGAAGCCCGCGTCGAAATGCACCTGCGCCACCTGCCGGTAATTGCCGGTCAGAAAGCCCAGCAGCATGTCGGCCAGATAGAAGCGATGCTTGCGGTCGAGCCGCCCCATGATGCCGAAATCGACCGCGACGATGGCGCCGTCCAACGCCACGAACAGGTTGCCCGGATGCAGGTCGGCATGAAAGAAGCCGTCGCGGAACACCATGGCGAAGAAAGCCGACGCCGCCTTGCGCACGATCTCCTTGGGGTCGAGCCCGGCCGCTTGCAGTGCGGCGATGTCGCCGACCGGAATGCCGTAGATCCGCTCCGTCACCAGCACGCGCCGGCCGGTGCGCATCCAGTCGACCGTGGGCACGCGAAAGTCGGCATCGCCGGCGAAATTCTCGGCCAGTTCGGCCGCGGCCGAGGCCTCCAACCGCAGATCCATCTCGAACGCGACCGATTCGGCCAGCCGGCCGACGACCTCGACCGGACGCAAGCGACGAAACGCCTGGAACCGCTCGATCTGTTCGGCCAGCCACAACAGCAGATCCAGGTCGCGCGCGAAGGCGCGCTCGACGCCGGGCCGCAGCACCTTGACCGCGACCTCAGCCCCCTCCGTCGTGGTCGCGAAATGCACCTGGGCGACCGAAGCGGCGGCGATCGCGACCACGTCGAAATGGCTGAACCGTTCGCCGAGCGGCACGCCCATCTCGGCCTCGATGACTGCGATGGCCTGTTCGCCCGGGAACGGCGGGACATTGTCCTGCAGGCCGGACAGATCGGCCGCAACCTCCTCGCCGATCAGGTCGGAGCGGGTCGACAGCGCCTGGCCCAGCTTGATGAAGCTCGGGCCCAATTGCCTGAGCGCCAGCGCCAGCCGCTGGCCCTCGCGCAGGCCCTTGACCTCCTGCGCTGGCGGCCGGACCAGGCGCGCGACGCGCAGGAAGGCCGACAGTCCGACGATATTGCGCAACGGGAACAGCGCATCATGCCGGGCCAGATGCCAGCCGATACGGAACAGCGCCCTCAGATGCCGCAGCGCACGGAACACCCCGGTCAGAGCCGCCAGCCCGAATGCATCGCCGCGATGCCGCCCGTCAGGTTGCGGTATTTCACCTGGTCGAATCCCACCGCGCGCATGCGCTGGGCCAGTTCCTCTTGCGGCGGGAAGCGGCGGATGCTTTCGGCCAGGTAGCGATAGGATTCTTCATCCTTGGCGACCCATTTTCCCAGCCGCGGCAGCACCTGGAACGAGTAGACGTCATAGAGCTTGTCCAGCACGGGGACGGCGACATGGCTGAATTCCAGGCAGATGAACCGCCCGCCCGGCTTCAGCACGCGCCGCGCCTCGGCCAGGGCCAGATCGATATGGGTCACGTTGCGCAGGCCGAAGGCGATGGTATAGGCATCGACCGAGCCCGACGGCACCGGCAGCGCCTCGGCATTGCCGCAGACCCAGTCGATCCCGCCCAGAATGCCCCGGTCGATCGCCCGGTCGCGGCCGACGCCCAGCATGTTCCAGTTGATGTCGCAGACCGTGACCCGCGCCGGCACCGGCGGATGGTCCGCCGTCGCATTCCGCGGCCGCGTGCGGTCCAGAAAGCGAAACGCGATATCGCCCGTGCCGCCGGCGACGTCGAGCAGATGCTGCCCCGGCCGCGGCCGCAGCCAGTCCATCAGCGCCGCCTTCCACAGGCGATGGATGCCGGCGCTCATCAGATCGTTCATCAGATCGTAGCGCCCCGCCACGGAATCGAACACGCCGCGCACGAGGCCGACCTTGTCGTCCTCCGCAACCGTGCGGAAACCGAAATGGGTCGAACCGGGAGCGTCGGCGGCAGCGCGAGAGGTATCGTCAGTCATCATGGGCGGAACATAGCGCGGGGGCGCGGGGGCCGCTAGTCGTCAGCCCTGCTTCCCCGGCAAGACGAACCGGCGCTGGACCGCGCCCAGGCCGATCAGGGCCAGGCCCAGGAACGACAGCACCCGCCACAGCCCGGTCAGGCCCGACATGTCGATCAGGAACACCTTGGCGCAGACCAGGCCGATCACGGCCGTCAACGGGCCGAAGCGCAGCGCCGCCGCCAGCCCGGCCATCGAGGCCGCGGCCAGCGCGGCGAAACCCAGCAGCGGCGGCAACAACCCGTAGAACGGACCCGCGCCATAGGCGGCACCGAACAGAATCGCCACGCCGCCGGCAGCCAAACCACCCGGCGCCTGGTCGGCACCGAGCGGACCGGCGATCGGCGGCCCCTCGTGACGCCGCAGCCATTCGGCGCCGCCGAGCAGGACGAGACCGAGCACCCCCGCGAGCGCGCAGCGGGCGGCAGGGCCGAGGACCGCATGGTCGGCCGCATAGCGGATCAGGAACACGCCGGCGAACAACAGGGCCGCGGCCCCGAGCCAGACGCCCCAACGGGTGGTGATCAGGGTTTCCAGATCGCGCACCGGCTCGGGTGCCGGCGGCGCTTCAATGATGAAAGGCGGCGGTGGCACGTCTTCGATCTCGTGCCGGGCGATGTCCGGCTCAGGCGCTTCTACCCCCAGGTCGGCCGCCGCCTCCTCCTGGGACACGACGGTCCGTGGCGCGAGCTGATCCACAATTCGGCGCAGTTCCGCCACCTCGGCCCGCGCACGGTCCGCCCGGAAGAAGCCGATGACGCCGAGCAGCCAGCCGATGCCGCCGATCCCGGCGAACATCAGAACAGGTAAGAAGAATGAATTCATCGGTTTAGGGGACGACATGGTTGTGCCGAGGTCAAGTCCCTAACGGATCGCACGCTCTCGTTGTGGCCGTTTCGCGACGGAAATTGGCAGGACATCGCGAAACCACCGGCGCTATGATCCGGTGAAATCAACCATCATGCCGGCGGCACCATGAGCACGACCCTGGACGACAGCACCCTGACCAAGCCCGCGGCCAAGGACGGGCCGGTGTTCGCCATCCTGGGCTCGATCAGCTTCGCCCATATGCTGAACGACATGATCCAGTCGCTGCTGCTGGCGATCTATCCGATGCTGAAGAGCAGCTTCGACCTGTCGTTCGGCCAGATCGGGCTCATCACGCTGACCTATCAGATCACCGCCTCGCTGCTGCAGCCGGTCATCGGGCTTTATACCGACAATCGGCCGAA
>Ga0302314_10013516_pt1 | contig 14026 bp, 12 predicted proteins | sample III_Palsa_N2_3_FD_200533 | JGI IMG/M metagenome (GOLD analysis project Ga0302314, IMG submission 200533) | Peat permafrost microbial communities from Stordalen Mire near Abisko, Sweden - III_Palsa_N2_3 | ecosystem: Environmental > Terrestrial > Soil > Palsa > Peat permafrost | place: Sweden... | reverse complement strand
AGCGGCCGTTCTCTCGTGCTTCGTGACTCGACATCTCGAAGAGTGGAGAACGGCCGCACCTGCTGTCTCGGAAAGAACCGCAGATCAGCAGGTCGAGTGACCTACGAGGTTAAACAACAAGCTAAGAATGCGGTCGGACTTCCCAGCTCGGCCGTTGGAGTTGATCGTTGTACACGATGATGTCGGCGTGGTCGGTTGGGCGGGCTATGGCGAAGTAGAGCTGCTGGGCGGGGATGTAGCGGTGGCGCCAGGACCGTTCGATGTCGGCGGTGTCGACGGTGGATCCGGCCAGCACTGTGCCTCGGTCCCGGGCGCGGTCTACCGTCTGCTCGAATGGGACGGACACGAAGATGCGCAGGTCCCACCGGTGGATGAGTTCTGGGCGCAGGAGGAAGACGCCGTCGAAGAGCAGTACCGCGTCTGCGGGGGCGATCGTGGCCGGTGGGGAGGACGGGGTGTCGGTGTCTCTGTCGTAGATCGTGTGCTGGAACCTTCGGTCTCCGCCTGGGCCCAGGGGATCGAGCAGGACCCGGCGCAGTTCGGCGTGGTCGTGGGCGTCGAAGTAGCAGCTTTCGGCCGAGTATTGGCCGCGTCGGTAGCGCTGTGCACGGGGGAAGAGGAAGTCGTCGATGGTCGCGCGGATGACGTCGCGGTCCTGTGCGCGCAGGACGACGGCGAGTTCGTCGGCCAGCGTGGTCTTGCCGGAAGCGGGCGGCCCGTCGATGGCGACCCGCAGCGGGTGCGTGGTCGTGACGGACCTGATCGCCTCGGCCAGCCGACTGATGAGCTTGCTGCGTGTGCCTTGGTCCATTGCTGCCTCTCTCACGGTGTCTGTGCTTAGCATCGCTCGTCAGGCTGCGGTTGCTTCCTCGCCTTCGACGAAAACGCCGTGTTCGAACCTGGCGCCTGAGCGGACCGGGGCGACGAGGTGGGCTCCGGTGACCGCACGCCGGCGGGCCTGAGCGGACTCGACCAGCTTGAACACCATGGCCAGGGCTGCGGCCGGACTACCGGCCCCGTGGGTGACCTTGGTCCGCAGCTTGACATGGAGAATGTGGACTCGATCGGGCTCGTGGTGCGCAGGTGGATCCAGTGCGGTTGCAGCCGGTCCCAGTGCAGTCGCACAGCGGCGCCTCTACCCAGGCCCGCCCTGGCCACCGACGAAGGCACTGACGGAGGCCCGGAGTCGTCTTCTCTCACGGCCCGTTTCTCTCATGGCCCGGCAAGCGGTCAGTCGGGCTCGGCGATCCGGTAGCCGACCTTCGGGACGGTGGTGATGACTGGTGGGCTGCCGAGCTTGCGGCGCAGGCGGCCGACGGCGACGGCGACGGTGTTGGTGTTGGTGTTGGTGAACGGGTCGGCGTGCTCGTCCCGGACCTGCTCAAGGAGCGCTTCCGCGCTCAGGTATGCCGGGCTGGCCTGGAGCAGGGGCGCCAGGACCTCGAATTCCTTGACGGAGAGGTCGAGTCGGCGTCCGTCGCGGCCGGCGCTGCGCCGCACCGGGTCGAGCTCTACTCCGGCGGAATCGGGCCCATGCCGGCGAGACTGACGATCCAAGCCACGAGAGACCTGAGTAGCCTTCCGGCGAGCCCTTGGGCGGGACTCGGAGTGCTCGGCCTGTGGACGGCCGCGGCCCTGCTCGCCGGCGCAGCGGCACTGCGATGGAGGCGACGCTGAACTGCGTGATCGTTCCCGTGTTGCAGGGCGCGGCGATTCACACAGCGACTGCGGTACACGGATGCGGTCGGGCAGTGGGCAGACCCGACCGGCGGGTGAGACCGCCAGCGTCGCAGGCCGTCGCCGACCGGACATCACGCGGCGAGCTCCTCCAGTTGCAGTCGCAGTTGCAGTCGCAGTTGCAGTCGCAGTTGCAGTCGCAGTTGCAGTTCCACTTGCAGTCGCAGTCGCAGTCGCAGTTCCACTTGCATTCGCTCACGTTCAGCGAGGTCCGGAGGAAAGCCACGAGCAGCTGCGCCACGGGTCAGGGACACCCACGAACCCGACCGGACGGCCCGGACGAACAGGTGGAAAGAGGGGTTGGGGGCAACCCCTCACGAGTTCGAATCTCGTATCCTCCGCAGGACAGAGGGCCCGCACCGTTCACCGGTGCGGGCCCTTTGCGTTCTCCGTCTCAGGTTTGGTTCTCAGTTGGGGTTCTGGGCCCTGTGCCAAGTCCTGCGCCCCCAGAGCAGGCCGCCAATCTTCCGGCCTACGTCATGCAGCATCGGGTTGGTCACGTGCCAGCAGCGCTTGGCCATCGAGGCCGAGGAGCAGCCCATGATCGCCACAACGATCCGCTCGGGGACGCCGAGCAGGAGCAGGCCCGTCGAGGTGGTGTGACAGGCGTGGGAGATACGACCGCCTCTGATGCCCTGCCTCCCGCAGCGGCCCCTTCCAGTAATGGGAGTCCGTAACTGACCAGTCGAAATGGGCCGCATGGACAGCCATCGTCGTCCTGGGCCCTTGGGGCACGGCTTACGCCCTGAGTCCGACGGGCTGCTGGGTGGAGCGCAAATGTCGTCCGTTGACCCGGCGCCCAGGTGCGAGGGTGGTCAGCGGCGTCCTGCCAGGATCGGGTCGGTGTGTTCGACGGCCACGTACGTCTCGGCGGACCTCGCCTCCAGCAGTCCTCCGCTCGCATCGAGGCGGTCCACCTCGATGGGGGCCCCGCGCAGGAACTCGGCCGGTACCTCCTGGTTTGCGTACGCGCGGGCCATCTCGCGTCGCGCCGTCGCAAGTCGCTCGTCTTCACGCTCGTAGAAGGTGCGCCGTGCCTCGCGGCTGACCTCCTCCCGCTCGTCGTCCTCGCCGCGCCGCGCGAGGAATCGGTCCGCAGGGAACAGAGGCTCCTCTGCCGGCACTTCCACCTGCGCCTGGTGCAACCGAGCGCAAGCCGCGTACAAGCCACGCGACAGGCCCAGGTGGAGGCCGATGCTGGGGATGCGCCCCACGACGAACTCCCTCACATCAGTCGGCTGCGAACGGCGGAGCCTTTCGTAGGGCATCTCCCTGTTTCCCATTTGCTCACGTAGCACGCGAGTGCCGACATCCCGCTCCAGCGGCCGCAGCGCGCCCCCCAGCTTGTACGCCCCGCCCTGTTCTGCTGCCGGGTCGGCGAGCGGAACCACCCGCAGGTCTTGAACGGCTCCGAACGCCAGAGCCCGAAACACGAGCAGTTGGTCCCGCGCGGCGCTGAGCAGATCGTCCGGGGACTCGTCCAGTGGGGGTGTGCCTCCGCTGCTCGGGGGGTCCGGCAGGGAGTGGACGCCTCCGCCCGGCGTTGGATCAATGAGGGCTGTGTGCACCATCATGACCAGGTGATCCTCCTCCCAACGGTCCGGATGCGGCAGCACGGTGCCGCTCAGTACCTGCCGGTGCGGGACGGAGATCTCCGCCGTTGCCTGGTCCAACTGTCGCTGTCCGTCGCTCATGTCGGGCTTACCCAGCGACTTGCGGGCCTTGGCCTCGATCAGCCACGGCAGCCCCTCGCCGGTGTGGTTGCCGTAGAGGTCCGGGAGCTTCTTCTTCGGATCCGCCAGTGCGGGGATTCCGCACGCTTCCAGGTGCACGGTGGCCGGCAGCCCCGCCATGCCGACGCTGAGCCACTGGGCCATCGTCATGCCGAGGTGGTAGCCGAACGCCGCGTGGGCGCTGCGCTCCGTGCCGTGCCGGTAGACGGCACTCACGTACAGACGTCGTCCCGCCGCTCCTGTAGGTCCTGCGGAGTCCCTGAGCATGAGGTACGCCTGCAACGGAGCAACGCGGGCAACGAGTTCGTTGACGGCGAGCCACGGTGTCCTACGAAGCCAGGGAGCCAGGTCACGGCCCGCGCCGGTTGCCGCCGTCACGAGCTGGCGCCAGGTAGTCGTCGCCAGGTACTCGCCGTCGGTCGGCAGAGTGCCAGTCGCCGGCCACGGCTGCGCTGCTTTGGGCGCCTGTCGGCGGTCCCACTTCGCCAAGACTCCGTCGGATCGCACGCGGACCGGGATGTCGAGAGCGTCGGCCAACACGAAGTTGAAGTCCGCGGCATCGGATGGAGGAATCATCGCCATAGAGGGAGCCTGCCAGTGCGTGCGCACGGGCCGCGCGTCAGGGCCGAGCGATCGCCATTGCGGGCTCAATATACGGCGAGTATGGTCATCTATATGGCATCCAAGAAGGTGACAGTGACCATCCCTGCGGATCTCCTCGAAGAGATCCGCAGCGAGGCCGACGAGCGCGGTATCTCCGCGTACGTCACAGAGGCGCTGCGCGCGAAGCGGGACCGCGACCGACTCCTGGAACTCGTGCAGTGGCTCGAAGAGGAGCACGGGCCGGTCACCGAATCCGAACGCTCCACGGCGTACGACGCACTGGACGACCTGGACGCCGAGCATGAGCGCCGCCGGACCGCTGCCGCCAAACCTGCCGACGAGGCCGCGTGACCCCGAAGCGCGACCACGAGGCGAAGCCGCTCCGCGTCTTTGTCCTGGACTGCGAGGCACTGTCGCTCGCCGTCCGTGGAGATCGCTCGATGATCGCCTGGCTTGACCTCGCGGCACGCGCAGAAGCGGATGTCGTGACCTCCCCCATGACGTTGGTTGAGGCATACGACGGCAGAACCACGGAACAACGCTGGGACTGGGTACTTTCTCGCGTCAAGGTGGCCGACTTGGGCAAGGAGGAAGCCCGACGGGCTCGTCGGCTGCTGGCCGATACGAAGCTGCACGGTCACAAGTACGCGATCGACGCCATGCTCGCCGTCGTGGCGCTCTCGCAGCGAGGCCAGGTCACCGTCTTCACCTCTGACGTGGACGACTTGGAGAAACTGCTTCCGGATCGCGTTGTCGTCAGGAAGGTCTGACTCAGCTCCGCGGTCCGACCTGATGGTCGAACCAGAGCAAGCCCATAGCTGCTGACCGATGCTCCGGAGGGTTGCAGTTCGGGTTGCGTATCGGGGGTAGCGTCTTCACCTCACTGCCCCCAGTAGTGCACTTCGCTGCCCCCAGTAGTGCAAGAAGGCATGGACCGCTGCATTCGCGCGGAATGACCTGCTGCTGACTCCACGGATAACCCGGGTCTCCTGGGCGTAATATGAGGAAGCATGACGATCATGAAGCGAGTCCTCGGGAATACCGGCGAGGATGTGACCATTCTCAGCTACGGCGCCATGGAGCTGAGGGGCGTGCCGCGCGGTCCCGAGATTGCGGACGACGACGCGGACCGTCTGCTGAACGCGGTCCTGGACGGCGGCATCAACCTGATCGACACCTCGCCCGACTACGGCCGCAGCGAGGAACTGATCGGCACGCACATCGGCCACCGCAGGGACGAGTTCTTCCTCTCCTCCAAGTGCGGCTGCCCGCTGGAGGCCCCCGCCGACGCCCCGCCGCCCCACCCGCACGACTTCAGCCCCGGGAACGTCCGCGCCAACGTCGAGCGGTCGCTGCGGCGGCTGCGCACCGACCGCCTCGACCTGGTCCAGGTGCACATGTCGCCGAGCGAGGCGACACTCCGGGAGGACCGCACGGTCGAGACGCTGAAGGACCTCCAGGCCGAGGGCAAGATCCGCTTCATCGGCATGTCGGGCATCCTGCCCAACCTGCCCGACCACCTCGCGATGAACGTCTTCGACGTCTTCCAGATCCCGTACTCCGCGGTCCAGCGCGACCACGAGGCACTCATCACCCGGGCCGCCGACGCGGGAGCGGGCACGTTGATCCGGGGCGGGGCGGCACGCGGTGCCGCGTCGGAGGACAAGAACTGGCGCAGCGGCCCGCTGAGCCAGACCCCCGGCATCGCCCAGCAGAACTGGGAGACCTCCGGCATCGCCGACCTCCTGAGCGAGGCCGGCATGAGCAACATGGAGTTCGTCCTGCGCTTCACGCTCAGCCACCCCGGCCTGTCAACCACGATCGTCGGCACCTCCAACCCGGCCCACCTGGCCGGCAACATCGCCGTCGCCCAGAAGGGGCCGCTGCCCGAGGACCTCTACGAAGAGGCCAAGAAGCGCCTCCCCCTCCCCTAGTACCCCCCTAGAAACCGGCAGGTACTGGTACGGACTGCCCACGGTTGCCCCGGCATGTCGCCGGGGCAACCGTGGGGGCACTCGCGCGAAGGCCGAACTCGCGACACTGCGACTCGGCACCGGCCTCTGGTACCGGCGGCGCATCCCAGCCGACCGGCCAGGCTGCCTGGGCGATCGCCGCTCAACCTCCAGGCGCCCCGCGCCGACGCGAGCGACGCGCCGCTGATCTGCGCTCCTCAGCGGCTGCGTCCGCCCGTTCTTCCCTGAGACCAGCCGCCAGATTCTGACTCAGGCGAACGAAGAGGCTGTGCGTAGGCGGTGGGAGGTCAAGACGGCGCGCAGCCGCTGCAAGGTGTTCGTCCGGAGTCAGAGGGCGTATCCGATCCCCGCGCGCAACTTCCTCAGGCAGGATGTAGCCGGCGGCGATAAACAGCTCAAGCGGTGCTTTGCCGAGCGCTTCTGCGATACGTCGGAGGCTTTCAGGGCTCGGCCGTCCGCGGGGATTGTCGAGCGCGCGACCAATCTGCTCCCCGGAGATCCCGGTCTTTCGCGCGAGCGCAGCCCGCCCCCCTCTGCCTGGGGTCACATCGTAACCGGCGGCTTCGGCTGCGCGACGGAACCAGGAGCTGAAGCTCTTGGGGGCATCCCAGTACGAATCCATTCAACCTCCAGCGGTAGCGGTTGCCTCGGTCTCAGGCACGCCTTAGACGACTGTCCTTCGGGGTCTCTTGAGCGAATGCGATTTGCTCTGCTCTGTCATGAATTGGGCTGTTGAAGATCTTTAAGTACACAATCATCCACGCCTTAGATCCTGGTCTCTGGCAAACCAGAGCTCCTAGGGTCGGCGGCACTGCAATGAAGGACCGACCGCTGCGCCTGGACACGGCGCGGTCGACCCTCCCCCTGCCCGATCGAAGGCCAGAGGTATGACTCATGATCCCCCGAAGGAAAGCACCGGTACAGCGCAGTACGCCGCCCTGGCACCAGGCGCTCATGTTTGGGATGGCACTGACGGCCGGTCTCCTCTTGGTGCTACTCGGCCACCAACCCGTCTCTGGCGCCTCGGCGTTCATCGCCCCATTCTTGGTGATCTTCGAGCGTCTGGACTGGCGGTCCGGACCGGCGAATCGCCCTACCTCACGCCGCCGACGGACTGGAGGGCGTAATGCCTGAGGTGCTCGGCGGCGTTGGGCCTCTCATCTGTAGTCCCATCAGCCCCCGTTCGGGGGCGTCCGAGCCCGGCGATCCCCATGCGGCTGACCAGCGGTTTGAGCGTCGCCAAGACGACGGATCGTTACTGACGGAGCGCCATCTCGGCGACAACGGCTTCAATGGCGTACTTGTGGCCGTGCAGCCCAGCGCTGATGGGCCAAGGTCAGCCGTGCGCAGGCTCTGAATCGTGAGCGTCACGCCCTCATGCATGTCGGGCGAACCCGCTTTGGGCTGACACCATCACGGCAAGACAGCAAGTCACCAGCCGAGATGGACGACTTCATTGGGAATCAGTAGCCGCCTGAAGACCATGAACCACCACCAAGATCGCGTAGTCGCAAGAAGCCTGCACTCGCGTGGAATGACCTGCTGCTGACTACGGTCTTGCCCGCTGCTGCCCTGGCATGTCCGCCGGGGCAGCAGTGAGGACGGTGGCGGGAAGGCCGACTTATGAGTCCTTCACCTGGTTGTAGATCTCCTGGCCGGCCGCGTTGTAGGCATGGATGTACGGGTTCGGGCCCATGACGAACGAGCCGGGGCCGGAGGAGCTGGAGCTGGACGTGCCGGAGGTCATGTCCGACGCGTAGAGGAACGCACCGTCCGCCATGATCGCCGGGTACTCCTTCGAGTTGGAGCCGTAGCTGACGGTGATCTTGGCGACGTCGGATGTGTAGTGCCCGGCGCCCAGCGAAAGGTACTGCCCCTGGCCGGCCGGCTCACCGACGGAGTCGAAGAGCTCGATGGTGTGACCCGCTTTCCACAGCCGGTTGTTGATGAAGGTCGGCGGGGAGTCCTGGCTGGCGCCCTGGTCGCCCTTCGTCTCGCACTGCACGTACTGACCGTCGGAGTTGACGGCGACGACCGCGCCGTCCCAGTCCTTCGAGACGATCGGAGTGCGGACGGCGATCACCGCGTGGTACTGCGAGGCGTCCGAGCCCAGGCAGGAGGCGAGGATCCTGGCGACGGTTCCGGCGGCAATCGGGGTCGTCTTCCCGCTGGTGAACGTCCACGAGACGGGAGCGATGGTCACCGGGACCGAAGACGACGAGCCGACTCCGCCCGACCCGCTGCCCGGCGTCGGGCTGGAGGTCGGCGTCGCGCCCGTCGTCGGGCTCTGACTGGGCGACGCGGTGGCGCTGCTGGTCTGGATTCCAGCGCCGAGGGCGGTGGTGGCGAGCTCCGGCTTGGCGGTCGCGTGCCCGCCGAGGGCAGTCACCGCCGCGACGCTCACCACTGCGACAGCGGCGGCGGCGCCAAGCGGCAGTCCCCAGCTGCGGCGCAGCGACGCGGGCCGGTTCTCAGGATCGATCTTCATGAGCAGCTCCTGTCGGATCCGCCGATGGTTCGGCAGGTCACGATCAGGGGGAGCTGCGGGAATGCCCTGCATGTCATTCATCGTGCGACCTCCTCCACATTGACGGGATTCTTCGAGCTGAAGGACGCCGGAACCGCGCGTCCGCCGACCAGGTCGGCCCCCAACCTGCGCCGCGCCCGGTGCAGTCTGGACTTCACCGTCCCGACCGCGATCCCCAGCGCCGCCGCGGCCGCCTGCTGATCCAGCCCCGACCACACGCACAGTTCGACGACCTCGCGTTCATGGCGCGGGAGGCGCGCCAGCGCCTGGTGGATCTCCGACATCCGACGCTCGGCGTCGACCAGGTCGGCGACGCGGTCCGCGTGGTCGCCCACCGGCTCGTCATGCGAGACGAGCCGGCGCAGCAATGCCTCCGCCCGCCGCAGCCTGCGCCTGGTGTTCGACACCAGGCCGTCGGCGATGCCCAGCAGCCACGGCAGAGCCGAGTCGCGGTCCAGCACCGTCTCCGATCGCCGACGCCAGGCATGCATGAACACAGTCGACGTGAGGTCCTCGGCCTCGGACCAGTCGGCCGTCCGCCGGAACAGGTGGTTGTAGACGGTCCTCGCGTGACGGTCGAAGATCCGACCGAAGGCATCCCGGTCGCCGTCGACGGCCCGCGCCCACAACTCCCGGTCGGATATCCATCCGACCGCTGCGGCGCGACCGGCGTCGTTCAGTTCCATGCCCTACATGTGTCCGGCACTCGACCAAAGGTTCCCACTTAGCTCCCCCACATTGCCGAACCCACAGTGCCGAACGCCCTCACTCTGGCGGCGACCAGCCACCAGGACAGTCTTACAAGGTCATCATCGCCGAAGGCACTGGGGTGCAGGGGCCCGAGAGTGGGACGTGGGGCACGGTCACCGGGGGTTGCGGCCGGTCCCAGTGCAGTCGCATGGCGGCACCCTACCCAGGCCCACTCCGGCCACCGACGAAGGCCCGACGAAGGCCCGGAGAAGGCCCGGAGAAGGCCCGGAGTCGCCTTTCTCTCACGGCCCGGCAAGCGGTCAGTCGGGCTCGGCGATCCGGTAGCCGACCTTCGGGACGGTACCGCCGTCCCGGTTGCCCGGAGGCCGACCCGAACCCAGCGGGCCGCAGTCGGCCCCGTCCTCTACCTGGTACTCATCGAACTGCTCTCACTCGGCGCCACCTTCACGCTCCGCGACGGCGCCGCGGCCTCAGCCGCGTCCCTGGCTCTGCTCCACCTCATCCCGCTGCTCAGCCACGTCGTGACCGACCCATGGCTGCAACGGCAACTGGTCCGAATCGGGCCCATGCCGGCGGGACTGACGATCCAAGCCACGAGAGACCTGAGCAGCCTTCCGACGAGCCCTTGGGCGGGACTCGGAGTGCTCGGCCTGTGGACGGCCGCGGCCCTGCTCGCCGGCGCAGCGGCACTGCGATGGAGGCGACGCTGAACTGCGTGATCGTCCCCGTGTTGCAGGGCGCGGCGATTCACACAGCGACTGCGGTGCGCCCACCCGGTCGCCCTGGTCCGCTCCGGTGCCAGGTTCGAGAGTCGGCCGGGTGTACCTGCTCGGCGTCCGATCAGAATCGACAGAGCGGTAACGTCCGAAATCTCCCTTGCAGGATGCGGGTGCAACGCATGATCAGTGATCGTCCGCCGGACGGTCCTTCTGCTGATCAACTGCCTCAGACGAGTTCAACCGGGTGCGGGAGAGGCTCCCACTCCGGCAGCCACTCGGCTGCGACCTCGCCCTTCAGAGCCAGATACAACCAGTCGCTGAACTCCATGTCGGACTCGTACCACTCGCCCCACTGGCGCAGGAAAGCCGACACAGTCCAGGTGGCATCCTCCCGCCTCACCAGGAACAGCTGGTCGCCCTCGATCGTGTTTCCCCAGAGCAACGCCCCTCCCGCAGACGGGAGCACGGGGTGGGGCACGTCCGAGCACTCCTCCATCAGCGGACCCATGCCCGCCGCGTAGGCCCGTAGCTCGCGAGCACCGCAGAAGAAGATGAACTCCGAGATCGACAGGTCACCGTAGGCTCCGGCGATCGCAATGAAGTCCTCCGGCAGCGTGACCGACCACGACCTGGCAACCTCCTCGATCAAATGGCCCTCTGCCTCGCGGACCGGCTTCCCGAGCAGCGGCACAAAGTCACTGACCGTCTTCACTTCGCCTCCGTCTCCCAATAGGGCTGAGCAGCCCGGACGCGGACAACCTATCGAGGCGACCGCCATCGACACCGTCGGCCCCTGCCTGCTCCAAGGTGCCGTACCAGCAGAACGCGCATCAGCAGCAAGCCAAATGGCGGCAACAGCAGGGCAAGTTGTCGGCTAGGGAGTTCCTACCCGGGCCGCGCCACGGACGCAGCAAGTTGTGAAGGCCCAGCACCGCCCTGAGGAGCGGCCGTCCCCGCCAGGTCGACTGATCGGCCGGGCGGGGAGGGCCGAGGATCAGTTCACCGAGAAGTAGTAGTCGTAGGCGCTCAGTACCAGCCCGTCCTTGGTTGTGGCATAGACGTTGAGGTCGTAGAACCCGTCATCGGTCGGGGTCCAGTTGATCGTGGCCACTCCCTTGGCGCCCGCCTTGACCGTGACCGCCGGGCCGTAGTTGAACGAGTATGTGTAGCTCGCGACTTTTCCCTGCTTGGGAGTGAAGGTGAAGGTGCCCGGGACGCCCACGCCGCCGCTCGTCCCGTTCTCGGCGTAGACGTCGGAGCTCACGGTGGGGGTGGTGTCGACAGAGCCGGTGCTCCACTCGCCCGCGTCGCTGACCCAGCCGTTCGCACTGGTGCTGCTGACCGTCAGCCAGGTACCGGTACTGCCGTTCAGCTTGACCCGCAGCTTGGCGGTGCCGTCCTTGGCCGCCTTGACGGTGACGGTCTGAGTGCTGGGGCCGCCGTTGACCTGCACCGTGTAGCTGACCACCGGACTCGCCGCCTGCACACCGCTGTTGGGCGTGAAGGTGAACCGGGCGGTCTTGTCGAAGCCGGGCAGCGGGGTGGGCGGGGTGACGGTCGGCCCGGTGGAGCTGACGTAGAAGGCGTAGCTCGACTGGGTGGACTCGTTGACCGCCCGGTCGAGGCTGACCACGTAGAGGGTCATCGGACCGGAACCGCTCGGCGGTATCAGGCTCACCGTGGCCGAGCCGCCCAGGGTGGTGGCCGGGACGAAGTCCTTGGTATCGGCGTACACATCGACCGGCTGCGGGATCCCGTAGTCGCCGATGTACGCCGTCACCGGCACCGAGAGGTCGCTCTGCCAGCCGAATTCATAGCCGGCCACGTCGGCGACGCCATTGGCACCGAAGGTGAACTGGACCGGCGCCCCGCCCTGGTCCCAGCCGCCCTGCGGGTAGTTGGACGAGGTCACGGTCGGCGCGGCGGACGGCTGGGTGTTGTCGACAGCGAAGTAGCACGGGGCGGACCAGGCCGAGGACGCGCTCCCGTCCACGGTCTGCGCCTGCCAGGCGTAGGTCTGACCGTCGGTCAGGCTGTCGGACTGCACGGTGACCGCCGCCTCGAACCCGGTGGGGTCCTGGGTGTGCGACAGGGTCGTGGTCTGGGTCGGGTCGGCGACCGGCCAGACCTGGTACTGGACGGTGAGACCGTTGTCGGTGCTGGGGGTGGCGTCCTGGGGAATGCCCTCGATCAGCACTCCGTCACCGCCCCACACGTAGGTGGGCGCGGTCGCGTCCGTGGAACAGGCGCGGTAGCCGTTGAACAGCTCAGTGGGCGTGGTCGGCCCCCCGGCCGCCGCGACCGCCGGCGAGGCCGCAACCAGCGCCAGGCTGGCGACGCCAAGCGCAATGAGGGCGGCACGCAGGCGTCCGCCCAGGGTTCTACTCATCTGAAACCCCTCCCGAAGGCGCCCGTGTCCCGTGCCTGATGCGCACTGGATCCACGAGCGGCAACGGAAGAGTATGCGAAGCCTCTGACAATGACGGAGGATTATCGCTGAACGGCCGGACAGCCTCCGCCGGACAAACAGTTGCAAAGCGTGTTGGGGGCAACCCCACCCCACCCCCGACGAGTTCACATCTCGTATCCACCTCGGGTCGGAGGGCCCATGTCGTCGACGTCCGAGGGGAGCGGGACGACAGGGCGCTACCGACGGAGCGCCGTCTCGGGCTATTCGCCCTCCTCGGCGAAGACCTCATCGAAGATCTGCCGCGCACGATCCTGCTCGATCTCGGAGACCGACCTGGACGTGCGGCTGCCGGCCGCCAACGCCGCGCTCACCCGCACCTGTCCGCGCAACGGACTGAGGCTGCTGGGCATCTACGTCATGCTCTACGGGCTCACCCAGTGGTATCCACCTCGGGCGTGGTCCTGTCCACCCTGCGCGACGCGGCCGACCAGGACGGCCGCCTGTTCGTCCTCGCCGACTCCACCCCGGACCTCGACCCCGGACCCCGGCCCCGAGGTCCACCGCGTGCTGATCGAGAAGGTGTTCCCGCACCAGGCCGACATCCTCCAGGCCGGCATCCTCCAGGCCGGCATCCTCAAGGCCGACGACCTCGCCGCGCTCAGCGCCGTCTGACACCGACGCACCGACCGCGCCGTTGAAGAGGCCACGCGCCGCCTCCCCGGCTTCGCGGTGTCGTGGCCGGCGGAGGTGACGCCGTGGTGACGCGGCCGAGGCGTCCGGGAGACGGAGGCGGGACAGGCCCTCCCTAGCGTCGTCCATGGGCTTCGAGCGCGTGCTCATATCTGCCGTGGCAGTGCCACGGCGGATCAGTCCCGTTCCTGGGGAGGGAGGCTGAGCATGGAGATCATCGTCTGGCCCCACGAAGAGGAGAAGTGATCGAGCGTGGTGTGGGCCCGCAGTCCACACCACCTCGCTCGGTCCGGCCCCGGCGGGGCCGCGACCGGGCTCGGCCAAACCCTGACGGATGAAGGCACGCTCATGCCCTTGGCTTCGGACCCGCAGACCAGCACCGTTCCCCGCCGCGAACAGCCGCTGCGGACGCGCGACAGCGCCCTGCTCAGCTGGCCCGAGGGGCGCACCCCGGGCTTCGTCCAACGCTGGGCCGAAGCACTGGTCCAGGCCGCACCCGGCAGCACGCCGGACAGTCCGGGGCTGAACAGTTCGGCGCTGAACAGGCCGGCGCTGGTCGCCCACCTGCGGGAAACGCTCGATCTGGCGCTCGACGGCAAGCAGGTCGCGGTCTTCGGGGATCTCGCTGACGCGTCCTGCGCCGCGCGTCCCTGGGCGGTGGCCGGCGTTGCCCAGGCGAGGCATCCGCTGACCGGTTCGCGGGTGACCAGCCTGACCTGGCTCGCCGCGAACCGGCCCGGAGCGCTCACCTCGCTGCTGGGGACGCTGCGGGCCGACGGCCTGCTGGAACAGGCCGCGCTGGAGTCCGAGGCCGGCGGCGGGTTCCGGCAGCAGGAGCTCACCGCCGGCGGGTTCCACCCGGTCGCGTGGACGATGCGCCGGTCCAACCCGACCCCCGCCGGTGACCACCCGCCGCAGGCCGC
>Ga0302314_10013513_pt1 | contig 14029 bp, 16 predicted proteins | sample III_Palsa_N2_3_FD_200533 | JGI IMG/M metagenome (GOLD analysis project Ga0302314, IMG submission 200533) | Peat permafrost microbial communities from Stordalen Mire near Abisko, Sweden - III_Palsa_N2_3 | ecosystem: Environmental > Terrestrial > Soil > Palsa > Peat permafrost | place: Sweden... | reverse complement strand
TCGTGCGCGGCGCCAACGACCGACACAGCCTCAAAACCCGGCGCAAGCTCGCCGGATGGAGCGAAGACTATCTCGCCTCACTCCTCACCCCGCCCCCAGCCCGTTAACCCGGATTCGTTGCCCTGCGCTTGACGGGCCGACGATATCAACCTACCAACCTATCAAAAGGATATTATTAGGTTGCCGAACCCGGACCAAATGGAAGCCATCGCAGGCGCATTTTCGACCACCTCGGACAAGATCCGGGCGCTCGACGCCGCCGGCTACTCCAGGGCGGAGATCGCCAGGTTCCTTGGCAAGCTCTACCAGCACGTCCGCAACGTCCTCGTCGCGGGACCGCCGAAGCGTTCGCCGTTTGCCGAGAGCCGCGTTCAGGCAGGCGCCGCCGAGCCGGATGGCGCGCGGCCGGCCGGATTTGAGGAATCCACGCCCGAGCCCTACGCCGTCGACGCCAGCATTGCGATCCTGCGGCTTCCGGTGACCGAAGACGGGCTGATCCAGCTGCCGCCGATGGCGCTGCGGACGCTCGGGGTGAGGCCGGGCGGTGTGGTGATCGCCGAACTCGACGAGGATCATCTCGTGCTCTTCAGCGCCCGCGAGTCGGTTCGCCGGGTCCAGGCGATGGTGCGCGATCTGATCCCCGGGCGCCGAGGTCTGGCCGAATCGCTGATCGCGGACCGCCGGCGCGAGGCGGACGAGGATGGTTGACTGGGTCCTCGACGCTTCGGCCGTCCTGGCTTTGATGGGGGCGGAGCCGGGGGCCGAGAACGTCGTGGCCGCGCTACCGTCGGCGGTGCTCGCCTCCGTCAACGCCGCCGAGGTGGTGACCAAGCTGATTCGCGAGGGCGCGGCGCCGGACGCCGCGCGCATAATCCTGATCGCACTCGGTTGCCCGATCCTGCCGATCGATGCGGATCTAGGCCTGCGAGCCGGGGCGCTTTCGGCGCTGACACGTGATCGCGGCTTGTCGCTCGGCGACCGATGCTGCCTCGCGCTGGCCGAACGCGAGGGCCTGACGGCGCTGACCGCCGACCACGCATGGTCCGCGCTCGGACTTCCGATCAAAGTCGCTATGATCCGCTGACCCGCCAGCTTGGACCGAGTTGACTCGATGGACGCCGCCACCAGCATCGATCCCGACGAGGTCGCCCGGTTTTCCGGCTGGGCGGCGGAGTGGTGGGATCCGCACGGCAAGTTCGCGCCGCTGCACCGGTTCAATCCGGCGCGGCTGGCCTTCATCCGCGCGCAGGCGCTGGCCGGGTTCGGTCGTGACCCCAAGGCGCGGCGGCCGTTCGAGGGCCTGCGGCTGCTCGACATCGGCTGCGGCGGCGGCCTCTTGTCCGAGCCGATGGCGCGGCTGGGATTCGAGGTCACCGGCGTCGACGCCGCCGAGCGCAACGTCGGCGTGGCGCGGACCCACGCCGAGGCGGTGGGCGTGGCGGTCGACTACCGCTGCACGACGGCCGAAGCGCTGCTCGAAGCCGGCGCGGCGACCTTTGATCTCGTGCTCAACATGGAAGTCATCGAGCACGTGCCCGATCCTGGCGCCTACCTGCGTGACACCGCCCGGCTGATCGCGCCTGGCGGCCTGATGATCCTCGCCACCCTGAACCGCACCCTGAAGGCGCTGGCGCTGGCCAAGGTCGGGGCCGAATATGTGCTGCGCTGGGTGCCGGCGGGCACCCACGACTGGCGCCGTTTCCTGCGCCCGGACGAGGTGCGCGGCTTCCTGGCCGGCGAGCCCTATGACGTCGAAGGCCCGTTCGGGATCGTCTTCGATCCGCTGAGCGGCCGCTGGTCACGGTCCGGCGATGCCGACGTCAACTATATGATGACGGTCGCGCCGCGGACCTGATCCTCGGCGTCGGCGCGGAGGCTTGACCCAGCTTTGGCGCGGCCGTATTGTATGAATATATGCATACACACCAGCAAACTGTCCTGACCAACCTGCAGCTCGGTGAATCCGGTGTGCCGATCTATGTACAGCTGCGCGAGCAGCTGCTTCGCGCCATCGGCGCCGGCGATCTCGCGCCCGGCGACCAGATGCCGACCATGCGTCAGGTGGCGGTCACGCTTCGCGTCGACCTCAACACCGTGCGTCACGCCTACGACGAACTCGAACGGGCAGGGGCGATCAGGCTGGAACGGGGGCGCGGCAGCTTCGTCGCCGCTGCGCCGCCGCTGATCGACGCCCCCGCCCGCGCCGCCCAGACCGACAACCTGGCCCGGCAGGTCCTCGCCATGGCCCAGGCCCAGGGGATCGAGCCCCAGGACCTAGCCCGGCGGATCGCCGACCTGGCCTCCTCCAAGGAACCCAACCCATGAACAACTCCCGCGCCGGCGCCGGCAATCGCCTGGCGAGCTTCCTGTCGGTGGTCTTCATCCTGCTCGCCGGCGGCAGCCTCGTGCTCGGCAAGGACCAGCCGCTCAACATTGCCCTCGCCGTACTGCTGGCGATCATCGCTTTCCTGATTCCGCAATCGCTGATGATGGCCAACCAGTGGGAGCGCGCCGTCGTGCTCCGCATGGGCCGGCTGCAGGGCGTCAAGGGGCCCGGCGTGTTCTGGATCGTGCCGATCATCGACCGCGTCGCCACCTGGCTCGACCAGCGCATCCAGACCACCGAATTCAACGCCGAACAGGCGCTGAGCAAGGATACCGTGCCGGTCAATATCGACGCGGTGGTGTTCTGGCAGATCCACGATCCCGAGCGCGCCGCGCTGGAGATCACTGACTATCGCTCCGGCATCGCCCGGGTGGCGCAGACCTCGCTGCGCGAGATGGTTGGCTCCTCGCCGCTCTCGACCCTGCTCGCCGACCGCAAGCAAGGCGATGAGGTGCTGCGCGACGAGATCGCCCGCAAGACCTCAGACTGGGGCATCTCGGTGATATCGGTCGAGATCCGCGACATCAGCGTGCCGCCCGCCTTGCAGGACGCCATGAGCCGCCAGGCCCAGGCCGAGCGTGAACGGCTGGCGCGGGTGCTGCTGGGGCAGGCCGAGCAGGAGGTGGCGATCAAGTTCGTCGAGGCGGCGGAAATTTATGCGCGCAGCCCGGCGGCGCTCCAACTTCGCGCCATGAATATTATCTATGAGACCACCAAGGAGCGCGGCGCCACCATCCTGATGCCGAGCGCCATGGTCGATGCTATGAATCCGGGGAGCGTGCTGGGCCTGGCCAGCCTCGTGCAAACCCCGACGCGGCCCGCCTGAGGCCGTGAGACGAGGGGGACGGGTAGGATGCGCAGACTGGACTGGGTGCTGGCGACGGTGATCGGCCTCTTCCTGCTCGTCGCCGTCGTCATGCAGACGGAAAGCATGATCGAAGGGGCGTTCCGGGCCGTCCGCCCCGACGGCGGCCATCTCGCCGAGGCCGTCGCCGCCGACATCGTCCGGCTGCCGGCGGCGCGGCAGTTCGTCGGCCGCTACCGCGCGCTGCTGCCGCCGCATTGAGCCAGGCGACTGCTGACGCGCGTGGTGCGCCGGACTCGCCTATATTGTCGCCATGCCGGCTGATGACGCCGCGCCGCGCCTGCTGGGCGCCGCGCTGATCAAGGATGAAGTGAGGCGCCTCCCCGACGCGCCGGGCGTCTATCGCATGTTCGGCGAGGACCGCGAGGCGCTCTATGTGGGCAAGGCGCGCTCGCTGAAGAAGCGGGTGATCCAGTACGCGCAAGGCCGCTTCCACACCCAGCGCATCGCCCTGATGGTCGACCTGACCCGGTCGATGGAGTTCACCACCACCCGCACCGAGACCGACGCGCTGCTGCTCGAGATCAATCTGATCAAGCAGCTGAAGCCGCGCTTCAACGTGCTGCTGCGCGACGACAAGAGCTTCCCCGAGATCGTCATCCGGCGCGAGCATCCGGCGGCGCAGCTGCGCAAGCACCGCGGCGCCCACTCGATCAAGGGCGACTATTTCGGCCCCTTCGCCAGCGCCTGGGCGGTGAACCGTACGCTCAACACCCTGCAGAAGGCCTTCCTGCTGCGCTCCTGCTCGGACAGCGTCTACGAGAGCCGCACGCGCCCCTGCATGCTGCACCAGATCCGCCGCTGCTCGGCGCCCTGCACCGGCCTGATCTCGCTGGAAGACTATGGGCTGCTGGTCGAGGAAGCCGAGGCCTTCCTGCGCGGCAAGAGCCGGGCGGTGATGGCTCGGATGTCCGAGGAGATGCAGAGCGCCGCGGACGAGCTCGAGTTCGAGCACGCCGCCCGACTGCGCGACCGCATCCGCGCGCTGTCGTCCGTCGCCCAGGAAACCCAGGTCAATCCGGAGACCATCGACGAGGCCGACGTCTTCGCCCTGCACGCCGAGGGTGGCCAGGCCTGCGTGCAGGTGTTCTTCTTTCGCGCCGGGCAGAACTGGGGCAACCGCGCCTACTTCCCCCGCGTCGACAAGACCGACACCGACGCCGAGGTGATGGCCGCCTTCATCGGCCAGTTCTACGAGGACAAGCCGATTCCCCGCCTGATCCTGGTCAGCCTGCTGCCGGACGAGCGCGACCTGATCGCCGAGGCGTTCAGCCTCAAGGCCGGTCGCAAGGTCGAGATCGCCCGCCCGCAACGCGGCGAGAAGCGCGAACTGGTCGACCATGCCCTCACCAACGCCCGCGAGGCGCTGGGGCGCAAGATGGCCGAGAGCTCGGCGCAGTCGAAGCTGCTCGCCGCGGTCTGCGAGACCTTCGGCCTCGAAACCGCGCCGGAGCGGATCGAGGTCTACGACAACTCGCACATCATGGGGACCAACGCGGTCGGCGGCATGATCGTGGCCGGGCCCGAGGGGTTCCAGAAGAACCAGTACCGCAAGTTCAACATCAAGAGCACCGAGCTCACCCCCGGCGACGACTACGGGATGATGAACGAGGTGCTGCGGCGACGGTTTGCGCGCCTGGCCAAGGAGGAGGAGGCCGGCGAGAACCCGCCGCGCCCCGACCTGATCCTGGTCGATGGCGGCGCCGGCCAGCTCGCCGCCGCCCAGGAGGTGATGGCCGATCTCGGCGTCGACGACATCGTGGTGGTCGGCGTCGCCAAGGGGCCGGACCGCGACGCCGGCCTCGAGCGCTTCTTCCTGCCCGGCAAGCCGCCGTTCATGCTCGAGCCGAAGAGCCCGGTGCTCTATTTCCTCCAGCGCCTGCGCGACGAGGCGCACCGCTTCGCCATCGGCACCCATCGGGCCAAGCGGTCGATGGAGATGCGCAAGAACCCGCTCGACGAGATCGACGGCGTCGGCGCGGCCCGCAAGCGCGCGCTGCTACACGCCTTCGGCTCGGCGCGCGGCGTCTCCCGCGCCTCGGCGGACGACCTCGCCAAGGTGGAGGGTGTCAGCGAGGCGCTGGCGCAGCGGGTGTTCGACTATTTCAGGAAGAGCTAGGTTCGCGCCAACGCCGACGCTCCAGGAACCACACCGATGTCTCTCGCCGTCACCGAGCACGTCGCCAAGTCGGCGCGGCACACCAGCTTCTATCTCGCCTGCGGGCCGGAGGACGGACCGCTGGTCATCTTCGTCCACGGCTGGCCGGAGCTGTCGATCAGCTGGCGCCACCAGCTGCCGGTCTTCGGCGGCATGGGATTCCGCGCCGTCGCGCCGGACATGCGCGGCTATGGCCGTTCAAGCGTCTACGGGCGCCATGAGGCCTATGCGCTCACCGAAAGCACCGCCGACATGATCGAGCTGCTGGACAGCCTCGGCCGCGAGAAGGCGGTGTTCGTCGGTCATGACTGGGGCAGTCCGGTGGTCTGGAGCCTCGCCAGCCACCACCCCGAGCGCTGCCACGGCGTCGCCAATCTCTGCGTGCCCTACATTCCGAGCGGCTTCGCGCCGAAGAACATCATCCCGCTGGTCGACCGCGAGATCTATCCCGAGACGACATTCCCGGCCGGCCAGTGGGACTATCAACTGTTCTACGAGGAGGACTTCGCTACCGCCTGCGCCGGCTTCGAGGCCAATATCCCCGGCACGGTGAAGGCGCTGTTCCGGGCCGGCAGCGCCGCCGGCGAGGGCCAGCCGGCGATCACCTCGATGGTGCGCAAGAACCGCGGCTGGTTTGGCGGCCTGCCCGGCGCGCCCGATCTGCCGCGCGACGAGCGGGTGCTCACCGAGCAGGACTTCCACGCCTATGCCTCGGCGCTGCAGCGCAACGGCTTCTTCGGCCCGGACAGCTGGTACATGAACGGCGAGCGCAACATCGCCTTCGCCGCCGAGTCGCGGAATGGCGGCCGCATCGACCTGCCGGTGCTGTTCGCGCACGCCGCCTACGACTTCGTCTGCGAGACGCGCCGATCGCGCCTGGCCGAGCCGATGCGCGCCGCCTGTCCGCGTCTAACCGAGGCGACCACCAACACCGGCCACTGGATGGCGCAGGAGAACCCGGCCTTCGTCAACGCCGCCGTGGCCCGCTGGCTGGCCACCGAGCTACCCACCGTCTGGCCAGTCTAGCCGCGCGCCTCAGATGCTCGCCTGGTCCTCGTAGAGCGCCGCATAGGCGCCGCCCGCCGCGATCAGGGCGTCGTGCGGGCCCTGCTCGGCGATGCCGGCCTCGGTGAGCACCACGATCCGGTCGGCGTGGCGCACGGTGGAGAGCCGGTGGGCGATCACCAGGGTGGTGCGGCGGCGGGCGAGCTCCAGCAGCGAGGCCTGCACCGCCCGCTCGCTCTCGTAGTCGAGGGCGCTGGTCGCCTCGTCGAAGATCAGGATCGGCGGGTCCTTCAGGAACACCCGGGCGATGGTCAGCCGTTGCTTCTGGCCGCCGGAGAGCTTGACGCCGCGCTGGCCGATGTCGGTGTCGTAGCCGTGCGGCAGGGCCATGATGAAGTCGTGCGCGTGCGCCTTTCGGGCCGCCTCGATGATCTCCCCGTGGCTGGCGCCCGGCCGTCCATAGGCCAGGTTCTCGGCCACAGTGCCAGCGAACAGATAGACGTCCTGCTGCACCACGCCGATGCTGCGCCGGAGCGAGGCGAGCGTGATGTCGCGCACATCGACGCCGTCGACCAGCACCTGGCCGCGGGTGGCCTCGTAGAAGCGCGGGATCAGCGAGCAGAGCGTGGTCTTGCCGGCGCCGGAGTGGCCGACCAGGGCGACGAATTCGCCGGCGCGGATGTCCAGTGTCAGGTCGGTCAGCACCGGGCGCGGGTTCTGCGGATAGGCGAAGCCGACGCCGCGGAACGAGACCGCGCCGCGCACCGGCGTCAGGGCGCGCGCCCCAGGCCGGTCGCGGATGTCCGGGGCGATCTCCAGCATGTCCATGAAGCGGTGAAAGCCGCTGAGGCCCTCCTGCCAGAGCCTCACGAAGTTCACCGCGCGGTCGATCGGGTCGACCAGGATGGCGACGCAGAGCAAATAGATCATCAGGTCGGCGGCGCTGAGCTTCGCGTTGGTGATGCGCGCCGCGCCGATCACGATCACCGCCACGGTGATCAGCTGGGCGAAGGTGGTGAGCCCCGCCGACGCCCAGGCCTCGCTGCGGTAGCCGAAGCGCCGCGTCTCCAGGAAGCGCTCGTTCTCCTCGGCGAAGCGCCGCGCCTCGACGCCCTCATTGGCGAACGATTTCACCACCCGGATGCCGGAGAGCGAGTCTTCCACTCGCTCGTTGATCGCCGCGATGCGCACCTTGCTCTGGCCCAGCGCCCAGTTCATCCGGCCGTTGAAGTGCAGCGCATAGGCCGCCGCGAACGGGGTCAGCGACAGCACCACCAGGGTCAGCGGCAGGTCGAGGCGCAAGAGGATGAAGAGCGCGCCGCTGAACTTCAGCACCGCGATCGCCAGGTCCTCCGGGCCGTGGTGATAGAGCTCGGAGAGCGAGAACAGGTCGTTGCCGAGCCGCGACATCAGCTGGCCGACCCGCTGGCCGTCGTAGAAGCCGAACGACAGCGCCTGGTAGTGTTCGAACAGCTCCTGGCGCATGGCGCTTTCCATCTTCGCGCCCATCACATGGCCCTGGTAGTCGACGAAGAGCGTCGAAAGCGCCTGCACGGCGAGCAGCGCCAGCATCGCCCCGCCGACCAGATAGATCTCGTCCATCCGCGAGGGCCCGGCCAGCGACAGCCGCTTGACCACATAGTTGGCGAGCAAGGGCAGGGCGAGCGCGGTGGCCGAGACCAGGATCGCACAGCCGAGGTCCGCGACCAGTAGGCCGAGGTGGGGGCGATAGTAGGAAAACAGCTTGCGCCGCCGGGCCGCCGTCAGCCGGGCGAGCGGGGGCGCCTGGAGTTTGCGTCTAGGGGCGTCTGCACGCGCCGGCGCCTTGGCGAGGGTGAATTGCATCGATCATCATGTCCTGGGTGTGGGTGTCGTCGCCTTTCTCGTTGGACATGAAAATCTGCATCGCAGGGCTCCGAGGTTGATCCGCGAAGCTTAGGCGCGCCGCCGCGCCGGGACAAGCCGCCGCGTTCTACCGGGCGGACTGGGCAGAAGCTTGGCCTTGAGCTAGCGTCCGTCCGTCGACACGCTCCGGGGGGGACGCGCATGGCCAATCAATTCACCACGGTGACCAATCAAGGCTTCTTCTCGCGCCTGATGGGGTCGGTCGTGGGCTTCTTCGTCGGGCCGATCCTGGTCATCGCCGCCATCGCGCTGTTGTCCTGGAACGAGGGTCGCGCGGTCCATGCGCTGAACGGGCTCGGCGAGGCGTCGCATGCGCTGGTGGAGGCGGACGCCACCGCCGTCGCGCCGGCCGATGAGGGCAAGCTCGTCCACGTCGTCGCCCCGGCCACCGCCTCGGCCGATATCGACGATCCCGATGTCGGCGCGAAGTTCACCGGCCAGGTCGCCGTCGTCCGCAAGGCCGAGATCTACGAATGGAAGGAGACCTCACACTCGACCACCCACGATCGGCTGGGCGGCGGCACGGAGACGGTCACCACCTACACCTACACGCAAGGCTGGGCGGACCGCGCCATCGACTCGTCCCAGTTCAAGCACCCCGAGGGCCACACCAATCCGCCCATGCCGATCAGCGGCGCGAGCTGGACCGCGTCCGACGCCAAGCTGGGCGCCTATACGCTGGACGCCGACACCCTGAAGCTGCTGACCCTGACGACGCCGCTCACGCCCGACGCGCCCGACGGTTGGACCGCCGCGGCCGGCTTCCTCTACAAGGGCCAGCCAAGCACGCCGGCCGTCGGCGACGAGCGGATGAGCTATGCGGGCCTTGCCAACGGCTCGACCATCTCGGTGCTCGCCCAGCAGAGCCACGGCGGCTTCGTCCCCTACGTCGCCAAGAACGGCTATCAGGTCGAGATGGCGCGGCTCGGAAACCAGCCCGCCGCCGCCATGCTGGCCGAGCAGAAGAAGACCGAGGGCCTGATCACCTGGCTGCTTCGCGGGGTCGGCTTCGTCGCCATGTTCATCGGCATCGCCATGTTCCTGGGCCCGCTCTCGACCTTCATGGCGGTGGTGCCGCTGCTGGGCTCGATCGCCCGCGGCGCCGCGGGGCTGGCGGCCTTCGTCATCTCGATCCCGCTGACCCTGGTGGTGATCGCCATCTCCTGGATCGTGTTCCGGCCGCTGCTCGGGATCGGTCTGCTTGTCGCCGCCGCCGCCCTGCTCTACGGCCTTGGGCGCCTGCACCGGAGCCGCCACCCGGCCCCCGCGATCCAGGCGGCTGCCTGAGGACGGCCAGAAACGATCAGGGAGGACGACGTGACGGACTTGGTGAAGATCGCCGACGCGGGCCATGTGCGCACCATCACGCTCAATCGGCCGGAGAAGAAGAACGCGCTCTCGACCCAGCTCGCCTGGGGCGTGATCGAGGCGGTCGATGCGGCGGCCAAGGACGACAACGTCTGGGTCGTGGCCCTCACCGGCAGCGGCGACTCGTTCTGCGCCGGGCTCGACCTGTCGCCCGATGGCGAGCGCTACCATCCGGTGGGCGGCATGAGCGCCCAGCTCGACGACATCGGCTGGGTCGGCCACTTCCTGCTGGCGATCCGCAAGCGCTGCGACAAGCCGGTGGTCGGCGGCATCAACGGCGTCGCCGTGGGCGCGGGCCTCGGCCTCGCCATGGCCACCGACGTGCGCATCGTCGCCAAGAGCGCGCGGCTGATGGCCGGCTACACCCGCATCGGCGGCTCGCCCGACGCCGGCCTCACCATCACCCTGCCGCAGGCGATGGGCTACGAGCGCGCCCTGCGCTTCATGATGGAGAACCGCACCGCCAACGGCGACGATGCGGTCGCCTGGGGCATGGCCGGCGAGGTGGCGGACGACGACAAGCTGGCGGCCCGGCTGGCGGAGTACTGCGCCCAGCTCTGCGAATGGTCGCCGATCACGCTTCGGCTGCTGAAGCGCGGCATGGTCAAGTCGCTGGAATCCAACGACCTGGAGCAGCAGCTCCGCTACGAGGTCGGCAACATCCGCATCGCCTTCGCCAGCGACGACGCCAAGGAAGCCCGCAAGGCCTTCTTCGAAAAGCGCAAGCCGGTGTTCGTCGGGCGGTAGGCCCTAAAGCCCCCAGTCCGCCCCCGACACCGTCGAGCTGTAGACGCCGAGTTCGCGCATGCGGCGGATGTCGTCGCCGCGCGACAGGCCCCAGGGCCCGACGAGGAGCCCCAGCGCACGCGCCTCGGCTATCCGCTCGGGCGTCACGTCGGTGTAGTAGGGCGACCATTCCATGCCGCCGTGCGCCTTGACCGCGGCCAGGTCCGAGCCGTGCTCGCGCCCATCCACGCCGTCCCACCAGGGCGAGCGGCCGCTGGCGTCGGGCTTAACCCGCTGAGCCAGCGGGGCGGGGATGGTCAGGTGCGCGGTCATCAGCTTGGGACGGCGCTCGCGGGTCAGCCGCAGCACCTGCCAGTCGAAGGCGATGATCTTGGCGTGATCCAGCCAGTCCGCCGCCGCCAGGTCGCGCAGCACCGCGTCCACCACGATGTCAGGGGCTGGGGCGACCTCCGGGTCGGTGGGATCGGTCTTGATCTCGACGTAGATCAGCCGCCTGGGCCCCTCGGCGGTCGCAAGCACGGCGAGCAGGTCGGGCAGGGTTGGCACGCGCACCGCGTCCATCTCCTCGCGGCCCGGATAGCGCTTGGCGGCGTCGGACCCCGGCCGGCTGCGGCCGACGTCGTAGCGGCGGACCTGCGCCAAGGTCAGCGTCTTCAGCGGCGGTCCCGGCTCCTCGATCCAGGCCCCGTCCAGCCGCGCTTGGTCGGGACTGGCGCGATAGTCGTGATGGGCGATCACATGCCCGTCCGAGGTCATCTGCACATCGATCTCGATGCCATCGACCGGCGCCGCCAGGCAGCGCATCGCGCCTTCCAGGCTGTTGGCGGGCCAGGCGCCATAGCCGGTGGCGCCGGCGATCAGCAGGGGTCGGGTCATCGCGCTTCCTTAGCGGACGAAGACGACAGTTCATCGAGCCATGCGTCCTCCGCCGCATAGTCGAACATCGTCCGCAGATAGGGGACGAACTCGACCCCCTCGGCGGCCAGCGCCTCGGCCGAGCGGCAGGCCGCGCCGATCGCTTCGGCATAGGTCGCCACCGGCCGGTAGCCCAGCGCCTCGGCGCGCGACATGTCGGCCACCAGCGGCAGCGGCCCGCTCCACGGCGTGCCGCCGACGCCCTTCTCCGGCGCGCCGTCGAGCGGCACGAACTCCAGGTCGGCGCCGTAGACGCCGGCGATCACGCGCCCGATCTCGGCCACGCTCAGGGCTTCGGGATCGACCGCGTTCAGCACCCGAGCGCCCGGCGCCTCGCAGACCACGCGGATCAGTTCGGCCAGGTTCACCGTCGCGGTGGTGTGGAAACGGCTCTCGCCGCGCCAGGCCAGGGGAATGCGCCGTCGCCCGTCCAGAATCCGCTTCACGAACCACCACTCGCGCGGATGCGTCGAGCCGAGCCCATGGATCGCGAACGGGCGCAGCACGCTCACCGGCCGCCGCGCCGCCTGCAGCAGCGTCTGCTCCAGCGCCACCTTGCGGGTGGAATAGGTCGCCGGGCTGGGCTCGACGGTGGGCTGGTCCTCGCCGATCGGCACGGGGAAGCGCGGAAACCCGGTCTCGCGCGCTTCGTCCAGCGTGCGGCCGTCCGCGTCGCGATAGACGCTGCCCGACGAGATCACCACCAGCGTCCCGACGCCGGCCTCGACCTCCAGCAGCTGGCGCGCATGACCTTCGTCATAGGCGACCGTGTCGATCAGGGCGTCGGCGCCCCCGGCCACGACGCCCGCCAACGCACCAGGCGCCTCGCGATCCAGCGCCACGGTCTCGACCTGGCCTTTGAGGTCGTCCGGCAGGCGCGTGGCGCTCCGCTGCGCCAGCCGCACCCGCCAGCCCGCCGCCAGCAGCCGCCGCGCCGCCGCCAGCCCGATCTGACCCGTCCCGCCGATGATGAGCGCGGTCTTCGACACCGGATCGTCCTAGCGCCCGATGCGCTATGGTCCAAGCGCCAGCGCAGCGGAGCCGCCTTGAACGCCGACCTGTTCTTCGTTCTCAACAAGCTCGTGGCGCTGGTGTTCGCGCCCGGCCGCCTACTGCTGTGGCTCACCCTGGCGACGGCGGTCGCGCTGCTGCTGGGCCGCGCGCGGCTGGGGCGCGGGCTCGCCGTCGTCACCGCCGCGCTGTTCATCCTCTTCGGCGTGCTGCCGCTCGGCGACTGGCTGGCGCGGCCGCTGGAGAACCAGTATCCGCGCCCCGCGCCGCCGCCGGCCCACGTCGACGGCATCCTGACCCTGGGCGGCGGCCTCGGGACCGGCGTGCTGATGGCCCGCGGCGCGCCGGACGACGCCGAGAGCGAGACGCGCCTCGTTTCCACCTTCGAGCTCGCCCGGCGCTACCCGGCGGCGCGAGTGGTGTTCAGCGGCGGCTGGGGCGCCGATCCGGACGCCACGGCGGCGAAGTACGTCTTCGCCCAGATGGGCCTCGACCCGGCGCGGCTGACGCTGGAAAGCCGCTCGCGTGACACCTACGAGAACCTGCTGTTCAGCCAGCGCCTCGTGCGGCCGAAGCCGGGCGAGGTCTGGCTGCTGGCGACCTCGGCGATCCAGACGCCGCGCGCGATGGCGGTCGCCCAGCGCCTCGGTTGGACGCTGATCCCCTGGCCCACCGACTACAAGACCGATCCTCGGGCAGGCCACCGACCGCTGGCCGACTATCTCGCCGTCACCGGCAATCTCCTGCGCGCCGACCAGGCGTTGCACGAGTGGGTCGGGCTGCTGGCCTACCAGCTCGGCGGTTTCGCGCAGCGTCCGCCCGCCAACAACGCCGCGAGGCCCCAGCCGTGAAGCATCTGCCCAACCTCCTCACCGGCGCCCGCCTCGTCCTGTCGTTGTTCGTCTTCCTGGCGCTGGCGATCGTCGGCGGGGCGTGGCCGGGCGCCGGCGTCAGCGCGGCGCTGGAGGTGTGGGCCTTCGTCGCCTTCGCCGTCGCCGCCGTGACCGACTTCTTCGACGGCTGGCTCGCCCGCCGGTGGGGCGCGGTCAGCGTCTGGGGGGCGATCCTCGATCCGATCGCCGACAAGGTGCTGATCTGCGCCGCGGTGCTGGGCCTGCTGGCCCTGGCGGCCAGCCCCGCCATCGTCATCCCGGCGGCGCTGATCCTGTTCCGCGAGTTCGCGGTCAGCGCCCTGCGCGAGGTCACCGCCGGCAAGGGCGTCTCGCTGCCGGTGACCCTGCTGGCCAAGTGGAAGACCACCTTCCAGCTCGTCGCCCTCGGCGCGGAGCTGATCGTCGCCGCCTGGGCCGCCTTCGGCCTGCCGGCCGCCGCGCGCGCCCCCGCGGCCCTCGGCGCCCACGCCCTGCTGTGGCTGGCCGCCGCCGTGACCCTGATCACCGGGGCGCAGTACCTCGCCCAGGCTCGCCGGGCTCTGGCGAAGCGGGGCTAAGCGTGGCGACCATTACCGGAAGTGTTTCACGTGAAACACTGGCGTTGGCGGTTTCCACCGTAGATTCACCGTAGTTTACGGTGTTCGATATATGGAGTGACCCCCTGATTTGAGACAGGGATATAAGGGACAGTTCTGGAATGAGCAGACCAGATGTCCGAGCCGAAGCGAAGGCGGGTGTTCAGCCCGCGGTTCAAGTTAGGTGTGATTGAGCGGATG
>Ga0302314_10013512_pt1 | contig 14030 bp, 12 predicted proteins | sample III_Palsa_N2_3_FD_200533 | JGI IMG/M metagenome (GOLD analysis project Ga0302314, IMG submission 200533) | Peat permafrost microbial communities from Stordalen Mire near Abisko, Sweden - III_Palsa_N2_3 | ecosystem: Environmental > Terrestrial > Soil > Palsa > Peat permafrost | place: Sweden... | reverse complement strand
GCGAGGGCGCGGGCCTGGGGGGCGGTGATGGGGCCGTGGCCGTGCAGGTGCGCGGGGTCCTGGCTGATCCCGGCCAGCACATCCCACCCGACCGTGACCTGAACCTGCACCCGAGCGGTGGGGGCGGTGGGGGCGGGCATGTCGGTCGCGCCGACCAGCGCCCCGGTCAGGATGTTGAACCCGGTGTCGATCAAAGCGACCAGGGCGTCGGCACGGGCCTGATCCATGGTGAGTTGGGGGTCGGTGGCGCGCAGGGTGTCGGCGTGGGCGGTGATCTGGCCGTAGGCGAGCAGGGCGGTCGGGGCGTCCAGATCGGCGCGCAGCCGGCTCATCCCGTCCGGCTGCGGACACAACCGCACCGCGCGCTGGGCCCGGCGGGCCTCATGCCGCCGGGCAGCGGCCTCCGCATCAGCCTTGTCGACGGCGGTGTGCGCGACCCGCCGCAACTGCGCCACCGTCTGATCAGCAGCCTGTTCCAGGACCCTCGCCTCGACACCGGTCACCGCCTCGGCGGGCAGGGCGCTGGCGGCGACCACCTCGGCCACCGCCCCGGCATGCTTCGCACTGATCACCCCACTCGACCAGGCCTTCAACGTCTCGGGCAGTTGCTCGACGACGACCCGGGCCTGTTCGAGGTGTTCCAGGGTGGCCTTCTCCGGCCACCGCATCACACACGCCAACTCCACATGCGCAAAGGTCGCGGATCCAGACTGCGCCGAGACCTCCTCGAAACGCACCATCAACTCAGCCCGCGTGGCGGTCACCCAGGACTCCAAGCGGGTACAGGCCGCCACCGCCTCCACCAACCCCGCCGCATCCAAGACTCGCGGATCCAAGCCCTGAATCCACTCCGCCAACTCCCCACCAGGCGCGATATCCATCACAATCCCCTCCTTGCCCCGATCCGTCCCCCCAGGGTCCACCCGGCCCCTGATACACCCATTCTATCACTGGCCATAGATATAAACCAGCAAAATCGGAAAGAAACCGGGCCAATTGCCCACTTTTCTTCCCCAGTCACTATATCAGTGTCCTTTCTCGTCGGCTCGGCCGACCGCCTTTCTGCCGGGGCACTCTGAAATCGCAAGATGTGGCCGAGTTCTACGCGCCGCAGGCTGACCGGGGGCCGGAGGAGGCGTCCTCCCTCGTCACCCTGGCGAGGCGAAGCCAGCCGGGCCAGGAGGGGGATGTCAACTCCCAGATCCCGAAGACCCTAACTACCTCCATTTCAAGAGATCTGGGAGTTGACATCCCCCTCCTGGCCTGGCTCCCTTGCGGTCGACAGGGTGACGAGGGAGGACGACTCCGACCACAACGCAACTCCACCACGCTGCTACCGCAACACGCCCGACCAGGCCCTTTCCCCTCGGAGCCCGGCCCGCCGGAGGCCTCTTTGGTTCATAAGGTGATTACAACGTTCGCGCGTTGATGATCTTGGTATAGTGCCTGGGTCGGTGTTTGCGGTTCGGTCGGATCGTGGTCCGCAGGGGCAGGTTCAGTTGTTGGCGGAGCGTAGGGCATTCTTGGCCCCTGGCCCTTGGGTCTTATGGTTGAAGGTGCCGGGAAGGGTGAAGCGTCCCGGTTGGCGGGAATCAACCCGCGGACCGGTCGGCGATGGTTGCACGGGCGTGCGGACTACATCGGGGTGGGGGTCGTTGCCAGCGGGCCCGGACACAGCCAGAGCCACAGTCACAACCAACCAACCATCCAACCAGATAGATCGCTCGAAATAATCAAGAGGTAGTCATTCAGCGCGGGCGACGGGGCCGAATGATGATGGAAAGCTGAGTTTTCGCAAAGGATCCGATTACCGGACTCCGTGGGCGGGACACCGAACTCGGTCTGTGACACCATGAGACCGCTATGTATGACGGACTGATTCCGCGCGGAGGACGCGCCGCTGTTTTCGCCGCGGCGTGCGTCATGCTGTCCGTGGTGACCCATGCGATCGTGGCCAGAGGTGCCACGCCGCTGTGGGCGGTCCTGATCGCGCTGGGCGCGGTGTACTTCGCTGCTCTGCCCGGTACGAGCCGTCAGCGTAGCCTCGGCGCGATCTGCACGTTGACAGTCGCGGTGCAGGTCAGCCTGGATATCTGGTTCTCCTTGGCCCAGGTCGACGGTTCGATCATGAGTGACTGCGGGTTGATTCAGGCGCTGCCGTCGATGGGCGACTCGATCACCTGCGTCCACCAGACCGTTCAGGCGGCCGGGCCGGTGCATGTGAGTCCGGGCCTGCTGATCCTGCAGATCGCCGTAGCGCTCCTGTGCGCGTGGCCGCTGCATAAAGGCGAGACCGCGCAGTACGCGTTGCTGGACTGGCTGTCCGCGCGCGGTTTCGATCTGTGCGCGGCGATCGCCATCGTGTTCGCGGTGCCGCTGCGGCGCCGCTTCGAGCCGAGTCTGCCGGCCCGGCCGGACGATCTGTTTCCGCCGCCTCGGCGGATGCTCCGATTTGAGGTCGCCAGGCGCGGCCCGCCCCTGGTCACGGGTTCTTTCTAGCACCACCGGCACTTCCGACTGGACTGGTGCATATTGCCGTACGCACGCGCTGCTTGGCCGGTGCGCCTGCTGCCCGGTGCACCTGCGGCGCCGTCGGCTTGAAATCCGGGCTCTCGATCTGGTCCAAGGGACCGTGTCGGCCCGTAAAATCCGTAGACCACAAGCTTGTACAGGAGAATCCGTCAGATGAGTAAGAGTAAGTCGCGCACAGTCAATACGACTGCGATGCAGAAGAAGATAGCTGAGCAGCGTGCCGCCGAGGCGCGGCGCCGCCAGATCAGGCTCGCCGCCACCGGGATCGGCGTGGTCGTCGCGCTGTTCGCGGTGCTGATCATCGTCAAGGTCGCCGGGGGCAACAGCAAGCAGAGCTCCACCGTTGCCACTCCCAGTAACAGCTCCGTCACCGCTCAGGTGGTCAGCGAGGTCACCAGTGTGCCGGCCAGCACGTTCAGTGCGGTCGGTGCGGGCGGCGTCGCCATCCCGACCAAGGCGATCACCGGTGCGCAGCCGCTGACCAGCGGTGGCAAGCCCGAGATCGTCTACATGGGAGCGGAGTACTGCCCCTACTGCGCCGCGGAGCGCTGGCCGCTCATCGTCGCCCTGAGCCGGTTCGGCACCTTCAACGGCCTGGCGCTGACCGCCTCCAGCAGCACGGACGTTTACCCGAGCACCAACACCTTCACGTTCCTGAAGTCGACCTACACCAGCCAGTACATCACCTTCACCCCGGTCGAACTGCAGGACGTCAACCACAACAACCTGCAGACTCCCACCGCCGCTGAGCAGCAACTGCTCAACACCTATGACGCGGCTCCGTACGTGTCCTCCGAGGACGCCGGCGCGATACCGTTCGTCGACTTCGGCAACGAGTTCATGCTCAGCGGCGCGAGCTACAGCCCGCAGATCCTCGCCGGGATGACCTGGAGCAGCATCGCCTCGACGCTGACCAATGCGTCGAGCCCGGTCGCCCAGAACATCGACGGCACGGCCAACCAGCTGACCGCGGCCATTTGCAAGATGACCAACGACCAGCCGGCCAGCGTCTGCTCCACCTCGACCATCACCGGCCTCCAGGCCAAGCTCTGATGTCCCGCACGGATTCCGGCGCCGGCGGGAGCGCGCCGGCCGCCAAACAGAAGGACGCGGCGACCGCGTCCTCGTCCTCGGGTCCCCGCCGACCTCGGTGGATCGTGCCGAGCACCCTGTTCGTCAGCGCGGCCGGACTGGGTGTGTCGATCTACCTCACGATCGCGCACTACACCACGACCGTGACCCTGGCCTGCCCGGAGACGAGCACGGTCAACTGCGAGAAGGTCACCACGAGTGCGGAGTCGGTGGTCTTCGGCATCCCGGTGGCGGTGCTCGGCCTGGTCTACTTCGTCGCCATGCTCGGGCTCAACAGCCCGCCGGCCTGGAGCAGCACCTCGCCGTTGATCCGCTGGGCCAGGATGCTGGCCGCGTGCATCGGCGTCTGCTTCGTCGGTTGGCTGGTCTATTCGGAACTGTTCAAGATTGATGCGATCTGCTTGTGGTGTACCTCAGTCCACGTACTCAATCTCATCCTGTTCGCGCTGATCGCGGTGGGCACCGCAGCCACCGCTGCCGCCCCCGGCACAGGCGGTAACCGTCCGGCAGGACGGAGCTGACGCTCTGATCGACCTGATTGACGTCTGAGGCCCCCGGTTGCGAGTACTGGCCGAGGGCCTCAGACGTTTTACATCGCCGCAGTGCTGCGGCCTATGCCCGGCACAGGCAGAACGGGTGCCCAGCCGGGTCGGCGAAGACCCGGAAGCCTTCAGCGACCCCGCCCAACCGGGTCGCACCCAGTTCCAGCGCCCGGGCCTCGCCAGTGTCGAGGTCGTCGACGAGGATGTCGAGGTGTGCCTGCTGCGGGTGCGCCGGGTCCGGCCACTGGGGCGGGTTGTAGTCCTCCACCTGCTGGAACATCACGCTCTGGCCATCGCCGGCGATCATCGCCCCTTCGGGGCCCTCGTAGGTCACCTCCATGCCCATGAGCTCGGCGTAGAAGTGGGCCAGGGCCGCCGCGTCGGGCGCGTCGATCGTCGCCGCGAACAGGTCCATCACCGGACCGACGCCGTCCTTCTGGGACAGGTCGAACGGGTGGCCGGCCGGGTCGGCCAGGGTGATCCAGGTCGGGCCCTCGGCCAGGCGGGTGGCGCCGAGGGCGACGGCCCGCTCGGCCGCCGCCTCGTGGCCGTCGACCTGCAGGTCGAGATGGAACTGCTGCGGCAGCTCCTGGCCGGGCCACTTGGGCGCGATATGGTTCGGGGCCAGCTGGAAGGCGACCTCTTGGCCGGCACCGGTCCGCACCGTGATCCAGTCGGAATCGCGCCGGGCGATCTCCCAACCGGCCAGTTCGACGTAGAACGAAGCGAGCTTTTCAATGTCCGCCGCGTCGAGCGCGACGAGTTCAAGGCGTCCTGTCACAGTCATGCTCCCATCCTGCCTCCGCCCTCCGACACACGCGACCAGACCGGCCGGTCAGTACAGAAAGGGCGGTGTGGGAAGTGGGGCGTCGTCGGGTGTGCTCAGGTCCGCTCCGGTTGAGCGGCCCATGAGCCAACCCAACAGCGCGCTCTGGGTGCCGTCGATCAGCAACGGTGAGGGGCTGGTGCCGATGTCGTACCAGGTGTCGGTGTCTGTGGCGTGAAGTCGCATCGCGGGGGTGTCGCTGCGGGAGTTGAGAGCCCTGGCCGCCTTGCTAAGCATGTCCCGTGTGAAAGGTGCGGGCCAATGCGCCGGGGTGTATGCGGTGCGAAGGTCGACGTGGTGGACCAGCACTTCGTCCAGGCGCGAGTCCGCGATGCGGGCAGCAGGGTGCTGCTGCCCGCCGGTCCAACGGACCAGGTTCTGCCACGCTTCCACCGGCATACGGCCGTAAAGGTAGGCGAACCGGGCGGCGCTCACGCGCACGTCGTCGAGCAGGTCGGCGGCGCTGCGGCCGGCTCCCGCCTCGATTTCCTCTGCTCGCGCCTCCATGCTCGGATACTCCGGTGTCTCGATTCCGGAGCGCGCCCACGTCAGCAGACGACTGCCGCCATCGGCGTTGCGGGCCAGATGGCTCAGGACGTGCCCGCGCGACCAGCCCGGCAGGAGGGAGGGTTCACGCACGTCGGCGTCGCTCAAGCCCGCCGCGCTGTCCAAGAACTGCTCCGTGGCGGCCGTGATCTGCTCAAGCACGATCTTGGGTTCGAATTCCTGATCAGCGCTCATGCCACGTTCACCTTTGTCTCAGCCTCACCTTCACCCAAGCGTATACGCGGGCGCGCAGCTACTCGGTACGCAGCCCGTCGGGACGCATCATGCGCCACAGCGGCGGCAAGCTCAGCAGCGTGACGGCTACGACCATTCCGGCTCCGATGCCCGTGATGACGGCGATGTCCGTCCAGTTCACCGCGATCGGCCGGACCGCCATGCGTAGGAGCAGGACTCCAAGTCCGACGCCGCCGACCAGTGCCAGTAACAGCCCGAGCGCGATGGGAATCGCCGTCTGAAAGAGCACGGACAACGCCAGAGTGGAGCGCCGAGTGCCGAAGGCGACCAGAACCGCGAGCAGCTTCCTGCGTTCGCGCAGCTGCTCAAGCACGGATACCAGAAGGCTGGCACCGATGAGCAACAGCATGATGACGGAGCCGGCCAGGACGCCGCGCTGGATCTGACTGTACTTGCGGTCCATCGCGGGGACGCTGGGTGTGGAAATTCCCAGGCCGGGACTGATCCGGAAAGCGGTGTTTCGCACCTGTTCGAGCGCGTCGGGCCGGTTCGGGTCGAGTCCGATCAGAACCGTGACTTGTGTGTCTTGCAGCTCGCTCAAATTCAAGGCCCCCGGGGTGGCCAGGACACCCACGGTCATATCGCCGGTGCTGGGTACCGGCGAAACTGTGCGAGCCGAGGCCGAGATGGTCCAGGGTTCGACCGGGCCGTTCGTCGTGACGCCGAGGTCGTCGTCGAGGTTGAGCCGCGCACCGGGGTCGGCGACGGTGGCCAGATTGGAGTTGTCTCCGACGGTGAAGTCCGGCACGAGGAAGACGTCGCCGTCCTTGCAGCTGCCGACTGCCGCGATCTGCGCCAGTGAGGCGCAATCCCCGACCGTCACCGGCACCGCCGCATCGGTGTCTGGGCTGATAGCGCCGCCGCTGGGAGTAGCGAGGGCGAGCGCCGCACCCTGGATCAGACCTGTGGCGTTAACGACTCCGGGGGTGTGACGGAATTGGTCGACGGCGGCCGTCTCCCCAGTCTGGCTTGTGCCTTCGAGGCTGATCTGCACCCGATTCGGCGATGGAGTCAGGCCGCTGATGATATAGCTACTCTGAACGCCGGTGAAAAGCATCTGCAGGGCGATCGCCCCGGCCACAGCCACCACGATGCCGCTGACCATCCGTGCGGCGGAGACGCTATTGAGCTGGAGCCGGCGCGTAGCGAGCTGCCAGGGCACCGGTCCGCCGCCGAAGCGTGTGACGACCAGGTCGACCAGCCACGGCAGTACGGCAGTGACTGTAACTGACCAGGCCAGAGTCGGGTTGCACGATGCCGGCCAGGCAGTGCAGCAGGGTGGACTTGCCCGAGCCGGAGGGGCCCATCACGGCCACGACCTCGCCGGCGTGGATGGCGAACTGCGCGCCGTCCAGGGCGGGGGTGGCGCCGTAGGACTTGCGCAGGTCAACGGCGGAGAGCAGGGGCGAGCCGAGCGGGAGGTCGGTGCGGGTCGTCATGCGCGTACCTTCGTGGCGAGTTCGTCGAGTCGGCTTGCGGTGAGCTCCAGCCACCGCAGGTCCGCCTCCAGGTGGAACAGGGCGTGGTCGCAGATCAACTGGTCGGCGAAGTCGCCGTCGATCTTGCGCCGGGTCAGCTCCCGCATCATCCGCAGGTGCTCCGTGCGCTGAGTGTCGAGCAGGTCGGCGGCGCTACGTCCGCTGAGCAGCGCGAGTACGATCTTGGTGTAGAGCGTCGACTGGAGGTAGGCTTCGGGCTTCTCGGGCTGGGCCAGCCACCCGTCCACGTCCGTCAGACCGGCTTCGGTGATCGCGTACCGTTTGCGGTCCGGGCCCCCGCCGGGCTCGATGCCCTCGACCTCCACGAGGCCGTTCTTAAGCAGTCGCGCCATGGTCGCGTAAACCTGGCCGTAGTGCAGCGGACGGTCGCGCCCGAAGCGTTCGTCGAAGTCCCGCTTGAGGTCGTATCCATGGCGCGGGCCGGTTTCCAGAAGCCCGAGCAAGGCATAGCTGATAGACATGAGAGCACTATACATGACGTGTATACATGGCGTGTATAGGCGTGGTGCATAGTGGCCGGACGTATATAGGTAGGCCTGCTACCTGGAGTCTCTAGTACGCTATCCCGGATCGACCGTAGATCGAGTCCGATCGAGTCCGTCCGCATGGCAGGGCTCCCCGCACAAGCTGAGGAGATGCGTTGGCCCGCACGCCACGACCGGTGAACCCGGCGGACGGACCGATACAGGCATTCGCGCACGATCTCCGAGTCTTGCGGGAGGCCGCGGGCAACCCGACTTATCGGGTGCTGGCCAAGACGGCCGGATTCAGCGCCACAACTCTGGGGGACGCCGCCGGTGGGGTGCGGCTGCCGACTCTCGAAGTGACGCTCGCCTACGTGGGAGCGTGCGGCGGGGACATGCAGTCGTGGCAGGAACGCTGGCGGGCGCTGGACCGGCAGTTGGCTGCCGAAGGCGAAGGCAGTCAGACCGCAGTGGCGGTGGATGCTGTAGAACCTGCTGAAACGGCTGAGGCAGACACAGCGGCAGAGGCCAAGGTCGAGACCCAGGCCGCGATCGCACCCGAGACCGAGGTGCTGGACGCCGCGCCCTCCCGCTGGTGGGACAGCCGTCGGTGGCTGCGCCGTACCTCCCTGGCCGCGACCGCCGCGCTGGCCGTGGTGGTGGGCCTGATCTTCTGGCGGCTCCCCGCGCAGGCGAAGTCGACCACGCCCGCGGCCCACCATGTCTCCGCCCCGGCGGAGAGTTGCCCGTCCCCCTTCACCGGCGCCAAGGGAACCTTCCTCGGTCAAACCTACTTCGCCAGCACCAACGTCCGCGCCGGGGCGAGCCAGGATGCTGCGGTCCTCTACAGCCTGCCGGCAAAGTGCAACCTGGCCCTCGACGGGTACTGCCTCGGCGATGTGATCGAGGATGCCTACGGCGGCTCTCCGGACATGCGCTGGTTCACGATCAAGGGCGGCGGGGTGGTCTCCTCGGCGGTGATCCACGGCAACCCGCCGCCCGGGATGCAACCCGGCTCATGCCCGGATGACGTCCCGCTCCCGTCGAGCATCTCCCTCTCGATCGCCACCGGTAGCACCGGCGCCGGAATTGTCGGCTTGCAGGCCACCGGAGTTGGAGTGTGGATCGCCGGATTCGCCGCCTACTACCCCGGCACTCCGGGAGATCCGCCGGCGTGGCACCAGGTCGGGACGATGACTGACACGCCGGGCTTCACCGTATTGCTGCGATCCGGACAGCTCAACAGCGCGCCGGGTACCAACGAGGTGCCGGTCATCACCGTTGCCTGTTTGGGCGGCAACGGCGCAACCAACGTCTATGCGACCGGCATGGTCCAGTTGACCACTCCGGCCAAGGTTCAACCCTGGTCGATCGCCCCGGCCGAGCTCGCCGCTGCTCAGGGGGCCGCTTGTCACTACCCGGCCCCGAGCTGACCGCAGTCTGATCTTTGATGAGCCCCGCGCTATCGCCGCGCTACGCGGACGATACCGGCCCGGTGGAAGATCAAGGTGATCCGATCGCGGCTGGAACCGCCGCTGATCTCGTTTCTCAATCTTGGCCGGTGTGTCGGCGCCCACGGGGGCGCCGAAGCACCGGTCTCGCCATTTTGCTTGCTGTATCGCCTGTCGTATCGCTTGCCGTATCCGCCGACTGGATTGCACGGAATTGATTGACCAGCCCGAACAAGCCATATCGGGCAATTTCCGGCCGGGCTAGAACAGCCGTATGGAGTTCGGGATTCTAGGGCCGTTACTGGTACGGGACGAGACAGGCGGGCGTCCGATCACGGCGGCCAAGCAGCGCGTCGTGTTGGCAGCACTGCTGCTGCGGCCCAGGCAGGTAGTGCCCGTGGACACTTTGGCGGAGACGATGTGGGACGGACGTCCGCCGAAAACCGCGACGACGTGTGTGCGCAACTACGTCATGCGCCTGCGCAACGGGCTCGGGCCCGCCGGCGAGCGGATCTCAAGCCGCGCCGGCGGATATCTGATCGAGGTGGACGAGAGCGAACTCGACTCGCTCCGCTTCACCGGCCTGCGTGATGCCGGCGCCGCTGCCTTCCACGAGGGTGCGTTCGAGCGAGCCGCCGCGACGCTCGGCGACGCCCTCGACCTCTGGCGCGGCGCGGCCTTGGCCGACGTGCCTTCGGACACCCTGCACCGAGACGAAGTGCCGCGCCTGGCCGAGATCCGGCTGGACACGCTCGAACTGAAGCTGGAGGCCGAGAGTCGGCTCGGCCGGTACGGTCCGGTGATCACCGAGCTGCGCGGGCTGACCGAACTGCATCCCGAACGGGAGCGTTTGTGGGTCCAGCTGATGACCGCGCTCTACCACAGCGGACGCCAATCCGAGGCCCTCGCGGCGTATCGACGGATCCGCCGAATCCTGACCGAGGAGATCGGCGTCGAGCCGGGCCCGGAACTGCAGGACGTGCACCAGCGGATCCTGACCGCCGATCCGATTCTCGATCCCCGACATACCGGACGGACGGCGGCTACGACAACGGCGACGGTGACGTCTACTGCGGACTCGCAGTCGCCCCACCCGACGGCTCAGACTGCCGAGCGGACGGTTGTCGTAACGCCTTTCCAGATCCCGGCAGCCGTCGCCGACTTCACCGGCCGGATCCGGGAGCGGAGTGAACTCGTCGCACAGCTGACCACCGGACCTGGACGCAGCGCCATCAGGTCTGCAGCGGAACCCTCGACCACCGGCGTCGCGACCGCCATCACCGGCCCTCCCGGGATCGGCAAGAGTGCCCTCGCGATCCACGTTGCGCACGCCGTCCGCCACTCGTTCCCGGACGGGACGCTCTTCGCGAACCTGCGCGGAGCGGGCAACGTGCCGCTGCGCCCCGAAGACGTGCTGGCTTCCTTTCTGCGCGCGCTCGGTGTCCCGGCCGGCACGATTCCGGACACTCTCGACGACCGAGCTGCCCTGTTCCGCTCCGTGCTCGCGGACCGGCAGCTGCTGATCGTGCTCGACAACGCCGCTGACCACGCGCAGATCAGTCCGCTGTTGCCAGGGACCACGGCCAGCGCCGCATTGATCACCAGCCAGGACCGGCTCACCGAACTGGCTGGCGTGCGCCGGATCGGCCTGGGCCTGCTAACCCCGCACGAAGCCGCGCAACTGCTCGGCCGGATCGCCGGTGCGGCTCGGACTCGGGCCGAGCCGCTGGCCGTGGCCGAGGTGGTGACGGCATGCGGCCGGTTGCCGTTGGCGCTGCGCATCGCCGGGTCCCGGCTCGCGGCCCGGCCGCAGTGGAACGTGCGGCACCTGGCCGACCAGTTGGCCGACGGCGGCCGCCTGTTGGACGAGCTCAAGGCTGGCAGCCTCGACATTCGGGCCAGCTTCGCACCAGGCTATGACGCGCTCGAACCGGCTGCGGCTAGGGCATTTCGTCTCCTCGCGCTGCTCGGCACGCCTGCCGTGAGTATCGATACTGCCGCCGTGGTGCTTGATGTTGCGGCGGTCCAGGCAGAGCGTCTGCTGGAAAGCTTGGTCGATGTCCACCTGCTCGTGTCTGAGCAGCCGGGTTGCTATGGCTACCACGACCTACTCCGTGTCTTCGCTCTGGAACTGGCGCTCGCACAGGACTCCGAGTCGGAACGGGCCCAGGCGGTGGACCGGGCGCAGCGTGCGGCGCAGGCGCAGGTACTGATGAGTCGGCCGAGGATTCTGCCGATTACTTACACCGGGGCCGCTGGGCGCCAGTCGACATGGCGGTTCGGGCGCGCCCAGCCGTTGTCGACCCGATTCTCCGCAGTGGCCTGACAGAGCCGGCCGGTTCAATGGCGACTGCGGAAACGCCGTATCCGCCTGCCTATTTAGGCACGCTGGTAGCCTTCTCGCTCAACATGACAAGGTCGGCTGACTGGAAAGCAGTGGTGAAATCGGTCCCCGGGCGCAGCTCGGCCAAGCCGATGGCCAGGGAGACCGGGGTCGCGGGCACCAGCGTGGCCCAGTCGAACCCGGCTACGGCGCTGATCAGCCGACTGCTGACCTCGGCCGCGTCGGCGAGGGTCGTGCCGGGCAGGATGACCACGAACTCGTCGCCGCCGTACCTGGCCAGGAAATCTCCGGCCCGCAACGCGCGGCTGAGCAGTGCGGCAACCTGCTGCAGGACCTCGTCGCCGGACTGATGGCCGTGCGTCGTGTTGACCGCCTTGAAGCCGTTCAGGTCGGCCACGCCGATCGTGCTGGACGTGCCGTGGGTGGTCAGGTTGGCGACGAAACGTTCGAGGTGGCGGCGGTTGGGCAGGCCGGTGAGCGCGTCGGTATGCGCCTCGTCGGAGTAGCGGGTCACGCTCCGCCGGAGCTCGTCCTGGTCGAGCCGGGCGGTGATGCCCTCGATGTAGAGCCGGTTCAGCCGTCCAGGCCCGTTCACGATCGCAGCCACGGCCGCACGCTCTGCGGCCACCGCGGCCCGATAGTCCCCGCCGGCGGAAAAGGCCAGCGAGCGCAGCCGCAATCCCTCCGCCTTCGGCATCGTCTCGGTCTCGACGGTCGAGTCCAGGAGGGTCAGAGCCTCGGCCGATCGGCCCGCCGCGATGGCCAGACACGCCTCGGCCAGGACGAGGACGGATTCGTCCTCAGGAGTCGCGGCCGTGATGGTGCCGAGTATCGTCATGGGATCGCGAACGACAGCGACACCCAACGCCTTGAGCCGTGCGCCGGCGAAACCCAGGTGGACCAGGTCGAAGCCGCCGATATCGCGCGAGGATATCGTGTCGTACAGCTCAGAGAGCTCGCGAACGCATCCGGCGGTATCCCCCTGATGATCGAGCCATAAAGCGTGCCGAACCCGGATCTCCGGGTGGAGGTAGTCATTGGGCGGTTCGCCTGCGGCCCGGGCTGCCTGCTGCGCCCGCACCACCGTCACCACAGCCTCTTCGTGGAAGCCGATGTAGGAGTAGGTGGTCGCCAGGTCCAGCCAGGCGACCGCGGAATCCCGGGTTTCAGTCCGAGTCCGCTGCAGCGCACGGGCCCCGCGCACCAGATGCGTCACGCACCGCTCCAAGCTGCCCTGCCAATACGCGAGGGCGCCGGCGAGCGCGTGGAACTCCCCCTGCAGCGCAGGCTCATCGCAGCGGGCGAGCGCAGCCTGCGCGGCGTCGACCACGGCCGGGCAACGCTCGAAGTACTCCAGATTGAGCAGCGCGCCGAGCTTGTTCAGCAGAGCCAGGGAGATCAGGGCGTCGTCGCCGCCCATCTTGGGATCCTGCTCAAGCAGCTCATCGGCCAGGGCCACCACCTGCTCGGGCTTGTTCTCGCGCAGCAGAATGCCCAACTTCGCGACATCGTCGGCCGCCTGGCCCATCGAGCCTGCCTCCTCCCGGCTTTTTCCTTGCCGCATCGTGCCCCGCCTCCGGCACCGCGTCCCGGACCCCGCGTACCGGGAAAAAAGGGCTCAGATTGCCCACCGTTCGAGGAGCACGGTTTGAAGCTGCAATTCCCCAGGCCAAGCTTCTGTCCGCAGATCCGCCAGCGATCGCGGTAAGCATGGTTCGGGTGCGTCAAATGTTACCGCAACCGCGCGTTTCGCACCTATGAACACGCGGGTGTGTGGGTTATTAGGGGCTTTGCGGGGCGATTCGGGCATCCCCGGACGGGTGAACATGACGTACATGCTGGGAGTGGCGGGTGTTGACTGAAGTGGAGCGCATGAAGGATCAAATCAGATGAGAAGGAATAAAATGACCATTACTATCGATAAGATGCTCAACCCTGTGGTGGGGGCGCTGGTAGCGGCGATCAACGCCGGGGACCGGTCGGCCTTCGAGGCAGTACTGGCGCCTGGAGCCACCATGTCCGACGACGGCACGGACCGGGACTTGGGCGACTGGGTAGAGCGGGAGATCTTCTCCTCCAACGGGCACATGGCTGTGCAGTCTCAGTCGAATGGTGGATTGGCTTTGGTCGCGCTCTTTCGGAATGACACTTGGGGCGAGATGCGTACCGCTTGGCGGTTCGTTGTCGCTGATGGTGCTGTGAGTCGGTTTGAGACTGGGCAGGCGTAGCGCTTAGTTGTGCTTGCTTATATTTACTTGTGCTTGCTTGTACTTACTAAATGCTTGAATGTAACAGTTTACTGCGAACTGCAGGCCTCCGGCGGGCCGGGCTCCGAGGGGAAAGGGTCTGGTCGGGCGTGTTGCGGTAGCAGCGTGGCTGGGTCACCTGCTGGTCGAAGCCGTCCTCCCTCGCCACCCTGCCGACCACAAGGGAGCCAGACCGGAAGGGTCCTGTCAACTCCCGGATCTCGTGATATGGA
>Ga0302314_10013511_pt1 | contig 14031 bp, 13 predicted proteins | sample III_Palsa_N2_3_FD_200533 | JGI IMG/M metagenome (GOLD analysis project Ga0302314, IMG submission 200533) | Peat permafrost microbial communities from Stordalen Mire near Abisko, Sweden - III_Palsa_N2_3 | ecosystem: Environmental > Terrestrial > Soil > Palsa > Peat permafrost | place: Sweden... | reverse complement strand
AGCTGCGCTCGACGCCGGAAAAACCGTCGCGCAGCTTGGTCACGATCTCGGGCTCGCCGGCCTGCGCCGGCGGCACCGCGTCGAGCCCGCGCTTCAGGTTCTCGGCGGCTTCGGCCACGTCGCGGGCGAATTTCTGCACCGCGAACAGGCGCGCGTCCTCGGCATCGCGCTTCGCGCGGGCACGGACGTTGGCCATCTCGGCCTCGGACCGTACCCAGCGGTCCTTGTAGTCGTCCCGCTCCGCCTCCAGCGCGGCAATGCGCTCGGCCGCGGCCGCCATCAACTGCTCCGGCGTCTTCGGATCGTGGTCCGACGGAGCCGCCGCAGCCGCGCCCGCTTCCGCCGCCATGCCGTACGGCATGTTGGTGTCCTGTGTGCTCATGTCTGCATCAGTTAGTTGGCCAGATGGTTCCGCACAAGCGGTGCGCTTACGCTTATGGGGGTGAAGAAAACGCTGCCACATGCCTGCCCTGCCGTTGCCCGGGGCACTGCCCGCTTGCGCTCACGTCTCGACCACACCGCTCTCGTCTGCCTCCAGGGCGAAGGCCGCCGCGATCAGCGCCCGCGTGTAGTCCTCGCGCGGCCGCTTCAGCACCTCCGCCGCCGGCCCCTGTTCCACCACCCGGCCGTGGCGCAGCACCACCACACGATGCGCCAGCGCCTTCACCACCTTCAAGTCGTGGCTGATGAACAAATAGCCAAGCTGATGGTCCTGCTGCAGCCGGCGCAGCAGGTCCACGATCTGCGCCTGCACCGACATGTCGAGCGCGCTGGTCGGCTCGTCAAGCACGACGAAGCGCGGCTTCAGCACCATCGCCCGCGCGATCGCGATGCGCTGGCGCTGGCCGCCGCTGAACTCGTGCGGATACCGCTCCATGGCCGAGGCCGGCAGCCCGACCTCCTCCAGCGCCTCGGCGACCCGCGCCGCGCGCCCGGCCGGCGGAAGCTTCGGCTCGTGCACCGCCAGCCCCTCGCCGATGATGTCGCCCACCGGCAGGCGCGGCGACAGGCTGCCGTACGGGTCCTGGAACACGATCTGCATGCGCGCCCGCAGCCGCCGCAGCTTGCGGCGATCCATCGTGGCGACGTCGTTGCCCTCGAACCGGATATGGCCGCTGGCGTGCTCCAGCCCGAGCACGGCGAAGCCCATGGTGGATTTGCCGGAGCCGCTCTCGCCGACCAGCCCGACCGTCTCGCCCTCGTGGATGGTGATGCTGACGCCGTCCACCGCGCGCACCAGCGCCACCGTCCGGCGCAGCAGGCCGCGGCGGATCGGGAAATGCACGCGCACGTCCTCGGCCTGGGTCAGCACCGGCGCGCCTTTGGCCAACGGCGGCGGGAACCCGCCCGGTTCGGCGGCGAGCAGCGCGCAGGTGTAGGGGTGGATCGGGAAGCCGAACACCTGGTTGACGCGTCCCGCCTCGACGATGCGCCCGTTCTTCATCACGCACACCCGGTCGGCGTAGCGCCGCACGATCGCGAGGTCGTGGCTGATCAGCAGCAGTGCCAGGCCGCGCGCCGCCTTTTGCTCCGCCAGCAGTTTCAGGATCTGCGCCTGGATGGTGACGTCGAGCGCCGTCGTCGGCTCGTCGGCGATCAGCAACTGCGGGTCGTTGGCCAGCGCCATCGCGATCATCACGCGCTGGCGCTGGCCGCCGGAAAGCTGGTGCGGGAACGCGTCCAGCCGCGCGTGGGCATCGGCGAAGCCGGCCTGGGCGAGCAGCTCGGTCACCCGCTCGCGCAACGCCGCCCCGGCCATCGGCCGATGCAGCGTCACCGCCTCGGCGATCTGCCGGCCGATGCGCATCAGCGGGTTCAGGCTGGTCATCGGTTCCTGGAACACCATGCCGGCCACGCCGCCGCGGAACTGGCGCAGCGTGTCGGGGGGCGCGGTGATCATCTCGCGGTCGCGCAGCACGATCCGCCCGCTGGAAATGCCGCCCGACGGCAGCAGGTGCAGAATGGACAGCGCCGTCATCGACTTGCCGGAGCCGCTCTCGCCGACCAGCGCCAGCGTCTCGCCGCGGTCGAGGGTGAAGGACACGCCCTGCACCACCTGGCGGGCGCCGAACCGCACCGAGAGATCCGTGACTTCGAGCAGGCTCACGGCGCGGTCCGCCGCGGGTCGAAGGCGTCGCGCACCGCCTCGCCGATGAAGATCAGCAGCGTCAGCACGCCGCCCAGCACCACGAACGCGGTGATGCCGAGCCAAGGCGCCTGCAGGTTGTTCTTGCCCTGCGAGACCAGTTCACCGAGCGAGGGCGACCCGGGCGGCAGGCCGAAGCCGAGGAAGTCCAGGCTCGCCAGGATGGTGACGGAGCCCGACAGCGTGAATGGCAAAAACGTCAGCGTCGCCACCATCGCGTTCGGCAGGATATGCCGCCACATCACCGCGATGTCCGACACGCCGAGCGCCTTCGCGGCCCGCACGTAGTCCAGGTTGCGCCCGCGCAAGAACTCGGCGCGCACGAGGCCGGTCAGCCCCATCCAGCTGAACAGCATCAGGAACGCGAGCAGAATCCCAAAGCCCGGCGTGATGATCGAGGACAGGATGATCAGCAGATAAAGCTGCGGCATCCCGGACCAGATCTCGATGAAGCGCTGGAACAGCAGGTCGGTGAGGCCGCCGTAGAACCCCTGCACCGCGCCGGCGGCGATGCCGACGGCCGACGACATGATCGTCAGCGTGAAGCCGAACAGCACGGAGATGCGAAAGCCGTAGATCACGCGCGCCAGCACGTCGCGCGCCTGATCGTCGGTGCCGAGCAGGTTGGAGAAACTCGGCGGCGCGGGCGCGGGTACCGGCAGATTCTTGACGATGGTGTTGTAGCGGAACGGGATCGCCGGCCAGATCATCCAGCCCTTCGCGCGGATCACATTCTGCAGTTCGGGGTCGGTGAAGTCCGCCAGCGTCGGCATCATCGTCGGATCGAAGGCATCCTCGCTGTAGTCCTGCATTACCGGAAAGAACCAGTGGCCGTCGTAGCGCACCACCAGCGGTCGGTCGTTGGCGATGAACTCGGCGAACAGCGCCACCACGAACAGCACGAGGAAGATCCACAGCGACCAGTAGCCACGCTGGTGCGCGCGGAAGATCGCGAGCCGTCGGCGGGTGAGCGGCGAAAGCGCCATGCCGACTACCGGCGCGCCTCGAAATCGATCCGCGGATCGACCACGGTGTACATCAGGTCACCGACGATCTGCATGACCAGGCCAAGCAGCGTGAAGATGTAGAGGGTCCCGAACATCACCGGGTAGTCGCGCCGGATCGCCGATTCGAAGCCGAGCAGGCCGAGCCCGTCCAGCGAGAAGATGATCTCGACCAGCAGCGCCGAGGTGAACAGGATGCCGATGAAGGCGGCCGGGAAACCGGCGATGATCAGCAGCATGGCGTTGCGGAACACGTGCCGGTACAGCACGCGCGCTTCACTCGCGCCCTTGGCGCGCGCCGTCACCACGTACTGCTTGCGGATCTCCTCCATGAAGCTGTTCTTGGTCAGGATGGTGAGGGTCGCAAACCCGCCCACCACCAGCGCCGTGGTCGGCAGCACCATATGCCAGAGATAGTCGAACGCCCGTGCGCCCCAACTCCATTGGTCGGCGCCCTCGCTGAGCAGCCCGCGCAACGGGAACCATTGCAGGTAGCTGCCGCCGGCGAACACCACCACCAGCAGCACCGCGAACAGGAAGCCGGGCACCGCGTAGCCGATCAGCACGGCAAGGCTGGTGACGAGGTCGAAGCGGGTGCCATCGCGCACCGCCTTGGCGATGCCGAGCGGAATGGAGACGAAATAGACCAGCAACGTCGACCACAGGCCGAGCGAGACGCTGACCGGCATCTTCTCCCCGATCAGCGACAGCACGGTCTTGTCGCGGAAAAAGCTGCGGCCGAAGTCGAATGTCAGGTAGCCCTTCAGCATCAGGCCGAAGCGTTCGAGCGGCGGCTTGTCGAAGCCGAACAGTTTGCGGATGTCGGCGACCAGCGCGGGATCGAGCCCGCGCCGGCCGCGATAGGTGCCGTTCTCGGCGGGCGCTGCGGCCTCGGCGCGGCTGCCGCCGGTGATGCGCGCGGTGGCATCGCCCTTGCCTTTCAGTTCGGCGATCATCTGCTCGACCGGACCGCCCGGCGCGAACTGCACGACCGCGAAATTGATGGCGATGATCCCGAACAGCGTCGGGATCACCAGCAGCAGCCGGCGGACGAGATAGGCGCCCATCAGCGTGCGGCGAAGCTGGCCGGGCTGCGCATCACAGGCCGCTCTTGCGGGCCGCGTCGGTCTTCGCGGCCAGCGCCGGGTCGATCCACCAGCCGTTGATGTCGACGCCGGCACGGATCGGCACGTCGACGAATCCGAACCGGTCCCACCACGCCGCCCAGTACGATTGCAGGTGCCACTGCGGCACCACGTACCAGCCCCACAGCAGCACGCGGTCCAGCGCGCGCGTCGCCGTGATCAGGTCCGCGCGCGTCTTCGACGAGATCACCTTCGCCACGAGGTCATCGACCACCGGGTCGCTGACGCCGGCAATGTTGTTGCTGCCAACCTCCTTTGCCGCGGCGGAGGTCCAGTTGTCCGCCTGCTCGTTGCCGGGGCTGTCGGACTCGCTGTAGGTGTTCATGGTCATGTCGAAGTCGAACGGGTCGGTCAGGTGCTGGTACTGCGCCTCGTCGACCGTGCGCACCGTCACCGCGATGCCGAGCCGGGCCAGCCATTGCACGTAGGGCAGTGAAATGCGCTCGTAGATCGGGTCGTCGAGCAGGATCTCGAACGTCATCTGGTTGCCGTTCACGTCGACCAGCTTGCGCTCCTTCACGTCCCACCCGGCCTCGCGCAGCAGCGCCAGCGCCCGCTTGAGGCCATCGCGGTTGTTGCCGGAGCCATCGGTGACCGGCAGCTTGAATTCGGTGGTGAACACTTCCTGCGGCAGATTGTCGCGGTAGTTCTCCAGCAACGCCAGTTCGGCCCCGGTCGGCAGGCCGGACGAGGCGAAGTCGCTGGAGCTGAAGAAGCTGTCCGTCCGCGTGTAGAGGCCGAAGAACAGGTTCTTGTTCTCCCATTCGAAGTCGAAGGCCTGCGTCATCGCCTCGCGCACCCGGCGGTCCTTGAACACCGGCCGGCGCGTGTTCATCACGAAGCACTGCATGCCGGTCGGCAGCCGCTCCGGGAACGCGCGCTTCTTCACCAGCCCTTTCTGGATCGCCGGAAAGTCGTACTCGCTCGCCCACACGCGGGAAATGCGCTCGCGCCGGAAATCCACCTGCCCGGCCTTGAATGCCTGCAGGGCGACGGTCGCGTCGCGGAAATATTCGGTGCGGATGCTGCCGAAATTGTCCAGCCCCTTGCCGGTCGGCACGTTCTGGCCCCAGTAGTCGGGCACGCGCTCCATCACCAGCGTGCGGCCGAACTCGAACCGCCCCACCTTGTACGGGCCGGACCCGAGCGGCGGATCGGTCAGCGGCGCGGCGAAGTCGCGGCCTTCCCACCAATGCTTCGGCAGGATCGCCAACTGGCCGAGGATCTCCGGCAGTTCGCGGTTGCCGGCGGTCTTGAAGTGGAACACCGCGCGCAGCGGCCCCTCGGTCGTCACGCCGGAGACATCCGCATAGTACTGCTTGAAATAGGGCCGCCCCTTCTCGCGCAGCGTGTCGAAGGTCCAGGCGACATCCTCGGCCGTCACCGGCTTGCCGTCGTGGAAGCGCGCCTCCGGCCGCAACTCGAACGCGACGTAGGTGTGGTCGGCGCCGACCTCGATCGTCTGCGCGAGGTGCGCATAGCCGGTGTCGGGCTCGTCGGCGGAGGCGCGGGTCAGCGTGTCCCACACGGCGCCGACGGGTCCGGCGGTACCGCGCAGGATGAACGGGTTGAAACTGTCGTAGCTGCCGGTCGCGTCGAGCACCAGTTCGCCGCCCTTCGGCGCGTCCGGGTTCACATAGGGGAAATGGGTGAAATCAGCGGGCAACTGCGGATCGCCGACCAAAGCGAGGCCGTAGGTGCGGATCGGCGCACCGGCCGGGGCGGCGGCCGCGGGCGCGCTGGCGACGGCGGGCGCCGCGTCCTCCGCCCAGGCAAAGCGGGCGCGGCTGGCAGCCACCAGCGCCAGCGACGACAGCAGCATTCCTCGGCGTTGCACGTCCTTCACCCTCCCAGTCCGAATGTGGCTCCGTCCGCAAGGGAAGCAGGACTGGCGCGCCCGGTCATCCCCCGAGCAGAAGAATCGCCGGCCCCAGCAACGCCGGATCGCCGACGGCCAGAGCGCGCCCGTCGCCGTCCGCCCGCAGCGCCGCCCCGCTCCAGTCGGTGAGGCGGCCGCCCGCCCCCTCGATCACCGGCAACAATGCGGCCCAATCCCAGATTTTCAGATCCGCTTCGGCGATCATATCGATCTGGCCGAGCGCCAAAAGCCCATAAGCGTAACAGTCACCGCCGAACGAGGTACGGCCCGCGGCGGCCGACAGGCGCTGCCAGTTTGCCAGTTCGGCGCCGAACATCTGCGGGCTGGTGCACGACAGTTCCGCCTGCCCCAGCGCCGGGCACGGCCGGCAGCCGGCGCGGCCGCCGAACGGGCCGCGGAACCGCGTGGGCTGGCCCGCCACGCCGACCCAGCGTTCGCCGGTCACCGGCTGGTCGATGATGCCGAGGATCGGCCGGTCGCCGTCCAGCAGCGCCACCAGCGAGCCGAACACCGGCCGGCCGGTGATGAAGGCGCGGGTCCCGTCGATCGGGTCCAGCACCCAGCGCAGCCGGGCCGCCGGATTGTCCAGGCCGAACTCCTCACCCAGCACGCCGTGCGCCGGAAACCGCTGGGCCAGCACCTTGCGCATCGCCTGCTCGGCTCCGCGGTCGGCGGCCGTCACCGGGCTGAGGTCGCCCTTCAGGTCGGCATCGAGACCGCTGCGGAAATACGGGCGGATCACGGCGCCGGCGGCGTCGGCCGCCGCCTCGGCTGCCGCCACCAGTTCGGCGAGCGTCCCTGAGTCGATGCTGGTGGCGTCCAAGGGGCGCCCTACTGCTTGGTGGCGCTTCCGCCGGTTTCCGTCGTGGCTTTGCCGGCGGCGGGAGCCGCCGGAGCGGTGGCGGCCGGAGCAGTGGCGGCCGGAGCAGTGGCGGCCGGAGCAGTGGCGGCCGGGGCGAGCTCGGCCGCAGGTGCGGCCGCCGGCAGCGGCACCGGGTTCGGCGACAGCGAGCGCAGATAGTCGATCACTTCGGCCCGTTGCTTCTCGCTCGCGAAACCGGCGAACGACATCTTGGTGCCGGGCATGAAGGCCGCGGGCTTGGTCAGCCATTCGTTCAGCTCATCGTAGGTCCAGGTGCCCGGGTGCTCCTTCATCGCGCTGGAGTAGCTGTAGCCTTCCATGTGTCCGTGCGGCCCGCCGACCACGTTGTACAGGTTCGGGCCGACGCCCGCTTTGCCGCCTTCGGTGAAGGTGTGGCAGGCGGCGCAGACCTTCTTGGCCAACGCCTCGCCGGCTTTCGGGTCGGCGGCGGCCAGCAGCGGGCCGATCGGCTCCGGCTTCTCCGCCGGCGCCGCGGCGGTGGCCGCGGCGGGCTCGGCGACGTCGATTTTGATCGCGGTTTCCTTCAATTGCACCGGATGCACGACGCCACTAGCGATCAGGCCGCACACCATGAAGGCGATGCCACCGACCAGCACCGAGGCGACGGCCTTGTTGACGTCCATGCTGTCCATGCGAAGCAGATCCTCAAACCAACCAGGGGACGGGCGGGCAACATTCCACTTTAGGCATGACCGGGCCCGCCGCATTGCGCGCGCCGGGGGCACTTCCTAAGGTGCGGGGCACCATAAGGAACTGACTCGCCAGCTTCAACCCGCCGTGTCCCGCCCACTCACGTCCCGCGTGGGTTTTTGGCCCCCTCAGTTGAATCCGGAGCGTCGCCTGAGACCGATCGTCGTCATCCCGGCGCGGATGGCCTCCTCTCGTTTGCCCGGCAAGCCGCTCGCCGACATCAACGGCCGGCCGATGATCCTGCATGTGCTGGACCGCGCGCGCGAAGCCGGGATCGGGCCCGTCGCGGTGGCGTGCGCCGAGCCCGAGATCGCCGAAGCGGTGCGCGGCGCCGGCGGTATCGCCGTGCTGACCGACCCGGCGCTGCCCTCCGGCTCCGACCGGGTGCACGCGGCGCTGGCGGAACTCGACCCCGAGGGGCGCCACGACGTCGTGGTGAACCTGCAAGGCGACTTCCCGACGCTGCCACCCGATCAGTTGCGCGCCGTGCTGGCGCCGCTGGCCGACCCGGCGGTCGATATCGGCACGCTCGTCACCCCGATCACCAGCGACGCGGAAGCCGCCACGCCCTCGGTGGTCAAGGCCGCCTGCGCCTTCGCCGACGGGCAGGCGGTCGCGCCGACGCTGTATTTTTCGCGGGCACCAATCCCCTGGGGCGAGGGGCCGCGCTGGCACCATATCGGCGTCTATGCGTGGCGCCGCGCGGCGCTGGCCCGATTCGTGGCGCTGCCGCCCGGCGCCCTGGAGCGCCGCGAGAGCCTGGAGCAACTGCGCGCGCTGGAAGCCGGCATGCGCATCGCCTGCGCCCGCGTCGGGCACGCCGCCTTCGGCGTGGACACGCCGGCCGACCTGGAGCGCGCCCGCGCCGCGCTCGCCGCGAATCGCCCCCGACCGAATCGCTCCCGAGAGTCCCCATGACCAAGATGATCGCCTTCCAGGGCCGCCCCGGCGCCTATTCCGACCTCGCCTGCCGCACCGTCTACCCGGACTGGCAGACGCTGCCCTGCGAGTCGTTCGAGGCGACCATCGAGGCGGTGCGCGACGGCAGCGCCGACCTGGCGATGCTGCCGACCGAGAACAGCCTCGCCGGCCGCGTGCCGGACATCCACGCGCTGCTGCCCGGCTCCGGCCTGTTCGTCGTCGGCGAGCATTTCCAGCGTGTCGAGCACTGCCTGCTGGCCACCAAGGCCGCCACGTTCGCCAGCATCAAGCGCGCGCACTCGCACGCCGTTGCACTCGGGCAGGTGCGAAAAATCCTCAAGGAGCTGCGCCTGACCCCGGTGATCGAGGCCGACACCGCGGGCGCGGCCGAGCAGGTCGCCGCCTGGAACAATCCCGAGGATTGCGCGATCGCCTCCTCGCTGGCCGCCGAGCTGTTCGGCCTGGCCATCCTGCGGCGCAACGTCGAGGACGCGGCGCACAACACCACCCGCTTCTACGTGACCGCGCGCGCGCCCTCGCCGCACACGCCGGACACGGCGGGGCTGATGACGACGTTCGTCTTCCGCGTCCGCAACGTGCCGGCGGCGCTCTACAAGGCGCTCGGCGGCTTCGCGACGAACGGCGTGAACATGACCAAGCTCGAAAGCTACATGATCGACGGCCATTTCTCCGCGACGCAGTTCTTGTGCGACGTGGAGGGCCACCCGGAACAGCCGCCGCTGCGCCGGGCGCTGGAAGAACTGGAGTTCTTTTCGCGCGAGTGCCGCATTCTCGGCGTCTATCCCGCCGCGGCATTCCGGCTGACGCAGGGAAGCGGCGACTAGTCTCGGCGATCCGCCGCCGTGATCCTTGTCGCCGCCCTGCTGACCGCGCTGACGATCGGGCTGTGGGCCACCGGCTGGCTGCCGGAATACCTGACGGCGATGATCTTCTTCACGCTGGCGATGATGTCCGGCGTCGCGCCGGCGGCGACCATTTTCGCCGGCTTCGCCTCGTCCGCATTCTGGCTCGTGCTGTCGGGCTTCGTGCTGGGCATTGCGATCCGCAAGACCGGCCTGGCCGACCGGGTGGCGAGGGCACTGACGGCAAAGCTTTCCGGCTCGTACCCGCAACTCGTCGCCGGCGTCGTGCTGCTGACCTATGCGCTGGCGTTCGTGATGCCCTCCAACATGGGGCGCATCGCCGTGCTGATGCCGATCGTGCTCGCCGTCGCCGACCGCGCCGGACTCCCGGAGGGGTCACGCGGCCGCATCGGGCTCGCGCTCGCGGTCGGCTTCGGCACGTTCATGCTGTCAGTCTCCATCCTGCCCGCCAACGTCCCCAACCTCGTGCTCGCCGGCAGCGTCGAGACCGAGTACGGCATCCACCTGACCTACGTGCCGTATCTGCTGCTGCACGCGCCGGTGCTTGGGGTTCTCAAGGGCATCGCGCTGGTGGGCTGCATCTGCGTGCTGTTTCGCGACCGCGTGCACCGCGCCGTGCTGACCGACTTGGCCGGCCCGCTGACCGGCGCCGAGCAGCGGCTGGCGCTGCTGCTCGGCGTCACGCTGCTGCTGTGGCTGACCGATTCGCTGCACGGCATCTCCCCGGCCTGGGTCGGCCTCGCCGCCGCCTGCCTGTGCCTGCTGCCCCGCGTCGGCTTCGTCACCCATGACGAGTTCGGCTCGCAGGTGAATTTCCGCACCTGCATCTACATCGCCGGCATTCTGGGCATGGCCGCGATGGTCACGCGTTCCGGCCTCGGCGAGCAGGTTGGGCGTGCGCTGGTCGCCGTCGCGCCGCTCGATCCGGCGGCGCCGCTGCAAAGCTTCGCGACGCTGGTGGGAATATCGACGCTGCTGAACTTCGTGGTGACGTCGAACGGCGTGCCGGCGCTGTTCACCCCGCTCGCCCGCACCCTCGCCGCCGCCTCCGGGCTGCAGCTGACGACGGTGCTGATGGTGCAGGTGATCGGCTACTCCACGACGGTTTTGCCGTACCAGGCGGCGCCGATCGTGGTGGCGCTGCAACTCGGCCGTGTCTCGACCGCGGCCGCGACGCGGCTCAGCGTGGTGCTCGCCGTCATCACCTTCGCAGCCCTGGTGCCGCTCGACTACCTGTGGTTCAGAGCGCTTGGATGGCTGTAGGCAGCCGACCGGGGCACCCGCGCAGCGCGCGTGCCCCGGTCGTTGCCGCTCAGAATTTATAGCCGACGCCGAAGCCGACCAGCAGCGGGTCGAGCGCGGTCTTGGCAGTGATCGCACCGCCGTTGATCTTGGCTTTGGTATTCAGGAACAACTGCTTGACGTCGAAGTTCGCATACCAGTTGCCAGTGACGTGGTAATCGACGCCCACCTGCAACGCGGCGCCCGGATTGTTCTCGTAGCTCACGCTCGATACCGGGCTGCCCGGCGCATGGGCATTGTAGAAGAACGTGTAGTTCAGGCCGGCGCCGACATAGGGGCTGAAGGTGGCGTTCGGAAACGGATGGTATTGCGCGGTCACAGTTGGCGGCAGCGCCCACACCGTGCCGACATCCACATCGCCGAGCGCGGTGTTCTTGGCGGTGACCCGATGCTGCGTGGTCGCCGCGATGACTTCGAACGCGATGTTCGGCGTCACGAAGTAGCTGACGTCGAGTTCCGGCACCGCCGTCGTGCTGGTCGAGACCGCGCCGCCGATCGCGGAGATCGACGACGAGTTGTCCTCCGGCGCCACCACCAGCCCGCGCAGGCGAACCATGACGTCGCCGGCCTGCTTGCCGCCCTGGTCGTCCGCGTGGGCGGTGCCGGCCATCAGCGGGAGTCCCAACGCCAGCGCGGCGGCGAGGGGTCGGAAGGAAAAAGCCATGACTGCTGTCCCAAACATCGAAAACGCCGGGACCCTCCGCCAGCGGGCCACCGACCTCCTTGACACAGGTCAAACTCCGTTGCGGAAGACGATTGTCTTCGGACGTCGGCGCAGGGCCGGCATGTGCCTGCCGCCGGCACACCCCGCCCAACCGGCGCTTTCCCGGACCGGCGCCCTCCGCGCCTTCACCGTGCCGGCCACCACGGGCCGCTTGCAATGCATGGCTGCGACGCGCTGCACTGGCGCGGTCACACCGGAGAGGGTCCATTCATGAGCGCCGAAGCGCGCCTTGCCGAACGCGGCATCATCCTGCCCCCGCCGACCACGCCTGGCGGCAACTATGTCCCGTGGCGGATCGGCGGCGGGTTGCTGTTCCTGTCCGGCGTCGGGCCGCAGCGCGCCGACGGATCGTTCGTCACCGGACAGGTCGGCACCGCGCTCAGCGTCGAGGACGGCTATGCGGCGGCGCGGCTGTGCGGGCTCGCACTGCTCGGCAACATCCGCGCCGCCCTGGGCACGCTCGACCGCGCAGAGGCAGTGCTGAAGGTGCTCGGGATGGTCAACGCGCCGCCCGGATTTCAGCAGCAGCCGGCGGTGATCAACGGCTGCACCGACCTGTTCGTGGACATTTTCGGCGACGCCGGCCGCCCGGCGCGCTCGGCGGTGGGCATGTCCAGCCTGCCATTCGACATCGCGGTGGAGGTGGAAGCGATCGTGCTGGTCCGTGCATGAGCATGGACGGTCCGATGCGGTGGTTTATTCCCGCATCGGAGCGGCCTCAGATCGTCCGTTCGGACAACAGGTAGCCCATGCCGCGTGCGGCGCTGATCGTCACGCGGGCGCCGGCGTTGTCGAGCCGCCGCCGCACGCGCGACACCGCCGCCTCGATCGCGTTCGGCGACACTTCCTCGGCGAAGGAATAGACCGCCTCCTCCAGCGCGCGCTTGGCAACCGGGCGGGTGCGATGGCGCATCAGCGTCTCCAGCACGGCGATCTCGCGCCGGGTCAGTTCGACGTTGTCGCCGTCCACCTGCACGGCGCGGGCGGCGGTATCGAGCGAAATATTGCTTATTGACAGCACACGGTTCAGCACGTTCGGCGGCCGGCGTAGCAGCGCCCGCACCCGGGCGAGCAGCTCGTCGGAGGAGAACGGCTTGACCATGACGTCGTCGGCGCCGGCATCCAGCACTTCCACCCGCCGCTCCGCATCGTTCACGCCGGTGCCCACCAGCACCGGCGTGCCGATGGCGCGGCGGCGGATGTCGCGCAGCAACGAGCTGCCATCGGCGTCCGGCAGGCACAGTTCGAGCAGGATCAGGTCGTAGCGCGCGGCCGAAAGTGCCTCCAGCGCTTCGCCCGCGGTGCCGACTGCATCCACGACATAGCGTGCCCCGGTGAACAGCCCCACCAGGAGTTGCCGCAGCTTCGCGTTGTCATCGACCACGAGCAGACGCATGGCATCCTCCGGGTAGCTATGTTCACAATTGTTGTGGGAAAAATTCCCACGCCCAGATAGTGTGCCCGCAGGCATGCCGACGTCAAGCGGAAGCCGATAGTTGCGAATAATTTTTTGTGGGCGACTTTCCCACACCCCTAAGGTAGCATGAGCCTATGTCGGAACGTACCTCAGGTCCCGCCCCTGATCTGCTGCTGCGCTCGTTGGGCCGCCTGCTGCGCCCGTTGGTTCGATTGCTAATTCGTAACGGCATCACGTATCCTGTGATCGCCGACCAACTGCGTGACCTGTATCTTGATGTTGCGCTGCGGGATATCCTTACGGATGGACGGTCGCGAACGGACAGCCGGGTGAGCTTGCTGACCGGCGTGCACCGCAAGGAAATCCGCCGCCAGCGCGCCACCCCGGCGCGCGAGGAGCCGACACCGGAGGTCGTCACGCTTGGCAGCCAGATCATTGCCCGCTGGCTTGCCGCCGCCCCGTGGGCCAGCCACGGCACCCTGCCGCGGCCGCTGCCGCGCGCAGCACCAGCCGGCGAACCCTCGTTCGATGGGCTGGTCGAGGCCGTCACCAAGGACGTGCGGCCGCGTGCCGTGCTGGACGAGTGGCTCAGCCAGAAGCTCGTGCAACTCGACGCCGAGGACCGCGTTGTACTCAACGTGGATGCGTTCGTGCCGCGGCCCGGACGTGACGAGCAAATGTTTTACTTCGGCCGCAATCTGGCCGATCATATCGCTGCCGCGGCTGCCAACGTGAGCGCGGTCGACAAGGCACCGTTCCTGGATCGGAGCGTGCATTACGATGCGTTGCCGGTGGCAGCGGCCGAGCAACTGGAAGCCATGGGGCGCGAGGCGGCAGTGCGGATGCTGCTCGAAATAAACCGTCGTGCGATGGAGGTGGCCGAGGCGCACGACCCGCCGACCGGCCCGACGCGGCGCGTCAATCTTGGCGTCTACCTCTATGCCGAGGACGAACCGAGCGCCGATCCCCCCGGGGCCGGCAAGGCCGGAGACGCGGCGTGACCTCTCGCCTTGCATGTTTGGCGGCACTGTTGCTG
>Ga0302314_10013510_pt1 | contig 14034 bp, 16 predicted proteins | sample III_Palsa_N2_3_FD_200533 | JGI IMG/M metagenome (GOLD analysis project Ga0302314, IMG submission 200533) | Peat permafrost microbial communities from Stordalen Mire near Abisko, Sweden - III_Palsa_N2_3 | ecosystem: Environmental > Terrestrial > Soil > Palsa > Peat permafrost | place: Sweden... | reverse complement strand
TTGTGGTCTTTCTGCTGATCCTGTTCGCGCGGACCGTGCGGATCGTTCCGCAAGCGCGCGCCGGGGTCGTCGAACGACTCGGTCGCTATCACCGGACGCTGAACCCCGGCATGACCGTGCTGATGCCGTTCGTCGACCGGGTCAAGCCGCTGATCGACCTGCGTGAGCAGGTCGTCTCATTCCCGCCGCAACCGGTCATCACCGAGGACAACCTGGTGGTGCAGATCGACACCGTTCTCTACTTCACGGTCAACGACGCCCGTTCCGTCACCTACGAGGTTGCCAACCCGCTGCAGGCGATCGAGCAGATCACGGTCACCACGCTGCGAAACGTGATCGGCTCGCTGACGCTGGAGCAGGCGCTCACCAGCCGCGACCACATCAACGCGCAGCTGCGCGGCGTGCTTGACGAGGCGACCAACAAGTGGGGGATCCGCGTCAACCGCGTTGAGCTCAAGTCGATCGACCCACCGTCATCGATCCAGGACTCGATGGAGAAGCAGATGCGCGCCGAGCGCGATCGTCGCGCCGCAATCCTCAACGCCGAGGGCGTCAAGCAGGCCCAGATCCTGACCGCCGAAGGCGAGAAGCAGGCAGCGGTGCTGCGGGCCGAGGGTGAGCGAACGGCCGCGATCCTGCGCTCCGAAGGTGAAGCGAAGGCGATTGACACGGTCTTCGACGCGATCCACAAGGGTGAGCCGGACCCGGCGCTGCTCAGCTACCAGTACCTGCAGATGCTGCCGCAGCTGGCTCAGGGCACCGCGAACAAAGTGTTCGTGATCCCGTCGGAGTTCAGCCAGGCGGTCAGTGGTTTGGGTCGAGTCTTTGGACAGGCGGCCCAGCAGTCCGACGGCTCTTCAGCGGACAATACGAACGAGTAGGTATCGGTGGCGGCCGGAGAGGGGCCGCCACTTACGTTCGAACGTTCGACCTGAGGGAGTCAAATGGCAGTAGTAGGTGAGGCGGGGTCCGTCCAGCAGGGGCCAGACGAGCAGAACCAAAAGCTCGACGAGGGGTCACTGCATTTCCTGGACGCGATCGTTATGGCGGTCGCCGGCAGTGCCCCGGCATATTCGATCGCAGCGACCACGGCCGCGATCGTCGCGGCAGTCGGACTGGGAGCTCCAGCCTCCCTCCTGTACTGCGGAATTCCGATGCTCGGAATCGCGATCGCCTACCACCATCTCAACAAGATGGGCGCCAACGCCGGTGCCGCCTACGCGTGGGTGGGACGTGTGATCCACCCGTTTCTCGGCTTCCTGACCGGTTGGTCGCTGGTTGTTTCAGCGACGATCTTCATGGTCGCCGGTTCGCTCCCGGCGGGGCAGGTGACGCTCTCGTTATTCAGCGGAAGCCTGGCCGGTCATACGTGGCTGGTGACGGTCGTCGGCGCGGTCTGGTTCCTGGTGATGGCTTACTTCGTGGCGCGCGGCGTCCGCGTGACCGCCAACGCACAGTGGATCATGTCTTCGATCGAGGTGGTGCTGCTGGTCGTATTCGCGATCCTCGGCATCGCCCACGGCCACAAGCACGTGAGTTTCTCGCTCGGCTGGCTCGGATTTGATCACTTTGGCTCCTATGCCGGCTTTGTCGGCGGAGCGCTGATCGCCGCCTTCTACTACTGGGGCTGGGACGTTTCGTCGAACCTCGGCGAGGAGACCTCGGACAGCGAGAAGAACTCGGGTGCCGGCGGCATCATCGGCGTGATCATCGTCTTTCTGCTGTTCGAGCTGTTCACGATCGCGATCAACATGGACATGACGCCGAGCCAGATCTCGAACAGCTCGAGCAACGTGCTCGAGGCGTTCGGCCAGGTCGTGGGTCACAGCGTCGGTGCGAAGCTCATGATCATCGCGGTCATGCTCTCCACGATCGCGACGCTCGAGACAACACTGATCCAGGTCACGCGCTCGCTGTTCTCGATGTCACGCGAACAGACGCTCCCGAAGCCGTTCGGAAAGCTGCATCCGCAGTGGAAGACGCCGGCGTTCGCAACGGCCGTGATCGTCGTGATCGCGCTCGTGCTGTTTTCCGTGTCCAACCTGATCGGTGGCTCGGTCGACAACATCATGTCCGACGCGATCGACGCGATCGGGCTGCAGATCGCTGTCTATTACAGCCTCGCCGGTTTCGCAGCCGTGATCGGCTTCCGCCGGCTCCTGCTCAAGTCGCTATTCAACTTCGTGTTCATGGGGGTCTTCCCGCTGTTCGGGGCCTGCTTCATGGTCTTCATCTTCATCGAGTCGATCGCGACCAGCTATGTGACGACGGTGCAGATCTGCATCGGGGTTGGGGCGATGGCGATCGGCGTGATTCCGGCTGTCTACTACTACCTCAAGGGCAGTGCCTACCTTCACGAGAAGCCCACGTTGGGCGCGGCCGACATCAGCCAAGAGCTGCCGGACGTCGGCGTCCTCTAAGGCTCTGCCCGGGTCCGGTCCTGCGGGACCGGACCCACGTATCCTCTAAAGCCAGATGTTCGATTCACTCGCTGACCGGCTTCAGGCCACGCTCGCCGACGTTCGCGGTCGCGGCACGCTGACCGAGGCCGATATCAACAGCGCGATGCGGGAGATCCGCCTAGCGCTGCTGGAGGCGGACGTCAACTTCAAGGTCGTCAAGAGCTTCACCGAGGCGGTCAAGGAACGGGCGCTCGGCGCCGACGTGATCGGCCAGCTGAACCCCGGTCAGCAGGTCGTGAAGATCGTCAACGACGAGCTCACTGAGCTGATGGGCGGCGAGTCGGCGGAGTTCGAGTTCTCGCCGCGGCCGCCGACGGTGATCCTGATGGCCGGCCTGCAGGGCTCGGGTAAGACGACCGCCACCGCGAAGCTGGCGCGCTACCTGCGAGAGCAGTTCAACTCGTCCGTTGCTGTCGCCGCCTGCGACGTTTACCGGCCGGCCGCCGTCGAGCAGCTGATTCAGGTCGGGGGCCAGGTCGGCGCCGACGTCTACGAGCAGGGCACCGACGGCGATCCGGTCAAGATCGCCGCCTGGGCGCGCGACCGCGCGATCTCCGAGGGTAAGGACGTGCTGATCGTCGACACCAGCGGTCGTCTGCACGTTGATGCCGAGCTGATGAAGGAGCTCGCCGACATCAAGAAGGCGATCCGGCCGAACGCCGTCTACCTGGTGGTCGACGCGATGACCGGCCAGGACGCCGTGCAGGTGGCCGAGCAGTTCGGCGAGACCGTCGACTTTGACGGCGTGATCATGAGCAAGCTCGACGGTGATGCACGTGGCGGCGCCGCGCTGTCCGTCAAGGCGGTCACCGGCAAGCCGATCGTGTTCGCGTCGACCGGCGAGAAGCTCGATCAGTTCGAACGTTTCCACCCCGACCGCATGGCTCAGCGGATCCTCGGGATGGGGGATGTGCTGACGCTGATCGAGCGGGCAACCGATGCCTACGACGAACAGCAGGCGAAGGAGCTCGAGCGCAAGTTCCGCAAGAACGAGTTCGACCTCAACGACTTCCTGGACCAGATGCGCCAGATCCGTAAGCTCGGCCCGCTGCAGAACCTGATGGGGATGATCCCCGGTATGGGCAGCCAGCTGAAGGGCGCCACGATCGACGAGAAGCAGTTCGACCGGATCCAGGCGATCATCCTCTCGATGACGCCCCAGGAGCGGCGTAACCCTCAGCTCATCAAGGCCAGGCGCCGGCTGCGGATCGCCCAGGGCTCAGGCACGAACGTCCAGGCCGTCAAGGGTTTGATCACCCAGTTCGACCAGATGCGCAAGGTCATGAAGCAGGTCTCCTCGGGGAAGATGCCTGACCTCGGGGCACTAATGCGCCAGTCACGCTAACCTCATGGCCATATGTCAGTAAGACTTCGACTCACGCGCGTAGGCGGACGCAAGAACCCCATTTGGCGGGTCGTCGTTGCCGATCAGCGCTCCAAGCGTGACGGTCGCGTTATCGAGACCGTTGGGCATTACAACGCACAGACCAACCCGTCGACCATTGTGCTCGACGAGGTGAAGGTCAAGGACTGGCTCGCCCGTGGCGCCCAGCCGACCGACACGGTCAAGAAGCTCCTGCGTACGCAGGGCATCAACGGTTGAGCGACCCCGCCTCTTCACCGCGAGAGCTGCTCGAGTATCTGGCTCGGGGGCTCGTCGACGATCCTGAGCAGGTGACGGTCAAGGAAGTGCCCGAGGACGACGGTACCGTCGTCCTCGAGTTGTCCGTGGGCCAGGACGATTACGGGAACGTGATCGGGCGCGGCGGTCGTACGGCGACCGCGCTGCGTACCGTCATCAAGAGCACGGCCACCAAACACGGTGGCCGCGTATTCGTCGACATCGTCGACTAGAGCTCCCTTGCCTGGAACCGAAGCTGATCACGGGTGGCTCCACGCCGGCCGGGTCGCGAGTCCGCACGGGCTCGACGGCAGTTTTCACGTGGCCGATGCCAACCCCGAGCTGCTGACGCTCGGTCGCGCAGTCACGATCGCCGGCGTCTCCCGCAAGATCGACCGCCGTGCCGGCCATGACGGGGGCGTGATCATCCGGGTTGCCGGGTGCTCCGACCGTGATGCCGCCGAGGCGCTGCGTGGCGAGCAGATGCAGGTGCAGCGCGGTGGTGAGCCGAGCCTCAGCGAAGACGAGTGGTGGGCCGAGGATCTGGAGGGGTGCCTCGTACGCGACGGCGACCGCGAGGTCGGAAGGGTGACCCGCCTGCTGGCGCTGCCGTCCTGCGAGGTGCTGGAGGTCTATCGCGACAGCGCTGATGACCTGCTGGTACCGCTCGTCAGTGATGCGGTGCGCAGCGTTGATATCGAGGCTAAGGTGATCGATATCGACCTCAAGTTCCTCGACGAGGCCTAGGGTTCCTGGCTGTGGAAATCGACGTTTTCACGCTCTTCCCGGAGTGGTTTGAGTGGTTTGAGACTCAGCGCCACGTTCGTAACGCGCTGACCGAAGGCCACCGCCTGGGTTATGTGAACTACCGCGACCACACACCGCTCACCGGCGGGCAGGTGGACGACACGCCGTTCGGCGGCGGTGCCGGAATGGTGTTGCGCGTTGACGTGGTGGAGGCGGCGATGCGCGCCCGCTACAACGTTGATGCGGCTGAGGTTGGCCGCCGGCGACGCGTGATCGCGCTCACGCCTGGTGGGCGCGTGCTGGATGACGCGCTGGTTGATGAGCTGGCCGCCGAACCGAGGCTGACCTTGCTCTGTGGTCGCTACGAGGGCTTCGATGAGCGGATCCTCGATCACTTCGCGACCGACCGCATCTCCATCGGTCGCTACGTCTTGGCCGGCGGCGAGCTGGCGGCGATGGTCGTCTGTGACGCGATCCTGCGTAAGCAGCCTGGCGCGCTCGGACACGCGGAGTCGGCTCTGGAGGAGTCGTTCAGCGCCGCCCTGGAGGGCGCGCCCGAATACCCGCACTACACGCGCCCGGCGCAGTACAGAGGCTGGGAGGTCCCGGAGATCCTGCTCTCAGGGCACCACGCGAACATCCGCGAGTGGCGCCTCGAGCAGGCCCGCCGCAGGGCCTCCGGGTAGAGCGCCATGGGCACGCGGCCCAGCGGGGCCGCGTACCAGACCCGCCGGTCTCGGGCATTTCGCTACCATAGGCCGCCGCGCGCTTGTCACTGTCAGCTGCGCATTTTCTTTCTGTCCGTTTTGACCCCAAGCCGGTGCTGCCGGCAAGACGAGAACGAGCCATGAGCACCGTCATCGAAACCTTGGAGCGCGCACAGCTCCGCCGAGTTCCGCAGTTCGACGCTGGCGACCGCCTGCGTGTCCACTTCCAGGTGATCGAGGGCACGCGCCGTCGTACCCAGGTCTTCGAGGGCGTTGTGATCAAGCGCCAGGGCCACGGGGCTCGCGAGACCTTCACCGTCCGCAAGCAGTCCTTCGGCGTCGGCGTCGAGCGTACGTTCCCGCTGCACTCGCCGAAGATCGAGAAGATCGAGGTTGCCGCTCGCGGTGACGTCCGGCGCGCCAAGCTGTACTACCTGCGTGACCGTGTCGGCAAGCGCGCCCGTGTGCGCGAGCGTCGCAACACCGGTCCCGAGCAGGTCGTCGAGCGCGAACTCTTGTACGGCGAGGCCTTCGCCGAGGAGACTCCGGTCGTGGAGCCCGAGGCGGTAGAGGCTGCCGAGCTCGAGCTGCCTGAGGCTGAGGTAGTAGGGACCGAGGCTCCGGAGGCTGCCGAAGCCGACGCGGCTGAGGTCGCTGAGCCTGCGGCTGCTGAGCCTGCGGCTGCTGAGGCTGAAGCACCCGCCGACGAAGCCTAGGGCCAAGGCCTACCTAAATAGGACCTCGCGGCTTGACCGACACGAAGAAGCCGCTCTCGCGCTCCATTCTGGAGTTCGCGGGCATCGTGGTGGTGGCCGTTGGGCTGGCGCTCGGGATCCAGGCCTGGTTTGTCAAGCCTTATCGGATTCCGAGCGGGTCGATGGAGCCGACCCTGCAAATCGGCCAGCGGATCCTCGTGGACCGTCTGGGCATGCACTTCAGCTCGCCCCACATCGGCGAGATCATGGTCTTCCACCCGCCGTCCAACTACGAGGCCTGCGCGGACCCGAACGAGGGCGAGAACGCTCAGGGCGTCGTCGAGCCCTCGGCGTGCGACGTCCAGCAGACCACGGAGTCGTCGGTCACCTTTGTCAAGCGCGTCGTCGGCCTACCCGGTGACCACCTGCAGATCATCAACGGTCGCGTGATCCGCAACGGCAAAGCTGAGTCGGCGCCGTACGCCGTGGCCTGTGTCGGGGTCTCGATCTGCACGTTCCGCAAGACGATCGTCGTCCCAAAGGGCGACTACTACATGATGGGGGACAACCGTCCGGATTCAGAGGACAGTCGCTTCTGGGGGCCGGTGCCTCGGAAGTGGTTGATCGGCGAGGTCTTCGCCACCTACTGGCCGATCGGGCGCATCGGCTTCCTATGATCCTGCACAACCGGGATCCCGCCGACCGATGCCAGACTCTCTGAAGAAACCGAAGACGCGGCTGCGCAGCGCGGTCGAGCTGGTCCTCACGATCGCGATCGCGATCGGCCTAGCACTTGTGATCCAGGCCCTGCTGGTGAAGCCGTACAGGATTCCGACGGGATCGATGATCCCGACTCTGCAGATCAACCAGCGAATCCTGGTCAACCGGCTCGATACGCATCCGAGCCTGTACAACGTCGTTGTCTTCCATCCGCCTGCCGGCGCGGACCCAGCGAGCCCGATCTGTGGGAACTCGGGACAGGGCGCCGGACACGCGCAGCCGTGCGACAGGGGGACGCCGACCGAGTCGTCACAGACGTTCGTCAAGCGTGTGGTCGGCCTGCCCGGCGATCACCTCAAAATCGTTGGCGGACGGGTCTGGCGAAACGGCGTGGAGGAGAAGGATCCAGGCAACTACCTGCAATCCTGCACCTACGCCCCGGACTGCACGTTCTCTACAGAGATCACGGTTCCGGCCGGTGACTACTACATGATGGGTGACAACCGTGGCGAATCCGACGACAGCAGGTTCTGGGGTCCGGTCCCGCAGCAGTGGGTCATCGGCGTCGCCTTCTTCACGTACTGGCCGATCGGCCGGATCGGCACGCTCTAAGCGCAAGCCGCCCGGGTACGCGCTGTTTGAGCACGACCGGGGACTCGGTGTCCGGTACGTCGCCGGCGCGGACGAGGCAGGGCGCGGTTGCCTTGCCGGACCGCTGGTCGCGGCCGCGGTGCTGCTGGACCTCGACCGCATCAGGGATGAGGACATCCTCGCGCTCGCCGATCTCAACGATTCCAAACGCCAGACGTCGGCTTCACGCGCGGCGCTGTATCCGCTGATCACACGGGTGGCCGCCAAGGTCGCTGTCGTCTCACGGTGTGCGCCGGGGATCGATGCCCGCGGGCTGCACGTCACCAACCTCAGCGCCCTGCGCGAGGCGCTGATCGCCGTGGCGCGCCCGGGCTGCATCTGCCTCAGCGACGGGTTCCCGGTCGCCTCGGTCGGCCACGAGCAGCGAGCCGTGATCAAGGGCGACGCCACCAGCGCCGCGATCGCGGCGGCGTCGGTGATCGCCAAGGAGACCCGCGACCGCTACATGCGTCGCGTCGATGAACGGATCCCTGGCTGGGGCTTCGCCCAGCACGTCGGTTACGCGTCACCGGAACACCGCAGCGCAATCGAACGCTTCGGCGTGACGCCGCTGCATCGCCTCTCGTTCCAGTCGATGGCTTACCAGCAGTTGTCGCTGGGCTGATCTCGCCGTCTGGGCTGAGCTTGCCATCTGCGCTGAGCCCGGCTGGTGCTCGGTTCGGTTGGATCAGAAGGCGCCCTCCAGGTGGTCGAGGCGTAGCAGTCGCCCGTCTGGCGCGAGCGTCACGCCGATCGCGTCGAAGCGGAGGTCTGAGGCGCGGGGATGGTCTGGGCGTTCGCGTAGCCACTGGCCGGCCATACGCCGCACCTTGAGGCGCTTTTGGTGGTGTACGGACTCGAGTGGATCGCGTCCGGCTCGGCTGGCGATGCGGCTCTTGACTTCGCAAAAGACGATCGTCCGGTCGTCTGTGGCGACGATGTCCAGCTCTCCCCAGCGCGTGCGGAAGTTGCGCTCCACGATCCTGAAGCCCCGGCGGGCCAGGTGGTCGGCTGCCAGCTGCTCGCCGGCGGCGCCGAGTTGACGGCGTCTGTCATCGCTCATGACGGCCACGCTAGGTCAGAACCTGTGACATCTCTGTGGCGTGAAGTGGCGGCTTTGTAACAAATCCAGCCGACCTCTCCAAGTTGTTGCAGAGCCGTATCACTGGGCATGAAAGGCGTCACATATCGCCGATTAGCGTGACGCTCATGCTTGCTCGCGTCACCACGTTCGCGATCGACGGTGTCGACCCGCGGAAGGTCTCCGTCGAGGTGGACATCCGGCCCGGATTGCCCGCCTTCACGATCGTCGGGCTCGGTGACGCCGCCGTCCGCGAATCGCGCGAGCGCATCCGCTCGGCGATCCTCAACTCCGGGTTCGACTTTCCCCAGCGGCGGATCACCGCCAATCTTGCACCGGCCTCCCTACGTAAGGCGGGTCCGGGCTTTGATGCGGCGATGGCGCTCGCCGTGCTTGCAGCCAGCGGCCAGCTCGACCCAGAAGCGCTCGTCGGCGTCGCCGTCTTCGGTGAGCTCTCACTCAGCGGCGAGTTGAGGGACTCTGCTGGGGCGCTCGCCGTGGCTGAAGGGGCACGACGCCACGGCCTCTCCCGGCTTGTATTGCCGGCTGGCCGCGCTCGCGAGGCGGCGCTGGTGGACGGACTTGAGATCGCTGGAGTGAGCGGACTGCAGGCGGCAGTCGATGCCGTCACCGGTAAGCGCCTGCCGCCCGCGCCGGAGCGCCTCGAACCGATCAGAGCAGGGGCGCAGCTCGATCTGGCGGACGTACGAGGACATCGGGTGCCGCTGCAGGCGTTGCAGATCACCGCTGCGGGCGGCCACAACCTGCTGCTGGAGGGAGCGCCGGGCACCGGCAAGACGATGCTGGCAAGACGCCTGCCATCGATCCTGCCGCCGCTCACACGCGCGGAAGCGATCGAGGTGACCCGAATCCACAGCGTGGTGGGTCTACACGCCGACGGGCTCACGCAGACGCGTCCGTTCCGGGCGCCGCATCACACGATCTCAGCGGCGGGCCTGGTTGGAGGTGGGGTCCCGCCGCGCCCGGGTGAAGTTACGTTGGCGCATCTGGGCGTCCTGTTTTTGGACGAGTTCTCCGAGTTCCAGCGGATCACGCTCGAGGCGCTGCGGCAACCGCTGGAGGACGGGCGGGTGACGATCGTGCGCGGTCAGCGGGCGCTGGTGTTCCCAACCCGGTTCATGCTCGTCGCGGCCACGAATCCGTGCCCTTGCGGCTATGCCGGAGTGGGTGACCGGTGCAACTGCACCGAGGCCGATCTCAGACGTCATCAGCGGCGTCTGAGCGGGCCGCTGCTCGACCGCATGGATCTGCTGGTCGATGTGGCGCGGCCCAGCGAGGCGGAGCTGCGAGCCGAACCTGTCACCGACTCGGCGACGGCGCGAGCGCGAGTGGTGGCCGCGCGTGAGCGCCAGCGCCGACGCCTGGCCGGGACCGGCGCCAGCTGTAACGCGGAGATGGATGCCGGCACGATCCAGGCTGTGGTTCGGCTCGAGGAGGCAGCTCAGGCGACGCTGGGTGATGCGTACACGTCGGGGATGCTGTCGGCACGGGCACGCCACCGGGTCGTGCGCGTCGCCCAGACCATCGCTGACCTCGCGGGACACGAGCGCGTCAGCGGCGCTGACCTGCTGATGGCGCTGAGCTTCCGGCAGCGCGGAAGGACCGAGGAGGTGCTCAGGCATGAACGCAGTTGAGCTCGGCGCAGGTGAGATCGGGATTGACGCCTGCGAGCAGTGCCTCAGGCGATCATGGCTGCTGAAGCGGCTGGCCGGTCATCTCGAGGTAACCCGCGGTCGCATTGTGGAACTCCTGGCCCTGGAGGATCCGGAGCTGATCAGCGCACTGGCTGGGGCGGAGCTCGACGCTGTCCAGCGTGAGTGGCGGGAGTGGGACGCCACCGCGGCACAAGCTGCCCGGACGAAGGCACGGGCGCTGGGCATGGAGCTGATCTGTAGGTGTGAGCCCAGATATCCGGCGGCGCTCTGCGACCTGGAGGCGCCTCCAGCGGTGCTGTACGTCGCGGGCGGCATGACGCGGTTTCTCGCACTCTGCGGGCAGGATCCGGTTGCGATCGTCGGCTCGCGCCAGGCCAGCCGTTACGCCCGTGAGGTGGCGTGCGAGCTGGGGCGGGGGGTCTGCGCTTCGGGCCTGACGGTGGTCAGCGGAATGGCCAACGGGATCGACGCCGAGGCCCATCTCGGCGCGCTCGGCTCTGGCGGCCAGACGATCGCGGTGCTGCCGGGGCCGGCGTACAGGGCAACGCCGGCTGGCGCGGCCGCTCTGCATCGGCGGATCGTCGCGGTTGGAGTTGCGGTCAGCGAGCTGCCGCCAGGGGTGAGTTCTCGGAGTTGGATGTACCTGGCGCGCAACCGGATCATCGCCGGCCTTTCGCGGCTGACCGTCGTGGTCGAGGCCCGCGCGCGGTCGGGCGCGCTCGCGACCGCGCGCGTCAGCGGGCAGCTCGGGCGGCGCGTGGCGGCTGTGCCGGGGCAGGTGACGAACGAGCGCGCCGAGGGCAGTAATGCTCTCCTGGTCGCGGGAGCACGACTGATCCGGGGCACGCAGGACTTGCTTGACGAGATCTACGGGGTGGGCGTCAGGACGGTGCTGCCCGATACGCGGCCGGCGCCGACGGCAACGCAGGCGACGATCCTGATGGCGATTACCGAGGGCCTCGATACGGCCGGGGCGCTCGCGGCGGCTGGAGTCGCGGCGGACGAGCTCTTGGCAGAGATTGCTGGCTTGGAACTGGGTGGCCGCATCCGTCGCGCGGCCGGTGGGCGCCTATCGGTGGTTCCTTAAACGCCTGTGTACGACTGGGGAAACCCGTATGCCGGTTTGTCGATATGATATGTCGGAATTATTCTGTTTCAGCCTTGCGGAGCGCGTCGGACGCGTGCCGGTGGCATCGATATTGGAGGTACGTGTTGTCCGATCGGAAACGGTCGCTTCGGCCGCGATTCTCGGCCAAGTTGGGATTCGGCGCGCTGCTCATGAGCGTCGGAGCGGCGTTGCTCTTCAGCCTGTTCGCCGCCGCCGCCAGCACGCCCATCGCGTCGGGCGCTACGACCACGCTCACTCTGTCGACGGTGCCGACCGCGCCGGGGAGCACGACGGCCGCCGCAGCGCCGCAGTCGTTGACCTCCTGCGGTGGCACGCTTGCGCGCGACCCGCAGGGTGACAACTGGTACGACTATTCGTTCGAATGCAACCAGGCCGTTCCCAGTGTCGCGGCGAACGGGAACGTCCTCGGCTTTGCGCTGCTCGCGACGCGCCCGACTATCGATGGCATCACGTTCAACCAGAGCAACATCGCGGGCAACGTCTCTCCGGCGGTCTACACGCCGAGCGGCGCCGCTGACCTGGAGACGCTCTACTGCAACTCAGACGCGCCGTCCGACGGCTTCGATTGCGACAGCGAGTATGTGGTCAACTCGGGCGGCACCAGCGCGACGCTGAACCCCTGCTCGACCAGCGCCACTCCCGCGGCGTACACCAACTACGGATGCATCCCGGCCGGTGACTCGGTACAGGGCTCGTTCCAGCTGAGCGAGGGTTATTGCGCGTACTACCCGAAGGGCGCCAAGGCTGGCACGCCGACGGTCCCGCGTGCGACCGTAAACCTGCTGGTTACAGACACCGGTGGAGCGATCGACGGTCCCTTCGAGCTGACCACGACGTTCAAGTGCCCCAAGGTGCAGTCAGTCGTCCCTGGTAAGACGACAAAGAAGAAGGCGACGGCTTCGAAGGCCAAGGCCAGCAGCAAGAAGTAGCCAGGTGGCTCTAGGCGCGTCTGGCATAATTGGCCAGTGCGCTTTCTGCGAATGAAACCTGGCCACGGTGAGGTTGTGATCGCAGAGGGCGACGTCGAGCTTCCGCAGGATGAGGCGCGGCTGGTGGCGGAGTTTCGCCACCAGCTCGACGCCGGTCTCTGGGCCGCAGTTCCCGTCGCCCAGGACGATGGACGCCGCGAGGCGATGATGGTTCGGGCGTTTGAGGAGGTCCCACGCGACGCTGAGCGCGTGATCTTCTTCCCGCGCGCGGCCGGCGGCTGATAGGAGCAGAGCGTCAATGGTTCTCGCTTTTGGCGTATCAGCGCTGGTGGCGATCGCGCTCATGTCCGACATGGTTCTCCCACGCTTGCGCGAAACGTGGGAGGGATACAGGGCTCGCCGGCGTCTGGTGCCAGATGTGCTCTATCCCGACCCTGGCCGCGAACGGCGCGCAGAGCAGACGGCGCGCGAGCTCCTGCGCTCCTGTGTGGGAGACGAGGAGTGGGCGATGTACCGCGATCTCGGGCTGATCCGGGTCTGGGGCCGCCATCCGCGCGCCCATGGCGGCGGCGAGTACGCCTACCTGATCTATCCACACCGTCCGGTGATCGCCTACGAGCCACAGACACGGCGCTTGCTGGGTGAGTACTGCGTCGAGTTCCCGGACGAGACCCGGCCCTACGGCAGCTCGCGGCTTCCGGACTCGGATGACGTACTGGCCAAGTGGATGTTGTTGACCGGCGATGAACACCGCCTGCTGGACGAGTCCAACATGCATCTTCCCGGGCGCCAGGTTGACCTGGCCCAGGTGACCCGTGACCTGTGGCGCATCTCGCGCTGGGAGCAGGCACGTATGCGCGAACTCGCTGCGGGCTAGCAGTTCGCAGCTGGCCGGCTCGGTCCCGGGCCGCGGCGTTCGCGCGCCCTTCTCTTGCCGTGACCGCGGTCGTGTCGGTCACGGCGGTCACGGCGGGACCGCGCGCGCCTCAGGGCTGATCTCGCCAATCCCGAGTAAAGATGTTGAACTGCTGCGGTTGATGCTAGTCTCACCCCTCGAAGGCGATCAAGATTGTGCGGTTTATCGAAATCATTGATTTGATCGCAGTGGTTAGAAGACGATCCGAAAGGAATCCGAGTTTGAGTTCGTTCCGCAGTCGCTTCGGCGGCTTCAAGCCAATCAAGCTGTCCAGTAAGCGTGCGAAGGCCCTGATCGGCATCGCTGCGGTCGTACCTGCCATTGCGATTCCGGCGACCGCGTCGGCCACGACGGTCAACCTCTATGGCTCCGGCTCTAGTGCGGCGCAGTCGTACATGCAGGCCCTGTTCGCCGCGTACCACCAGTTGCACAAGAACATCGTCTTCCACTACAACCCGGACGGCGGCAACGCCGGCGTCACGGACGTCGCGGACGGCAGCTCGGAGTTCGCGATCCAGACGGCGGCGCCGTCGAAGACCGCGGTTCCGACCACATGGGCAAAGCTCTTCCTCGACGGGCTCTGCATCGACGTCAACTCGTCCAACAACCTGAGCAACGCCACCGAGGCCCAGGTCGCCGACATCTTCCAGTCCAACCCGCTCGACACGGTCTGGAATCAGGTCAGCTCCGGCGACAGCCTTGGAACCCAGACGATCCTGCC
>Ga0302314_10013509_pt1 | contig 14035 bp, 15 predicted proteins | sample III_Palsa_N2_3_FD_200533 | JGI IMG/M metagenome (GOLD analysis project Ga0302314, IMG submission 200533) | Peat permafrost microbial communities from Stordalen Mire near Abisko, Sweden - III_Palsa_N2_3 | ecosystem: Environmental > Terrestrial > Soil > Palsa > Peat permafrost | place: Sweden... | reverse complement strand
TAGGTGTCCTGCAGCCACCGGAGGATGACCGAGGTGTCGAGGCCGCCGGAATAGGCCAGCACGACCTTCTTGATGCTGCCGCTCATAATGGATCTCGCGAGGATTATGGGACTAAGGGAATGGAACGGCCGGCAGTATAGGGGAAAGCCTTGGCGGGACAAGGCGCGCGGGGCGGGAACGAGGTTTGCGCAAAGCTGCGTTACGCGCCCTGCGACGGTCGGCACGCTTGCTCAGACCCGGCGTTTGGTCTATCCCAATTGCGAATAGTTCTGAATATCCAAAAATAGGCGCCTGCGATGCTGGCCAGTTTGCTCATCGTTTTCCGTGAAATCCTCGAGGCCGGCCTGATCGTCGGCATCGTGCTGGCGGCGACCGAGGGCGTCTATCGGCGCGGGCTCTGGGTCGCGGGTGGGGTCGCCGCCGGCGTGTCGGGCGCGGCGCTGGTCGCCGGGTTCGCCGGGGCGCTGTCGAGCGCGCTCGAGGGCATGGGGCAGGAGCTGTTCACCGTCGGCATCCTCAGCGTCGCCGTGTTGATGCTGAGCTGGCACATCATCTGGATGGCGAAGCATGGCCGCGAGATGGCGGTCGAGATGAAATCGGCAGGAGCCGCGGTCAAGGGCGGCGAGAAATCGCTGCTGGCGCTCGCCATCGTCGTTGCGGTCGCCGTGCTGCGCGAGGGCTCGGAGGTCGTGCTGTTCCTCTATGGCATCGCGGTCTCGTCGAACGAGGGGCCCGTGCCGCTGATGATCGGCGGCGTTGCCGGCCTGGCTCTGGGCGCGCTCGTGTCCTGGCTGCTCTATCGCGGGCTGGTCATCATCCCGATGCGCCATCTGTTCTCGGTCACCAACGGGCTGGTGGCGCTCCTGGCCGCCGGCATGGCGGGGCAGGCGGCGGCGGTGCTGGCCAATCTCGACCTGGTGCCGACCTGGGGCGACGCGGTCTGGGACAGCTCGGCCTGGCTCGCCGAAGACAGCATGGTCGGCCGCGCGCTGCATGCGCTGGTCGGATATTCGGAACGGCCGTTCGGCGTGCAGATCGCAGCCTATGTCGCGACGCTGATCATCCTCGTCGTGCTGAGCCGCATCATCGGCAAGGGCGGCCCCGCGCGCAAGCCGGGGCACCAACCGGTTCCCCTGGCGCGCTAGACCTCGGTCGAGGCGCCTGGGTTGAGGTCGCGACACGAGGCTTCGTAAGCCTCGCCGATGAAAGCCGGGCGCTTATAGAAGCCCTTCAGCCAGGATGCGACCAGGCAGAGTTCCTCCAGCCGCAGCACCTCGTCGAGCGTGCCGTCGGGGAAGCGGATTTCGAAGCTGTCCGAGACGAATTCCAGGATGCGCTCGACCTGGTCGATCGACAGGCCGAGATCGCTCTCCAGCACGGCCGTGCGCACCAGCGCCTTTTCATCGATGCCATATTCGTCGCGGATCAGCTTCACGATCCAACGGAACATATGCATCCAGTTTTTGACGTCCGCAGTCGAGGAGGACATCCGCGCGCCGCCGTGTGCCGTGGCAAGGAAGCCGTCTCCGGTCGCGACCGGGAACGGTTCGACCTTCTAGCACGCCTGCCTTTGGGCGACTATAGAACGACGTTAACAATTTGATCGATCGCTGGATCAGGGAGTGCCTCCGAATGGATGCGAGCGCGACACCGGGCGGATTTTCGGCGCATCTGCGCCACTATACCGGCGGCAGCTTCGCGGTTCCGGCCCAGGCGCATCATCTGCTGTCGCTTCATGTCGGCGCACCCGTCCACGCCGATTGCCGTTGCGACGGGCTCAGTCAGCAGCGGTTGCAGGTCGCGGGCGATATCGACATCGTGCCGGCCGGCGCCGACGGCGTCTGGACCGACGACGGACCGGCCACGGTCCTGCATATGGTCATGGCGCCGGCGTTCCTGCGCCGCGCCGCGGTCGAGCTGGACCTCGATCCCGACCGGATCATGCTCGCCCCCCGGCTGCAGCTGCGCGATCCGGCGATCGCCCATATCGGCTGGGCGCTGAAGGCATCGCTGGAGGCGGGCCGTCCCGGCGGTCGGCTGTTTCTGGATGGGTTGGGATTGGGCTTGGCGGCCCATCTGCTCGGTCGCTACCCATCGGCAGGGCTCGCCCGACAGCAATTGACGAAGCGGCAACTGCGGCGCGTGGTCGAGTATGTCGAGGCGCATCTGGATCAGGACCTGTCGCTGGCGGTGCTCGCGGCCGAGGCAGGGTTGAGCGCCTCGCATTTCCGCGTGCTGTTCAAGCGCTCGGTCGGCCTCTCGGCCCATCACTATGTCGCCCGTCGCCGCGCGCTCAAGGCGCAGGAACTGCTGCTGTCGGGCGAGATGGCGATTGCGGAGGTGGCGCTGGAGACCGGCTTCGCCCACCAGAGCCATCTGGCGCGCGTCCTGCGGCAGGTGCTGGGTGTGACGCCGGCCGAGATCCGCCGCGCCGGGCGCTAGACCGTCGCGCGATCCTGCTCTGGATCGTCAGATCCGGCGCGACCCGGGCGCCGGCGCCGGGCATCCTCGACGCATCATTGGAGGAGCTGCATTCATGCCGACAAGAGAACGCGTCCAGGCGCTGATCGCCCAGGTGCAAGCCAACCGCTTCGTCGAGGCGATCGAGGATTTCTATACCGAAGACGCCAGCATGCAGGAGAATCTGGGGGCAAAGCGCGTCGGCCGCGCGACCCTGGTCGCCCATGAGCGGGCCATGCTCGGCCGCAACCGGGTCAACACGCTCGGCGGCGAATTTCTGATCGACGGCGATACCGTCATCATCCATTGGCGCTTCGAGATCACCGATGGCGGCGGGCGCCGCTACGCGCTGGAAGAGCTGGCGCATCAGCGCTGGCACGGCGACCGGATCGCCGAGGAACGCTTCTACTATGATCCGGGCCAGCTGGCTGGTCGAACCTAGTCGGCGGCGGCCGCCGCCGCTTCGGCCTCGCGCTTCAACAGCTCGCTCTTGCGGATCTTGATGCTGTCGGACTTCAGCTGGCCGCAGGCGGCCAGGATGTCGGCGCCGCGCGGACGGCGCACCGGCGAGGAATATCCCGCCGCATTGACGATATCGGCGAACACCTTGATGGCGGCATCGGTCGAGACCTCGAACGGCGCGCCGGGCCAGGCGTTGAACGGGATCAGGTTGACCTTGGCCGGGATGCCGGCCAGCAGCCGCACCAGTTCGCGCGCCTCGGCCGGGCTGTCGTTGACGTCTTTCAGCATCACGTACTCGAAGGTGATGCGGCGCGCGTTGGACGAGCCCGGATAGGTGCGGCAGGCGTCCAGCAGTTCGGCGATCGGGTATTTCTTGTTGATCGGCACGATCACGTCGCGCAGCTCGTCGGTGACCGCATGCAGCGAGATCGCGAGATTGACGCCCAGCTCTTCGCCGCATTGCTTGATCATCGGGACGACGCCGGCGGTCGAGAGCGTGATCCGGCGCTTCGACAGCGAGATGCCCTCGTTGTCCATGACGATCTTGAGCGCCTTTGAGACGTTCTCGTAATTATAGAGCGGCTCGCCCATGCCCATCATGACGATGTTGGTGAGCTTGTGCTCGCCCTCGGCCGCGGTCCATTCGCCCAACCGGTCCCGCGCATGCATGACCTGGCCGACGATCTCGGCCGCGCTGAGGTTGCGCACCAGCTTCTGGGTGCCGGTGTGGCAGAATTTGCAGGTGAGCGTGCAGCCGACCTGGCTCGAGACGCACAAGGTGCCGCGGTCTTCTTCGGGGATATGGACGGTCTCGACTTCCTGGCCGTCCGGGAATTTCATCAGCCACTTGCGCGTGCCGTCGATGGAAGCCAGATCGCGCGTCGTCTCCGGCCGGCGCACGACGAAGCGCTGGGCCAACTCGGCCCGGAATGTCTTCGACAGCGAGGTCATCGCGTCGAATTCGGTCGCCCCCTTGTTGTAGATCCATTGCCACAGCTGGTTGGCGCGGAACTTGGGCGCGCCGATCGTTGCCATCGCGGCGATCAGCTCGTCGCGGTCGAGGCCGACCAGATTGATCCGCGCGTCGTGGGCGGCCAAAGGCAAAAGCGTGGCCGTCGCGTCGGCCGTCGGGGCGTAGGCGTCCATGGGCATCAAGCTCGAGCAAGGGTTTCAGGCGCCCTTATAAGTCAAAACGGCATCCGGCCCCAAGTCTCGTCGCTGCTGGTCAGCAATTCGCCCGGCGCTTGGCCATCCCTTACCGCTTCACCTTGCACGCCTTGTCGATCGCGCCGAGTGCCTCGCCGAAGCCTGCGAGCCTGTAGGTGTCGGAGATGTCGGCGCCCTTGGCGGGCTTGGCCTTGACCGTCAGTTCCTTGCCCTTGGACATGGCGGTGACCACCGCCTTGTCGGTGTCGCTGTCGCGCGACCAGGCGGTGTCGGCGGCGGTGAAGAAGGCGAAGCTCTGCTTATCGACGGCGACGATCACGTCGGCGCCCTTGGCAAAGGCGAAGTTCGGGCCGGGTTCGACCGAGACCACGTTGAACGCCTTGTCGGACGGGCGGTGGGTGATCAGCAGATGGGCGTCGCGCTTGAGCTTTGCCGGCTCCTGCGCCTGGGGCGCACCGACGACGTAGCAGATCTCGCTCTTGCCGTCGCTCATGGTATAGGCGGTCCAGCCGTGAAACTCGCCCAGCTGTTTGGGTGCAGGGGCCGGCGCCGTGGCGGCCAGAACCGATGCGGAAACCATGAGCGAACAGGCGGTCAGGGCCAGGAGGGCGGCCCGATGTTTCATCGACATTAACGTGACCTCGATCATTGCTATTGCGAACCGGGAACGACCTCCCGTCCAAGTTCATTCCCGTGATGACGCCATCCTGGCGCCACGTCGAGGCAAAAAAATGGCGTTGATCGTCACAAAGCCAAATTTCGCACCGGGAAGAATCGAGTCCGGCGGTCTGATCCAATGCGCCCAGGCTCTCGTATCAGCTTGTTGGAGGCGGACGAGCACCCGTTCGGCTTGTGGGCCGGATGGGCCAGGCGCTAGGTTGCCGCGGTGATGGCTACAGTCTCCTCACCCACGACGATCGAGGCCCGGCAGCTCGCCCTATGGCTGGGCCGCGTTGCCGACTTGCGCGATCGTGCGGCCTTCGTAGAGCTGTTCGGGCATTTCGCCCCACGGCTCAAGGGCTATCTGGTCAGGCTCGGCTGCGAGATCGGGACGGCGGAGGAACTGGTGCAGGACGTGATGCTGACGGTCTGGCGACGGGCGGAAAGTTACGATGCGGCGCAGGCCGGCGTGTCGACCTGGATCTATACGATCGCCCGCAACCGCCGCATCGACCGGCTGCGCAGCGAGCGTCATCCGACCATCGATCCCGACGATCCGCTGCTGGTGCGGGACGAGGCCGAAAATGCCCTGCAGGGGATTGAAACCGCCGAGCGCGAGCATAGTTTGCGATCCGCAATCGGGCGTTTGCCCAAGGAACAGGCCGAGCTGCTGCAGATGGCGTTTTTCGAGGATCGACCGCACAGCGGTATCGCGGCTGCGACGCGGCTGCCGCTGGGCACGGTGAAGTCGCGCATCCGGCTGGCGCTGGCCCGGCTCCGCCGCGAACTCGGCCCGGATGGGAGCGTCTGACATGCCGAATTTCCATCTGAACGACGAAGATCTGGCGGATTACGCGGCCGGGCGGTTCGCCGAGCCGTTCGCCGTCCTGATCGCCAGCCACCTCACCCTGTGCCCGGCCTGCCGCCGGGCCGTCGCAGAATTCGAGGCGCTGGGCGGCCTTGCGGTCGAGACGGCGCCGGTGATGGAACTGACCGAAGGCAGTCTGGCATCGATCATGGCCAGGCTCGACGAGATCGAACCGGTGGAACAGGATCGCACGCCGTCGCCGGCCGACGGCGAATTCCGCAATTTCCCGGCGCCGCTGCGCCGGTTCGTCGGCCCGACGACGAAATGGAAGAAAGTCATGCGTGGCCTGGAGGAGGCCGAAATCGGCACCATGCGCGACGGGGTCAAGGCTACTCTGATGCGGATCGCCCCCGGCTGCGCCATGCCGCGCCATACCCACGACGGCCGGGAAATGCTGATCGTGCTCGACGGCGGCTATAGCGACGAGATCGGCACCTACGACGTCGGCGACGTCGCCGTCGCCGATCCTGAGGTGGTGCATCGTCCGGTCGCCGACCCGGTGGAGGGCTGCCTGTGCTTCGCCGTGACCGACGCGCGCGTCAAGCTGACCGGCCCGATCGGCCGTGTGCTGAATCTGTTCATTCGCTACTAGCAACCGTCGCCGACTGCGCCACCGCCTGCGCCCAGAGCGACGCCGCCGCCGGGCGCAGCCGGGCCGACGCGCGATAGAGCCGGACGTCGAGCGGCAATTCCCATTCCGGGCCCGCCACGCGGATGAGCGCGCCGCTCGCCAGTTCTTGCACGATCGAGCTCATCGGCAACCAGGCGGCGCCATGGCCTTCGAGCGCCATCGCCTTCAGCGACTCGGCCATGGAGTTTTCGTAGCAGACATCGAAATGATGGGCGGGGTTGCGCTTCTGGATCTGCTCGACGATCCGGCCGAGGAAGCAATCGGCCGAATAGGCGAGCAGCCGGGTCGGCGCTGCTTCCGTCCCGGGGAAGTTCAGCCCGTCGCCGCCGGCCGGCGCCACCGGCAGCAGCCGGTCGCGCGCGACCAGCACCGACGGGAACAGGGCCGGATCGACCATGATCGGCACGGCCTCATGGGCGAAGCACAGCAGGAAATCGCAATCGCCCTCGCTCAGCGCCTCGACGCAATCATGCAGGTTGCCCGGTACCAGCCGTGTCGTCAGCGGCCCCAGCTGGGTTTCGATCTGGCGCAGCCAGCGCGGATAGAAGGTCAGGCTGATGGTATGGAGGGCGGCGAAACGCAGGGCGGCCTGGGTCCGGCTGCGCTCCATGCGGAACATGTCGCGCTGCTGGTTGAGCAGGGTCAGGGCTTCCTCTGCCGTCGCCCGAAAGGCGCGGCCGGCCACGGTCAGGGTCGTCGGATAGGTCGACCGGTCGATCAGCTCGGCGCCGACCCAGACCTCCAGCGCGCGGATGCGGCGGCTGAACGCCGGCTGGGTCACGTTGCGCTCCTCGGCCGAGCGCGAGAAGCTGCCGGTATTGGCCAGACTGACGAAATCCTCGAGCCATTTCAGTTCCAACGCGGCGGTCCCTTCATGCTGCCCGGTTCAAGGCTGGCCCGCGCAGCGCCGCGACGCAAGCCTCGGCCAGGGCGGCGGTCGAATCGATGAACAGGTGGGTCGCGTCCGGCGCCGACGATAGCACCAGCGGCAGCTCGGTGCAGCCCAGCACCGTCGCATGGATGCCGCGGGTGCGCAGCCGGGCGACCGCCAGGCGCAGTGCGCCGCCGGCGATATCGAATTCGCCGGCCTTGATCGCGCGGATCCCGGCCTCGACCAGGTCGGCCTGGTCGGTCGGGGTCGGCACCAGGATCTCGAACCCGGTGCCGGCGAGCCGGTCCTGATAGATGCCGGCGGCGACGGTGCCGCTGGTCGCGAGCAGGCCGATCGGCCCGCCCTCGATGCCGCGCCGGCGGAGTGCTGCCGCGACGGCGTCGACGATATGCAGCATCGGCAGTTCGCCGGCCAAGGCGTCATACCAATAATGTGCCGAATTGCATGGCATGACCGCCAGCGCGCAGCCGGCGGCGCGCAGCCGGGCGAGGCCGGCCTTCAAGGCCGGCAGCGGCGAGGGGCCCTGGCCCAGGATGGCGCGCGACCGGTCGGGGATGGTCGGGATCGATTGGGCGATCACCGGCAGATGCTCCTGATCGGTTGCCGCCGGCGTCATCGCCACCAGCTTTTTGAGGAAATCCGCGGTTGCGGCCGGGCCCATGCCACCCAAGACACCCAAACAGTCGCTCATGATCCAGGCCTCCGTCATTGTCGGGCCACCATAGGAACGGCCGGGTCCGGCCGGCCAATGCGGTTTCGGCCTCAGGCATGCCGCTCCGGCATAACCTGACGAAACCACGCCAATTCATGCGTCCTCGGCATAGTGCATGCTGAATCGGCATTCGCCTTACCCTGCCTGATCGATACGCTGGGCTTCCGTCGGTTTTGTAGAGATCAGGGGATAGAGCATGGCGAAGATCATTGGCGCGGCGCTGGCCGTGGGATTGATGGCGGGCGCGGCCCTGCCGGCGCAGGCCGGCGTGACGCTCGATGCGGTCAAGCAGAAGGGGCATGTGACCTGCGGCGTCAATACCGGGGTCGCCGGATTTTCCATGCCGGACAGCAAGGGCGCCTGGACGGGCCTCGATATCGACCTATGCCGCGCGATCGCGGCCGCGATCTTCCTCGATCCGTCCAAGGCGGAATTCGTGCCGACGACGGCCGTGCAGCGGTTTCCGGCGCTGCAGTCGGGCGAAATCGACGTGCTGACCCGCAATGCCACCCAGACGCTGACGCGCGAGGCCTCGCTGGGACTGCATATGGCCGGCGTCAATTTCTACGACGGCCAGGGCTTCATGGTGTCGAAGAAGTCCGGCGTCAAAAGCCTGAAGCAGCTGGGCGGCGCCACGGTCTGCGTCCAGCCGGGCACGACCACGGAACTGAACATGGCCGACTATTCCCGCGCCAACCATATCGAGCTGAAGCCGGTGGTGATCGAGCGGGTCGACGACGATATCTCGGCTTTGTCGTCCGGACGCTGCGATGCCTTTACCACCGACAGCTCGCAGCTGGCCTCGCTGCGCGTGACCGCGATGCCGAAGCCCGATGATTGGGTGATCCTGCCGGAACTGATCTCCAAGGAGCCGCTCGGCCCCATGGTCCGCAACGGCGACGATCAGTGGTATGACATCGTGCGCTGGACGCTCTATGCCATGATCCAGGCCGAGGAACTGGGCATCACTCAGGCCAACCTCGAGGAAAAGACCAAGAGCTCCAACCCCGAGGTGCTGCGCTTCCTGGGCATCACCGCCGGCAACGGCCAGGCACTCGGGCTCGACGAGAAATGGGCCTATACGATCATCAAGTCGGTCGGCAATTACGGCGAAAGCTTCGAGCGCAACATGGGCAAGGGCAGCCCGATCAAGCTCGACCGCGGCCTGAACGACCTCTGGACCCGCGGCGGCATCATGTACGCGCTGCCGTTGCGGTAGGCATGACCCACCCTACGGCGCCCGGCGGTCCTGCTGGGCGCCGGGGGCGGTTTGGATCAGGACCTTGGCGATGACCGGGTCCAGGCCGGCCTTGATATCGGAAATGCCGGGGGCGACCGCCACGTCGGGAGCGATGCCGGCGGCTGTCAGCGGCGCGCCGTTCGGGAAGCTGACGCTGGCGGTGCTGATCCAGGCGGTCATGCCGTCGCCCAGATCCTCGGTCATGCTGGTCCCCGTCCGGCCTTGGGTCGGCTCGCCGATCAGCACGGCGCGGCCATTGTCCTTGAACGGCATGACGAAATCTTCGCAGGCACCGGCGCAGCCGCTGTCGATCAGCAGGATCAGTTGCCGGCCGTAGGCGTCCGGCGCCGGTTGGGCGATGGTGGCCGGCCAGAGCACGTCGGCGCGCTGGACGCGGGGCTGGCCGTCCACGGTCGGAAGATCCGCAGGGCGTGCCTGCGGCTGGGGCGACGCGGGCGTCGCCGCCGCCCAGCCGCGATAGGGCCGGTTCATCAAGGCGGCCAGCAGGGCGGTCGGGGCGGCATCGCCCCGCGCGCCGCGCAGGTCGAGCACCAGGGTCGAGGCCGCGCCATATTGCTTGATCAGCTCGACCGCCTGGGTCTCCGACGGCGCGTCGAACGCCGGAATCGCGATATAGCCGAGCTCGTCCGGCTTCAGCCATTTTCCGGCGACCTCGGCGGCTGGCGCCGGCGGTGCCGTGGCGGCATCGACGCTGACGCTGCGACCGTCGGCCAGACCCAGGGTCAAGGGTGCCGGAAACAGGCTCGGCATCGCGAACAGGGCCGCGCGCTTGGCCTCGTCGGTGCCGCCGCTCAGGAAGCGCGCATGGTCCTGGTAGAAGCTCTCGATCGGCGCGCCGTCGATCTGGACGATGACATCGCCGGGCTTCAGCGCGTCGAGACGGCTGTGGGTCACGACCCAGTCGCGCGCGACTCGGCGCACGCTGAAGGGCAGCGCCGGATAGCCTTCATGCAGCCAGGCATCGGAAAAGCCGGTGCGGCCGCCGCTGAATTGCGCCAGAAAGGCAATCGTTTCGAGATCGAAACTAAGCCGGTCCGGTGCCGCCATCGCCTTGGCCAGATAGGTCTTGAGCGCCTCGTCGAGCTTGACGCCCTCGTTCTCCTGCCAATGGGCGAAATGGGCCTGCAGGTCGCTATAGAGTTTGGCCGCGATATAGCCGCGCTGATCAGGGCTGGGCGCCGCCGGCGCGCCTGCGGCACGCGCCTCAGGGGCGCCGAGCGCTGCCAAGGAAATCATCAAACCACAGAGGGCGCTGCGCAAGGCTCGCTCCTTATTTCCTAATATTGTCATATTCTTACAGGCTGCATTTGGCGGCGTCACTAAATACCAGCGAGAGGCCGGGTCTTGCCCGGGATCAGCGGGCGGGGCATGGTGCGGGAAAACCATGACCGACCCAAACGGGAGAAGCCGCCTTGCCCCAACCACACGACCTCAACCATGACCCGGCCCCGGTGCTGGTCGAAATCGTTCGTGGGGTGATGGTCGAATCCCAGCATCGCGGCGCCTTTGCCGTGGTCGATGCGGCCGGCAAGGTCGTGCGCTCGGCCGGCGCCATCGACCGGCCGATCTATCCGCGCTCGGCGATCAAGCCACTGCAGGCGCTGCCGCTCCTGGAAACCGGTGCCGCCGACAAATATGGCCTGGGACAGGAGGAATTGGCACTTGCCTGTGCGTCTCACCATGGCGAACCGATCCATGTGCAGAAGGTTCAGGCCTGGCTCGGGCGCATCGGGCTCGGCGAGGGCAATCTGGAATGCGGCGCCCATCTGCCGACCGACGTGCCGTCGGCCCAGGCGCTGATTCGCGGCAGCCAGCCGCCATCGCAGCTGCATAACAATTGCTCCGGCAAGCACACCGGCTTTCTGTGCACGGCCGCGTGCCTGGGCGAGGATCCCAAGGGCTATATCGAGGCCGAGCATCCGGTGATGCGCCGGGTATTGGCGGCGGTCGGCGACATGACCGGCACCGACATGTCCCGCGCCCCGGCCGGCCGCGACGGCTGCGGCATCCCGGTGATCGGCATCACGCTCCAGGCGATGGCCCAGGGCATGGCCCGTATGGCCGATCCGAGCGGTTTGCCCGACGAGCGCCGTGCCGCCTCGACGCGGATCCTGGACGCGATGGCGGCGCACCCGTTGCTGGTCGACGGCACCGGCGGGCTCGCGGTCGCGGTCATGCAGGTGGCCGGCGACAAGGTCCGCCTGAAGCCCGGGGCGGAGGGCGTGTTCTGCGTCTCGCTGCCGAAGCTGGGTCTCGGCATCGCGCTCAAGATCGAGGATGGTGCCGGCCGCGCGTCCGAGGTGGCGACCATTTCGCTCCTGGACCGGCTCGGCTGCTTTACGGCGGAGGAACGCATGGCGCTGCATCCGTTCCTGGCGCCGAAAATCAAGAATGTCGCGGGTGTCGAGGTCGGCGCACTTCGTCCGGCCGCCGCCCTCGACTTCACGCACTAAGGGAGGATCCGCCATGCGCGCCATCGTCTGCAACGCCTTGGGCGAACCGGAGACCCTGTCGGTCGAGACGCTCTCGAGCCCGGCATTGGGCCAGACCCAGGTGCGGGTGCTGGTCCACGCCGCCGGCGTCAATTTCGCCGACGGGCTGATGGTTGCCGGCACCTACCAGGAAAAGCCGCCGCTGCCGTTCACGCCCGGGTTCGAGATCGCCGGCACCGTGGCCGAAGTCGGCTCGGCGGTGACGGACCTCAAGATCGGCGACCGGGTGCTGGGCCTGACCGGCGTCGGCGGCTATGCCGACGAGGCGGTGGTCGAGGCCGGTGCCACCTACAAGATCCCCGACATGATGGGGTTCGAGGCCGCGGCCGGCTTCCCGATCGCCTATGGCACCTCCCATGGCGCGCTCGAATGGCGGGCGGACCTGAAGCCGGGCGAGACTTTGCTGGTGCTGGGTGCGGCCGGCGGCGTCGGCCTGACCGCGGTCGAGATCGGCCATGCCATGGGGGCCAACGTGATCGCGGCGGCGAGCTCGCCCGAGAAGCTCGCCGTCGCCAAGAGCCGCGGGGCGGCCCACCTGATCGACACGTCGAGCGAAGATCTGCGCGCCCGGGTCAAGGACTTGACCCAAGGCCGCGGCGTTGACGTGGTCTATGACCCGGTCGGCGGCGATCTGTTCGACGCCTCGCTGCGCTCGATCGCCTGGGAAGGGCGGATCATCATCATCGGTTTCGCCGGCGGCAAGATCCCGCAGATCCCGGCCAACCTGCTGCTGGTCAAGAACTGCTCGGCCGTGGGCTTCTATTGGGGCTCCTACCGCGCCAAGAATCCGGCGCGGGTCCGCGCCTCGTTCGAAACGCTGCTGGGCTGGGTGGCAGAGGGCAAGCTGCGGCCGCATATCTCCGAAAGCTTCGCGCTGGAGGATGCGGCGAAGGCGATCCGTGTGCTGCAATCGCGCAAGGCGACCGGCAAGGTGGTGCTGACCACCGGACGATAAGGGGGCGATGCGAATGACGATGATCACGAGCGAACAGGACCTGCTGGCGCTCTACGGCGAGCCGCCCGAAGCCTCCATCGTCAAGGAGGTCGACCATGTCCACCCGATCTATCGTCCCTTCATCGAGGCCGCCCCCTTCTGCGTGCTGGCGACCTCCGGCCCCGGCGGGCTCGACGCCTCGCCGCGCGGCGACGGGCCCGGGTTCGTCGTGGTCGAGGATGCGCACACGCTGCTGATCCCGGATCGGCGCGGCAACAACCGGGTCGACAGTTTGCGCAACGTCATCGCCGATCCGCGCGTGGCATTGCTGTTCCTGATCCCCGGCATCGGCGAGACCCTCCGCGTCAACGGCAGGGCCAGCCTGTCGGTCGATCCGGATCTCAAGGCACGCTTTGCCGTCGACGGCAAGGAACCGCGCTCGATCCTGGTGGTCACGGTCGAGCGGGTCTATTTCCAATGCTCGCGCGCCGTGGTCCGGGCGGAGCTGTGGAATCCCGCCACCCAGCTCGATCGATCGGCGCTGCCGAGCGCCGGCAAGATCCTGGCGGCGGTCAGCGAAGCCCGAGTCGGCGGCGAGGATTACGACCGCGGCTTGGCCGAGCGGGTCAAAGCGACGCTCTATTGATCAGATCGTGCGGGCGGCTGCTGGGGAATTAGGCAGCCCTCCCAACATCTTGTGTGAATTTTTTAATATGACGCGATGAGTAGTGACGGAACGCCCCGATTCGCGTAACGTTCTTTTGCTAACTGGTCTTCGATAGCCAAGGTTCGCCGCGTTTGATTCACGCACCAACCCATCGAATCCCTACCCGCCCGGCGTCATCAATGCCGTGCCCTTCCGACGCCTCTCCGCTCTGCGGTGGGGCGTTTTTGTTTTCCGGCCCCTTGTTCGAGGGACCGGCCGCTCAGCGTCACCTGTGTCTTCAGGAGTGATCATGGCCAAGCGTACTTCCCGTGCCGCGCAATCCGTCCGCAGCTTCGAATCCAAGATCGAACCCCTGTTCGGGGCCGAAACCGGCCGCAGCCGGGGCTGGCATCCGGTTGCGAGCGAAGCGGAGGATGAACATCGCGACCAGAGCTATGTTCGGAAAGTAAGACCACAGAGCGACAATCAACGGGCCCTGATGCAGGCCATCGATACCCATAACCTGTGCGTAGCGCTGGGACCGGCAGGTACCGGCAAGACCTATCTGGCGGTCACGGCCGCCGTCGAGGCTTTGGAGGCAGGCAATGTCGATCGTATCGTGCTCTCGCGGCCGGCAGTCGAGGCTGGCGAATCCCTTGGTTTCCTACCTGGTGATATGCACGAGAAGCTGGCCCCCTACCTGCGCCCCCTCTACGACGCCCTCAACGACCGGATCGGCGGCAAGCGCGTCCGACAGTATCTCGCCGACGGCACCATCGAAATTGCCCCGATCGCCTATATGCGCGGCCGGACGCTCAACAACGCCTTCGTCGTAATCGACGAGGCGCAG
>Ga0302314_10013508_pt1 | contig 14036 bp, 18 predicted proteins | sample III_Palsa_N2_3_FD_200533 | JGI IMG/M metagenome (GOLD analysis project Ga0302314, IMG submission 200533) | Peat permafrost microbial communities from Stordalen Mire near Abisko, Sweden - III_Palsa_N2_3 | ecosystem: Environmental > Terrestrial > Soil > Palsa > Peat permafrost | place: Sweden... | reverse complement strand
GAAATTTGATCCGTTGGCGATCGTCGTCGACGCGCAATACTTATGTCTAAGGGACTAAATATGGCTACTGGAACCGTTAAGTGGTTCAACGAACAAAAGGGCTTTGGCTTCATCCAACCGGATGAAGGCGGCGCGGATGTTTTCGTACACATTTCGGCCGTCGAACGCTCGCCGTTGAACGGCCTGCGCGAAGGTCAAAAGGTCGGCTACGAGCTTGAGCGGGACAACCGCAGCGGCAAGATGTCCGCGGGCAATCTGTCCGCGGCCTAACCGGCCTCCTCTTTTTGAGGACTTGATTGATGGGTGGACTGGCCTCATGCCGGTCCATCCATTTTTTTTGCCTTCTGGTCCGCTCAAACGGCCCTGCCGTCCTAAGCGCCGTCCCGCGTCAGATCGCAGATCCAGTTCGGCTCCCAGGTCCTGCCGCCGTCGGTGGAGAACGACTGCACCATCCGCGCCGAGGTCGAGCCGGAATGGGACCAGACAAAGCGGACTTGGATGTCCTGGCCCTTCCAGTCCTCCTGGTCGTAAAGCTCTACCTGTCCGTCGCTGAACCGGCCGACGGTGGCCGGCAGACCCAGGGTCCCGTTATCGACGTCCAGTCCATAGACGCTCCATTGGCGCGACAGCGGGTTATAGAGCCGCAGCGTCTGGGCGTGGATGTGCTTGTGCTGGGCGGGGCTGTCCACGTCGAATTGCTCGATGTTCGCATTGCTGTCCAGGATCTTGTGGGTGACGGAGGTTCCCTCGTAGTCGATCCAGGTGGTCGATCCGGTCAATGGATTGATCAGCTTCTTGAGATGCGCCCGCCAGCTTCCGATCAGGAAATCGAAGTCATGGGCGCCGTCGTGCGCCCCGGGCCCGGCCTGTGGCGCCGGCTGCGCCCACGCCCCGCCCGCCTGCGCGACCAGGAACAACCCCGCCGCCCATGCGCAAATTCCAATCCGTCCCGCTCTTGTCATCATCCGCCTCCAAAGGTCTGGGCGGACGACATACGATCCTTAATATGACAGGGCGTGTCAGGATTTTTCCGCTCGCGAAAATAACAGTGCGTTGGGACGCCCTCCGCGGCTCGCTCGCTACCGGCGAACCCGCTTCACCACCCCCGAAAAGGTCATCATCGGCCGCCCGCCGGTCGAGATCAGGCCGCGCATGAAGATCAGCGAGCCGCCGGCGCGGACCACCTCGCCGGTGGCCTCCACCAGATCGCCCAGCCCCGCCGGGCCAATGAACTCGCCGTTCAGCGAGATGGTCACCGCGCGGCCGTTGTCCATCGCCTTGGCGCCGATCATGAACAGGGCGTAGTCGGCAAAAGTCATGATGCAGCCGCCGTGCATGTCGCCGCTGCCGTTCATGTGTTGCGGCCCGGCGCGGAAGGCGCAGCGGATGGACCCGTCCGGCTCCTCGCGGAAGTAGAACGGTCCGGTGTGATCCTCGAAAGTGTCGCCGATCCAGCTCTGCCAGCCGGCCCATTCGGGCTCGCGTGCCGGCGCCGGGCCGTGCTGGGTCGTCTCCGCGCCATGCGCCCCATCCCCCTCTGGCATGTTTGCCCGCCTTCCGATCCGTCCTATGAGTGCGAACGCTGCATAGCCTGAACGGGAAGGAAAACGCCATGGCCCTCGACGCCGAAACCCGCGACCAGCTGATCGACGCCGTGCGGCGCTTCGTGGCCGAGCGGCTGCGGCCCATCGAGGCCCAGGTCTCCGAAAACGACGCCGTGCCCGACGAGATCGTCGCCGAGATGCGCGAACTGGGCCTGTTCGGCCTGTCGATCCCAGAGGAATACGGCGGCCTTGGCCTCTCCATGGAGGAGGAGTGCCTGGTGGGCATCGAGCTGGGCCGCACCAGCCCCGCCTTCCGCTCCACCTTCGGCACCAATGTCGGCATCGGCAGCCAGGGCCTGGTCATGTTCGGCACCCAGGCCCAAAAGGCCCAGTGGCTGCCCGGCATCGCCTCGGGCGAGATCGTCACCTCCTTCGCCCTGACCGAGCCCGAGGCCGGCTCCGACAGCGCCGCGGTCCAGACCCGCGCCCGCCGCGACGGCGACGTCTATGTGCTGGATGGCGCCAAGCGCTACATCACCAACGCCAACAAGGCCGGCCTGTTCACCGTCATGGCCCGCAGCGATCCGGACAAGAAGGGCGCGGCCGGCGTCTCGGCCTTCCTGGTGCCGCGCGACCTGCCTGGCCTCACCGTCGGCAAGCCGGAAAAGAAGATGGGCCAGCAGGGCGCTCACATCTGCGACGTCAATTTCGATGGCGTCCGCGTGCCGGCGGAAAACCGCCTGGGCGCCGAGGGCGAGGGGTTCAAGGTGGCCATGCAGGTGCTGGATCGCGGCCGCCTGCACATCGCCGGGGTCTGCGTCGGGGTGGCCGAGCGGCTGCTAGTCGACTGCGTGGCCTATGCGGGCGAGCGCAAGCAGTTCGGCCAGACCCTCAGCAGCTTCCAGCTGATCCAGGCGATGATCGCGGACTCGAAAACCGAGGCCCTGGCCGCCAAGGCCCTGGTGCTGGACAGCGCGCGCAAGCGCGACGCCGGCGACAACGTCACCCTGGAGGCCGCGGCCGCCAAGCTGTTCGCCTCGGAAATGGTCGGCCGCGTCGCCGACCGCGCGGTGCAGATCTTCGGCGGCGCCGGCTACGTCGCCGACTACGGCATCGAACGCCTGTATCGCGACGTCCGCATCTTCCGCATCTACGAAGGGACCAGTGAGATTCAGAAGTTGGTCATCGCGCGCGAGACGATGAAGCGCGGCGGGTAGGGGGCGGGTCCTCAAACATGGCCGACGATCCTTCCCAAGGTCCTCATCCTGAGGCGCCCGCGCAGCGGGCCTCGAAGGACGCAGCGGCGCGGCCCTCACCGATCGAGAACGCCATCTTCGCGGCGCTGGCCGAGGTAGAGGCTGGCAAGAGCATCTCGCCGGAAGCCGTCGCGCGCGCGGTCGACGCCGAGAACTGGCGCCGGGTCCTGCCCCAGGTCCGCGCGACGGCGGTAGGTCTCGCACGGCGGGAGAAGCTCGTGATCATCCGGCACGGCAAGCCGGTCGATCCGAACGGGTTCAAGGGGGTGTGGCGGATGCGGGCGCAATGAGCGCGAACCGTTTTCCGCCACCTGGCGAATTGGTCGATATTGGAGGCCGCCGGCTCCACTATTTCTCCGCCGGCGCGGGGAGTCCGACCGTCGTCTTCGAGTCGGGCGGCGGGGGCGGATCGTCGATCCAGGATCTTCCCGTCATGCGACTCGTTTCCGCGTTCACAAGGGCGATCGTGTACGACCGCGCGGGGCTGGGATGGAGCGATCCCGCGCCCCCTGGCCGCACGTTTCTGGACCGTGCGGGCGACCTCCATATTCTCCTAAAGCTGGCGCAGGCGCCGCCGCCCTATGTCCTTGTGGGCGCCTCATTCGGCGGCCTGCTCACGCGCGCCTATGCCCGGCGGTATCCGGATGAGGTGGTCGGCATGGTGCTGGTCGACGCCGCCGAGGAGGGGAAATACTTCCCCACCATGGCCAGAATGCGAGCCGCGCTTGAGCAAATGCTGATCGTCGAAGCGCGGCGCGCTGAGAGCGGCGAACTGCGACGAAATCTTGAACCGCGGCTGCAACGCGCCCGCTGGTTCAACGAGGACGAAAAGCTTTGGGCGCTCGGGGTGGTGTCCCGCGCCAGCCACTTTCAGGCGGCCCTTGAGGAACTCACCGCCATCGATGGAACACCGCCGGAGATGACGAAGGCTGGGGGCTTCGGCTCGCTCGGCGACCGGCCGTTGATTGTTCTAAGCCGCGACCAGCCCCTCACCGGCGATATGGCTCCCTGGGAAGACGGGGCGGACTTGGCGCAGCGCCGCTTGGCGAGTCTTTCAAGCAACAGCCGGCATGTCATCGCGACCGGCCTCGGACATTCGATCGCGGTCGAGAGCCCGCCCCTGGTGGCCGCGTCCGTGGCCGCCGTCCTTCAAGCCGCCGCCGGAAACACCCTCGACACGACCGAAGTCCAGCGGATCGCCGCCGCCGGGCGTTGAGCAGGGGCGCACCCAGGCCGACAGCGCGCTGCTGGCCCATCTCATCGTGATCGGGAAGGATCCAAAGGCCGTTCGACGCGCGCTTGACGAGCGAGAGTGGTGACGGGTGTAGCGATGACTGTTCGAGGTCGACGCCTCCCAGAAAGGCGTCAGCGCACCATAGGCCGCGAAATGCAGCGGCTTGCGTCCACTCGGGTTGATTTCGACCGTCTCGGAATCTTGACGCCATTGGTTGGTCGCGTGTGCGAGGCGGCCCAGGTCGATCCGAGTTGGGGGGCTCGCGCACGTTCCATCGTAATGGAACGCAGAGCAGTTGTACGAAGGATACTGCTCAAGCCTTCAATCTAGCGGACTTCCCCGTACTCCGCAGTATTCCCGGCTCAAGCCGCGGTTTTCACCGGCCGCGCCCTTTCAATCCGCTTCCGCTCGCTCGGCGAGTTCATCGCTTTCCACAGGTCCGTGCGCCGCTGGACGTTCAGCCAGAACTCCGGGGTGTTGTCGAAGACACGGGCGAGGATCAGCGCGGTAGGAGCGGTCACGGTTCGGCGCTCGTTGCAAAGTTCGTTGACGTGCTTGCGCGGGACGCCCATCGCCTCGGCCAACGCGCCCTGGGTCAGGCCCATCGGCGCCATGAACTCCTCGATCAGGATCTCGCCGACCGTCGCCGGCTTGCGCGTCGTCATCAACATGGCTCACCTTACCTGTAGCTGTGATCGTCGAGATATATGTCCGCCGCTTCGCCTCTTGCGCCATCCCACTGAAATATAAGCCGCCATTGCTGGTTGACGCGGATCGAATGGAAGTTGTCCAGTTTGCCTCGCAACTTCTCGAAGTGATTGCTCGGCGGCGCCCGCAAATCCTGATCGGTCGTCGCGTCGTCGATCAATTGGAGCTTGCGGAACAGTCTGGCTTCCAGGTCGGATGGGATGTTCCGCGAACGGCTGTCATCCACGAAGAACGCCCTCAACCAATTGTCCCGGAAGCTGATTATCATACGGTCGCTCCCGACGTGAGTTGATGTACCACCCTATGGGTTAGTCGTCAAATTCCGCCTCGCTCTCGGCGACCCCGCCAGCCCCAGGAACACCAGCACCGCCTGATTGAGCCGCAGGATGTCCTCGTCGTCCAAGCGTCCGACCCGCGCGCCGACCTTCGACTTCGGAACCGTGGTGAGTTTGTCGACCATCAGACGGCGGGGCGCGCGCAGGCCGTTGCGGTCGTTGGGCGTCACGGCCAGGCGGAACAGCGGGGCCTCCGTTTCGTCGGTGGTGAAGGCGCAGACGGTGATCGAATCCGTCGCATCGAAGCTGTCACACCGGAGGTTTATTTGACGCACGCGGTGAAACCAGTCGCGGTCGCGACGCTTTCCCATTCGGCCATGTCCGCCAGCAACCTTTCCGAATGCGCCCGCACCGCCTCGACCGCATCGGCGCCGAGTTGCAGTCGAAGCGGCGTGGTCTCGGCTTCAAGCGCCCGTTCGATCGCTTCCGCCGCCTTGCGCGGGTCGCCGTCCTGGGTGTGGTGCATCGAATGGGCGAAGGATCGCGTGGCGCCCATTACGTCCGCATAGACGTCCATGATCGGCATATGGCGCATCGACGCGCCGGCCAGATTCGTGCGGAACTGGCCGGGTTCGACGATCAGGACCTTCACGCCGAAACCGGCCAATTCCTCGGCCAGGGCTTCCGAGGCGCCTTCCAGCGCGAACTTCGACGCCGAATAGGCGCTGAAACCGGCGAAGGACAGCTGTCCGCCCAGGCTGGAAATATTGACGATGGCGCCTGACCGCTGCGCGCGCAAAACCGGCAAGGCCGCCTGGATCGTGGAAATCGCGCCGAAGAAGTTGGTCTCCATGATGCTCCGCAACTCGGCTTCCGGCGTCTCCTCGAGAGCGCCGACGACGCCGTAGCCGGCATTGTTGATCAGGACGTCGATGCGGCCGAACCGGGCGACCGCCGCGTCGATCGCGGCCTTGGCGTCGCCCGCCTGGTCAACGTCGAGCCGCAGGACCAATACGCGCTCCGGCGCCCGGTCCGCCAAATCCCGCAGCTTCGATGGGTCGCGAGCCGTCGCGACGACATTGTAGCCGCGCGCAAGGGCGTGGGCGGCGAAGGCGTGGCCAAAACCGGATGACGCGCCGGTGATGAACCAGGTCTTGGCTATATCGGACATGATTTTCTCCTTCAGGGCTGGCGGGCCAGTTGGTCGCCCGACTTGCGCGAAGGATTTCACGAGCGTGTTTGAATGATAATATGCCTGAGTGGACATAGGTTATGTCATTTGGTGCATGAATGAACCGCGAAATTCTCGCCCATCTGCCGGTCGTGCTCGCCGTCGCGCGGCGCGGTGGTTTCGCCGCGGCCGCGGCCGAGCTGGGGCTGAGCCCTTCCGCTGTCAGCCATGCGGTCAAGACGGTCGAGGACAGCCTTGGCCTGCCGCTTTTCGCCCGCACGACCAGGAGCGTGGCGCTGACCGAGGCCGGCGCCGCGTTCATCGCCACCGTCGGACCGGCGCTGATCGCCATCGAGGAAACCACCGAGCGGGTGCGGGCGGCGAAGGGCCGGGTGACGGGGCTGTTGCGGCTCAATGTTCCGCGCGTGGCGCTCTCGATCGCCGTTACGCCGATCATCGCCGCCTTGGCGACACGTCATCCCGATCTGGTGGTCGAAATCACCTCCGACGACGGCCTCCTGGATATCGTCGCCGCAGGGTTCGACGCGGGCGTTCGACTGGGCGGAATGATCGCCGAGGACATGATCGCCATCCGACTGACCGCGCCGTTCAAGGCGATCATGGTCGCCGCCCCGTCCTATCTCGAGGCAAGGGGCGAGCCGCACGCGATCGCGGACCTCAACGACCACAACTGCATTGGATTCCGCCTGCTATCGACAGGCGCGGTCTACGCCTGGGACCTGCGAGACAACGGCGCCGACGTGTCGGTGCGGGTGCGCGGCGCGACGCTGGTCACCGACCCGACCTACGCCAAAGAGCTGGCCCTGTCGGGGATCGGCATCGCCTATGTGTTCGAACCCTTGGTGCGAACGGAGATCGGTGAGCAAAGGCTCAGATGGTTGATCCCCGACGCGAGCATCGAAGAGCCGGGGCTGTTTTTGTACTTTCCCCGGCGCGCGTCCGACACGCCAAAGCTGCGCGCCTTCATTGACGCCGCGAAGGACGTTTTCAGGGGGGCGGTTTACGCCAGCGAGCCTTGAAAAGGCGGTTGGGGAAGCCGGTGTGCCCCTACCGCTTCGCCAGCATCGCCATCTGGCCGAACAGCACCCCGACATCGTTGCGCGTCTGGTCGCTGGAGAATTCCTTGTAGAGGGTCGCGACATTGACCACGATGCGCTCGCCGTCGCCCCAGCTGTCGTAGTCGCTCATGTCGATGTCGCGGGCGGCGTCGAAGGCGCCGAGCCCCGCGTCGAAGCGCTTCCTGGCTTCGTCGCGCGTATAGGCCAGATAGTCGCGCACGGCGGCGACACCCGTCTTGTCGGTGATCGGTCCGTGGCCCGGGACCACCGTCTCGACGTCCATGGCGATGATCCGCTCGCACGCCTCGATCCAGTTGCCGACCGGCCCCTCCCACATGATCGGATGGCCTTCGATGAACAGGATGTCGCCGGTGAACACCACCTTGTCCTGGGGCACATAGACCAGCGCGTCGCCGGGGGTATGCGCTGGCCCGACATGCATGATCTTGACCGTCTTGTCGCCGACCGTCCGCGTCAGCTCGGTCTCGAAGGTCGTGGTGGGCAGCGTCTGGGTCACGCCCTTGAAGTCGAACGCGCCGAAGCATTTTTGGAAGAAGGCGCCGGTCTCGCCCATGCGCGGCGCGGCCTCCATCAGGCTCGCCAGGCCTTGGGGGCCTTCGTGCAGCATGGCTTCCCTGGCCAGCCGATGCGCGATGATCTCGGCGCCTTCGCAGCACTCGTTGCCAAAGCAGTGGTCGCCGTTGTGATGGGTGTTGACCAGCGTGCCGATCCGGGCCGCGGCCTTGGGTTCGGCGGCCCGCATAACCGCCAGCATGTCGCGCGTCAGCGGCACGTCGAACAGCGTGTCGACCAGCAGAGACTCGCCCTGGTCGACGATCAGTCCGGCGTTCGACCAGCCCCAGCCGCCATCCGGCTGCAGCCAGGCATAACCGCCGTTTCCAAGATCATGCAGTCCCTTGACGTACTGGAACCGGCTGAGGCCGAGCGACATGGCGTTCCTCCTTATGGTTATCTCATCGCCGAAGACGCCCTCCGACGAGGCCGCTATTCCAGGTGCGGAAACACCGGCCGAGCCGCGGCCGCGATCTCTTTGATATCGACCGTCCTAAAACCCGCCATGATCCGCTCCGACGACGCCTGTATGCGACTGCGCAGAGCGGGCCAGTCCACGCCAACCAACTGGCCGTCCCGCTTCACCACGTGTCCATTCACCAGCACGGTCACAATGTCCGTCGGCCGCGCGCTCAGGACAAGGGCGCCGACGGCGTCGAAGGCCGGCGTCATGTGGATCGCATCGGTGCTGACAATGGCGATGTCCGCGCTCTTGCCGACTTCCAGCGAGCCGATCTGGCGGTCCATGCGGATCGCCTCGGCGCCGCCCAGCGTCGCCATTCGAAGGGCGCTCAGCGCGTCGGGCGTGATGACGCTCGGGGCGCGCCCGCGCGCCCCGTATTCCGCGTTCCGGAAAGCGCGCGTCGACTGCAGGCCCAGCCGCATGGGCATGAACATGTCGCCGGCATAGTTCGAGACGATGTCGACGCCCAGCCCGACCTTTACCGCATGCGATCGCGCGCGGAAGGCGACCGGAAAACCCATGCCCATCTGCAACTCGGTTTCCGGCGTCGACGAAATCGCCGCGCCAGAGTCGCCGATCAGCTTCAGCTCGTGATCGGTGAAGGACGCGCCGTGGACGAACAGCAGGTCGGGACCTAGCAGGCCCTCGGCGTGCAGATGCTCGACGACATGGGCGCGGCCAGAATCGTAGGGCCCCATGGCTGCGTGGCAGGAGATCGCCGCCGCGCCCAGCTCGCGCGCGAAACGGATCTCGTCGGCGAGAGCTTCCGGCGCCATGGCCTCCGCCTCGAAAGGAGCGAAACCGAAGCGGACCAGCCCCCTGTCATCGGCGAGCCGGCCGCGCCGCAGCGCGCGGGCGGTCTTGCGACGCCATTCCGGATCGGAGGGGACGGCCATCGGCGCGCGGGGCGTGTTGACGAACGTGCCATAGCAGAAGATCGCCCTGATCCCGGCGTCCTGCAGGCCTCGCGCCGCTTCCTCGGCGTGTTCTGGGGTGTTCACGATGTGGCAGTGGTCGACCAGCGTGGTGACGCCAGCGTCCAACGCCTCCAGCGCGCCGACGAGATTGCCGAGATAGGCGTCTTCGGCCGTGTAAAAGGTCGAATAGGCGTACCGCATCTCGATCAGATAATCGAACAGGCTCCAATCCGTCGCGACGGTGCGCAGCTGCGTCTGCCAGACATGACGGTGGGTATCGACGAAGCCTGGCATGACGATCGCCTCATGGGCGTCAATCGTCTCGGCGTCCGCGGCGATGTCCGGCGCGATGGCGACGATCTTGCCGTCGTCGACCAGGATGTCGGCCCGCATCTCCCGCGCGCCTGTCATGGCGACCACCCGGCCGCCTTTGATCAGCAGCTTTCCCATGGCGTCTTGCTCTCCCTCCGCTCTAGAGGCTAGGGCGCCGCGACGTCCTCGGTCCACCGCCATGTTCCAAATCGTGTGTCGTCCTATATCTGATCCCATGCCCTTGGACGCCCTGCTCGCCGAAATCCGCGCCTGCCGCGCCTGCGCGGGCGAGCTGCCGCACGGGCCGCGGCCGGTGGTGCGGGTGTCCGCTCAGACGCGCCTCCTGATCTGCGGCCAGGCGCCCGGCCGGCGGGTGCATGAGAGCGGCCTGCCGTTCGACGATCCTTCGGGCGATCGGCTGCGCGGCTGGATGGGGGTCGACCGGGAGACCTTTTACGGCCACCCGGCGATCGGCGTCGCGGCCATGGCCTTCTGCTATCCGGGGACCGATCCCAAGGGCGGCGACTATCCGCCGCCGGCCCGGTGCGCGGCCCTGTGGCGCGCCCGGCTGATGGCGCAGCTGCCCAAGGTCGAGCTGACCCTGCTGCTGGGCCTGCCCGCCCAGCGCTGGAGCCTGGGCGCGCGGGCCGGCGCCTCGATGGCCGGGACAGTCGCGCGCTGGCGCGAGTTCGGACCCGACATCGTCCCGACGCCGCACCCATCGTGGCGCAACACCGGCTGGCTGAAGGCGAACCCCTGGTTCGAGGCCGAGGTCGCGCCTTACTTGCGTACGCGGGTGAAGGTAATGCTGGGCGCATGATCCGTCCCCTGATCCGTTCAGCGATTCTGGCGCTAGCCGCCCTGATCGCGCTTACCGCCTGCGCGCCGATCGTCCAGCAGGCCGGAAAGCCGGGGGTCGGGTTCCTGGGCCCGCGGCTGGAGGCGGACGATTTCATCAGCTTCGACGGCGCGCGCCTGACGATGAAGCATTGGGAGCCGCCGAGTACGAAGGCGGCCGAACCCTGGGCGGTGATCGTCGGCCTGCACGGGATGAACGACTATTCCAACGCCTTCCATCTGGCCGCGCCGGCCTGGGCGGCGGACGGGATCGCAACCTATGCCTATGATCAGCGCGGCTTCGGCGCCTCGCCGGGGCGCGGGATCTGGGGCGGCGACGGCCTGATGACCGAGGATCTGCGCACCATCACCGCGCTGATCCGCCAGCGCTACCCCCACGCCATCATAGCCGTGGCTGGCGTCAGCATGGGCGGCGCCGTGGCCATCGAGGCCTTCGCGTCGGACCGCCCGCCCGCCGCCGATCGTCTGATCCTGCTGGGGCCGGGGGTCTGGGGCTGGTCCAACCAGCCGATCCCCTACGCCACCGCGCTCTGGATCACCGCCCACGTGGCGCGAAGCTCGGTGATCAATCCGCCGGATTTCGTGGTTCGCAACGTCGCGCCGAGCGACAATCGCGACGAGCTGATCCGCATGGGCCGCGATCCGCTGATGATCTGGGGCGCGCGCACCGATACGCTCTACGGGTTGGTCAGCGTCATGGAGCACGCCCAGCGGCAGATCGGCCATATCGCGGCGCCCGTCGCCTATCTGGCCGGGGTCCACGACAAGATCATCCCCAAGGCGCCGCACCTGCGCGCCGCGCATCATCTGAAGCCGACGGACCGGTCGGCCTATTATCCGAACGGCTACCATCTGCTGCTGGTCGATCATCAGGCGCCGGTGGTCTGGCGCGACGTTGAAAGCTTCATCCGCGATCCTGGCGCGCCGCTTCCGTCGGGCGCGCCGATCATCCCGGGCGCGCCGACGCCGCCCAACGCAGCGGTGTCTACTTCTGTTGCTTCAGATAGGCGATCAGGTTCGCCCGTTTCGCCGTGTCCTTGACGCCGGCGAAGGTCATGCTGGTTCCAGGTACGGTCTTGGACGGCGCGGCCAGGAACGCGTCCAGGTTCGCCGCGGTCCAGACCTGACCGTGGGCTTTCATCGCCGAGGAATAGCTGAACCCTGGCGCCGCGCCGGCCTTGCGCCCAACCACGCCCACCAGCGACGGTCCGATCTTGTTGCTCGCCGGTTTGTCGACGCTGTGGCAGACCGAGCAGAAACTCTGGAACACCGTCGCGCCGACCGCCGCGTCCTGGGCGGCGGCGGGTGCGGAAAGGCCGAGGCCAGCCAAGAGAACAATGGGGAGGAGGGGTTGGCGGATCATGCGGTGTCTCCTGGCGGCGGCGGGGCGCCGCCCAGGCCTAGAGCGTGTTCCGATCTGATGGAATCAGATCGGCGCTCTAGGTCTTTGTTTTGGCGCGCGTTTTATCCGAAAACCGGTTCCCACTTTCCGGAACGCGTTCTAGAGGAGCCGGCCGGCGTCGCCAAGAGGCGCAAGCGGTGCGACTACGAATCCTTGTCCCCTTGCGGTAGAAGGAAGGCGGGGAAGGAGTTTCTTATCGCGAAAACCCCGCCTCCGCGAAATCCACCATCCGTTTGATCAGCGTCTCCGCGTCGTCCTCGCGCGTCAGGCCCTCCGACAGGGTGTGCAGGCGGTCGAACTCGGCGAAGCGGTTGTTGTGGATCATGCCCAGCACGAAATGCAGGCGCCAGTAGATCTCCTCCGGCGGCAGGTCCGGCCGGGCGATCAGCAGGGCGTCGGCGAAGCGACGCAGGTGCGAGACGTCCGTGCGCAGCGCCTCGCGCATCTCGTCGGTGCCTTCGCCGCGCGAGCGGATCAGGAACTGGACCGAAATCCTCCGATCCCCCTTGGGGTCGCTCCAGCGCACCGGCGGCGCGATCAGCGCCTCCAGAATCGCCCGCACCGGCGGCTTGCCGCGATGGCGGTCATTGGCCTCGTGCAGCATCCGCGCGCGGGCGCGGTTCAGCTCCGCCGTGCGCTTGCGGAAAATCTCGAACAGCAGCGCGTCCTTGGAGCCGAAATGGTAGTTGACCGAGGCCAGATTGACCCCGGCCTCGGCGGTGATGTCGCGCACCGAGACCTTCTGGAATCCGTGGACCGCGAACAGCCGTTCCGCGGCGCCGAACACCAGCGTCTTGGTGGCGGCGTGGGCCTCGGGGTCGTCGACATCCAGCTCGGGATCGAGCGGAGCAGCCGTGGTCACCGCACCAACTCGCGCATCGCCTTGTCCAGGCCTTCGATGGTCAGCGGGTACATCCGGTCATTAACCAGCTGGCGCAGCACTCCGATCGAGGGGGTGTAGTCCCAGTGCCGCTCGCCGGTGGGGTTCAGCCAGACCACGCTGTCATAGATATTGGTCAGCCGGTCGACCCAGATCGCGCCGGCCTCCTCGTTCCAATGCTCCACCGAGCCGCCCGGATAGGTGATCTCATAGGGGCTCATGGTCGCATCGCCGACGATGATGATCTTGTAGTCGTGGCCGTACTTGTTCAGCACGTCCCAGGTGTCGATCTTCTCGACATTGCGGCGGCGGTTGTCCTTCCACACGCTCTCATAGAGGCAGTTGTGGAAGTAGAAGAACTCCATGGTCTTGAACTCGGTCTTGGCCGCCGAGAACAGCTCCTCGCAAAGCTTGATATGGCCGTCCATCGAGCCGCCGATGTCGAAGAACAGCAGCACCTTGATGGCGTTGCGCCGCTCGGGCCGCAGCACGATGTCCAGATAGCCCTTGTTGGCCGTGCCCTTGATCGAGCCGTCCATGTCCAGCTCGTCGGCCGAGCCGGTGCGGGCGAATTTGCGCAGCCGCCGCAGGGCGATCTTGATGTTGCGGGTGCCCAGCTCGACGCTGTCGTCCAGGTTCTTGTATTCGCGCTTGTCCCAGACCTTGATCGCCTTGCCGTGGCGGCCCTTGTCCTGGCCGATGCGGATGCCTTCGGGATGGAAGCCGTTGGCGCCGAAGGGCGAGGAGCCGTCCTTGCCGCGGCCGCCCTTCTTGCCCTCTTCGTCGCCGTCGCCGTCCTCGCCTTCTTCCTGCTGCTCCTTCATGCGCTGGGCGATCATTTCCATCAGCTTGTCGAAGCCGCCCATCTCCTCGATCATCTGCTTTTCCTCGTCCGTGAGGAAACGGTCGCTCATGGCCTTCAGCCATTCGGCGGGCACGTCGGCGTTAAGGCCCAGTTCGACCTTCTCCAGGCCCTTGAACACGTGGCCGAACACCCGGTCGAACTTGTCGAGGTTCTTCTCGTCCTTCACCAGGGTGGCGCGGGACAGGTAATAGAAGTCGTTGACCGAGTGATCGATCACGTCGCGATCGAGCGCCTCCATCAGCATCAGATACTCTTTCAGCGTCACCGGCACCTTGGCCTGACGAAGCTCGGTGAAGAAGTTCATGAACATGGGTAGGCTCGCGCGGGATCGAACGATTGTTTGGATCGGAGATTGGGCGCGCGAGGGGGCTGTGTCTAGGGGGAAGGGGGTCAGACACAGGGCCGTGGTTTTCGGCGAGCCCAATTGTACGGAAAGACCGCTGAAGAGGGCGCGCCGCAGCTTGTGCGCGTGCGGGAATCGCTGGCGCACTCCCAGCGT
>Ga0302314_10013507_pt1 | contig 14036 bp, 13 predicted proteins | sample III_Palsa_N2_3_FD_200533 | JGI IMG/M metagenome (GOLD analysis project Ga0302314, IMG submission 200533) | Peat permafrost microbial communities from Stordalen Mire near Abisko, Sweden - III_Palsa_N2_3 | ecosystem: Environmental > Terrestrial > Soil > Palsa > Peat permafrost | place: Sweden... | reverse complement strand
GCAGCCTGATCGTTCTGTTCACCGACATCTTCGATCCGGTGACTTCGGCTTCGGTGCTGGCCGGGCTCGGCTCGCTCGTGCCGCGCCACCTCGCGATGTGCGTCCTGATGAACGACGCGGCGATTTCAAACGCGCTCGAGAAGGAACCGCAGACGGTCTCCGGCGCCTACCGCACTGCCGTCGCGATGACCCTCGCCGACGAGCGCGCCAAAGCCGTCGCCGTCCTGCGCGCGCGGGGCATCATCGTCGTCGACGCCCCGGCCAACCGCCTAACCGTCGCCCTCCTCGACGCCTACCTCGACGTCAAAGCCCGCGGCTTGCTGTAGCGGGTTCCGCGGACGTTACGAAAGATGCGGAGTCCTAAACTCGCACCGCTGCCGGCGGGCGGCCGCCCTTGCGACCGTTCGCGCGGGATGCTGCTGCGCGGGCTGGCGACTTCGTCGAGCCGGCGATGCGGTTTGCTTCGTTTACACCGAAGACTGACCGGATCAATCCTTGTACGGCAAAATCGGCATCGAGCGTCGGAAAGCGCAGTGAGGTCCCCATTGGGGAGAGTTCGAGATATGCGGCAGCGCCCGGCTTTGCATCGGCGACGAGCGGAATGAGGCGCCGCGGGATCGTCGCAGTAGCTCCCGACCGCATCGTGAGGATTACGGCATCGCGGCGCCGATCGTAACGAGCCTCGCTTGCGCCCGACGCCATTTCGGCGTCACCGCGTTCACGTGCAGCTTCGAAATCCGCGACCGTCAGCTCTCGCCGTTTCACTCGTGCCATTTCTTCCACTCCGCCCAACAGGCCAGCAAATTCTCTCTTACGATCTCAACTGCTCGGCGAGCCTCTGCTCGCGTAACTTTCTCGCGACCGCCCATCGTCAGCAGGATAGCATCGCCGCGAAGGAGCCGAACCCGGTACTCTCGGCCGCCCTTGACGACGTGAACGTGGGGCCCTTCGCCGTCCTCCACGATGTTGACGCGGACCGCGAATCCATCGACGACGATGACGGTCGGTATCCCGAGCAGTATAACCTAGGGCGCTAGGTTTGTAAAGTTGCGCCGTTAGCCAGACGTCTGGATCGGCGGCCGCAGGACACGACGGAGCGCGCACCGCTTCTTCGTGCGCGCTCCGACAGTGGACGTCGGGCTAGGCGTGGTTCCAGACCGTACCGTCGGCCAACGTGACTTGCTCCACTTCGATCGTCGCATCCGGACCGGCACCATCGATGTCGTGCGAGATGGTCGCGCCGGGCGAGAACGTGCCCTCATCGACGACGATCTGAGTCGAGGTCTTCGACGTCACCGCGAAGGTGACGCGGACCACGCCGACGCTCGCATCGTTAACGAACGAGACTGTTGAGTATCCCGGTGTGCGGATGGTTTCGGCGACGCCCCAATTGGGCAGCGTCAGCGCATAGCCCGGATTCGGCGTAATCTGAACGATGCGAATCGGCTCGTTCGTGAAGGCGATGGGCTGCGCGCTGCTCGGCGCGGCAGTTCCGGCCGAGACGACGGCTGCGGCACAGGCGGTGAGTAGGAGCTTGTTCATGCGTGCAGCCCTCCCGGACTGCGGTTGAAGATTGTGAGTAGTAGCGTCGCGTCGTCGTCGGTCCTACCTGCGATCGCGACGCATGTGTAAGCGTGAGGAACACCGCTCGGATGAGTTTTGCGAGCGACTCATCCGGCGTGGCCGCTGGCGCATACCACTTCAGAAGCCGTTCAGAATGAAAGGACACCCTCGATGCTCTTCCTCGCCGCCGCCGTTCTCGCGTCGACTATCGCCGCCTCACCGGCACCCACTTCGTCCGCATCATCCGCGGCCGCCGTTGCCGCCGGATCGTCGACGCATCGCTCCTCCGCCATGATCGGCCACGCGCCGTCCACTAAAAAGAACCGGCCGGCGCTCGAGCTTCCCGCGTGGACGCACCAGCTCACGGTCGGACAACAGCAGGAAGCGATGCGCGCCGAACTCGACGCGGAGTTCAACGTCGACCACTCTCCGTAGCGCCGAAGCCGCTAAGAGTCGCTTGCGCCGTCAACCGCGGTTGGCGTGCGTTTGCGGCCGGCAAATGTTAGGTAGGCCGTTAGCAGGACCGCGGTTAGGGCGCCGATGGCGATGCGGAATTCGATGCTGGTGCGTTGGGGGGTGACGAAGCCTTCGATCGTCCCGGCGATGCAGAGCAGGCCGACGACGCCCATCATCAGAACGCCGGCGCGGCGGCCGGCGAGCTTGAGCGCGTCGATCCGGCGCAGGCGGCCGGGCGCGATCACGGCCAGCGCGAGCTGCAAGCCCGCCGCGCCCGCGATTTGGATCGAAGTCAATTCGATGACGCCGTGCGGCGCGATCGTGGCCCAGAAGTCGAGGCCGAAGCCTTTCTGGGCGAATAGCGCCCCGAACGCACCGACCATCAAGCCGTTGTTGAGGATTGCCCACAGCGTGAGGACGCCGAGCGTGGCGATGCCGCCCGCGAACGCCATCATCGCGACCTGAATGTTGTTGGTGATGATCAGGCTCGACATCTCCGGTGCGTAACTGCGATCGAAGGCGAAGTTGGAGTCGTGCAGGCTCTTCGTAACGACCGGGATCTCGGAGCCCGGCAAGAGCGCGTAGGCGTTTGCCGGGCGCGTCGCGACGAGCCAGTACGCGACGATCGCGGCCAGCACGAAGAGCGCCGAGGTTGCGAGGATGATTTTCCCCGAGCGCCGCACCTCGGCCGGAAACGTCGTGGTGAAGAAGTTCGCGACGTGGGTCCAGCCGCCGGTCGCGGTTCCCGCGTGCACGTACGCGTACGCGCGCGCCGTCAGCCGGTTCAGGTAGGCGCGAATTTCGGGCGAGTAGTCGCGGCTCTTGGCGGCGGCGAGGTCCGTCGTCGCGGCGCGATAGAGCAGCGCCAGCTCCGAGAGTTCGGGCGCCGAGAGCGAAGCGATGCCCTTGCGCGCGACGCGATCCATCAACGTCTCGAGGCGTTCCCAGCCCGGCTGCCGGCGCACGACGAAAACGCGCTCGCGCACTAGTTTGATTTCACAGGTCGCACGCGCTTTCGTCGGCGACGGCGACGTCGAACTTGCCGCTCGCGATCAGCGAGTTGGCGCTAGGCTTCCAGCTGACGCCGTTGCTCGAGAAAGAACAGGCCAGGATGCCCATGTCGAGCGCCGCGAGCCGCACGTTCGCGCCGGAGGAGAAAGCGACGTCTCGGATCGAGCCCTTGGCGTAGTCGTCCTGCACGCTCAACTCATGGCCGATCTGCAGATACGTCGAGCGTTCCGCCGAGCCGAAGAGCGCGTGCACGGGCACCTGATACCGCACTTTGCCGTCGACGGAAAACGTGAGGCTGCCCTTGCTCGATTCGAATGCGATCCGGTGCGACCCATCCGAAACCGTGCCGAGGACGTGCAGCGCGACGCCCTTGTCGTACGGCTTGAGCGCGACGAACGGTTGCAGCGCAAACTCCGTATCGGGCGATCGGATCAAGCCGACCTGAAGGAACGGTGGAACCTTCAGGCTCGTGGCGGGCTTTTTCGTGATCGTGAACCAGTCCGCGTACCAGCCTTTGTTGAACGGCATCCGGGGCAGCGAAAACGTCCCCTCGAGACGGAAGCCGCCCTCGAGCGGCTCGCGGATGTAGACCGAGGCGATCGCGTGAATGGCGTCGGCGTGCTCGGGCGGCGTGTAGGACGAAGAACAAGCCGCGCACGAGAGTGTCGCGCCGAGAGCGATGGTTGCCGCGACGGCTCGTATCCGCACAACGACAGGAGCTTTCCGGCCGGGGAAACACCCTCCCTGGAAGATGGAGCGCAGCGTCGACGTAGCGACCGGGGAAGGCGTCGCGTTCTCCTACGAACTGGCCGGGCTCGGCAGCCGGTTCTTCGCCGTTTTCATCGACGTCACGATTCAGCTTTTCGTTCTGTTTGCGGTGCTGATCTTCATGGCGTGGCTCGGGTCCGCCGTGCCGCCGCCCGCGAAAGCGACGACGCTCTCGAAGATCGAGGACGCCATCCTCGAGAGCCTGCTGGTCATCGGCGGGTTCTTGCTCTTCTTCGGCTACTTCATCATCTTCGAATGGCTCTGGAACGGCCGCACGCCGGGCAAACGGCTGCTCGGCATTCGCGTCGTGCGCGACGGCGGCTTCCCGCTCGATTTCACCGCGGCGGTCGTCCGTAACGTCGTGCGCATTCCGGAGCTGGTGCTGGGGTTCTACGCGATCTCGGCGCTGTCGACGCTGCTGTCGCCTTCGAACCGCCGCTTGGGCGACATGGCGGCCGGCACGATCGTGGTCCGCGATCAGCGCTACGAGCGAGCCTCAGCCACGGCGCTGCGGCGCGAAGCCGAATCCGACGATGCACTCGTGCGCGAGCTGTCCGCGGCCGAACGCGAACTCGTGCGGCGCTACGTCGAGCGGCGGGCGACCCTCAGCCTGGCCGCGCGGACGGCCGTGGCCGGCCAAATCGCAGCCACCATCCGCCCCAAACTCAGCGTCCCGTTCGACCACATCGACGACGACCATCTGCTAGTCCACCTAGCCGCGACCGCCCTCGCTTGAACCGGGAAAGGAAACCGTTCGGTCGCCGCGTCGATCGGTTGAAGAGAAGGTACCGCTAGCCGGGTTTCCAGCGCGCGGCGAGCAGGCCGGTGGCTTCGCTTAGGTCGAGGTCGGCGAGCAGCAGCCCGCGCTTGCCGTAGGGTTGGTAGGCGAGCAGCGTCCCATCGGGGCGCGCGACCGCCGAGGTCGTCGGCGAACCGTCGCTCGCGTAGTTGACGCTCGCGAAGAAGCACGTGTTCTCGGCCGCGCGGCACAAGGCGGCCTTTTCGTGGAACGTGTTGGCGGGATCGGCGAAGCTGGAGGGCGGGTAACTGTCCGGTTCAGCTTTGCTGTAGTGCGGGTGGAAGACGATCTGTGCGCCGCGCCGGGCGGCCCAGCGGACCGTTTCGGGATAGCGCCAGCCTTCGTGGCAGATGACGATGCCGAACGTCAGTTCAGCGCTTTGAAAAACGCGGCGCTCGGAGCCGGCTGAGTACGTGCCGTCTTCACTCGGATCGAGCTGAATTTTGTCTTGGAATCCGGCGATCGTTCCATCGCGATCGACGACCAGCGCCGAGATCGTGGGCAAATCGCCGCTCAGGCGCTCGGTGCCCAGAATCACCGCGAGGCGCGCCTGCGCCGCCGCCCTCGCGACGGCAGCCCAGGCGCCTTCGAGGAAGCGCGCATTGGGTTCCGGTACGACGTCGCCCAGGCACCGGTACCCGGGGACGAAGCATTCCGGAAAGCAGACGATGGCGGCGTTCTGCGCGGCTGCATCGGCGATCGCTCGTTCCGCCAGCGCCACCGACTCCTGCGGACTCGGGGGGAATTGAAGGTTGGCAAGAGCGATTCGAACGCTGCTCATTGCCGATCAAACGACAGCGGCGCGGAGCGCAGAGCGCGTGCCTACGGATCCTTGCGCAGGCGCGAGTAAACGTCGCGTGCGAACGACATCGCGGCGCGCTTGGTATCCTCGTAGCGTTGGCCGGCCTGCGCGCTCGTCATGTGGCGGCCGTGCTCGTAATAGAAGCCGACCCCCTCGCCGACGACGATCGTGCCCGCATAGGCGATCGCACCTTTGATCGCGACCCCGGCGACCGGAATGAATCCCGACAGCTCGCGCGAGAGTGCCCGCCAGCCGAGGCCGCCGCCGACGACCGGCAGCAGCTCCCAAATCCGCTGCACGTCGGGATCTTTGCCGTAGGTCGCTCCGATCTGCAGCATCAGCACGATCTGGATGCCCGTGATCGCGACCATGTCGCCGGCCGAGACGACCACGCCGAGCACGATGCCGAGCACGGGGACGCTGTCGACGAGCGCGCTCGCGGCGGCCATCTTCAGCGCGGACGAGGCCGCATCGCGGGTCAGCTTCGCAGCGACGGTTTCGCGCAGCGCCGGCAGGCGCCGGCCGACGGCGACTTCGATGCCCTTGCAGCGTTCGATCAAGTGCGGAAAAAAGCGGCCCCGCAAGGCTTCGCGATCGAGTCGCGGCACGACATATTCGGCCACCGTTGCCGGCAACGGCGCGGCTACCGGCGGCGGCGCGGCCGGACCGGCCGGGTCGACGGTCAGCGCGAAGATCGGTACCTTCATCGCGTAGAGCTGGTCGAGCCGGGCGCCCGCGACGTCGCCCGGCCGGCCGAGAAAGATCACGCAGCGCACGTCGTTTCCAAGGACCGCCGGCCGGCGGCCGGGATCGAAGGTCTCCAGCGTCGCCGCCGCGTCGAGTGGGACGTTCGCATCCGCGTGCGCGAACAGCAGCAGCGAGCGCAGTTCGGCCACCAGCGCCGGATCGCCGCACAGTAAGAAGCGGAACGGCTTGCGCGCGTCGGCGTGTACGGCGCCGACGTTGACGCCCTTGCGAACGAGCGTGAGCAAGTCGCCGGCCGTCATCGACGCAGCTTTCATCGTGGTCATGAGAGCGGGCTGAGGCCGCTCATTGCGACGCCGGTGCGCTGGTCGTGGCGTGCGACTCTTTGACCGGATCGTCGGTGTAGTCGAGGTACACCAGCCCGAGAAAGATCTCGAGTGCTTCCGAGCGCATGCCGCGAGCGTTCGCGACGTCGACGATGCGCCGGTCCGACGTCTTGGATTCGGCCACGATCGCTTCGGGGGTGGAGTTGGTGTCGGCGGCGACGATCGAAGCGGCGGCGATTTCGCCCGGCGAGAGATCGTCGCGCTGCATGGTCGCGAAGTCGAGACCTTCGTTCTTGACGCGCAGCTGGAGCGCGTTCTGTAACGTCGCGTAGCGGTCTTCGGGATAGCCGACGCCGAGCAGGGTGATGCGGGTCTGCAACTGGCGCGAGCGCGCCATGTTGTACAGCTGCTCGGCCTGCGAGCCGGCGATCGCGGCATGCGAGAGGCCGTCGACGGCTTTCTGCATCAGCGGCACCAGGTCGTTGTAGGCGCTCTGCGAGATGTCGCCGGTGTAGTCGAAATTCGAGTGCGCGAGGCGCTGCACGAAGTCGTTGAGGTCGCCGAGCGACACGTCGAGCAGCGCCAGCGACGAACGGCTGGCGTCGAGGGCGCGAATCATGTCGCCGTCGGTCAAGGCCATGTCGTCGAGCATCTTCGGATAGTACGGCAGGATCGAGAGCGACTGCGCGGGCACGGGATCGAGCGCCAGCGGCGCCGCCATCTCGTGGAGGATCTCGTCGTTTTCCTTGACCAGGCCGCTCTCTTTATTGCGTTCGAGCGTGCCGACGTCGTGGATGACGCGCGACGATTTGCCGTAGGCCGCGTCGATCGAGCGGCCCATGGCGTTGAGGTTCTTGAGCACGGCGTCGAGCCGCCCGCCCGGCCGCACCGAGACGCGGCTCAGATCCGGGATGCCGTAGGAGACGTCTTGGACGCGCGCGTTGACGGACTTGACCAGGTCGTGGCCGGCGTCGCGGCGGGTTTGAATCGCGCCCAGAGCTTGCGTTTCGCGGGCTTGGCTGTCGGCCATCTGCTGGCGCAGCGGCGCGAGGTTCGGCCGGGTAAGCGTGAACTTGGCCTGGCTCGCGCGCAGGGCCGCGATGCCCGCCAGCGCCGTCGTGCGCGTTTCGGGCGTCCCGTTTTGAGCGGCCTCGGCCAGGGTCTGCTGGCTCTTCTCGGTCTGGCCGAGCGCGATCTGCGTCTGGCCTTCGTGCAGCAGCGCGATCGTGTTCGACGGATCGGCCTTGAGCACGCGCGCGTACTTCATCGCGGCGATGTTATAGCGCCCGCTGGCCTGATCGTGCAGCGCTTCGGCCAACAGCTGGTCGTTGGTGCGCTTGGTCGGGTCGAGTTCGTAGTAGCCGACCAGGTGCGAAACGCGGTCCGGAAAGCCTGGATGGTCGGCGAGATATTTGTCGACCAGGCTGTCGTGATCGGACTCGGCGGCGCCCAGATGGTTCATGAACGAGACCATCGCTTCGGGATCGTAGCCGGCGCGCGTCATCAGCTGCAGCCCGTACTGGTCGGCCTGCAATTCGTCGGCGCGCTGTTGCTTGGCGATGAGGCCCGCTTCGGCGAGTTGGCCGAAGTGATAGATGAACGGCGAGAACAGCGACGCGATCCCGAACAGCAGGTCGAGGGCTTGCGCCTTGGCCGGCAGCGTGACGGTATGGCGGCGCTCGTTGTGGCCGGTTTCGTGGCCGATCACGGCCGCCAGCTCGTCGTCGGATTGCACGAAGTCGAGCAGCCCCTCGTTGACGTACACGTAGCCGCCGCCGATCGTGAACGAGTTGATGTCGGCCGCGTCGAGGATCTTGATGTTGTAGGGCAGGTCCTTGCGGGCCACCTCAGCCCAATCGCGTTCGGCGACCTCGTTGACCCAGAGGTTGAGCAGCGGGTCGGAGACGACGTTATACTGGCTGAGGACTTGCTTCTCGACTTCCTTGGCCTGCAAGACCTCGGTTGCCGTCGACATCGCGTTCGACTGTGCCGGTATGCTGGCACACACCATGGCTAGGATCAGCGTAGCGTGGAGCGAGCGACGAAGAAGCGGCATACGAGCACCTCGAGGGATACCGGAACCCCGGTAGGCGCTCGCATTTCGACGCCCCCGGAGGGGAAACATGGCTCGTCCCTCCCAGGTTTTCCCCAGCTTCGCGTGTACGGCGCGTGAGCGGCATGTGGGTAACGGGGGATTCTTGTGAGTCCCGTGTGGAGGATGGAGGGCCGCCTCCAGACGGCGTGGCATCGCCTGGCCGTACGATGCTGCGAGGTACTTCTGCTGGGCTCGAGTTCGTCTTTGCCGGCCGCGCGTTCGACGACGCTTGGACCGAAATGGCCGCACGCCTTGCCGAGCGTCCCGACTTCTACCGCGGTAGCCAAGCGACGGCGATCTTCGACGGGGTTTCCCCGGACGATGAAGCGCTGCGCGATTTCCTGGCCGGCGTCGCGACGTACGGCATCGCGCTGCAAGGCCTGTTCGGGCCGGAGACGTTGGCGGCGCTGGCCGAGCGGCACGCGGTGGCGTACCTCGGCGAGCCGCCGCGCCCGAGCGTCGCGAGCTTTGCGCGCAAGCGCAGCGAGCGCGAAGAGCGGGGCGCCGAGCTGACCGAGCGCGCGCGCTCGCTCGAAGCCGATTTCGCCGGCGCGCGGGCCGATATCGCGAACCGCCGCGCCCGCGGCGAAACGTCGGTGCCGCGCCCCGCGTTCGGGCCGCCGCGGCCGGCTTTGGCCGAAAACCCGCCGGTCGTCGTCGCTGCGCCGCCGCCCGCAGCGCCCTCGACGCTTTACCACCACGGCACCTTGCGCGGCGGCCAGACCTTGCAGCAGCTGGGCACGATCGTCGTCGTCGGCGACGTCAACCCGGGCGCCGAGATCGTCGCGACGGGCGACATCTTGGTCTTCGGGTCGCTGCGCGGCACGGCGCACGCAGGCGCCCAAGGCGATGAGAGCGCGCGCGTCTACGCGCTCGAACTCGCGCCGACGCAACTGCGCATCGCCGCCTTCATCGCCGTCGACGACGGCGTGCGCCGCGCGCGCGAACCCGAAGTCGCCTTCATCCGCAGCGGGCGCATCACGATCGCTGCGCACGCACAGTCAGGGAGCGAGCATTGAGCGCACGGCGAATCGTCATCACCTCGGGCAAGGGCGGGGTCGGCAAAACGACCACGACCGCGAACCTCGGCGCGGCCCTAGCCAAGCGCGGCCTGCGGGTCATCTTGGTCGATACCGATATCGGGCTGCGCAACTTGGACCTCGTGCTGGGGGTCGAGAAGCGCATCGTCTTCGACCTGGTCGAAGTGGTCGAAGGCCGCTGCCAGGTGCGCCAGGCGCTGATCCGCGACAAGCGCTTCGAAGCGCTCTGGCTGCTGCCCGCGGCTCAGACGCGCGAAAAGGAAGCGGTCAGCGAGGCCCAGATGGCGCAGGTGATCGACGAACTCGCCACCCTCGCCGATTACGTGCTGATCGATTGTCCGGCCGGGATCGAACACGGTTTCCGCAACGCCGTCGCGGGCGCGCGCGAAGCGATCGTCGTGACGACCCCGGAGGTCAGCGCCATCCGCGACGCCGACCGCGTGGTGGGCAAGATCACCGCGGCCGGGTTACCGCTGCGCTTGATCGTCAACCGGGTGCGCCCCGAAATGGTGAAGACGGGCGACATGATGTCGGTCGAAGACGTCTGCGAAGTGCTGCAAGCCGAGTTGCTCGGCGCGGTTCCGGACGATGAAGAAGTGATCGACACGACCAATCGCGGCGAACCGATCGTGCTCGACGAAACCAACCGCTTGGCGGCGATCTACGACAAGATCGCGCGCCGCCTGGGCGGCGAGATCGTTCCCTTTACGAACCTGGGCGCGCCGACGCTGTTCGGGCGGCTCTTTACGCTCTGGAAAGCTGGTTAGGATCATGCGAGCCTTCGACTCCCCGGCCGTCGAACTCGACCCGATTCCCGAGCCCGCCGTGGTGCGCGGCCGCGCTATCGTCATCACCAGCGGCAAAGGCGGCGTCGGCAAGACCACGACCACGGCCAACATCGGCGCAGCGCTGGCCGCCATGGGCAAACGCGTCGTGCTGGTCGATGCCGACGTCGGCTTACGCAACTTGGACATCGTGCTCGGGCTCGAGAGCCGGGTGAAATATCACGTGCTCGACGTGCTCGAAGAGAAGGTGACGCTCGAGGAAGCGCTCGTGCGCGACAAGCGCAGCGACAACCTGTTTTTGCTCGCGGCCGCGCAGACGCGCGAAAAAGAAGACGTCGTGACGGCGCAAATGAAAGCGCTGATCGAACGGTTGCGCGAATCTTTCGAGTACGTGCTGATCGATTGCCCGGCCGGCATCGAGATGGGCTTCAAGAACGCGGTCGCGGGCGCGGGCCATGCGATCATCGTCTGCACGCCGGAGGTTTCGGCCGTGCGCGACGCCGATCGGGTGGTCGGCCTGCTGCCCAATTCCTGGCGGCCCGAGCTGATCATCAACCGCTTGCGGCCGCAGCTGGTGAAGAAGGGCAAGATGCTTTCGGTCGACGACGTCAACGGCATCCTGCGCTTGCCGTTGCTGGGCGTGATCGCCGACGAGCCGGGTGTCATCGTCGCCTCGAACAAGGGCGAACCGCTCGCGCTCGACCCGGCCTCGGAAACGGGCGCCGCCTACCGTGCGATTGCCGCCAAGCTGGCGGGCGAAACGGTCGCCGCGCCGGCGGTGCTGGTTGCGCCGAGCGGCGGCTTCCTCTCTCGTATCGGTTCGTTCTTCGGAGGGCGTGCGTAGTGCTCGACTTTCTCAAAGCGCTCTTCAAACCGGCGCCTTCCTCGGGCGAGACGGCCAAGGAACGGCTGCGACTGGTCCTCCTCTCCGACCACCTGTCGCTTGCGCCCGACGTCATCGAGTCGCTCAAGCGCGACCTGCTGGCCGTCATCTCGCGCTACGTCGAGTTCGATTCCGCCAACGCCGACGTCACCTTCGAGCAGCGCGAGCGCGAGGTCGCGATGCTCGCGAGCGTCCCGATCACGGCCGTGCGCGAGCGCCCGAAGCCATCGCCCGATCTGCTGTTCGCGCTCGAGCCGTCATCCTGGCCGGTGCGCGAAAACGGCGCGGAGCCCGTCTCCGGGCAGCTGCTCGGCAGCGACGAGTTAGCAGCGGAAAGCGGGCCGGAACCCGCGCCCGAACGCGAGCCGGAGATGGCCGCCGAAAGCCGCGCCGAAGAAGCGCCGCTCGAACTCGCGGTCGCGACCGTTCCCAAACCGAAGCCGGCCCGTTCGGGCAATGCTGCGGGTACGCGCCGCCGCCGGCGCAAGAAATACGCGGCGGCCACAAACGCCGCCAAAGCCAAGCACCCGCATCCGCAGCAACTCGGCGGTCAAGCCTCGGCGCAGGCGTAAGCGAGCCCAGGCGTAGCCGCGTTCGCGCGCCAACCCCCCGAGCGTGGAACGCCCCTGGTACCGTTCGTTCAATTGGGTGATGGCGGCGACGGCCGTTGCGCTGTCGCTGTTCGGGGTGATGTGCATTCACTCAGCTGGGCTGCACAACCCCGACACCGCGGGCGAGTGGCGCAAGCAGATCGTCTATGTCGGCATCGGCGTGGTGCTGATGGCAACCTTCGCCGCGATCGACTACCACAAGTGGCAACGCTGGGCGTTCGGCCTGTACGTCGGAAATTTTCTGCTGCTGGGCCTCGTGATGGTGGGCGGCCGCAGCGCGCTTGGGGCGCAGCGCTGGATCAACCTCGGGCCGATTCAATTTCAACCCTCCGAACCGGCGAAACTGATCCTGGCGATTTGCCTGGCCGCGCTGATCGCGCGTTCGCCGGCGGTGCGCCTGCGCGAAGTCGCAATCGCCGTCGCCGCAACCGCGTTGCCGGCGCTGCTGATTCTCAAGCAGCCCGACCTCGGCACGGCGCTCGTGATCTTCGCGATCCTGTCGGCCGAATTGTTCTTCGGCGTCTCCAAGATGTGGTATTTCGGTGCGTACGCGGCCCTCACGGTAGCGCTCGGCGCGTTCGTCGTCGGCACGAAGTACGTGCTGCGACCCTTTCAGCGCGACCGGTTGCTGGTGTTCTTGCACCCGGATTCCGACTTGCAGGGCGCGGGCTGGAACCTCAACCAATCGAAGATTGCGGTCGGCAGCGGCGGATTGTTCGGAAAGGGCTTGTTCCACGGCACGCAGACGCAGCTGCACTTCGTCCCCGAGTCATCGCGCGATTTCGTGTTCACGGTCGTCGGCGAAGAACTGGGCTACGTCGGCGCGCTCGGCCTGATCGCGATGTATGCAATCGTGCTGTTCGGTGCCGTGCGCGCGATGCTCGCGGCCGGTGACCGTTTCGGCGTGCTGCTCGCGGCCGGGCTCGTGGCGATGCTCGTCTTTCACATCACCGTCAACATCGGCATGACGGTCGGCATCATGCCGATCACCGGCATCCCGTTACCGTTCATCTCCTACGGCGGCACCGCGATCCTGACCGATTTCGCGGCGATCGGCATCCTGCTCAACATCCACGTCCAGCGCGATAAGCTCGTCTTCTGAGCGCGCGGGTCGGGGTTCGGACCGGGCCGCCCAGCGCTGCATTGGCGTCTAGGGCCATCGGGCGGCGTGGCGCGGGACTCTCGCCTCATGCCGTCGTCCGGGCGATGTGCCATGCTCGGCGGATGATAGCGGGCCCCTCGAAACCCCGGGTTACCGTCGTCGTGCTTCCGCGCGAATCGTTCGCGCATGCCCTGCGCTCGCTCGAGAGCCTTTACGCGGCTCCGGGCATCGAGTTCGAACTGCTCTACATGGACGGCGCGACGCCGCGCGCCTTGCGCTCGAAACTGCAAGCAGAAGCGCGCGTGCGCGGCTTCCGGCTCGTTCCGGTCACGGGGCCGGTCACGCCGAATCGGCTTCGCAACCTCGGCGCTCGGATGGCGCGAACCGAATTCGTCGCCTTCGTCGACAACGACGTGCTGTTCGCCGCCGATTGGCTCGGCGCGCTCGTTCGTTGCGCCGACGAAACGTCCGCCGACGTCGTGGGTCCGTTGATCTGCATCGGAGACCCGCCGTTCCGCCGCGTCCACAGCGCCGGCGGCGACAGTTATATCGGCGAATCGCCGGCTGGGCGGAGCTTCCACGAGAGCCATCGCTTTATCGACGTGCCGCTCGACGACGCCGTGCGTGCGAGCCTCGTCCGCGAGCCGATGAACTTGGTCGAGTTTCATTGCATGCTCGTGCGCAGCGCGATCTTCGATCGCATCGGTCCGCTCGACGAACAGCTCTCGAGCGCGGGCGAACACAGCGATTTGTGCATGACCGTGCGCGCGGCGGGCGGGCGCATCATGTTCGAGCCGTCCTCGATGGTCAACCAGTTCCTGCCGCTGCTCTTTCCGCGCGACCTGGCGAGCCTGCCGTTTTTTCTGAGCCGCTGGAGCCCACGGCGCAACGCGCAAAGCTTGACCCGGCTGTGCGAGAAGTATCGCGTCGGGATGGACGACCCCGGCATGGCGGGCTACGCCGAGTGGCTCGCCAAGCGCAACGAAGTGATGTTTGCTAGCGTGTTAAATCCGCTGCGCAGGCTGCCGTTGTTGCAGCCGCTGCGCCGGCCCTATCGGGCCGGCGTCGCGAAGCTGCGCGAGCTAGCGGC
>Ga0302314_10013506_pt1 | contig 14036 bp, 13 predicted proteins | sample III_Palsa_N2_3_FD_200533 | JGI IMG/M metagenome (GOLD analysis project Ga0302314, IMG submission 200533) | Peat permafrost microbial communities from Stordalen Mire near Abisko, Sweden - III_Palsa_N2_3 | ecosystem: Environmental > Terrestrial > Soil > Palsa > Peat permafrost | place: Sweden... | reverse complement strand
CCTCTCGCGTCCGGCAGGGTGCCGGGCGGGTCAACCCAGGTGGTCTCCAGCGGCACCGCGTCGAACGACGGGGCGCCCGGCGTCGCGGGCACCGGAGCCGCATCCGCCAGCTCCGCCAGGTCCCAGACGTGGATCTTGCCGTCCGCGTCGCCGGTGGCGAGCCGCCAGCCGGTGTCGTCGAACGCCAGCGCCGTCACCTCGGCCCGGGTGGGCAGCTTGGCCGCCAGCAGCGGCTCGCCCGGGTCGGTCACGTCCCACAGCAGCAGCCGGCCGTCAACGCTGGCCGCCAGCCAGCTGCCGGAGGGGTCGAGACCGAGGCCGCGGACCCGGACCCCCGGGCCGGTGAGGCTGGCCACGCTGTCGGGCAGGTAGCGGCGGCCGATCCCGGTCGCGACATCCCAGGCCCGGACGCGCCCGTCGTCCGTCGCGACGACCAGCAGGTCATCGGGGCCTGCGGTCATTGCGCGCACCCCCGCCTCGGCCGGCCAGGACCGCACCGGCTGGCCGGACGCGGCCAGCCACGACGTGATGATCCCGTCCCCGTTGGCGGAGGCGACCCAGCGGCCCGCCGCGCCCGCGGCGACCAGCCGCCATCCGTGGCCCGGCGGGCGCACCTGCACCGGTGACGGCAGGACCTGGGGAAGACCAGCCCCGGCGCCCTCGGCCGCCGGGACCGGGACCGGGACCGGCGGCGCCGAGACGCGCGTCGCCGGGGGACGTCGGGCCAGGGCGCCGCGCCGGACGAAGGCGCGCACCGGGGCCGGTTTGGCCGGCGCGGGGGCCACCGCTGCCGGGACCGCCGCCGCCGCAGGGCTGGCGGGGGCCGGGTTTCGCGGCAGCGGCCGGGACGGATCCGGGCTGGCCGCGCGCACCGGGACGGCGCCCTGGCCGGCGCCATCATCGCCATCATCGCCGTCAGGTCCCGGGTCGGGGGACAGGGACGAGCGCGTTCTGTACAGGTAGGTGAGCAGGGCGGCGGCGGTGGGGCGGCTCGCCGGGTCCTTGGCCAGGCAGGCGGTGAGGATGTCGAGCAGCGGACCGGCCGCCAGGTGAAGGTTGGGAGGCCGGTTGACGATGGCGTACATGGTTGCGCTCAGGTCGCCCACGTCGAACGGGGCGCGGCCGGTGGCGGCGAAGGCGAGCACGCTCCCCAGCGAGAAGATGTCGCTGGCAGGGCCGACGGGACTGTCGTGGCCGAGCTGCTCAGGGGACAGGAACGCGGGCGTGCCGACGACTATCCCGGTGGCGGTCAGCCGCAGATCGCCGCTGTCCCCGGTGCGCTTGGCGATGCCGAAGTCGATGATCCGGGGACCGTCGTCGGCCATGATGATGTTGCCCGGCTTGAGGTCGCGGTGAACGAGGCCGGCCGAGTGAATGGCGTCCAGCCCCTCGGCCAGCGCGGCCGCCAGCTGGTGCACCGCCGCCGGGGCGAGCGCGCCGTCGCGCGTGACCCTCGCCTCCAGGGACGGCCCGGGCACGTACTGCGTGACCATCCACGGCCGGTCCGCGTCGGCGTCGGCGTCGATGAAGGCGGCCGTGTGGAAGCCGCTGACCAGCCGGCACGCCGCGACCTCGCTCAGGAACCGCGCCCGGAACTCGGGCTCGCCGGCCTGCTCCAGCCGGATTAGCTTGACCGCAACCTTCCTGCCGCTCTGCGATTCCCCCAGGTAGACGATCCCCATTCCGCCGACCGCGAGCCGTTTGAGCAGACGGTACGCGCCAACCTGCCGCGGATCACTGTTCTCCAGCGACGCCATCGTGCCCCCTGCCACCCGCCGTGAAGGGACCTGCGCGCCTGCCCGTAAAGGCGCTGTTTCTAATGATATGCAACGAAGCGTCGCGATAGCAGGGGCAATAGACGCTATTGGGGGATAGCCCGCGGTCCGTTCGAAAAAATGATTTTGATTTGAGTTAACGGACCGTGGTTCTACCCGCCGGGCGAGCTCCGCGGTCCCAGCGGCCTGCCCCGCTCGGGTATTCCAGTTTTCTGGTCAGAGAAGTAGATTTCTTCCATGCCTCTCGTGGAGAACAGAGCCGACGTCCCGGTGACCATCGACGCGTCCTTGTGCATCGAAGGCTGCACGCTGTGCGTGGACATCTGCCCGCTCGACTCGCTGGCCATCAACCCCGGCACCGGCAAGGCGTACATGCACGTCGACGAGTGCTGGTACTGCGGGCCGTGCGCGGCCCGCTGCCCGACCGGCGCGGTGACCGTGAACATGCCCTACCTGCTGCGATGACGGACGTCATGGACGTGCCGCCGCTGGCACCCGGGCGGCGGCTGGCCTGCGACGTGGCGGTGGTCGGGGGCGGCACCGCGGGGACGATGGCCGCGATCACGGCGGCCGAGCGCGGCGCTTCGGTGCTGCTCATCGAGAGGCGCACGTCCGCCACTCCGGCGCGCTGGCCATGGGCATGGACGGGGTGAACAACGCCGTCATCCCGGGCAAGGCCACCCCCGAGGACTACGTGGCCGAGATCACCCGGGCCAACGACGGCATCGTCAACCAGCGGGCGGTCTACCAGACCGCTACCCGCGGCTACGACATGGTGCGGCGGCTTGAGCGCTACGGGGTGAAGTTCGCCAAGGACGCGGTCGGCGACTATGACGTCCGGCGGGTGCACCGGTCCGGCAGCTACGTGCTGCCGATGCCGGAAGGCAAGGACCCCACCAACGCGGGCGACGGCCACGCGATGGCCTACCATGCGGGCGCCGAGCTCAGCGGCCTCGAGTGCTTCCAGATCAACCCGCTGATCAAGGACTACAACGGCCCCGCCTGCGCGTACGTGGCCAACCCGTTCGGCGGTTACCAGGTCAACAACCGCGGCGAGCGGTTCGTGGACTGCGACTACTGGTCCGGGCAGATGATGGCCGAGGTCGCCAGGGAGATCGCCTCCGCCCGCAGACGACGCGAACGAGGCGAACCTGCCCGCCGACCAGCTAGCGGAGGCGCACGAGCTCATCTACCGCCCGCTGCGCCATCCCGAGGGACCGCCGCAGCAGCAGGTCGAGTACAAGCTGCGCCGTTTCGTCAACGACTACCTGGCCCCGCCGAAGTCCCAGGCGAAGCTCACCATCGCCCTGGAGACCTTCGACCGGATGACGGCCGAGATCGCCGCGATGGGCGCCAGGACGCCGCACGAGCTGATGCGCTGCGCCGAGGTCACGTTCATCCGCGACTGCGCCGAGCTCGCCGCGCGCGCCTCCCTGGCGCGGGAGGAAAGCCGGTGGGGCCTCTACCACGACCGCCCCGACCACCCGTCGGCCGGCCCGTCGACGACCGGACGGCCGCCGCGCCTGCGCGTGAGGTGCGGGTGGCCGTCGCCGAGGGGCTAGCGCTGCTCGGGGCCAGTTCCGCCGTAGGCGCGACCCCGGAAAGCGACTGGCAGTCCGGCGCGGACGCCACCGGCAGCGCCGGCCAGGCGGAAGGCCGACGGCTGGAAGCCGACTGGCGGGATGGCACGGGCCCGACCGGCACCGTCGGCCACGCCGAAAGCCGGATCCTGGCGGGCGGCCCGCAGGCCGGGGTAGACGCGGTAGCCGATGCGGAACTTCGCCGCGTGCTTGCGCTGCTCGCCGGTGACCGGGATCCGCTGGTCCGCGCGGCGGCGTTCAAGGCGGCCGGCGCGGTCGGCTGCCCGCCGCCGCTCGACGCCATCGCCGCCCGTGCGCTGGCCGCGGGGCCGGAAGCCGATAACGCGTGGCAGGCCCGCGCGGGCGCCGCGGTCGCACTGGCCGCCGCGCGCCCTCAGCTGGCAGTCGAGCCGCCCGGCAGGCCGAGCCAATGGCCGTCGTCCCGGAGTAACCAGAAAGAAAACGCCGCGCCCCGCGCCCACGGAGGGCGACGGTGGCTCGCGGCCGTTGCGGGGGACGCCGACGTCCTTGCCTGCCACGGCAGGCCGAGTTGGTGGCTGGGGTCCAGGGAAACCCGCCTACGTTAAGGAAAATCATTTTGAATTCATTGAACGATCCGTGGCTTCACCTGGTCAGGACGGCGATGCGATGCGGCGGGACTCGGCGGTGAGCAGGCGGCTGACGCGGTCGAAGGGCTCGCGGCTGCGCTGGGCGCGGCTCATGATGACGGCGCCCTCGGAGGCGGAGATGAGCAGGGTGGCGAAGTCGGCCGCCTCGGCCGGGGCGACGCCGGCCTCGGTCAGCAGGCCGGCCAGGTGGCCGGTCCAGCGGCTGAACACGGCGCCGGCGTGGTCGAGCAGGTCGCCGGTGGCGGCCACGCTGACGGCGACCACGGCGCAGCCGGCGGTGAGCTTCGCCCGGTCGAGCAGGTCGCTCCAGAGGGCGAGGAACCCGCCGGTGATCGCGACCGGGGTGCGCTCGAGCTCGCCCAGGCGCTTCAGGGTGGCCTCGGACACGGCGTCGAGGGCGGCGGTGACCATCTCGTCCTTGCCGTTCGGGAAGTGGTGGTAGACCGAGCCGCGGGGCGCGCCGGTGAGCTCGAGTACCTCGGCGAAGGAGGCTCCCTGGAGGCCCTTCTGGGCCAGCAGGCGCGCGGCGCCGTTGACCATCCGCGGTCGGACGTCCTTCACGCGATGCCTCTCCGGACTATGCAGACCTGCATAATTGGTCTACTATGTAGATCATCATAGTCCAAGCAATCGGAGCACTTCCATGCCCATGGTCGACGTATACGCGCGTACCGGCACGTTCTCGGACAAGAAGCGGCTGGCGGTTGATCTCGCCTCCGCCGTGATGAAGGTCGAGCAGGTTCCTGATATCGCGATGTTCCGGCAGAATACGGCGGCCTTCGTGCACGAGCTGCCGGCCGACTCGCTGTCCAACGTGGACGGCGACAGCTCTTACGTCCGGGTGCAGGTGCTCACGAACGCGGGCGCCCTCGACCGCGCGAAGCAGCTGGCCCTCGTGTCCAGCCTGACCGAGATCGTGGCCGCCGCGGCCGGCGACCAGACCCTGGCCCAGCGCACCTGGGTGCTGCTGACCGAGGCGCCCGAAGGCGGCTGGGGGCTGGCCGGGCACGCCAACACCAACGCCGAGCTGGTCGCGGCCGCCCGGGCCGAGCTCGCCGCGCTGCGCGGCCCGGCCAGCTAGCCGCGGTCCGGTCGGGCGGCCGTCGGCTGATCGCTTATCGCGGCCGTGGTAGCGCCGCGTTAGGCTGAAAGGCCGGACGCGATTCCGCTGACGTCCGCTAGCTGACGGGAGCCGGGGTGGCCGCTGACAGTCAGGGCCTGAGCCTGACCGGATCCGACGAGGCGGTGGCCGCCTACGACCGGGCCATCGAGCACCTGATCCGTTTCCAGCCCGCGGTGGCGGAGGCGGCGGCGGAGTCGGTCGCGGCCGACCCGGGGTGCGTCATGGGCCGGGTGCTCGGCGCCTATCTCGGGCTGATGTCGACCGAGGAAGGCGCGGTGGCCGCGGCCCGGGCCGCGCTTGGCCCGGCCGACGGCGACGAGAGCGCGCCGCTGCCGCGCGAGCGCGCCCACCTGGCCGCGGCCCGGCGCTGGATCGCCGGGGACATGACCGGGGCGGGCGCGCTGCTCGGCGACATCTCCGTGCGGTACCCGAGGGATCTGCTGGCGCTGTTCGTCGGTCACCAGATCGACTTCTTCCGCGGGGACGCCGTCAACCTCAGGGACCGGATCGGCCGGGCGCTGACCGCCTGGGGCGCCCGCGACCCGCAGTCGGGGTTCCTGTACGGGATGTACGCCTTCGGGCTGGAGGAGTGCAACCAGTACGGCCAGTCGGCCGAGGCCGGCCAGCGCGCGGTGGAGCTGAACCCCGACGACGTGTGGGGCATTCACGCCGTGGTGCACACCTACGAGATGCAGGGGCAGGTCCCGGCCGGCGTCCGCTTCATGCGCGAGCGCCGCTCGGACTGGTCGGAAGGCAACTTCCTCAACGTGCACAACTCCTGGCATTACGCCCTCTACTTGCTCCAGGCGGGTAACGGCGCGGGCGCGCTCGCCGTTTACGACCAGTTCCTGCACCACGGCGGATCCGAGGACATCGCGCTCGAGTTGCTCGACGCGACGGCGCTGCTGTGGCGGCTGTGGCTGGAAGGCATCCCGGCGGGCGACCGCTGGCGTTCGCTCGCGCAGGCGTGGGCGCGGCTGCTCGCGCCCGGCTTCTACCCGTTCAATGACATGCACGCGATCATGGCCTTCATCGGCAACGGCGAGCTTGGCCGCGCGTGGGAGGTGGTCGCGGCGCTCGAGCAGGTGGTTCGCGCCGACGGCACGGCAACGAGCGGCACGGCGACGACCGGCTGGGCGATGACGTCGGCGGTGGGGCTGCCGGTGTGCCGCAGCCTTGCCCATTTCGGTGCCGGGCAGTACGAGCAGGCAATCGGCGAACTGCTGCCCATCCGCACCCGGATCCACGAGTTCGGCGGGAGCCACGCCCAGCGCGACGCGGTGGAGCGGACCCTGCTTGAGGCGGCGATCCGGGCCGGCCGGGTGGATCTTGCCAGCGCGCTGGTGAGCGAGCGGCTCGCGGTCAGGGAGTCCAGCACCTACGCCTGGTCAAAGCGGGCATTCCTGCTCGCCATGGCCGGCGACCGAGCCGGCGCGGCGTCGGCCGCCGTGCGCGAGCGGGAGCTTGCGCGCCAGATCCGCGCCGCCGCTGACGGTGCGCTCGGCCCCCGTCACGAGTGATCGTCGTCCCCTACGACATCGCGCGACACGCGCTCGGCTTCCTTTCCGACCGCATCGCGATACGCCGCCGGGAGCCGCTGAATGCGAGCGCCGATGCGGCATGAGGCCACTTCGCCTGACTCGTAGGGCAGCGCCATCCCGGTCAGCGGCAGGATCGTGACCTCCGCCGGGGCGTCGAATCCGGCCAGGTGCTCGCGCCCGACTGGGTTGTCGGTGTCGTCGAGCGGAACGCCGATCCGCAGGGTGGTGGCCCCCTGGGCCGTGCCGACGGCGACCCCGAAGGCGGCGGCGCCGCTGGCGCGAGCGAGGTCCGCCCGGTACTGCGGCCAGAGGTCGTTCGCGCCCGTATCGCCGACCACGCGGGTCAGCTCGACGTCGCGCCGCGGCCACTTGCGGAGGAAGCGGGCGTGGTTCGCCAGCCCGGCCAGCGCGTTCGCGGCCGTGTCGCGCTGGTGCGGAAGATGGAGTCCGTATATGTCGGGCCGCAGCACGATGGGAATGCCGCTCGCGCATATCCGGTACCCCCACTCGAGGTCGTCGACTCCCCAGCCGCGGAAACGCTCGTCGAAGTAGAGCCGATCTGAGGCGACCACGGCGCGGGGCAGCGCGATGAGCCCGGTCCAGGCAAATGCCCACGGGATATTGTGGGCAACGCGGAAACGCGGATCAGCCGGCCAGTCGGCCGAGGCGGCCATTTCCTCCAATGCGGCCAGATGCTCATGATATGGGCGCAATTCGACCGATTCGACGTCGCCGTCCTGGTTGTTCCCGTAGCCGACGACCTGCCCGACCGCGCAGACTCGCTGACCGAATGCGAAGCACCGGTCGTAGAGACGCTGGAGGGCGTCGGGGTGCAGCATAGTGTCCGCGTCTATCTGCACAATGACATCGCCGGTGGCGCTGCGCATCGCGAGGTTCCGCGCTCGCGGAATGTGGAACTCGCGCGCGGAGCAGACGGTAACGACGTTGAGCCGATCGCAGAAAGCAGAGCACAGGGCGGTCAATTCAGTGGAGTACTCCATGGCGCCGATGGATACCTCGAAATCGCCGGCGTGCATTGTCTGCCGCGCGAGAGCCTCGAGCGCTATCCTGAGATTATCTAGACGTGCCTTGTACGGGATGCACACACTAAGCTTCACATTTGTCACCTCGGTGATTGTTGCATACTGTCGTGAACAGGGGCAGCATCGGGCCGATTCGCTCGTGTCCCAACGGGTGCCCGGTGCTTACGTCTGCACCAAGGCGCGCGCGGGGGCGGTGGCGGTGCCGGGAGGACGTGACGTGGGCGAACTCAGGACGTACGTTGGTCGCGCGATGGTGGTGGCCGCCGTCACCGCGACGGGCGTCGCCTGCACCGGGCCGGTCCACGCCGCCGCGACCGCGGCGCGGACGGTGTCTTCGCTCGAGGCGTCGGCAGCGTCCTCAGCGGAGGCGGGGGCAACGTCCCGGCCGGGTCAGGGCTGCAGCAATCCGTCCGATGCGGTGCTGGCGATCCGCGTCGCCACCAACACCCCGGAGCGGGTCATCAAGGTCGGCCGGGGCGGGTTCCCCAACGCCATCGCGATCACGCCTAACGGCAAGACCGCCTACGTGACCATCGGCGGCGACGAAGAGGTCCTCCCGATCAGCACCGCCGCCAGCAAGCCAGGCCGGGTCGTCAAGGTCGGCGTCTTTCCCGACGCGGTCGCGATCACGCCGAACGGCCGGACCGTCTACGTCGCCAACGACGGCTCCGATACGGTCACCCCGATCAGCACCGCCACCGGCAAGCCGGGCCGTGCCGTCCGGGTCGACGTCTCCCCGGGCGTCATCGGGATCACCCCGAACGGCCGCACCGTCTACGTCGGCAACGGCTTCGTCGAGCAATCACCCTCAAGCACTCCGTTCAACGCGGTGGTCCCGATCAGCACCGCCACCGACCGGCCGGGCCGGGTTCTCCTGGTCGCGGCCGGTACCAAGCGTCCCGGCAGCGCGGATGCCTTCGCGTTCAGCCGCGACGGCAAGACCGCTTACGTCGGCGTGGGCGGCACCGACGAGGTGGACCCGATCCGGGTCGCCGACGGCACCCTGGGCCGGGCCATCCAAGCCGGGGACGATCCCGGGCCCATCGTCATCACGCCCGACGGCAAGACCGCCTACGTAGCCGACCTCGGCTCGGATACGGTCACCCCGGTCAGCACCGCGACCGGCCGGCCGGGCAAGGTCATCACGGTCGGCGCGGCGCTCGGCCCCGAGGCCGCCACCGCCGCCATCGCGCTCACCCCGAACGGCAAGACCCTCTACGTCGGCACCAATTCGGACGCGTACGGCGAGGACGACACGGTGACCCCGGTCAGCACCGCCACCGGCAAGGTGGGCAAGGCCATCAGGGTGGGCGAGGGCATCGACACGATCGCGATCACGCCCAACGGGAAGACCGCCTACGCCGCCAGCTACAACGCCGGCACCGTGACGCCGATCCGGATCGCCACCAACACCGCCGGCAAGCCGATCGTCGTCGGCACCGACCTTGGCCCGATAACCATGGCGCTCACCCCCGACGGCGCGACCGCCTACGTCGCCGACGCCGCCACGTGCGCGTCCCCGGAGCCACCGGGTGACCCGCGCATCAGGGAAGCCGGCCTTGCCGCCATGCCCGCCACCGCCACCGCCACCGCCACCACCGCCACGCCTGCCACTGCCACAACGCGCGCCGCGCTCGCAGCGCCTGTCACAGCTACCACGTCCGCCACGTCCGCCGCGCTCGCCTCTGGGCGTTTCCCTCTTAAGGCGGGGAGGAGCCGCGTGCCCCTCTGGATCGCCGGCTTTGGCGGAAATAGCGCTTGTCTTCAACAGTGCTGGGACTTATCCCGCTGTGAGCGGGATAAGTCCCAGCACTACCTGATATCTGGCTCAAGCGCGGCCGCGGCGGCCGTCAGCAAACGTTCGACGTGCTTGGCTGCGCTCGCCCGGGCGGCGGCGAGCGCGTCCCGCGACCGCACGGGCCAGACCGCCTCCGCGTAGAGCTTGAGCTCGGGCTCGGTGCCGCTCGGCCGGATCATGACGCGCCCGTTACCGCCAGCGTGCCAGATCAGGACGTTCGCGGGCGGGATGGGCTGGCCGGGGGAGCGCTCGCCGCGGCCGCCCGCCAGGTCCACCACGCCCGCGGTGCCCGCGCTCAGGTCGGTCACCGTGACCGACTCCCCGGCCAGCAGGTGCGGCGGCTCCTTCCGTACCCGTTCGACCGCGTCGGCCAGCCGGGCCAGGCCGGCCGCGCCGTCCGCTCGCAGCGACCGCTGCCGGGTAACGTGCACGCCGTGGGCCAGGGCCAGGTCGTCGAGCCGATCGGCCAGGGTTCGGCCTGCCCGTGCTTGCCCGGCGGCGATCTGAAGGACGAGCAGGGCCGCGCTGATCCCGTCCTTGTCGGCCACCAGGTCGGGCCGCACGGCGTAGCCGAGGGCCTGCTCGTAGCCGTAGACCAGGGCGAAGTCGTCTCCGTCGGCGTCTCCGCCCGCCCGCGCGATCCACTTGAACCCCGTCAGCGTGGTGACGCAGCGGACGCCGGCCGCCTGGGCCAGACGGCGCAGCAGCGAGCCGGAGACCACCGTGGTGGCGACGACCGGGAGCCGACCGCCGGACTGGCCGTCGGCCAGGCGGGCCAGCAGCGCGTCGCCCAGCAGCGCGCCGAGTTCGTCGCCGGTGAGCGCCCGCCACCCGGCCTGACCGGGCACCATGACCGCCAGTCGGTCGGCGTCCGGGTCATTGGCCAGGACCAGGTCGGCGCCCGCTTGCTCGGCGGTCGCGCGCGCCAGGTCGAGCACGCCCGGCTCTTCCGGGTTGGGGTAGGGCACGGTCGGGAAAGCCGGATCGGGTTCCCGCTGGGCGGCGACCGGCACCGGGGCCGGCCAGCCGGCCGCGTCAAGCACGGCCCGCAGGGTGGCGTCTCCGACACCGTGCAGCGCGGTGTGCACGACCTTGAGCTCCGGCCCGTCAGCCGGCCGGCGCCCCCCGGCCGCCACGGCCGTCACGTAGGCGCTGACGGCCTCATCCGCCGACGCGAACTCGAACGGCCCCTCGGCCCAGCCGGCGGGCAGGTGCAGTGGGTCCACCGCGTCGATAACGGCGGCGATGTCGATGTCGGCCGGCGGCAGCAGTTGCCCGCCGTCGGCGACGTAGAGTTTGACGCCGTTGTCCTGGCGAGGGTTGTGGCTGGCGGTCACCATCAGCCCGTAGGCGGCGCCGAGGTAGCGCACCGAGAAGGCAAGCACGGGGGTCGGCAGCGCCGCCGGCAGCATCGACACGCTGAGGCCGGCCCGGGACAGGATCCGGGCGGCGTCGGTGGCGAACAGCGCGGACTTGGCGCGGCCGTCGTACCCGATCACGACCCCGGCGGCAGCCGCGGCCGGGTCGCCGGTGGTGATGTAGCGCGCCAGGCCGGCCGCCACCCGGCCGACCACCAGCCGGTTCATCCGCATGGGGCCCGCGCCCAGCGCGGCCCGGATCCCGGCCGTCCCGAACGCCAGCGAGCCCTCGAAACGCTCGGCCAGCGCAGCGGCATCGCCGCCGCCGAGCAGCCGGTCAAGCTCGGCCCGCGTCTCCGGGTCCGGGTCAGCGTCCCGCCAGCCGCGGGCCCTGGCCGCAAGGCTGCTTTCCGGTCCCGTCATCGCACTCCCCTAGCCAGCGTCTTGTGCAGGACACCCGGCAAGGGCTCATCCCCCAACAACCACGAGACGAACCCTCCCGAATCCCACCTGCGCAAATGCTTCCCGTGCGTAGTTCGGCGGATACGGGAAGAACGCTCGGTTGGCCGACCAGATCGTTAGATCGGGTGTTCTAATATGACAATGGACGAAGAGGACGACGACATCGACCTGACGGTCTGCCACTTCGACCCGAGGCACACGGCCGACCGCGTCCCCTCCACCCGCATCCTCCACTACGGCCCGGGCGACTTCATGCCCGCCTGCCCCGAGTGCGCCCGCTTCTTCGAGGACACGGATCCAGCGGCCCGACCATCCTTACGCGGACCTGTTATGGCCGGTGCAGGAGGTACCCGTGAGGAACCTTCGCCTTGCTATGCGATCTTGCGGGCGACTCCGCCGAGGCTGATGTCCGACGGGTCAGCCGGGGCCACGCCGGTCACGGGACGCCACGCGTGCTTCGGCACCAGACCCGGCTCGACCAGTTCGAAGTCACCGAAGAAGCTGCGGATCTGTTCGGCCCCGCGCGGCGAGATCGGTTCGCCGGCCTGCTCGTACACGTCCATCGCGCGCCGCGCCGCCGCCTTGTCGGGTAGGAGCTCCTCGCAGATGTGGGTCAGCACGAGGTAGCTGCCGGGGGCCAGTGCCTCCCTGAGGCGCGCGGTGATCGCGCCGGGGTTGTCTTCTTCCGGGACGAAATGCAAGATCGCGAGGACCATCACCGCGACCGGGCGGCCGAAATCGAGGTGCTCGTGGATCTCCGGGTTTGACAGCAGTTCCTGTGGTCGGCGGATGTCCTCCTGCACTACGACGCTCCGGTCGGGGGTGGCGAGCAGGGCGCGGCCGTGCGACACCACCACCGGGTCGTAGTCGACGTAGGCCACGCGCGACTCCGGGTTGATCTCGAGCGCCACCTCGTGGACGGCGCCCTGGGTGGGCAAGCCCACCCCGATGTCCAGGAACTGGTCGATCCCGGCCTCGGCGGCCAGGAACCGGACCGCCCGGCGCAGGAACCGCCGGTTCTCCAGCGCGGACCGCCGTTGACCGGGCATCTGGGCGAGTATCTGCTCGGCCGCGACCCGATCTGCCTCGAAGTTGTCCTTGCCGCCCAGCCAGTAGTCGTAGATCCGGGCCACGTTGGCTTTTGTCGTGTCGATCCTCGGCGGGACGTGGCCGGACTCTGCCTTTGTCCAGCGCATCCCTGGAGACGTCATGCCCCTAAAAATACTTCTTGTCAGTTATCGCGTCGTTCCTATGTTCCTATTTGCGCAGGATGGCTGGTGGCCGCTGGGCGATGCCGAGAGTGGTGAGGATGATGTCGGCCGCGGTCTCGAACGCGAGTAGGGATCCCGGTCCTTCGGACGGCGAACGTGGTGGGATATCGACGCCAGCAGTCCGCAGGTCACGGCTAACGATGACCTCGCTCGACCGCAGGCCGGGAGCCGGCGATGCGGGACGGGTTACCGGCGAGCGGCAGGACCGTCCCGATCCGGAGGTGCCCGAGAAGGCCCGCCGGCGGACGTTCACCGCGCAGTACAAGCAGGAAGTCCTGGCCGCTTACGCGGCCGCGCCGGACGGCGAGAAGGGCGCGGTCCTGCGGCGGGAGGGCCTTTACTCGAGCCTGATCAGCGAGTGGCGGCGGGCCCGGGACGCGGGGCGCTGGCCGGGCTGAAGCGGCCATCGGGGCGCCCGCGTTGTTGCGGTCGCGGACCAGCATCCCGAATGCACCACCGGCATCGACAGCGGTGAGCTGCTCAGGGTCGCCATCCAGCAGTACCTTCGCCCCTACCGCGGCGGCGTGGCAGGGGGGTTTCCGAGCGGGACAGGACCAGCTCTGCTGCGGCTATTCGAGCTTTACGACGTGAAGCCCCGACAGCGGGCCGCCGCCGACTTGCATGAGACGTCCGGCGTCATGCAGTCCGCCGAGGTCGACGGGCGCGAATCCCATCGAGTCGGCAAACGCTGAGGCGGTGGCCTTGGCGTCTGCGTCGTCGCCGGCGAGGAAGACGACGAGGCGGCCATCGGCGTGGCGGGGGTTCTGCGCGGTGATCTGGCCGTACAGCGCGTTGAACGCTTTGACGACGCGCGCGCCGGGTAAGCGGCTCGAGTGACTCTGGTCCGCGGCTGTTGCTGAAGATGACGCGGTGGCCCGCCGCGACGGCATGGCCGGCGATCGCCTGTGCGAGGGTGCCTGCGCCGATCGCGCCGACGGAGAAATGCTGGCTTGAGGACATGGGTGCTTCCTTCCTGTCGAGCCACCGGGTGCGTGCCCGTAGGCTGGTCCAGAGGCTGGATGCGCCGGTTTGCGCCGCCGCGCGGGCGGCGTCCGGGTCTTCGCGATGTAGCGGGCTGACCGGACAGCAGACCGGCCACCCCTACTCCGCCTCGCTGAGATGGACCATGGCGTCGTACAGCTGCTCGTACGTCATCGGCGGCTCGGGGATCGGATGTGCCCGCTCAGCCCGGTAGGCGTCGAGCATGAGGTAGAGGTAACGCCGCCAGGCGTTGGGCGCCGTGGCGCTGGTGGCCTCGATGATCCGGCCGTTGGACCAGATGAGGTTGACGATGTCGGCCAGGGTGATATCGCGGCGAGCCTCGCCGGCATCTTGGGCCCGGGTGAGCATGTCCACGATCTGCTGGCACATCTCGTCGTGGATGCGCTCGGTCTCGGCGCTGTCGGTGAAGCGGCGGGAGAGGAAGTCGTTGAAACCTCGGTCTCCCGCCTGCATG
>Ga0302314_10013505_pt1 | contig 14036 bp, 11 predicted proteins | sample III_Palsa_N2_3_FD_200533 | JGI IMG/M metagenome (GOLD analysis project Ga0302314, IMG submission 200533) | Peat permafrost microbial communities from Stordalen Mire near Abisko, Sweden - III_Palsa_N2_3 | ecosystem: Environmental > Terrestrial > Soil > Palsa > Peat permafrost | place: Sweden... | reverse complement strand
ATTTCCAGCCTGGCCGACGATTCGTCCCTGCGGGCGGTGGCCGCGGGCCGCGGCGGGATTCTGCACGGCCTGCGGCCTGGCGCCATCCACGTCGGCACGAGCACGATCTCACCCGGCCTCTCGGACAATCTCGCCGCGCGGCACAAGGCGGCCGGCGGCCACTATCTCGCCGGCCCGGTCATCGGCCGCGTGCCGGCGGCAGAAGCGGCGCAGCTGGTGACCTTTGTCGCCGGCGACGCGGGTGCGATCGAGACCGCGCGGCCGGTGATCACCACCTATGCGCCGGCGATGCTGGTGGTTGGCGAACGCCAGAGCCAGGCGTCGATCGCCAAGCTGATCGCCAACTTCCTCGGCGCATCGGCCATGGACCTGATCGGACAGACGATGGCCTGGGGCGAGAAATCAGGTCTGCCGCCGGCGCTATTGCAACAGATGCTCTCAGGCTTCTTCGGCAACCCCGCGACCAAGGAATACGTCGTCAAGATCGGTGAACGCGACTTCGACTCCGTCGGCTTCACGGCGGCCGGCGGGTTGAAGGACGTCAAGCTGATGATCGGCGCCGCCCACGATGTGAAACTCCGGCTGTCCAGCGCCGAGGCTCTGCGCGCCAAGCTGAGCGCGGCGGTCGCTCGCGGCTGGCGGGACAAGGACTGGAGCTGCTTCACCGACATCGACCGCGCCTGACCGCGCCGGAAACCCACAGGCCTAGGGAGACAAGTCCATGTCGCTGAGCCCATTCGTGCCGACGCCCAAGTTCGAAGACTACCAGGAGCGGTTCAAGGAGCACTTCAAGCTGGAGCGCCGCGCCGACGGCGTCCTGCTGGCCCAGGCCCACACTCTCGGCGGCTCGATCCAGCTCAGCGTCGAAAACCATCGCGCCCTCGGCCAGCTGTTCAAGACGATCGGCGCCGATCCCGAGAACGAACTGCTGATCCTCACCGGCTCGGGCGAGCACTTCATGGCTGCCCTCGATCCCGAGGGCTTCGCTCTCGAGCGGGAGGACCTGCAGCACTGGGCCTATGAGTACGCCTACAAGGACGGCCGGATAAACGTCAGTGCGCTGATCAACGACCTGGAGATCCCGACCATCGGGGTGATCAACGGCCACGCCTCACACGCCGAGATCTGCCTGATGTGCGACCTCACCCTCTGCGCCGAGGAGGCGGTGATCTTCGACCCGCACTTCACCATGGGGTCGGTTCCGGGCGACGGCATCCACAGCTGTCTGCAGGAGCTGCTCGGCGTGAAGCGGGCGGCCTACGCTTTGCTCACCAGCCAGCGCATCGACGCCAGGACGGCCCTCGACTGGGGCATGGTCAATGAGGTGCTGCCGCGCGATCAGCTGCTCTCCCGCGCCTGGAAACTGGCCGACCACATCATGAGCCAGCCCCGGACCACGCGCCGGCTGACCACCCAGATCATCCGGCGGCCGTGGAAGCGGCGGATCACCGACGACCTGGACGGCGGCTTCGGCATCCAGATGTTCGCCCACCTGGCCAAGAACCAGGCGATTCACGACGCCGCGCACGCCGAGGCGGCCACTGAAGCGGTGCGCAAGGTGTTCGACTGAGGCGGCCGAGGACCACCTGATCCGCCGCAAAACCTTCGCCATAGCGCGGTTGTGATCACACGCCCTCGCGACTAGGGTGCGCGGCTCAATTTTGGCCGGCGAACAATGACCGATTCCGAGAAGATCACCTTCACCGACGAGGAAGCCCTCGCCTTCCATAAATACCCGCGCCCGGGCAAGATCGCCGTGGTGGCGACCAAGCCGATGGCGACGTCGCATGACCTGAGCCTGGCCTATTCGCCGGGCGTGGCCGTGCCCGTCCGCGCCATCGCCGCGGACCCCGACGCCGCCTACGACTACACCTCCAAGGGCAACCTCGTGGCGGTGATCTCCAACGGCACCGCCATCCTTGGCTTGGGCGACCTGGGCGCGCTGGCCTCCAAGCCGGTGATGGAAGGCAAGGCGGTGCTGTTCAAGCGCTTCGCCGACGTGGATTCCATCGACATCGAGGTCGCGTCAAGGGACCCCGACGAGATCATCACCGTGATCAAGAACATCGGCGCGACCTTCGGCGGCATCAATCTGGAGGACATCAAGAGCCCCGAGTGCTTCCGCATCGAGACCGAGCTGCAGGAGCTGCTCGACATCCCGGTGTTCCACGACGACCAGCATGGCACCGCGATCATTTCCGCCGCCGGCCTGATCAACGCCTGCCACATCACCGGCCGCAACCTTGCGGACATCAAGCTGGTGCTCTGCGGCGTCGGCGCGGCGGGCATCGCCTCGCTGGAGCTGATGAAGGCTATGGGCGTCCGCTCGGAGAACTGCATCGCCGTCGACACCACCGGCGTCATCTATCGCGGCCGGGGCGAGAGCATGAACCAGTGGAAGTCGGCCCATGCTGTGGACACCGACGCCCGCACCCTGGCCGACGCCATGAAGGGCGCCGACGTCTTCATCGGCCTGTCTTCCAAGGGCGCGCTGACCAAGGAGATGGTCGCCTCGATGGCGCCCAACCCGATCATCTTCGCCATGGCCAATCCGGACCCGGAAATCTCCCCCGAAGAGGTCGCCTCCGTGCGATCCGACGCCATCATGGCCACCGGCCGGTCGGACTATCCCAACCAGGTCAACAACGTCCTGGGCTTCCCCTACATCTTCCGCGGCGCCCTGGACGTGCGGGCGCGGCAGGTGAACCACGAGATGAAGATCGCCTGCGCCAACGCCCTGGCGCAGCTGGCGCGCGAGGACGTGCCCGACGAGGTCGCCGCCGCCTATCACGGCAAGACGCTGAAGTTCGGGCCGGATTACATCATTCCGGCGCCGTTCGACCCCCGGCTGATCTGGTACATCCCGCCCTTCATCGCCCAGGCGGCCATGGACACCGGCGTGGCGCGCAAGCCGATCGAGGACATGGACGCCTATCGCGCCTCCCTGGCCCAGCGGCTCGATCCGGCGGCGGGCTTCATGCAGAAGATCTCCGGCGCGGTGCTGGCGGGCCCCAAGAAGCGAATCGTGTTCGCAGAGGGCGAGGAACCCAGCGTCATCCGCGCCGCATACGCCTTCCAGACCGAGGGCCTGGGTCAGGCCATCCTGGTTGGCCGCGACGAGCTGGTGCACGAGAACATGCTGGCCGTGGGGCTGAATCCTGAGGACAGCGGCCTGGAGATCGTCAACGCGCGGGTCTCGCACCGCAACGCGGAATACGTCCAACACCTTTACGCCCGCCTGCAGCGACACGGCTATCTGCTGCGCGACGTGCAGCGGCTGATCAACCAGGACCGCAATTCCTTCGCCGCCTCCATGGTCGCCCAAGGCCACGCCGACGGCATGGTCACGGGGGTCACCCGCGCCTTCGACCAGTCGCTGGAAGATGTCTTGCGGGTGATCGACCCGGCGGATGGCGGCCGGATGATCGGCATGTCGATCATCCGCGCCAAGGGCCACACCCTGTTCATCGCCGACACCAATGTCACCGAGATGCCGGAAGCCGACGATTTGGTGGAGATCGCCGTTGAGGCGGCGCGGGCGGTGCGCGACCTGGGCTTCCAGCCGCGCGTGGCCTTCATCTCCTATTCCACCTTCGGCAATCCCATGGGCGAGCGGTCGGAGAAGGTGCGCGACGCGGTGGCCATGCTCGATGAGATGGGCGTCGATTTCGAATACGAAGGCGAAATGCCGCCGGAGCTGGCGCTGGATCCTGCGGCGCGGGCCAACTATCCCTTCATGCGGCTGACGGATTCGGCCAATGTGCTGATCATGCCGGCGATCCACTCGGCCTCGATCTCCACCAAGCTGCTTCAGACCCTGGGCGAGGCGACGGTGATCGGCCCGATCCTGCTGGGCCTGTCGAAATCGGTGCAGATCTGCTCGCTGTCAGCCTCGGTGTCGAAGATCCTGACCATGGCGACCATGGCCGCCTACGATCGCACCCTGGCCCACGCGGAGTAGGCTCAAAAGGGCCTCCAACCCTCTACGTCATCCTGAGCCGCGCCCACTTAGGGCGCGTGTCGAAGGACGCACACGACCGCCGCTGCGTCCTTCGACGCGCCGCTTCGCGTCGGCTCAGGATGACGTAGAGGGTTTGGGGCGCCCCTCACCCTTGCCCGCCGCCGCCTGATCGTCTATCCCCGCCGGCCCCATGGACAAGCTCGCCGCCATCGGTGTCGACTTCGGCACGACGAACACGGTCGTCGCCCAAAGCCGTTTTGAGGGCGATGGCCGGGACGCGTCGGAGCTGGTGGCGTTCGCGACGCCCACAGAGTCCACCCCGACCTTCCGCTCGACCCTGAGCTTCAACCACGACCCGGGCGAGACCACCGGCCGGGCGGTGCGGGCCGGGCCCTGGGCGATCGAGGCCTATCTGGACGATCCGGGCGAGACCCGGTTCATTCAGTCGTTCAAGAGCTACGCCGCCTCGGCCCTGTTCACCGAGACGCAGATCCTCGGCCGCCGCTACCAGTTCGAGGATATGCTGTCGGCCTTCCTGCTGCGCTTGCGCGAGCACGGCGGCGCGGCGATGGCCGAGGCGCCGAAGCGCGTCATCGTCGGCCGGCCGGTGCGGTTCGTCGGCGCCCGGCCCGATCCGGACCTGGCGCTGACCCGCTATCAGACCGCGTTCGAGCGCCTGGGGTTCACCGACATCCTCTATGCCTACGAACCGGTGGCGGCGGCCTTCTTCTTCGCCCGCCAGCTGGACCAGGACGCCACCGTGCTGGTGGCCGATTTCGGCGGCGGCACCAGCGACTTCTCCATCGTCCGGTTCGAGCGGCGCGGCGGGGTGCTGACCTCGCGCGCCCTGGGCCAGTCCGGCGTGGGCATTGCCGGCGACGCCTTCGACTATCGCATCATCGACAACCTGGTTTCGCCGGCGCTGGGCAAGGGGTCGAGCTATCGCGACTTCGACAATGTTCTGCCGATCCCGCTGCAGTATTACGCCAGCTTCGCGCGGTGGGACCAGCTGGCGCTGATGCGGGCCTCGCGGACCATGCGCGACATCCGCGGCCTGGTCCGCAAGGCGCTGGAGCCGGAGAAGATCGAACGTCTGGTCGCCCTGCTCGACGGCAACCACGGCTATCACCTCTATCAGTCGGTCTCCCGGCTGAAAGAAGCCTTGTCCACCAACACCGAAGCCCGGTTCAGCTTCCACGCCGACGATGTGGTGATCGACAAACAGGTCGAGCGCGCCGAGTTCGACGGCTGGATTGGCCGGGAGCTCGCAGCCATCGAGACCGCCATCGACGAGGCCCTGGCAGACGCCGACCTGAAGCCCGACCAGATCGACCGCGTCTTCCTCACCGGCGGCTCATCCTTCGTCCCGGCAGTCCGCGCCCTGTTCCACGCCCGGTTCGCGCCGGAGACCATCAGCAGCGGCGCGGAGCTGGAGTCGATTGCGGCGGGGCTGGCGCTGATTGGTGGGGAGGCCGACCTGACACAATGGTGCAGGCGGGTGAGCCGATAGGAGGAGTGGCGAGGCGTGCGGGATTCGAACCCGCGTGAGAGGATAGACAATCCTCCATACTGACCGCTGTATGAACGCCCCTTGAGGGTGGCAGCCCGACGGAGATTCGAACTCCGCTTTCCTCGGTGAAAACGAGGTGTCCTCAATTCCAAATAGACGACCGGGCCACAGAGGGCCGGTTACGCCTGCCGCCCATCAGGCGGCGAACGTATCTCGGCCCGCGTGGGCCTCTCGTTCAAGGAAGGTGAGGTGGGACGTCATAGCGCGCGCCCTATGACAGGCTTCCGCTCGCCTGGCAAGGAACCGGGCGCGACGGTGGCCTCCTTCTGGAAATCGAGGTGGCGCGCGCGCTTAAGACCTCAACCGCCGAACACCACCAGCTTGTTCGCCGCATCGTGGCCGATGTCCGCCCGTCCAAGCCACGGAATCCCCGACCGCTCGCACCAGAACCGCGCCACCTGTTCGGCATCGAGGCCGAAGTCCGGGTCGTTCTCCGGGATCAGGCTGCAGCGGCCAAGGCGGATGCCCGCGACCTTGCGGATGGCTGGGTTGCTGGTGATGTGAAACAGCGAGCGGTCGATGCGGTAGATGGCCTCCGACACCTCCTCCAGCATCAGCACATGGCCGGCGAGGTCGGGCTGGAACGGCGTGCCGAGCATCTGGCTGAGCACGGTGATGTTGAACGCCACCGACCTGGACGTTGTGCTGGTCGAGGGCTCCAGCGCGGCGGGGTCGAGGTCCACCAGCCAGGACAGCACCCGTGCGATCGCCGCCTCGCCGCCGTCCCGCTGGATATCCTGCGCCACGGGCCCGTGCACACAGGTTCCGATCCCCGCATCGTAGAGCGGGGCCAGCAGGAAGCCGAAATCGCTGTAGCCAACATAGGTCTTCGCCTTCGCCGCCTCGGTCAGCGACGGCATGACATATTCGGCGATCCGGTTGGCGCCATAGCCGCCGCGCGCGCACCAGAGCACGTCGAAGGCGGGGTCGTTGGCGACCTCGATGAAGGCGGCGGCGCGCTCGCGATCGTTGCCGGCGAAATGGCCGCTGGTGGAGAAGCACTGCGGATGGAAAACGATCTCCGGCGCACGGTCGCCGTACAGCCGCGCGGCCAGGGCGACCACCTTGTCTCGAACCTCCGGCGACATGCGCGAGGCGGGGGCTGTGACGCCAATCCTGATCCGATCCCCCAACGCCTGCTCCGCCAACTTGCTCCAAATCGCGACCAACCATAGGGTCCGGCGATGATTTCAGGGCAAGACTTTTTCTTCTGCGGCGTCGGCGGCAGCGGCATGACGCCGTTGGCCCTGATCACCAAGGCCAAGGGCGGCGTGGTCGAGGGCTCCGACCGGGCGCTGGACCAGGGCCGCAATCTTTCGCGCTTCGATTACCTGCGCAGGCAGGGCGTGGTGTTGCACGCTCAGGACGGGAACGGCGTCACGCGCGCGTCCCAGACCCTGGTGGTCTCCGCCGCCATCGAGGAGACCATTCCGGACGTCCAGTCCGCCCGCCGGGTCGGCGCACCCATCGTCACCCGCGCCGAGCTTTTGTCGGAGCTGTTCAACGCCGCCAGTGCGCGCGTGGGCGTCGGCGGCACCAGCGGCAAATCCACTACCACCGCCATGATCGGCTGGATCCTGGTCCAGGCGGGCCTGGACCCCACCGTCGTCAACGGCGCGGAAATGAAGAATTTCGTCGACGCCGCCACACCCTTCGCCGCCTTCCGGGTGGGCGCCGGCGCCGCCTTCGTCGCCGAACTGGACGAGAGCGACGGCTCCATCGCCCGGTTCTCGCCGACGGTGGCGGTGGTGACCAACATCTCCCTGGACCACAAATCCATGGAGGAGCTGCGCGCGCTGTTCGGTGACTTCGCCGCCAAGGCCGAGACGGTGGTGCTGAACCTCGACAACGAGGACACCGCCATCCTGGCGATGACCATCGCCGCCGGGCGTCGCATGACCTTCAGCCTGGCCGATCCGGAGGCCGACCTGCTGGCCGGGGCGCTCGACCAGGCGCCGGACGGGGTCGGCTTCGACGTCATGACCCAGGGCGGAACCGCGCGGGTGCAGCTGAGGGTCCCCGGCGCCCACAACGCCGCCAACGCCCTGGCGGCGATCGGCGCGGCCATGGCCTGCGGGGTGTCCTTGAGCGACGCGGCCAAGGCGCTGGGCAGCTTCACCGGCATCCGCCGGCGGCTTGAAGTCGCCGGCGTCGCCGGCGGCGTCACGGTCATCGACGACTTCGGGCACAACCCGGACAAGATCGCCGCAACGCTCGCGGCCCTGCACCCATTCCCCGGCCGGCTTTTGCTGATGTTCCAGCCGCACGGCTATCGGCCGCTGCAGCTGATGGGCGAGGCCTTCGTCGACGCCTTCGCGACCTCGATGGCGCTGGACGACATCCTGTTGATGCCGGAGCCGGTCTATTTTGGCGGCACCACTGACCGCAGCGCCGGCAGCGAAGCGGTGGTTGCGGGGATCAGGGCGCGCGGCCGGCACGCCGAGGCCCTCCCCGACCGCGCCGCCTGCGGCGACCGGCTGATCGACCTGGCCAAGCCCGGCGACCGGATCGTCGTCATGGGCGCGCGGGACGACACCCTGTCGGTGTTCGCGGGCGAGCTCGTGGAGCGGTTGGGGGCCATGTCCAGCTAAATTATCCGCTCATCCCGGCGAATGCCGGGACCCAGATGACAAAACGCCGACCTCACGACGAAGTGCCGAGATACAGCCCGAGCTGTTGCTCCATATGATCTGGGGCCCGGCATTCGCCGGGATGAGCGGCGTAAAAACAATGGGTTGGTGTTTAGGCGTACCGCCCCTTCAGCACCTCGAACAGCGCCCGGATCGCCTGGGCCTCGGCGCCCGCGGGGAAGCCCGCCTGGCCGCGAGGGTTCCAGGCGAAGATGTCCAGGTGCACCCAAGGCGAGGTCGGGGCGAACCGCTGCAGGAACAGCGCGGCGGTGACGGAACCCGCCTGGGCCCAGCCGTCGGAGTCGTTCTTCAGGTCGGCGATGTCGCTGTCCAGCGACGGCTCGTAGCCGGCCCAGAGCGGCATGCGCCAGAGCGGGTCGCCCACCGTCTCCGCCGCCTTGGCCAACTCGGCGGCCAGGGTGTCGTCCGCCGTGTAGAAGGGGATCACCTGCGGCCCAAGCGCCACCCGCGCGGCGCCGGTCAGGGTGGCCATGTCGATGGTCAGGTCGGGGTTGAGCTCGCCGGCGCGGGTCAGGGCGTCGGCCAGGATCAGCCGGCCCTCGGCGTCGGTGTTGCCCACCTCGATACTCAGCCCCTTGCGCGAGGCGAGCACGTCGCCCGGCCGCATGGCGTCACCGGAGATGGCGTTCTCCACTGCCGGGACCAGCACCGCCAGCCGGATCGGCAGACGGGCGGCCATGACCATCCGCCCCAGCGCCAGGGCGTGCGCCGCGCCGCCCATGTCCTTCTTCATCAGCCTCATTGAGGCCGATGGCTTGATGTCCAGGCCGCCGGTGTCGAACACCACGCCCTTGCCGATCACGGCCACCAGCGGCGCGTCGGCGCCGGCGCCGGCCCAGCTGATCTCGATCATCCTGGGCGCGCGCTTTACGTCCGCCGCCCGGCCGACGGCGTGCACAGCCGGATAGTTCTCCGTCAGCAGGTCGTCCCCCGCGACCACCGCGATCTTGGCCCCGAAGGTCTCGGCGATCTCGCGCGCGGCCATCTCCAGCTGCACCGGCCCCATGTCGTTGGCGGGGGTGTTCACCAGGTCGCGGGCCAGGGCGCAAGCCTGCGCCAGGTTGAGCGTCTCGGTCAGATCGACGCCTTCGACCACCAGCCGGGGCTTGGGGTGGGCCGGCTTCTGGCGATAGCGGTCATAGCCGTAGGCGCCGAGCGCCCAGGCCAGGGCGACCGCCTGGATGGCGACGCCGGCCGGCAGGGTCACGACTCGATAATCGCCGGCTGGAAGCCTGGCCGGCAGGGCGCGGAACGCCATCCCGTCCGGCCTGGTCTTTACCCCCACACCAAACACCGCCAGGCCCGAACCATTGGCCGCGCCCGGAACCGCCAGCACCTGCCCGGCCTTGGCCTTAAAGTCGGAAAGCGCGGCCATCCGCGCCACCAACGACGGTTGGCCGGCCAGGAAGGCCTCAAGGTCCGCCTCCGCGACCAGATACAGCGGGATCGGCGGGCCGTCGGCTTGGCTCAGCAGGACGTCGGACATGGCGGCAGGGGCCTTCGGGGTTAAGAAACATGCTTAACGCTTCGTTGATGCGCAGCGGGGATGATGCCGCGATCGACTTCATCCTCGTCGCACGGAGCGTCCTTCCATGTGTCGCAACCTCGTCCTCGCCGCAACCGCTTTGGCCGCCGGCTTCATCGCCACGATCGGCGCCGCCGCGCCCGCTCAGGCGGCTGTCCAGGCCATGACGCCCGCCGTCGCCACGGCGCCCTCCCCGGCGCCACCGTCGCCGAAGAAGAAGGCCTCGGCGCAGGAACGCGCGGACGCCGAACGGCTGCCGCCCATGGCGCGAGCGGCCTTCTGGGCGCGCGAAGTCAATGTCGATCCCACGGACGTGGTCGCCAACGTGCGCCTCGCCTCTGCCCTGCGCGGCCTGGGCCAATACGGCGGTGCGGCCGAGTCTGCCCAGAGGGCGCTGGTGATCGACCCCAAGAACTACGACGCCCTGCTGGAGACCGCCCGCGCCTATATCGGCGAAGGCCAGGGCTTCTACGCCATCGACCCGGTCAAGCGCGCCGCGGCCATGGCGCCGAAGGACTGGCGGCCGCTGTCACTGCTGGGCGTGGCCTATAGCCAGGTCAAGCGCGACGACGACGCCCAGGCGGTCTGGCGCCAGGCGTTGACGTTGTCGCCGGAGAACCCCGCCGTGCTGTCGAACATGGCCATGGCGCTGGCGACCAAGGGCGATGCGACCGGCGCCGAGGCGCTGCTGCGCCGCGCGACGGCCCAGCCTGGCGCGACCTTGCAGGAGCGGCAGAACCTGACCCTGGTCCTCGGCATCGAAGGCAAGCTACCCGAGGCGGAAAAGCTGCTGCGCGAGGACCTGCCGCCCGACCAGGCCGAGGCCAATCTCGCCTATCTGAGGCGGCTGGCGCCGAGCCAAGCTGCATTGGCTCCCGCGCCCGCAGCCTCGGCCGACCCGCACAGCTACGCATCGCTGAAAGGCGCTGGCGGCTGAGCCAGGCCTGCGAGACGGCGCCTAGGGCGCCGCCATGGCTGACATGAGATTGAGATGCGCGACGAACGGATCGAAGTCGCGATCGCTGTAGAGCAGCACATGGCCGCTCATGATGCATCGGGTCGCGATCAGCGTGTCGACGGTCTTGCGAACCGTGATCCCTTGCGCCCGTAGCAGGCGGAAGTTTCGCGCCGCCTGCACCGCCACGTCGCGTCCGCCGATGTCGATGATCGACAGCGACGCCAACAGGCGCAGCGCGGTGTCGAAATCGCGCTCAAGATTGAAACCCTGCAGCACCTCGGCGAGGACGATGTCGCCGGTTGCCAGGGGCACGGTCCCGAGCAGCGCATCCAGCCGGTTGGACTGAGGGGTCGCCACGCCGCGAAAATAGTCGATCCAGACGCTGGAATCGACCAGGATCACCCGTCGGACCTCATTGCATCGAGGTCCCCGACCCAGGTCAGTCTGCCCCGGAAGTCACGGATCTCCGCCTGCCGCCGCAGCTGCAACAGGGTCTTGAGCCCCAGCTCAACCACGTCGCGCTTGGTCTTCGATCCGGTCGCCTTCATCGCGTCGGCCATGAGGGTGTCGTCGATAACGATGTTGGTTCGCATAGTGTGTATTCCGCGCCTATATTGTACACATAGCGAGACCCGCCGATCATCGCAATATGGGCGCTGGGGCGGCGGTCATGCTATGCACCGTCGAACAACACAATTCTCCCGGGGGAACGCCATGAAGCAGCTATTGGCCACGATCGGCCTCATCGTCGCACTCGGCTTTGGCTGCGCGGCCACCGCAGCGCCGGCGTTCGAGGATCACTACGCCAACGACGCCGGGGTGAAGATCCACTATGTGGCGGCCGGCCACGGCCCGCTGGTGGTGATGATCCACGGGTTTCCCGACTACTGGGGCACCTGGAAGCCGCTGATGGGCGAGCTCGATGGCTCCTACCGCGTCGTCGCCATGGACCTGCGCGGCTACAATCTCTCGGACAAACCGCAAGGGGTTGAAAATTATAGCTTTCCGCATTTGATCGCCGACGTCGAGGCGGTGATCAAGGCCGAGGGTCGCTCCAACGCCATCATCATTGGCCACGATTGGGGCGCGGCGATCTCCTGGCAGCTGGCGATGAACCGGCCCGACCTGGTCAATAGGCTGATCATCATGTCGGTGCCGCACCCGGCCGGGTTCGCGCGCGAGATGGCCACCAACAAGGCGCAGCAGGCCGGCAGCCAGTACGCCCGCAACTTCCAGACCCCAGGGTTCGAGAAGAACCTCAGTCCCGAGATGCTGGCAGGCTTCCACGGAGCCGACCCGGTGGTGCGGGCGGAGTACCTGGAAGTGTTCAAGCGCTCTGACATCGGCGCCATGCTGAACTATTACCGCGCCAACTATCCCAAGACGACGGGGCCCGAGGTCCAGGCCATGGGCGCGCCGATCAAGCCGATCACCGTGCCGGTGCTGGTGATCCACGGCATGAAGGACACCGCCCTCAACGCGGCGGGCCACAGCGGGACCTGGGACTATGTGACGGCGGACACCACCATCCTGATGATCCCGAACGCCGGCCACTGGGTGCAGCATGACGCGCAGGCGCTGGTGAACCGCACCGTGCACGACTGGCTGAACGCGCGGCCGTGATCCTACCTTCTCCCCCGAGGGAGAAGGTAAAACGCCTCAGGCCGGACGCCCCTTGGTCAGGTCGCCGTACAGGTCCGGCCGGCGGTCGCGGAAGAAGCCCCAGGCGGCGCGGTGGACCGCCAGGAAGTCCAGGTCGAAGCTGGCGACCGCAATCCCCTCCTCGTCGCGGCCGAGGTCGGCGACCAGATCGCCTCTGTGATCGGCGATGAAGCTGGAGCCGTAGAATCGCTGGCCGCCGCCGGGGTAGTTGTCCCAGGGCTCGAAGCCGGTGCGATTGGCCCCGACCACCGGAATCACGTTGGAGACCGCATGCCCCTGCATCGCGCGCCGCCAGGGCGCGGCGGTGTCAAGGCTGGGATCGTGCGGCTCTGAGCCGATGGCGGTGGGATAGAACAGGATCTCCGCGCCCATCAGCGCCATGGCCCGGGCGCATTCCGGAAACCACTGGTCCCAACAGATTCCAACGCCCAGCCGGCCAAAGCGCGTGTCCCAGACCCTGAAGCCGGTGTCGCCGGGGCGGAAATAGTATTTTTCCTGATAGCCCGGACCGTCGGGGATGTGACTCTTGCGGTAGACGCCCAGGGCGCGCCCATCGGCGTCGAGCATCACCAGGCTGTTGAAATAGTGCGGGCCTTCGCGCTCGAAGATCGAGACCGGGATCGCCACGCCCAGCTCGGCGGCGACCGGCGCCAGAGCGATCACGCAGGGATGCTCGCGCCAGGGATGGGCGGTGGCGAACCAGCGCTCCTCCTGGGAGACACAGAAGTAGGGACCCTGGAACAGCTCCGACGGCAGGATCACCTGCGCGCCCGCCGCGGCGGCTTCGCGCACAAGGTCTATGGTGCGGGCGATATTGGCCTGAAGGTCCAGACCGAATGCGCCCTGCAGCGCCGCCACGCTCACCGTGCGGGTCATGCCGGCTCCTGCTGGGTGATGCAATGGAACGAGCCGCCGCCGGTGAGCAGGGCCCGGGAAGACAGGCCGATCACCGCCCGTTCCGGGAACAGGCCGCGCAGGGCGTCAAGGGCGAAGCCGCCGGAGGTTTCGTCGTAGATCGGCGCGATCACCGCGCTGTTGGCGATGATGAAGTTCATGTGCGAGGCGGGGACGATCTCGCCATCCTCGCCGGTGATCCGGCCGGGAGAGGCGATCCGCGTCACCTGCAGCGGTGAGCCGCGCGGGCCGGCCATGCCCGCAAGCTGCCGCGCGGCGGCGTCATAGACGTCGGCGTTGGGATCGTCCCGGCCAAAGGCGATCGGGCAGGCGACCACGCCCGGCGCCACGAACCGTGCGAGATTGTCCACATGGCCGTCGGTGTGGTCGTTGATCAGGCCGTCGTCGAGCCAGAGCACCCGGCTGACGCCCAGGGCCTTGGCCAACGCCGCCTCGGCGATCTGTTCGGTCCAGCCGGGGTTGCGGTTGGGGTTGAGCAGGCACTGGCGCGTGGTCAGCACGGCGCCAAAGCCGTCGTGATCCAGCGCGCCGCCCTCCAGCACGAAGTCGTTCAGGCCTAAGGGCGCGCCGGCGGCCGCGGCGATCTGGTCGGCCACCGCCTCGTCGCCATCCAGCACATATTTCCCGCCCCAGCCGTTGAAACGGAAGCCGGTGGCGCGGAATCCCTCGCCTTCGCCCAGGAAGATCGGGCCGGTGTCGCGCAGCCAGATGTCGCCGAAATCGCCGCGCACCAGCTCCACGTGGGAGGCCGTGCCGATCAGGCTTTGGGCGGCTTCAGCGGCTGCGTCGCCGCA
>Ga0302314_10013504_pt1 | contig 14037 bp, 16 predicted proteins | sample III_Palsa_N2_3_FD_200533 | JGI IMG/M metagenome (GOLD analysis project Ga0302314, IMG submission 200533) | Peat permafrost microbial communities from Stordalen Mire near Abisko, Sweden - III_Palsa_N2_3 | ecosystem: Environmental > Terrestrial > Soil > Palsa > Peat permafrost | place: Sweden... | reverse complement strand
CAAAATGGCTGCCCTGGGCATCTTGATGCGCAAGCTGATCCACATCGCCTACGGCGTCCTCAAACATCAACAGCCTTACAACCCGGCTCTCGTCTCAAAAATCGCTTGACGGGCAAGACGGTAGCTCCACAGACCTCGGCGCTGCGTAGCTGCGGCTCAACTCTTAACCGCAGCCGCCGCATGATCATGACACCCATCATCCACATGCGCCACGCAGACTTCGCGCTCGATCTGCACCGTCGCATGCACCACCCCAAAGCGCTCGCTCAAGCGCTTCTGGATCGCCGCCAGCACGATGTCCTGATTGGCGCTTTCCTCGATTACGGCATGCAGCGTCATCATCGGCTTGGCATCGGTCAGCGACCACACATGCAAATGATGCACGTCGCTGACGCCGGGCACCTGGGCGATGACGTCGGCGGAAACTTCCTTCACCTCGATGCCGGGCGGGGTGCCTTCCAGCAGGATATGCGCCGACTCGCGCGTGACGCGCCAGCCGCCGCGCAGGATCAGCAGCGACACCAGTCCCGACAGGATCGGGTCGATCGGCATCCACTTGGTGTAGATGATGATGACGGCGGCGACCATCGCCGCCGCCGAGGCGAGCAGGTCGCCCAGGACGTGCAGCACGGCGCTGCGCATGTTGAGGTTATCGTCGCCATCGCGCAGGATCAGGAAGGCGGCGATGTTGGCGAGCAGGCCGAGTCCGGCCACCACCAGCATCACCGGGCCCTGCACGGTCTGCGTCTCGAACAGGCGGCGTACCGATTCGATCAGGATCCACACGCTCAGCGCCAGCAGCACCAGGCCGTTGACGAAGGCGGCCAGCACTTCATAGCGCTGGCGGCCGTAGGAATAGACCTGGTCCGCGGGGCGCTTGCCGACGCGCAGCGCGAACAGCGCCAGCACCAGCGAGGCCGAGTCGGTCAGCATGTGGCCGGCATCGGCGATCAGCGCCAGCGAGTGGGCGATGATGCCGCCCGCCACTTCCACCAGCATGAACACGCCTACCAGGATCAGCGCCCAGCTCAGGCGGCGCTCGTTGCTGGAGCCGTGGGCGTGGCCGTGGTGATGGCCGTGACCATGACCGTGATCGTGTCCCTTCTTCTTCTGCGGCTTGTGCTCGTGGCTGTGATCATGGTCATCACCGTGCTGGTGGTCATGTCCATGATCGTCGTGGGTGTGGGCATGTGCGCTCATGGCGGGCTCAGGGCTCTCCGCCGATGCGCACGATGGTGCGGCCCAGCACCTGGCTGGCGATCAGCTCGGCGCAGACGGCCGGCACTTCCTCCAGCGAGACGGTGCGGTTGGCGATGTCCTTGAGCTGCGCCGGCTTCCAGTCGGAGGCCAGATGCTTCCAGATCTCCAGCCGCCAGGCGCGCGGCATTTCCACCGAGTGGATGCCGAGCAGGCTGACGCCGCGCAGGATGAAGGGCATCACCGTGGTGTTCAGCGCGTAGCCTTGCGCCAGGCCGACGCTGCCGATGTTGCCCCAGGGTTTCACTGTGCGGGTCAGATAAGTGAGCGTATCGCCGCCGAGGTTGTCCACGGCGCCGCCCCAGCGCGCGGTCTCCATCGGCTTGCTGCCGAGGTCGAGGCTGTTGCGGTCGACGATTTCGTCGGCGCCGAGCAGGCGCAGGTATTTTTCCGATTCCGGCGTGGTCTTGCCGCTGATGGCGGCGACCTTGAAGCCCTGCTTCTTGAACAGGCTGATGGCGACACTGCCGACGCCGCCGGTGGGGCCGGTGATGGCGATGGGTCCATGCTCCGGCGCCTGATGATTTTCCAGCATGCGCCGCAGCGCCATGGCGGCGGTGAAGCCGGCGGTGCCCAGGGCCATCGCCTCGGACAGGCTCAGGCCGGCCGGCAGCGGCACCACGGCTTCGGCCGGCACCCGGGCGAACTCGGCCAGGCCACCGTCGAGCAGTTCACCGACATTGCAGCCGGTGACCAGCACCTTGTCGCCCGGCTTGTACTGCGGGTCGGTGCTGCTTTCCACCACGCCCGACAGATCGATGCCGGCAACGCGCGGCATGCTGCGCATGATGCGGCTCTTGCCGCTCACCGCCAGCGCATCCTTGTAGTTGAGGCAGGAATACGCGACCCGGATCACCACCTCGCCCGGCGTCAGGTCCGACAGCTGGATCTGCTCCAGACGGGCCTGAAAGGACTTCTCGACCTGATGGACGCGCAGGGCTTTAAACGTGGACATGGGAAATTCCGGCAAAATCGGCGTATTGCAGATCCTATTTTGCCCCATATAACTTTCTCATGGCCCAGTACGAGCGCAATCCGCCGCTGAACGACTCCGATGTCCTGCCCGATCCGCTGGCGCAATTCGAGCGCTGGCTGGCCGATGCCGCGGCCGCCAGCCTGGTCGAGCCGACGGCGATGTCCCTGGCGACGGTATCGGCCGAGGGCCGGCCCTCGCTGCGCATCGTGCTGTTCAAGGGCCTGTATCAGGGCGGTTTCACCTTCTACACCAACTACGAATCGCGCAAGGGCGAGGAATTGGCCGCGCGGCCCGAGGCGGCACTGACCTTCTGGTGGGACAAGCTGGAGCGCCAGGTGCGCATCGAGGGGCGGGTGGAGCGGGTGCCGCGCGAGCTGTCGGATCATTACTTCCACAGCCGCCCGCGCGGCTCGCAGATCGGCGCTTACACCTCGCGCCAGAGCCAGGTACTGCAAAAACGCGAGGAACTGGATCAGCGCCTCGCCGCCACCGGCGAGCGCTATAGCGGACAGGACATCCCGCTGCCGGACTACTGGGGCGGCTACGTCGTGGTGCCGCAAAGCATCGAGTTCTGGCAGGGGCGCGCTAACCGCGTGCACGATCGTCTGCTCTATGTCCGCAGCGGCGAGAGCTGGCGCATCGAGCGGCTGGAGCCGTGAGCCAGCAAGACTGGATTTCGAAGCTGGGCCTCGAAATTCATCCGGAGGGCGGGTATTTCAAGCGCATCTACACCGCTGCAAGCAGTCACTTGACGGCTAGGGGCGAACGCCCGCTGGCGACTTCCATCTACTACCTGCTGGACCAAGCCGAGCCGCGCGGCCGCCTGCATCGCAATCGCAGCGACATCCTGCATTTCTTCCTCGACGGCGGCCCGGTCGAATACCTGATGCTGGCGGCGGACGGCGAGTTGCGTCGCCAGCGCCTGGGCGATGGACCGGACGATACGCGTTTCCTGCTGGTTCCGGGCGGCTGCTGGAAGGCCTCGCAACTGATCGGCGAAGCCACCCACGCCCTGGTGGCGGAAGTGGTGACGCCGGGTTTCGATTATGCCGATCACCAGTTCGCCAGTCTGGATCAGTTGCGGCGCGAGCATCCGCGCCAGGCTGAGGAGCTCGCGGCGTTTACGCGGGATCGCGGGAAGTAAAGCCCGTTTGGGTGGCTGGGATGAAGTGAAACGAATCCCAGCGGCCAGCCTTGATGTGAGCAATGCCGGGATTCACTGCGTTCATCCCAGCCCACGATTTTTTTGCGGCGGTCTAGAGGCTGCGCAGGCTGATCACCGCCCATCCACGCCGTTCCGCTTCCGCCCGCAGCACCGGGTCCGGGTCCACCGCCACCGCTGTGTCGGCAAAATTCAGCAGCGGCAGATCGTTGTGCGAATCGCTGTAGCAAGTGGAACGCGCGAACTCGATGCGCCGCTGTTCCAGCCACTGGCGCAGGCGCAGCACCTTGCCCTCGCGGAAATTGGCGTGGCCGGTGATGCGGCCGGTGTAGCGGCCGCCGATCATTTCCGGATCGGTGGCGAGCAGATTGGGCACGCCCAGCAGTGCGGCGATCGGCTCGGTGATGAAACGGTTGGTGGCGGTGGTGATGAGCAGGGTATCGCCTGCGCGGTGATGCCGGTCGAGCAGCGCGCGAGCTCCCGCCGCCACCCGCGGTTCGATCTTCTCGCGCATGAAGCGCCGGTGCAATTCGTGCAGTTCCTTCGGTTCGTGCGCCGCCAGCGGGGCGAGCGAGAAGCTGGCAAAAGCGTCGATATCCAGCGTGCCGTCCTGGTAGGCCTCGTAGAACAGCTTGTTCTGCCGCTCGTAGGCTTCGCCGTCGACCCGCCCCTGCTCGACCAGGAACTGACCCCACAGGTAGTCGCTATCGCCGTCCAGCAGGGTGTGGTCGAGGTCGAAAATGGCAAGGTTGGTCACGAAAAAGTCCAGAAGTTGCCTAGGTATTTTAAGGCGTGCTTGTTTCAACAGTCCGCGCCAGGGATGGCCCGGCGCTGGTCAGAGACGACATATCACTTGGCCCGGTGCTGGTCAGGGATGAGATACCGTCTAGCCCGGTACTTGCCGCGGACGACATGCGACCAAGGACGGCAAACCCCTCAAGTTTGCCGGAGCCGCTGCCGCTATGAAAGAATCATCTCCAATACCGACTTTTAACTGTCATAAAGCAAGTGATTGACGCGGATGGGTTTCGTCCCAACGTCGGCATCATCCTGGCCAATGCCGCTGCCCAAGTCCTCTGGGCCAAGCGCATCCGCCAGGACGCTTGGCAGTTCCCGCAGGGCGGCATCCAGCGCAACGAAACCCCCGAGCAGGCCCTCTACCGCGAGCTGGAAGAGGAGTTGGGCCTCAAGCCCGAGCACGTCGCCGTGCTCGGTGTGACCGACGACTGGCTGCGCTACCGCCTGCCCAACCGCCTGATCCGGCGCGGCCGGCACCCGGTATGCATCGGCCAGAAGCAGAAATGGTTTCTGCTGCGCATGAACTGCGAGGAGTGCCTGGTGAACTTCAACGCCACCGGGCACCCCGAATTCGACGGCTGGCGCTGGGTGGACTTCTGGCAGCCGCTGCAGGAAGTGGTGGCGTTCAAGCGCGGCGTCTATCAGGACGCCCTGAATCAGCTGGCGCCCTTGCTGGGCCTGGCTTCGCGCGGATCGGCGGCTGCGCCGCCTGTGCCCGCGCCGGCACCGGAAATCCCGGAAGCCTAGCGCCAGATCCGGGTTCCGCGACCGTTGGGCGGATGCCTGCGCAGCCCCTCTCGATTACTGATTGACAATCATTATCATTCGCGATCAAATAGGGCATCGCTAAAGCTTCCTGGTGTCCATCGATGTACGTCTGCGTTTGCCGCGCCGTATCCGACAGCAAAATCCGCCAAGCCGTGGAGCAGGGTGCCTGCACCATGCGCGCCTTGAAGGATGGCCTGGGTGTGGGCAGCGTCTGCGGGCGTTGCGTGCCGGAGGCCCGGCAGCTCATCAATGAATGCCGCAGCCAAGCCAAGCCGATGCGCCTGGATCAGCTCGCCGGCCTGACCGCGGCCGCCTGAGCCGCACTTCCAGCCGCGTTTCTGTGCTGGTGTGCCCTGCGGACGCAGGGTAAGCTCCTGTCCGGACGGAACCATCGAACAGGAGCGGCAAATGCGCGGCGATCCCAAAGTGCTGGATTTTCTCAACCAGGCCCTGCGTAACGAGCTGACCTCGATCAACCAGTATTTCCTGCATGCACGCATGCTGAAGAACTGGGGCCTGGAGCATCTGGCCAAGCACGAATACGAAGAATCGATCGACGAGATGAAGCACGCCGATCAACTGATCAAGCGCATCCTGTTTCTCGAAGGCCTGCCCAATCTGCAGGATCTGGGCAAGCTCTATATCGGCGAAAACGTCGGTGAAGTACTGCAATGCGACCTGCGGCGCGAGCGCGAAGCGCATCCGCTGTACAAGGAAGCCATCGCCCATTGCGAGCAGGTGCAGGACTACGTCACCCGCGAGCTGCTGGTCGATATCCAGGAGAGCGAGGAAGAACACATCGACTTCATCGAAACCCAGCTCGGCCTGCTGGAGCGGGTTGGCCTGCAGAACTACCAGCAGTCGCAGATGAAGCCGGAAGAGGGTTCCGGGTCTTAAGCGCAGCGAAAACCAGAAACAAGCTCGCGCAAAGCCGCAAAGCCGCCAAGAAAAGCTTTATTAATTAAAAGCTTTTGATTTTTTAGCGGCTTTGCGCGAGACGCTTTTGACTCTTCAGAATGGCTTGACGATCACCAGAATCACGATCGCCACCAGGAACAGCGCCGGCACCTCGTTGGCGAAGCGCCAGAAGCGCGGACTGCGGCTGTTCTGGCGGGCGGCAAAGCGGCGCACCTGTGACTTGAGCCAGCCCTGGTAGCCGCTCAGCAGCAGCACCAGGCTCAGTTTGGCGTGCAGCCAGTGGGCCTGCATCAATCCCGGCTCCAGCATCAGCATCCACAAGCCGAAAACCCAGGTGCCGAGCATGGCGATCAGGCCCATGCCGTAGAGCTTGCGCTCCATCGTGGCAAAGCGGGCGTGGCCGGCTTCATCGGCGACGTCGCAGTGATAGACGAACAGCCGCGGCAGGTAGAGCAGGCTGGCGAACCAGCTGACCACGAAAATCACGTGTAAAGCTTTGACCCAGAGCATGGCGGATTCATAACGGAATTGGCCGCACACGCTATCATTCTGTCCCCCCATTGCCCAGAGTCCCGCTGTGAGTAGCGCTATCGAGGTCGGAATCGTCGGTGGCACCGGCTATACCGGTGCCGAACTGCTGCGCCTGCTGGCGCGGCACCCCCGGGCCCGGGTCAAGGTGCTGACCTCGCGCCAGGAAGCCGGCAAGCGGGCCGATGCCCTGTTCCCGCAGCTGCGCGGCTTCTGCGATGTCAGCTATACCGCGCCGGACGCGGAAGCCCTGGCCGGCTGCCACGCAGTGTTTTTCGCCACGCCGCACGGCACCGCCATGAGCATGGCGCCGGCCCTGGTCGAGCGCGGGGTCAAGGTGATCGACCTGTCGGCCGACTTCCGCCTCAAGGACCCGGCGGTCTATAAACGCTGGTACCAGCACGATCACGCCTGCCCGGAGCTGTTGGCCGAGGCGGTTTACGGCCTGCCGGAACTGCACCGCAACGAGATCCGCAATGCCCGCGTCATCGGCAATCCCGGCTGCTATCCCACTGCCGTATCGCTGGGCTTGCTGCCCCTGCTGGAGGCGGAAGTGGTCGACCGCGGCAGCCTGATCGCGGACTGCAAATCCGGCGTCAGCGGCGCCGGGCGCGAGCTCAAGCTCGGCTCGATGTTTGTTGAAGCGAGCGACAACCTCAAATCCTACGGCGTTGCCGGACATCGCCATCTGCCTGAAATCGTACAGGAATTGTCCGCCATCGCGGGCGGCGACATCGGCCTGACCTTTATCCCGCACCTGATCCCGATGATCCGCGGCATGCAGGCCACCATTTACGCCCGGCTGAGCCGTCCGGAGGTCGACCTGCAGGCGCTGTTCGAGAGCCGTTACCGCGGCGAGCCCTTTGTCGACGTCATGCCTGCCGGCGCCGAGCCGGAGACCCGCTCGGTGCGCGCTTCCAACACCTGCCGCCTGGCGGTGCACCGCCCCGGCGGCGGCGACACCGTGGTAGTGCTGTCGGTGATCGACAATCTGGTCAAGGGCGCCGCCGGCCAAGCCGTGCAGTGCTTCAACCTGATGTTCGACTGCGACGAGCAGACAGCGCTGGATGCGCCGCCGCTGGCCCCATGAGAGGGTCCCATAAAATCGTCATTGCCCAGCACCGCCCCTGGCGGCGCTGGATTTTGATTGGCAGCGTCACCGTGGCGGTGCTGCTCGGCGGCTGGGGCCTGTACAGCTATACCCGGGCCCACACCGTGTCCGATTTCGAGCGCGCCCAGCTGGAACGCGACCGCCTGCGCGACGACAACCGCGAGATGTCGCAGAAGCTGCGCGCCGCCCTGTCCGAGAACCAGCAGCTCAAGGACCAGGCCGCCTACCTGAGCCGCTCGCAGCAGATCGACGACAGCGCCTGCAGCACCGTCAAGCTGTCGCTGGCCTCGCTCCAGGCCGAATCCGCCGATCTGCGCGAGCAGCTGACGTTTTACCGCGGCATCGTCTCGCCGGCCGAGTCGCAGGCCGGGGTGCGGGTGTTCGAGTTCAAGGTCTATAGCCCTCTGGCCAAGGATGCGGCGGCCGGCGTCTACAAATACGACCTGGTGCTGATCCAGTCGGTGCGCCACGACAAGCGCGTCGATGGTGACCTCAGCGTCAGCTTCGAAGGCTTCCACGGCGGTACCAAACAGTCCCTCAAACTGGCCGATCTGGCCACTGACGGCAACAAAAATCTGGTATTTTCCTTCAAGTACTTTGAAGAGTTCAGCGGTAGTTTCCGTTTCCCCGAAGGCTTCAAGCCCTTGCGCGCCACCGTGACGGTGCAGGGCGACGGCTCGCCGCGGATCGACGACGACTACGACTGGGGCAAGATCATGCAGGAGGCGCGGTCATGAAGGGTTTTTTGGGATCGAACAGCAGCAGCAGCGGCAGCAGCAAGGGAGGAGGCGCGGTGGATACTCTGATTGGACGGCAGACGGAAGTGCTGGGCGATGTCCGGTTCTCGGGCGGTCTGCACGTCGACGGCAAGATCAAGGGCAGCGTCACCACCCTGGGCGCGGACAAGTCCGCCCGCCTGTCGGTGAGCGAGAGCGGGGCTATTGAAGGCGACGTGCGCGTCCCCACCATGACCCTCAACGGCACCGTGATCGGCGACGTACGGGCCACCGAGAGGCTGTCCCTGGCCGCCAAGGCCCGGGTCACCGGTAACGTATACTACAAAGTGCTGCAGATGGAACCGGGCGCGATGATCAACGGTCAGTTGCTGTATGAAGGCAATGATCCGGTGGCCGCGTTGACCCACCAGAAGCCGGGCGAAGCCAGCAAGGCCGAGTCTTCGGTACTGGAAATTCAGGACGGGCGCAGGGCCAAAACGGCCTGAGCGTTCGTTGCAACGGAGTCTAGTGTCATGGGCGTAAGCGAAGCGGCGGTAGTGGAAGCGGAACAGTCGGATGTGATCTTCACCAGCTCGGCGGCCGCCAAGGTGCGCGAATTGCTGAATGAAGAGAGCAATCCGGCGCTGAAACTGCGGGTGTTCGTCACCGGCGGCGGCTGCTCCGGCTTCAAGTACGGCTTCACCTTCGACGAGAACGTCGAGGACGGCGATCTGCAGGTGGAAAACGGCGGCGTCACCCTGCTGGTCGACCCGATGAGCCTGCAATACCTCACCGGCGCCGAGATCGACTACAAGGACGACGTCAACGGCGCCCAGTTCGTGATCCGCAATCCCCAGGCGACGACTACCTGCGGCTGCGGTTCTTCGTTCTCGGTCTGATTGACCCGCCGCGCCCCGGGCGCGGCCGATTCATCGAAACCCTCTTTCCGCGCGTCGGAAAGAGGGTTTTTCGTTGCGGCGCGGACAATTCAAGGATGTGCTGAGCGCAGCGAAGCGCATCAATCGAGCTGACGATTACGCGGTAAACGCTGCGCTTCGCTACGCTCAGCACATCCAAAAGCTAGCTACAGGGGCGATCAGGCCTTGTAGATCCCGCCCAGCACCGCCAGCCGCGACGCCCCGGTCACTCCCGGCAGATTCCCCGGCAGACCCGCCAGCGTGCGCATGGCCAGCCAGGCGAACGCCGCTGCCTCCACCCAGCCCGCATCCAGCCCATAGTCATCGCTGGCCTGCACCGTGCAGCCCGGCAGCGCCGCGCGCAGCCTTTGCATCAGGTAGCCGTTGCGAGCCCCGCCGCCGCACACCAGCACCCGCTGCGTGTCCGGCTGGTGGGCCAGGATGTCGGCGGCGACGCTGCGCGTGGTCAGCTCCGCCAGGCTCGCCTGCACGTCGGCGGCAGCCAGGGTGTCGAGCAGCGGGAAGCGCTGCTCCACCCAGGCCAGCTGGAAATAGCCCCGGCCGGTGCTTTTCGGCGGCGGCTGGGCGAAATACGGATCGGCCAGCAGGGCCCGCAGCAGCGGCTCGTGGCAGCGGCCGCTGGCGGCAAAGGCGCCGTCGGCATCAAAGGCCCGGCCCAGATGCCGCTCGCTCCACTCGTCCATCAGGCCGTTGCCGGGGCCGGTGTCGAAGCCGCGCACCCGCGCCGCATCGGCGCCGGGCAGCAGGGTGACATTGGCGATGCCGCCGATATTGAGGGCACAGCGCGGCTCGCCGGCGCTGGCGAACAGGGCGTGGTGGAAGGCCGGCACCAGCGGCGCGCCCTGGCCGCCCAGGGCCACATCCTTGCGGCGGAAATCGGCCACGGTGGTGATGCCGCTGTTCGCCGCGATCAGGCCGGGGTCGCCCAGTTGCTGGCTGGCCCAGGGCCGCGCCGCGGTATCGTGAAACACCGTCTGGCCATGGCTGCCGATGGCGCTGACCGCGCCGGCTTCGACGCCGGCGCCGGCGAGCAGGCCCAGCGCCGCTGCGGCGAAATGTTCGGCGACGCCGACATCGAGCGTCGCCAGCTCGCGCAGGCTCAGCGCGGCGTCGCTGCGCGCGATCTGAAGCAGGCGCGCGCGCAGGGCCGGGGTGTATTGCAGCTGATGGGTGGCGCGCAGGCCCTTGAAACGACCGTCCTCGAACTCGGCGAGGACGGCGTCGATGCCGTCCATGCTCGTGCCCGACATCAGGCCGATAACGAGCATGACGTGCCTGGGGTTACTGCGTGGCGATGGCGCCCTGCGCCGGCTGCACGGTGGTGGTGGCTTGCGCCAGGCCGCGCTTGGTGTCGATGGTGTCGAGCGTAGCTACCAGCGGCGCGGCGGTGCTGCGGAACTGCGCCAGCACTTTCGGCTCCAGCGGCATGGCGCGCGGCAGCACCGCTTTCTCCGGGTTCACCGGCATGCCGTTGATGCGGAATTCGTAATGCAGATGCGGGCCGGTGGCCAGGCCGGTCATGCCGACAAAGGCGATGACCTGGCCCTGCTGCACCGGGCTGCCGGCGTGCAGGCCCTTCTGGAAGCGCGACAGATGGCCGTACACCGTTTCGTACTGCGGACCGTGACGCAGCACCACCACATTGCCGTAGCCGCCCTTCTTGCCGATGAACTCGACGCGGCCGTTGCCGGAAGCGTGCACCGGGGTGCCGATCGGCGCCGCGTAATCGGTGCCCATGTGGGCGCGCATGCGGTTCAGGATCGGGTGCCAGCGGTGCAGGGTGAAGCCGGAGCTGATGCGGGTGAAGTCCACCGGGGTGCGGATGAAGGCCTTGCGCAGCGATTGGCCCTGCGGTGTGTAATAGGCCTTGGTGCCGTCGCTGGCGACGAAGCGCACGGCGCGGTAGGTTTTGCCGCTGCTGACGAATTCGGCGGCGAGGATGTCGCCGTCGCGCAGCTTCTTGCCGTCCTTGTAGATCTGCTCGTAGACCACCGAGAAGCGGTCGCCTTCCTGCAGGTCCTGGGCGAAATCGATGTCATAGCCGAACAGGTCGGCGAACTGCAGGATCATGCGATCGTTGAGTCCGGCCTTGCGGCCGTCGAGGAACAGCGAGTCCTCGATGGTGCCGACGGCCTCGGTGCTGCGGCGCTCCAGCGAGGCGCTGAGCGTGGCGCTCTCGAAGCCGCTGTCGTTGCGGCGCACGCTGAGGGTGCGCAGCTCGTCGAGCGGATAGACCAGCTCCTGCAACTCGCCGTTGGCGATGCGCAGACGCATCTGGTCGCCGGCCTTGAGATGCTTCAGCTGGGCGCAATCGCCGCCGAGCTGGGTGATCGCCATCCAGTCCTCGGGCTGCAGATGGGCGTCATCGAAAATATTCGACAGACTCTGGCCGGACTGGACCTTGACCGTGGTCCACTCGGTAGCCGGCGGCACGGTCAGCGCCTCGTTCACGGCGGAACTGATCACCGAATCGAAACGCGCCACCGGATATTCCTGGCTTTCCGACGCCACGGCCTGCGCCGCGCCGGCGGACGCCTGGTCCAGCGCGCTGTCCTGATGGTAATAAACAAAAGCCGCAGCGGAAGCAGCAAGGAAGCCGCAGATCACTACGATACGACGAGCCGAGGAGGGGGTGGACCCCCCGGCGGGGCTATAATTCGACATGCGGCTTCCGATGTGAACAATGGACTGCGCCCGTGGGCAGCAGACTTATCTATAACGGCCAGATGGTTCTGGTTGGAATGGTTGAATCGGCCGTGTCTTACCCTAAAGAAAACATAATTCTCCCCGGTTGGCAATCCCTGTGGTCAAAAAAATTGGCCTAATACGAGTCACTTGCTTCTGAAATCTCAACCATGACCCAAGGTTTTGAAGAAATCTTCGCCGAGATCCAGCGCGGCACCGACGAGATCATCCCCCACGATGAACTGCGCTCCAGGCTTGCTGCCGCAACGCGGGACGGCACCCGCATGCGCATCAAGGCCGGCTTCGATCCCACCGCCAAAGACCTCCATCTGGGCCACACCCTTTTGTTAAACAAGTTACGTGCCTACCAGGAGGCCGGACACGAGGCAATCTTCCTGATCGGGGACTTCACCGGCATGATCGGCGACCCGACCGGCAAGAATGAAACCCGCAAGCCGCTGACCCGCGAGCAGGTGCAGGAGAACGCCGAAACCTACAAGCAGCAGGTGTTCAAGATCCTCGACCCGGAGCAGACCACCATCGCCTTCAACTCCACCTGGCTCGACCAGCTTGGCGCCGAGGGCCTGGTGCGGCTCACCGCCCAGCACACCGTGGCCCGCATGCTGGAGCGCGACGACTTCTCCAAGCGCTACAAGGACGGCCTGCCCATCGCCATCCACGAATTCCTCTATCCGCTATTGCAGGGCTACGACTCGGTGGCGCTGAAAGCCGACGTCGAACTGGGCGGCACCGACCAGAAATTCAACCTGCTGGTGGGTCGCCATCTGCAGAACGTCTACGGCCAGAAGCCGCAGTGCATCATGACCGTGCCGATCCTCGAAGGGCTCGACGGCGTCAACAAGATGAGCAAGTCGCTGGGCAACTACATCGCCCTCAACGACCCGCCGCAGGAGATGTTCGGCAAGATCATGTCGGTGTCGGACAGCCTGATGTGGCGCTATTACGACCTGCTCAGCTTCAAGTCGCTTGCCGACATCGCCGCCCTGCGCCGGTCAGAGCGGGAGGGCGCCAACCCGCGCGACATCAAGATGGCCCTGGGCGTGGAAATTGTCGACCGCTTCCATGGCGGAGGCAGCGGCGAGGCGGCCCGCGCCGCCTTTATCGCCCAGTTCTCGCAGGGCAACCTGCCCGAGAACATCCCCGAAATCACCCTGGCCGCTCCAGCCGAGGGCCTGCCCCTGGCGCGGGTGCTCAAGGAAGCGGGACTGGTGGCCAGCAACGGCGAAGGCAACCGCATGATCGAGCAGAAGGCCGTACGCGTCGACTCACAGCGCGTGGAGGACCGCAGCCTGATGCTGCTACCCGGCGGCAGCCACCTGCTCCAGGTGGGCTCGCGGCGCTACGCCAGGGTACTGCTGAAGGCTTCCTAGAGGCCAGGCAGCCGTTAAGGCGGCAAGCCGCAGCTCCTTACGCGCTCAACAAGGCCCCGGACAGCGATCCTGTCCGGGGCCTTGTTCGTTTCCGGCTTGCCGGTTGACCGGACGTCACGGCTCTTCAACAGGCGGTGGAATGGAGCGAAGCTGCACTGGCTTTGTGTCGGCTATCGCACGGTTCCTGTCATCTCATCCAGGCAAATTCGACGCGTTCGCCATCCCGAAAGGACAGCTCGCGCAAAAAACCGCCTCCGAAGCCGCCGATTTCGTCTTCAAACCGGCCCCGCCGGCTGTTTTTGGTCAGAATTTCGCCAAATCAGGGCTCCGGCCAACTATTTTTCTCCGAATCGAATATTTTTTCGGCGGCCGATTCGCGGGTTTTTGCGCAAAATGGGGGGTGCTTCACGCCCCTCCGGAACTTCTTTGACACTTTTATAACGCCCCGGAAACCCTTTATCCATATGGGTTTCTGGGGTGTTTGAGGGGTCTCCCCCAAAAAACTTTGGGCAGGAGTGTTGACACCCCGGGAAACCCCCCTATAATTCGCCTCCCTGCTGCACGGAAACGCGAAACGAAGCGAAGCCGAACAGCCTGATCTTTAACAAGTAAGCAAGTGATTTGTGTGGGTGCTCCCGGTGCGTGGCGGAAGCCATAGCATTACGGAGTATCAACGTAAGCCTAAGTTGTAATAGAGCAAGTGTTGATAACTCTTACTGGTGGCGAAGACATTCTTTCCTGGAATGTTCAGTCACCATCCAGCTTAAATTTAAGATTTAAATTTAATTG
>Ga0302314_10013503_pt1 | contig 14038 bp, 15 predicted proteins | sample III_Palsa_N2_3_FD_200533 | JGI IMG/M metagenome (GOLD analysis project Ga0302314, IMG submission 200533) | Peat permafrost microbial communities from Stordalen Mire near Abisko, Sweden - III_Palsa_N2_3 | ecosystem: Environmental > Terrestrial > Soil > Palsa > Peat permafrost | place: Sweden... | reverse complement strand
CAACGCCAACGCCAACTTCGGCGCCGGCTCGCATGAGCGGCCATTGACCGCATCCAACGCCGGCGCGGTCGCCGCCACCGACCGCAGCACCTTTTACGACGCCAACTTCGAGGCCGGCACAGAGATGTCGATCTTCCGCTGGACCAGGTTGGAGGAAGATCTCGCCCAGATCGGCGCCTTGGCGGACGACCCCGACGCGGCTTTCGCCATCGCCCGAGCTGGCCAACGAAGGATTGTAACAGAACATCTATGGATACATCGCGTCGCCGGCGTCATTGACGCTGCGAAAAAAGCAAGATCGAGGATGGCGACCCTCGGTAACGCCTAGCAGCGCTCACAGAGCCCAAGCCTGCCCGGCGCAACCTCAAGCAACATAATGAGATAAGCTAGAGCATAGCAATTTTATTAATTAAACAATAACGTTAATTTTAAGCAAATAAAGCTGACCAATACAATACTCATCCACTTTTTTCGGAACTATCGCGAGCATTTCCTTCTTTAACCCCAAAAGGAGGAACTCACATGACATTCCATCTTGCAAAGTATCGTCTTATTACCAGTGTTGCGTCGATCGCCGCCCTGACATCGTTGGCGGCTTGTTCAACCGGTTCGGGTCCGTCTTTCGCGTCCCAGCCGCTCGGGACCCTGGCCTCGTCCGGAAGCGGCGGGTCAAATGGTTCGGGACAGGCGGGGTCTGGATCTGATTCTGGAACGGGATCCGGTTCAGGGACTAGCGCCGACTCCGGAACCGGGTCCGCCTCAGGATCTGGGACCGGCTCAGGATCCCTTGTCACCACAGCCTCGGGAACGACGAGCGGTCTGACCAGCAGCAGCGGCAATCTCCCTGGCGGGATTCTGCAGACGGCCGGTAACGCCGTCCTGACCGGTTCCAACGATGTAGCTCAGGGCGGCGCGGGCACACCGGCCAGCGGCGTGATTACGCCCGTTGCCGGAACCACCGGAGGGCTTGGGCAAACGATCGCCAGCACCGGCTCGTCGATACGGCAAAACGGTCTGACCGGCGCAGCGGCGGTCACCGCGGGCGGTCAAACCCTGGGTGCGGGAACGTCGAGTTCGCCGGTTCAGCTATCGGCCTTGTCCCCCACCACGCCAAGCGGGTCGGTCGCTACGGTCGGCGCTCTGAATGGCGGCGCCCAGTCTGTTACCGTCGCGGCGGGTTCAACCCCCATCGCCGGCGTCAATTCGACGGGCGTGACCGTCGGCTCACCGTCGTCCGGAACCCCGCTGGTCGGCCTGAACGCCAACGGGACCACCGCGGCGTCAGGCTCGCTCGGCACGGTAAGTGCGCTGAACAGCGGCCAGGTCGCCAGCGCGACGGTGGGCGGCTCCGTGCTCAACAGCTCGGCCCAAGGGGTTTTGACCTCGCCGGTAACGGGCGGTGCGGTTGCGACGCCCTCGGTGGCGGGCCTGACCACAGGCCTGCGGCACTAAATAGCGGCGGCGATCGGACGGGTCTGGGCGACCGGCGACGGCCGCCCAGACCTGACTGTCCGACGGACAGCCGGCTGGGAGGGGACATATGAAAACTCAAACAAGCCTCATTGCGATCCTTGTCGGCCTGGCCGCCACGCCGGGCTGCGCCTGGGCGCAGCCGACCGGATCGATGATCATCGACCAGAACCGCGCCGATCGGCAGGCGCCCAATGCGCCGCCGCGTAAGGCGCCGCGACCGGCGGGGACGGCGGCCGCGGCCGCGCCAGCCGACATTCAGCCCTTCACCCTCACCGGCGTGCGGCTGGACGGCGCGTCGCTGCCAGCGGGCCTGGCCAACAGCGCCTTCAGACCCTTCATCGGCCAGAGGATCGATGCAGCGGGTCTGAATCGCCTGACCCAGGCCGCGTCCAACGCCTACGCACACAGCGACATCGCCCTCTACACCATCGTCCTGCCCAACCAGACCTTTGCCGGTGGGCTTGTCCGCCTACACGCCATCGAGGGTTACATCGCCCACGCCACCGTCAAGGACGCTGGCGGCGGCGCGGGCAAGGATGTCGGGCTGGCGCGCCGGTACCTGACTCCGGTCCTCAACGAGCACCCGCTCAAGACCTCGACAGTCCAGAGATCGATCCTGTTGATCCGCGACATTCCCGGGGTGACCGCGGACGTCCAATTCCTGAAAGGCGGGCCCACAGGCGCCGTTGATCTGGTGGTGGCGCTCAAGCGCAAGCCGTTCCAGATCGGCATCGGCTTCAATGACCAGGGCACATCCGAACTGGGCCGCGACCAGGTCGAGGTCGATCTGACCGCCAACAGCCTGCTGCGCGCCGGCGATCAGACACGGCTGACCATCGCGGCCCCGACGGACGTGCAGCGGTTCCAATACTATGCCCTCAGCCATTCGGAGGTGCTGAACGACAGCGGCCTGACCGCGACCGCCAGCATCGGCTACCTGCACACCCTGCCACAGTCGGTTCCGATCCAGGGCACGGCGACGACGGCGGGGCTGGCGCTGTCCGACCCGGTGATCCGGAGCAACAAGCAGAACCTGACGCTGACCGGTTCGATCGACGGGGTGAACAGCGACAACGCCCTGTTTGGCCAGAGGCTTTCCAACGACCATACCCGCGCGGCCCGCGTCGCGGCGGCCTACAACCGCACCCACGGCCGCACGACCTTCGCCATCAGCGCCACGGCTAGCTTCGGCCTGGATGGCCTGGGCGCGGAGGTCACCAGTCCGCTCCTCAGCGACAAGACCTTCAAGAAGCTGAACAGCCGCGTCGGGCTGGACTACCAGTTGACCAAGCAATGGGTCGTGCGCCTGCGCGGGACCGGACAACTGAGCGCCGACCGGCTGCCGGCGGTAGAGCAGCTTCCTCTCGGCGGCCCGGATTTCGGTCGGGCCTTCCAGGCCGCCACCGTGGTCGGCGATCAGGGTCTGGCCGGGTCGGTCGAGATCGCCTATGCGCCCACTGGCCTGCCGCCGCTGATCCACGGGTCGGAAGTCTATGGCTTCACCGATCGTGGCGAAGTCTGGAACCACGACCGGGTCATCCTGCCGGCCAGCACCTATGCGCTGGCGTCGGCGGGCCTGGGCGCGCGGGTCGCGGTGGCGTCGAAGTCGGTATTCCAGCTGGAGGCGGCGAAGGGGCTGCAGGACCCCATCCCCGGCGAAGGCGACGCCTGGCGTCTCACCTTCAGTGTCCGCAGCCTCTACTGAACCGCTAGGCTTTGATCCACCCCTGGCCTTCCCGCGCCGAGGCGGCCACATAGGCCCTTCCTTGAGGAGGGACCCATGAGCTTCACCATCTATGACGCATCCGCGCCGGTCTTCGTGCGCGCCATGACCAACATCCAGGCCTGGCTCGACAAGGCCCTGGCCGAAGGCAAATCCGAAGCGACCCTGGTCGATGCGCGGCTGGCGCCCGACATGCTGCCGTTCTCGGCCCAGATCCAGATTTCGTCCGACACGGCCAAGAACGCCATCGCCCGCCTGCTGGGCGTCGAGGCGCCGTCCATGCCCGACACAGAGAAGACCTTCGCCGAGCTGAAGGACCGCTGCCAGCGCACCATCGACTACATCAACAGCTTCGACCGCGCCGCCTTCGACGGCGCCGAGAGCCGGGCTGTGCAGCTGAAGTTCCCGAATGGCATGGGCTATAACTTCAGCGGCGCCGAGTTCCTGAGCGGCTTCGCCCTGCCCAACTTTTTCTTCCACGTGACCACCACCTACGCCCTGCTGCGCAAGGAAGGCGTCGCCCTCGGCAAGCCGGACTTCCTGCAACACCTGGGCATGCCCGAGAAGATCGCGGCCTAGGGTTCAGGCCTTGGGGTCAGGCCGCGCGCCGCTCTCGTTGCCCACCAGCAGTCGCAGGTAGGACGGCAGCGGCGCAGCGGCCTGGCCTTGGGCCGGGACAAAACAGTGAAATTCCTGCGGCGTGGTCTGGGCGGTGACGATCGCCAGATGGTCGTGCGCCGCATCGTCCCGGGCCGAGCGGCAGGCGCAGTCCACCGCCTCGGCCGGGTCCGCGAAGACGCCCAGGCGGGCGTCGGCGCGGTCTACGGACCAGCCGCCGGGCGCACGTTGCACGCGGTAGTTCATGGTCGCGTGGGTCCCGTCCATCGTGACCGCCCGCTTAAGCCGCCGCCCGATAGGCGGCTCGGGGCCTGCGCCGCGCGACATGCAGTTCGCGATGGCGCCCATGCAGGCATCGCTCGATCCTGTAGCCGCGTCGTTCGAGCAGATCGTGGATGGGATCGACGCCGCCCAACGCGCCCACATCGGGCGTCTGTACGATCAGCACGCCACCTTCGGCCGGATGCGGCCCTCGCGTGAGGATCGCGTCGAGCGCGCCCAGATCGCAGGTCTGCGGCACGAACAGCAGATCGATCGGATCCGCCGCGTCAGGCCCGCCGCGCGAATAGCCGACGTGCTCGTAGCCGTGGCGGCAGAACCAGAGCAGCGACGCCAGGCCGGCCGAGCCGGTGACCCGGATGGTGCTCAGCTTGCCGACGCCGGCATGCTGCAGAATTTCCGAAAGCGTGTCGGACAACGAGGCTGAAGGTCTGCCGACCTCCGAAGACTTGGGCATGGCCATACTCGAAACCGAAGACGGCCTTCGGGAAAAGCCCCGCGCCGTCCACCGTCATCATGGACAAGGGTGTGCGCCCGATCGCCGTAAAGGGTCGATGGCGGGGTTGGGCGGTGGGCATAGTGGGGTTGTAAAGGTGAGCCTCAGCTTAGCCAGCGGCCCGGTCCGCAGCGTTCGACGCACCTGACTAGCGGATAACCGCCTCATCTTGAATGGAACAAAACAGGCGACCGCGCTAGAGAACAGCCTGTTCCAGCGCCCGCGTCCAGGGCAGCCAGCGGGTGTCGGTGTTTCCGCCATCCGCGATCAGGCTGGTGCAGACATAGGCGACGGCGAGCCGCTTCTCCGGCAGGGCAAAACCCAACCGTCCGCCAGCGCCGGAATGGCCGAAAGACCCCGGCCCAAGCAGTGGCAGGACGCGGCTGGGCAGGCTGTAGCCGAGGCCATAGCGCATGCCGCCGGTGGGGATCATCGCCTTCAAAGCACCGGGCCCGGCCAGGTCGTCGGTCAGCGAGGTGCGGGCGCGGTCCAGGGTGGTTTGAGACAGTAGCCGGACGCCATCGATCTCGCCGATCACCGCGGCGTAGAATTTCGCCAGCGCCCGCGCCGTGCCGATCCCGTTGCCGGCGGGCACTTCCATGGCGCGCAGGACCGGCTGGTTCATCCGATCGATCAGCGCCTCGGTGACCACCGCGCCCTCTACCGTGGAGCGGATGAACCGATCGGCGGTATCCGCGCCCATGGCCGTGAGCAGGCCGTTGAGCTGCGCCAGGGTCATGGCAGGCGTGACGCGGGCGTGCTCAGCGATCCGCCCCTGCTGGGCGTCGGGCAGACCGACCCAGAGGTCTATGCCCAGCGGCCCGGCGATCTCCTCGGCCACCAGGGTCCCGACAGTCTTGCCCGAGACCCGACGCACGACTTCGCCGAGCAGAAAGCCCAGGGTGATGGCGTGGTAGCTGCAAGCCTCGCCCGGCGGCCAAAGCGGCGACATGGCCGCGAGGGCCGCGACGCTGCGCTCCCAGTCCAGAATAGCCTCGGCGTCCATGCCCGCGTCCGCGTCGAACACCGATAGGCCCGAGGTGTGGCTCATCACCTGGGCGATGGTGATGTCCGCCTTGCCGGCGGCGGTGAACTCGGGCCAGTAGCGCGCAACCGGCGCATCGACGTCGATCAGCCCACGTTCGGCCAGGCGCAGCACACAGGTCGCGGTGATCGCCTTGGTGCAGGACATCAGTACGGTGGGGGTGTCGCCATCGTAGGCCGGTCCGGCGCCGTCGGCGCGTTGGGTCCACAGATCGACGACGCGTTCGCCCCCGCGATAGACCACCAGCTGCGCCATGCCGGGATCGGCGCCCTGGCCCTCGGCGAAGACTTGGCGCAGGGCCTCAAAACCCGGCGCTACAGTTCCCCGAATGTCCGGCATCGAGACCTCCCAAGATGTGGACTAGAGCGCCACGGGCGCGCCATGCGGCGTGCTTCTATAGGCCTGTTCCCACGCCGCCTTGCGCGCCGCAAGCTCGGCGAGGCTGGCCAGGGCCCGCTGCGTGGCCAGGGTTTCCAGCGCCGCGACCCAGTGGTGATAGTAGCGAGAACCATCATCATCCGGGTCGCCGGCCAGCGCTTCCGACAGGGCCGCGGCCCATTCCGGCCAGGTGAAGGCGCCTTCGGCGTGCAGCCGCACGGCCAGGGCGAAGGCCTGGGCCTGCCAGGGCTCGGCGAACACCGGGCCGTCCGCGTCCTTCGGCAGTCCTGGCAGGGCCAGGGCGCCAAAATCGCTACTCGGCGCGTTCAAGATAGGGCTCCCAGAGATCCAGACTGACGCTGTCGCGCTCGGCGGCGTCGGGACCCCAGAGTTCGCGGCTGGCGAAGCGGACGGTGTAGAGCCAGCGTGGGTCGTCGGCGCCGGTTTGAGCATGGGTGTCGGGGTAGACGTGCGCGCCGTGGACGCGCTCGATCACGCCGACCCGGCCTCGCACATAACGCGGTAGGCGGGTGTGGCCAGCGGGGTGGAGGTTGAGCGCGCGGACAGGGTCTCCCACGGCGAACGCCGCTGACGCGGGGGCTTCGCGCAGATAGGACCCGCGCCGAGTAAAGGCCGGAGCCACATCCGGAGCCTTCAGCCGCGGCGTCGCCCTTGGGGTTTCGGGATTGGCCCTGGCGGATGCAAGCTCCTCCGGCGTGACGAAGCCGCCCTGCAGCAGCATCGCCTCCAGGGCTTCGAACCATTTCTCGTAGTAGCTCATGCGCAGGTAGTCGGCGCCGGGAATCAGCTCGCGCTGATGGCGGCCGGCGTCGATGTTGCCGCGCGTAGGCGAGGCGATGACCATGGCCAGCACTCGTGGCTCCCAAGGCCCATGGAACAGCGGCTCGTCCGTCTCCGGCGCGACCGGGCCCAGGCCATGAACGCCGCCCATATCATGCACGCCGTTCACAGCAGGGCTGTCCCGATCATGCCGTTGCGCGTGACCAGGGCGGCCAGCGCCGGCTCGTCCAATGCCTCGGTTCCAGGCGGCCGCTCCGGGATCACCAGGTATCGAACCTCTGCGGTGGAATCCCACACCCGGATTTCAACCTCCGGCGCCAGCTCGTTTCCGAACTCCGCCAGCACGCCTCGCGGATCAATCACCGCCCGGGAACGATAGGGCGGCGACTTGTACCAGACCGGCGGCAGACCCAGGACCGGCCAGGGGTAACAGGAGCACAAGGTGCAGACGACCAGGTTGTGGACGCCCGGCGCATTCTCCACCGCGACCATGTGTTCGCCCTGCCCGCCGCCGCCATAGCCCAGTTCGGCGATCGCCTCGGTGGCGTCAGCCAGCAGGCGTCGGCGATAGTCCGGATCGATCCAGGCGCGCGCGACCACACGGGCGCCATTGCGAGGGCCGACGCGGTGTTCGAAATGCTCAATGATGGCGTCCAGCGCGGCGGGATCGACCAGGCCCTTATCGACCAGCAGCGACTCCAGCGCCTTCACGCGCAGGGCGATGTCCGAGGGTGGGGCTTGGTGATCGTGATCGTGGGACATGCCGCTATTCCCGGTTTGTGAAGCAGGTGTTTAGTCGGGGCTCATCCTGAGACAGCCTCCCTACGCTCCTGCGGAGCTTCGGGAGCCACCCGACGCCTTCGGCTTTGGTCGTCAGCCACTTCGTGGCCTGCCACCCGAAGCCGAAGGCGTAGGGTGGCGGAGAGGGTGGGATTCGAACCCACGGTGCCCTCGCGAGCACGCCGCATTTCGAGTGCGGTGCTTTCGACCACTCAGCCACCTCTCCCGAAGCGTCGATCGGGGCGTTGTTGGCGCCCCCTGAGCGAGGGCGCGGAACCTAGCGGCGAGACGGCCGCTTCGCAAGTCGTGTCGCTCGTCTCGTGCAACAAGGCCTATATGATGTTGCGCAACCCGAGGCGCGAACGGTGCTGAAGCCCCAATCCCTGCTCTATCCCAAGCCCGAAGGCCTCTATTGCGCGCCAGGCGATTTCTTCATCGATCCGACCCGGCCGGTGGACCGGGCGGTGATCACCCACGGCCATGCCGACCACGCCCGCGCCGGCCACGGGACCGTGCTGGCCACTCAGGCGACGCTAGACATCATGCGCGTGCGCTATGGCGAAGATTTTACCGGCAGAGCCCAGCCCTTGGCCTATGGCGAGGTCGTGCAGCGCGATGGGGTCAGCGTCAGCCTGGCGCCCGCTGGCCATGTACTGGGGTCGGCCCAGGCCGTGGTGCGGTGGAAAGGCATGACCATCGTCGTCTCCGGCGACTACAAGCGTCGGCGCGATCCCACCTGCGCGGCGTTCGAGCCGGTGCCCTGCGACGTCTTCGTCTCCGAAGCCACCTTTGGTCTGCCGGTGTTTCGCCACCCGCCCGACCACGAGGAGGTGGCCAAGCTGCTGAAGTCCGTCGCCCAGTTTCCGGAGCGGACCCATCTGGTGGGCGCCTACGCCCTGGGCAAGGCGCAGCGGTTGATCCGGCTGATGCGGGAGGCAGGCTGGGACCGCACCATCTTCGTCCATGGCGCGCTAGAACAGCTGGACGCGCTTTATGAGCGCCACGGCGTCGATCTCGGCCCCCTGGAGCCAGCGACCTCGACCACGCGCAGCGACTTTGCCGGCCAGATCGTGGTCGCCCCGCCGGGCGCCATCGCCGACCGGTGGTCGCGCCGATTCGCCGACCCGGTCTCGGCTTTCGCCTCGGGCTGGATGCGAGTGCGTGCGAGGGCGAGGCAGCGGGCGGTGGAGCTGCCCCTGATCATCTCCGACCACGCCGACTGGGACGAACTGACCAGCACCGTCGCCGAGCTGAACCCCGCCGAACTCTGGATCACCCACGGCCGCGAGGAAGCGCTGGCCCGATGGGCGGAGCTGCGCGGGATCGCGGCGATGCCGTTGTCGCTGGTTGGCTACGAAGATGAGGATGTGTGAACCCGAAAGGTCGCGTGCGCCCGGGCGATGGGCTCGCCATTGGCGGTGACCTGGGCGCCGGCGAAACAGAGGGTGCGGCCGGTGCGGACAAAGTCGGTGTCGAACACCAGCCAGTCGCCAATCTGGGCGCGGCCCAGATAATCCACACCAAGCGACACGGTCACCAGCCCGCTCGCGGCCACCCCATCGCGCACCAGAGCCTGGCTGCAGGACAGGCCCATGGCGTTGTCCGCCATCGCCGCGATCAGACCGCCATGCAGCAGGCCTCGGGAGTTGGTGTGCGGCTCGGCGACCACCAGGCCCAGCTCGATCTTGCCTTCGCCCTTGCGGGCGTAAAGCGGCTCCCAGGGATTGGTGAGCGGGCTTTTGCGGATGTGCGGTTCAAAGCCATCGGCCAAGGTCATCGACATCTCCATTTATACGACCGTTTAAAACAAATGTATGGATTTGGAAATTCGCAATCGCGTGATGGCGCGCCTCGACCGGCAATCATCGCGGTTGGACCCGATCGGCGCTGGGGCGTTAAGCTGGGGACCCATGCGCGCCTTCGCCGATCTTCTCGACCGTCTGAGCTACACGCCGTCGCGCAACGCCAAGCTGGTGCTGTTGCGCGACTATCTGCGCGCGACGCCCGACCCGGAGCGCGGCTGGGCGCTGGCGTCGCTGACCGGCGATCTGAAATTCGACGCCGCCAAGCCGGCCTTCATCCGCAAGGCCGTGGAGGCGCGGATGGACGGGCAGCTGTTCGCCCTGTCCTACGATTATGTCGGCGACCTGGCCGAGACCGTCGCCCTGGTCTGGCCGGCAACGCCGGGCGCCAACCGCGAACCCGAACTGCCTGAGGTGATCGACGCGCTCAGGGGCGCGACGCGGGCGGAGGTGCAGAAGCTAATCGAGGGCTGGCTCGACGCCCTGGATGTCGATGGCCGCTGGGCTCTGCTGAAACTGCTCACCGGGGGGTTGCGGGTCGGCGTCTCCGCCCGCCTGGCCAAACAGGCCTGTGCGGAGATGGGCGGCGTCGGCATCGGCGAAATCGAGGAGGTCTGGCACGCGCTGACACCACCCTATGACGACCTGTTCGCCTGGCTGGAGGGCCACGGAGAGCGGCCGACGCCGGACGCCTTTGGCCGGTTCCGGCCGGTGATGCTGGCCCAGGCCATCGACGAGGCGGTCGATTTCGCCAAGCTCGACCCGGCCGACTACACCGCCGAATGGAAGTGGGACGGCATCCGGGTGCAGGCGGTGAGCGAAGGCGGCATCCGGCGGCTCTACACCCGCACCGGCGATGACATCTCAAACACTTTTCCAGACGTGGTCGAGGTGATGGATTTCGACGGCGTCCTGGACGGTGAACTGCTGGTGCTGCGGGACGGCAAGGTCGCGTCATTTGGCGAGTTGCAACAGCGGCTGAACCGCAAGACCGTCGACGCCAAGCTGACGGCCGCCCATCCCGCCGGAATCCGCGCCTATGACCTGCTGGTCGAGCACGGCGAGGACGTCCGCCACCTGTCGTTCCGCGACCGTCGCCAGCGACTGGAAGCCTTCGTGGCCATGATCCCCGGCCGGCGGATCGATTTGTCGCCAATGCAGCCGTTCGAGACCTGGGAGGCGCTGGCCGCCCTGCGCGCCGACCCGCCCGAAGGCGATCCGCGCGCGGCTGAGGGGCTGATGCTCAAGCGCTGGGACTCGATCTACGAAGCCGGGCGACCAAAGGGACCGTGGTTCAAGTGGAAGCGCGATCCCTATCTGATCGACGCGGTGCTGATGTACGCCCAGCGCGGCCACGGCAAGCGGTCGAGCTTCTATTCCGACTACACCTTTGGCGTCTGGAACGAGGGCGCGCTGACGCCGGTCGGCAAGGCCTATTTCGGTTTCACCGACGAGGAGCTGAAACAGATCGACAAGTTCGTCCGCGACAACACCATCGACCGGTTCGGTCCCGTGCGCTCGGTGCGCGCCGACAAGGACTTCGGCCTGGTGCTGGAGGTGGCGTTCGAGGGCCTGCAACGCTCGACGCGGCACAAGTCGGGCGTGGCCATGCGGTTTCCCAGGATCAGCCGCCTGCGCTGGGACAAGCCGGCGCGCGAGGCGGATGAGCTGGCGACGCTGGTGCGAATGCTGGAGGCGGCGGACGGTAAGGGTGACAAATCCGAAGCCTGAGAAGCCCAAGGATTTCGGACCCACGGATGTGGGTTAAACTGAGCCGTGCTGATTCCCTTGCTCACCGCCGCCATCAAGCTCCCCCTGCCCGCCGGGCCCGCGCCTCTGGACGTGGCCGCGCGGCGCATTCTGCTGGTCGCCGACGGCAACACCCACATCCTGCACACCTTCGTCGCCTCGACGGGGCAGCTGGCGGTCAATCTGGTGATCGCCGCCCTGATCCTGATCGCGGCCTACTGGGGGTCGCGCTGGATGGCGGGGCTGGTCCGGCGCGGGGTGCGGCGGCTGAACTCCAAGACCTCCGACCGGACGCTGGAGACCTTCGCCGCGTCCCTTGCGCGCTGGATCGTCATCGTCATGGGCCTGGTGGCCGTGCTCGAGCAGCTAGGCGTGCGGGAGACCTCCATCATCGCCGTTCTCGGCGCCGCATCCCTGGCCATCGGCCTGGCGCTGCAAGGTGCGCTGGGCAATGTGGCGGCGGGGGTGATGCTGCTGATCCTGCGCCTCTATCGCGTTGGCGATGTGGTCGAGATCAATGGACGGGCCGGTACGGTCAAGGCGCTGGACCTGTTCGGCACCCTGCTCTCGGACGCCGACAACCTCGACGTCTTCGTGCCCAACGCCAAGGTGTTCGGCGACGTGATCATCAACTATTCGACCCCCACGAGCCGGCGGATGGAGCTCATCTTCCGCATCGACTATGGCGACGACCTCCAGCAGGCGCTGGAGGTATTGCTGGACTGCGTGAAGGCCGACAAGCGTGTGCAGGCCAAGCCCGCGCCGGACTGCAAGGTCACGGGCCTCGCTGAAAACGCCGTCACCGTCGCCCTGCATGCCTGGGCGCCCGTCAATGTCTACTGGGATGTGCGGTTCGAACTGATCAAGCGGGCCAAGCTGGCGTTGGATGCAGCCGGCTTCGCCGTGCCCTACCAACATCAGATCGCGGTGGAAAAGCCGCCGAAGCCGAAGGCCAGGGCCGCGAAGGCCAAAACGCCCCCATCGGGCGACACGCAGACGCCGATCTCCGAAGCGCCGTCGCAATCCTGACGCGCTCTCTTACTGCGCTCATCCCCGAGAAGGCGGGGACCCAGATCATAAGGCGCGATTTATCAGGGTTATGCTCAAAGAGAGCGCGCAGAGGCTTTAGCCCAGTCTCCTGGGTCCCCGCCTTCGCGGGGATGAGCGCCTTTTGAAGTCATCTCCCGACCTCCCGCTCGATCATCGCGACGCGCTCGGCCAGGCTCCCGCGCGGAATCCGCAACGGCTCATATCCGAGTTCCCGATAGGCGCCCTCATGGACCGCCTCGAACCGCAGGGACTCGTCGAAGCTGATCCGGCGCACCGGCGTGGGCGTCATGAAACCCAGGTTGTCCACGAACAGCACGCGCCGGTCATAGAAACCCTCGCGCTCGATATCGGCCAATTCAGCCATCAGCCGCGGCGGCTCGGCCAAGCCGAGGTAGCGGCACAGCGCCAGGGTGCAGATGGCCGATCGGTCGTGGAACTGCAGCGCCGCGTCGGGGTCCAATCGCCGCGCGCGCTGATAAGCAACGATGCGGTCGATGAAGTCCGGCGCGGCGCTGGGATCGGCGATCCCTTCGGCGAGCAGTTCGGCGTTCACGTCGGTGGCGGCTTCTTCCACCACGGCGTGGCCTCGCGCCGATAACGCGTGGATCAAGGTTGTCTTGCCGGCGCCCGGCGCGCCGGTCAGAATGAAACGCCTCATGTTAACGCCATTGGGGCGGCCTCCATTTGTGGTGGCTTGGAAGGTCTAGAATTTCGAGGAAATGAGATGCCGGATCGTGACCGGGTGCAGGCCTTTGTCGACGCCGTGGTGAGCGGCGACCACGTCCGGGCCATCGCCGACTTCTATCATGAAGACGCCTCCATGCAGGAGAACCTGATGGAGCCGCGCCGCGGGCGCGAGGGGCTGATGACGCACGAGGCCGCCGTGCTCAAGCGGGTGAGCATGCATACGCATCCCGACCCGGTGGTGCTGATCGACGGCGATAATGTGGTGGTGAACTGGACTTTCGACGCCACCACCACGGACGGCGTCACACGCCGCCTGAACGAACTTGCCCTGCAGCGCTGGGTCGGTGACCGCATCGCCGAGGAGCGGTTCGTCTACGACACCGCCTCGGCCTGGCAGGTGGTCGAAGAGGAATGAGGGCGCTCATCCCCGCCCATGCGGGGATGAGCGCATGAGCTTACGCCTTGACCGGATCCCAGCGGGTCGCGACCGTGGTCACGCCGGCGCGTTCGCCGCCACTGCTGCGATTGCGGTCACGGTTCTGGTTCTGATTGCGGGACTGACCACCGCCGCCATTGCCCTGGCCTTGGCCACCGCCACCGGCTCGCTGGCCGCCACCATTGCCGCCGCCGCCAGGACGGCCACGGCCACCGCCCTTGAAGCCGCCGCGCGATTGCGGACGCGGACCACGTTCCTTCGCCTGGGGCAGAGCCTGCTCGGCCGCCGGGATCGAGGGCGCATTGGCGGTCAGCACGGCAAGCTGACGATCATTGCGGCGATCGAAGGTGGGGATGGTCTGGCGCGTCACCTTTTGGATGTCACGCAACAGGCCGCGTTCGTCGTCGGCGCAGAAGCTGATCGCAATGCCGCCGGCGCCCGCGCGGGCGGTCCGGCCGATGCGGTGAACATAGGATTCCGGCACCTGCGGCAATTCGTACTGGATGACATGGCTGACCCCGTCCACGTCGATGCCGCGCGCGGCGATGTCGGTGGCGATCAGGGCGCGGACCTTGCCGGCCTTGAACGAGGCCAGGGCGCGCTCGCGCTGGCCCTGGCTCTTGTCGCCATGGATGGCGGCGGCGTTGATCTGGGCGGCCTCAAGATACTTGGCCACCCGGTCGGCGCCGCGCTTGGTGCGGGTGAAGACCAGGGCGCGGGT
>Ga0302314_10013502_pt1 | contig 14038 bp, 10 predicted proteins | sample III_Palsa_N2_3_FD_200533 | JGI IMG/M metagenome (GOLD analysis project Ga0302314, IMG submission 200533) | Peat permafrost microbial communities from Stordalen Mire near Abisko, Sweden - III_Palsa_N2_3 | ecosystem: Environmental > Terrestrial > Soil > Palsa > Peat permafrost | place: Sweden... | reverse complement strand
CGTCGTGGAGTTGCGGCCACTCTTCTTGAGCACATTATCGGCGCGGCGCGCGCGCGCGGGATGGTGCGGCTCAGCCTGGAAACGGGCAGTGGCCAATACTTTGATCCAGCCCTGTCTCTGTACCGTAAGCGCGGCTTCATTGACGGAGAAGCGTTCGCGGACTACGAGCGGAGCCCCTTCAATCAGTTTCTTCATCTGCCGTTGTGATGGTCCCACACGATCGAATCAGTTGCACGGCGACAGCGTGCATCCCACCGACATTTGGCCCAGGATTTAACGGAATCCGGCCATCTAGAATTGTGAAGGACATCGGACCAACCTGCGGCCATTGAGACTACATTTACCGCATGCACCAATACGATGAGATTCGTCACGGGGCGACGTTTACCACTCGTCTCTCGCGATGGCTTTTCGTAGGCGTACTTGCGTCTTCTGTCGGCACGGTGGCGGCGGCGGCGGCGGGCGAGATTTACAAATCCGTCGATGCCAACGGCAATGTCGTGTATTCCGACCATGTCGAGCCGACCTATCTGCCTCACGAATTACACGTCTGCTGGACCAACTGCTTCACCTTGGCGCTCGACCATGGAGTTTATCATCGTGCCGATGGCACCGACGAAACTTGGACCGTGGAGACCTTCTCCACTCAAGCCTTCGTGTTGCACCGTCATGACGCTCCCGCAGATTGGAACGGTCACAGCCCAGATGTCGTCTATGCGGGGCAAGTCGCCTGCCGCCGTTCCCAAGGCGTCGACTCCGAACTCTTCCGCGAAAATCAGCCACACCACAACGACCCGCTCGGTGCCCGTCAAGCAATAGACGTGGCGAGAACGGCCGCTCACCTCGTGATGCGTTTAATCGCATCCTTTAGCGATCCCGCCGCGCCGGCATAGTCCTTCCAGGGCTTTGCCTTATGCAGCTGTGACGGCGCGGTTCTGACCGTGAACGCCGCCGGGTCCAGCCCCTTCTTGACCACGGTCCAATTCACGGGCATTGACACCGGGGCGCCGTCCCGGGCACGCGGCGACAGTACCGTGACCGCCGTCGCCAAGCGATCATTGCGTAAATAATCCAAGAAGATCCGGCCTGTGCGCTTGTCCTTGGCCATATTGTCCAGATATTTCTTGGGGCTGTCCTTGGCCATCTGCGCGCAGAGCAGATGCGCAAAATTCTTCGCGACGGGCCATTCCACAGCCTGGCGGCCGCCGGCCAGCGGCGTGACCACATGCAAACCCTTGCCCCCGGTGGTCTTACAGTACGACTCGAGGCCGACCTTGGTCAGCCGTTCGCGGACTTCGTGCGCAGCCGCGATCACGGCAGTGAAGGCGACATCCGGCGCCGGATCCAAATCGAATACCAGGCGCCCGGCCGTCTCCGGATCATTGGGGGTACAATTCCAAGAGTGCAATTCCAGCGCCCCAATCTGCGCTGCCGCGATCAACGCTTCGATTTTGTCGATCTGCACGTATGCTGCCTTGTCGCCTCGCACCTTCACGAGGTCGAACTGCGACGACATGCCGGGCATGGCATGGCGCTGGAAGAATCGCTCCCCGCCGATGCCATCGGGTGCACGCACCAGTGAACAGGGTCTCCCTGCCAAGTGCGGCAGCATCCACTCCCCCACACCCTCGAAGTAATGCGCCAAGTCGAGCTTGGTGACCGGCGCCGCTGCCTCACGGCCCTTCCCAAAGGCCGGCCACAAGGCCTTGTCAGGCTTCGTCAACGCCACACCGAGAACCGGCACGCTGCCGGCCTTGGGAGCAACATCTGCCGCACGCGGTGTCGCCGCCGCCCGTCCCCGCTTCGCCTTGGCTACTTTCACGGCACCTCCGTTATCGCCCGCGGACTCCGCCCCGTCATCAGGCGCCCCCGCGCGACCGCCTCTCACCTTCGCATCGAGCGCCTTCGCATCGAGCGCCTTACCATCACTGGCCGCAGCGGCACCGGGAATTTCCGCCACCACCTCGGACGGTTTTTTGTCTTCGCGCAGGCCCTTGAAGGAGGCCTGTCGGATAATGCCGGCGCCGCTCCACCCCGCAAACTCTATTTCGGCCACGAGCTTAGGCTCCAGCCAATGCAGGTTGCGCTCCGCTGCAGGGGCCTCGGGACCGTTGAATGGGCTGCGTTGGCGAGTCAGCTTCTCGAGTTTCGGCAGCAGCATGGTGGACACCCGCCGGCCATATCCCGTGCCAATGCGTCCGACGTACACCAACTTGCCTTTACGGTGCACTCCCGCCAACAGCGATCTCAACTCGCCGTTCTCGGATGTCCACCCCCCGAGCACTACTTCCTGCCCCGCGCGGCATTTGATCTTGATCCAGCTATTCCCGCGGCCCGAGTGGTACGGCGCATCCAATCGCTTGCAGACGATACCTTCGAGCCCCATGGTGCGCGCCGACTCCAGCACGGAGGCCGCGTCGCCGCTGACATGCGCGACGTAGCGAAGGCGATCTTTGACGCCCCGGCGGCTGAGCAGCCTCTTCAGACGCTCCTTGCGCTGATCCAACGGCAGCGAGCGCAGGTCTTCGCGACCTTCGAACAACAAATCGAAGGCGAAGTAATGGAATTTCTCGGAACGCTCCGCCGATAGTTCGCTTTGTAACAGCGAAAAACTCGGCAAGCCCTTCTCATCGAGCACCACCATTTCGCCGTCGATGAGGCAGTCCGGAAGTGCCTTGGCCAAGGTGGCGATGGAACTGAATCGGTCGGTCCAGTCGAGTCCATTGCGCGTATGAATAATGACCTTCTTACCCTGCACGTGCAATTGCGCGCGATAGCCGTCGAGTTTGACCTCATGCGCCCAACCATCGCCGCCCGGCGGCTGATCGGCGAGACGGCACAATTGCGGGTCGACGAATCGAGGAATGGCCTTGACCATGACGGGCTTGGCCGTCGCCGTTACCGCCGCCGTTGTGCCGACCGCCTTGGCAGACGTCTTGGCCGACGTCTTGGACCGTTTTTTCACGCCATCGCCGGCGCGCGCCGCCTTCGCCAGCATGAAGGGCTTAGGCTTAGCCCCAGTCCCCGCGGCAATCTGCGCCATGGAGCGCCGCGAGGCCACCGAGCGATCCTCCTGCAGCACCGCATCGTCGTCACCCGGACGAGCGTCCGCGTCTCGATGCTTGATGAGCAGCCACTGCGGCTTCTTGCTGCCGAATTTGTCGCCCCGCATGCGCACCAGCACGAAGCTACCGTGCAACCGGTCGCCGGCCAGCGTGAATTTGAGATCACCTTTTGCAATCGCGTCGTCCACCGACAACGGCCCCTCCGGTTGCCAATAGCCGCGATCCCAGAGCTGCACTGTGCCGCCGCCATATTCCCCTTGCGGAATGGTGCCTTCGAAATCACCGTAGTCCAGAGGATGATCCTCGACTTCCACGGCGAGGCGCTTCTGAGCCGGGTCCAAAGACGGCCCTCGGGTCACCGCCCAAGATTTGAACACGCCTTCCCACTCAAGCCGCAGATCGTAGTGCAGTCTCCGCGCGGCATGCTTCTGGATCACGAAGCGTAGGCGCGTGGAAACAGCCACCCGCTCGTCGCCGGAAGGCTCGCGAGTTTGCGTGAAGTCGCGCTTGTCCCGATATTGCTTGAGGGCCGGTCCCTTCATTGCGGGACATCCTGATCCATCATGCGCCGGTACGCCAGCAGGTGTCGTAACGACGCCTTGGGATTTTGCGCGCGAGCGTACAGCCGCGCCAAATTGTAATGTGCATCGATGCAGTTCGGATCCATCGCCAACGCCGAGCGGTACGCCATGATGGCCTCAGGCTCCCGATTCAGATCCTCGAGCACCAACGCCAAATTGAAGGCAATGAGAGGTTCCGGCCGGAAGGCGCCGCGATACAACGCCTCAGCCTCTCTCAGCTCTCCGGCCAAATGCAACAACCTTCCTAGGTTCAAGCGCGCTTCCACGTGCGCGGGTTCTCCTCGCAGGCACGCTTCGTAGGCGAGGCGCGCCGTCGGTTCGTCGCAGTCCTCGGTTTCCAACCCGCGCACATAATGTTCCATGGGCGAAAGTTCCAACTCCGCGGGGTACGCACCGTCGGCGGATTTCTTTTTCGCGGGAGGCTCAGGCCGCGTGATGACCCGCAGTGCGCCTTTTTCCTCGACGATGTCCAGCGCCAGCGCGTACTGACCGGAATCCGCTTCGCGCAATGCCTGCCCCTCGCGGATGGCGATACGGTTGCCCAGCGCCGTGAGCGAGACACTGTTTAGGGCCGATCCGCTCGGCAGGATGTCTCGCAGCTGCTGCAAGGTTTGATTGATTCGCCGCGGCGACACGCGGGCCGCGCGCAATGCACTCGCCGTTCGCAGAACGACTAAATCGTGAAAGGAATAGTGCAGCCGGCCGGATCGCTTGACCGGATGAATGGTGCCCGCGCGAGCTAAGGTGCGAACCGCCGAGGCAGGCAGTCCGAAGAGACGCTCGAGATCTTTCGCGTCGTAGGCATGCATCTCATCGCCGAGCGGTTTTGCGCGAACTCGCGGCTGCTCCGGCACGTTTCGGCCCCTTGCGCTGCTTGAGGTCGGTCACCTTAGAGCTCTTGGCATCAATACTGGCTCGCAGTGCTTCCATGAGGTCGATGACATTACCGCCCCCGGTGGCCACCGGCCCTTCCGCCACCGACACTTCCTTGCCCTCGACTTTCTTGTCGATGGCTGCCTGAACACGCGCACGATGCTCGTCAACGTATTCATGCGGGTCGAAACGCTTCGCCCCGAGATGGTCGATGAGCTGTTGCGCCAGCTTGAGTTCCGCATCGGACACCGTCGCGGGCTCGATGCCCAGATCTTTCACGTCGCGAATCTCCGACTGAAAATGCAGCTGATGCAAGGCCAGACCTTCGCCGATGGGACGAATCACCACGATGTGCTCCTTCCCGCGGGAAATCCACCGGCCTACCGCGCATTGATGGGCCTTGCGCAAGGCCGTTGCCAGTAAGGTGAACGGTTTGGCTCCGCCCTTGTCGGGCACCAGATAATAAGTCCCCTCGAAGTACACCGGATCCACCGATTCCAAGGGCACGAATTGCCCGATGTCGATGGAGCGGCTCGTAGCGTCCTCGAGCAACTTCATTTCTTCGGGGCTGAATCTCACGAATTGATCTTTGGCGAATTCATACCCCTTCACCATTTCCGCCCGCTCCACGAGCTTGCCATCGTTTACCGCAACATACTGTTGCTTGACGCGAGAACCGTCGGAGCGGCGCAGCAAATTAAATGCAATGCGCTCCGAGGAAACAGTCGACGAATACACTTTGACAGGGATCGCCACCAACCCGAAGGAGATGGTCAAAGAAGCGATGGAGCGTGCCGACGTAGCCATGGGTCAACGTTCCGTTAAATCGGCGAGAGGGTCAATTCGGCGCTACTCCTACACCCATCTCTAAGCCATTCTATTGTCGAAGATTTTTCTTGGGCGTAGGAGTCGTCCGAGGCGACTTCGGGGAGTTCGCAACCTTGCCGGCCCCGGCATCCTTTTCGCGCTTCGACTTGTCTTCCGCTTCCCGTGCGGCCTGCAGCGCTTTCGCCGCAATGTCATCGATGGTGTCGTCCACACTCACCAACCCCGCGCCGGCCGGGCGTTTCGCGCTCACGGCCGGGCTCCCATGGGCATCAAGCGTATAGGAATCGCCTTCGCAGCCGGTACGAAACTACCCTCGGCGTGGTGCCACAGCGGAATGAGCGGATTACATTCCGGGAAATACCCCGCAGCGCATCCGGACGGAATATCGTAGTTGACGACTCGCAGACCGCTTACGGAGCGCGAAACGCCGTCGCTACTCACGGTCGCGGCCACGACAAAGTCGCCCTCGACAAATCCGAGTCGCGCGGTGTCCCCGCGGTTCATGAGCAACACCTTGCGGCCGCCTTTGATGCCCCTAAAGCGGTCATTCAAAGTATAAATACTGGTGTTGAATTGATCGTCGCTGCGCATGGTCATCAGGCGCAGCACATCCGTCTCATGGGCCGGCATATCAGGATCTTCGTCGAATCCCTTGGGCGGAATGAAATTGGCTTTGCCGGTGGGCGTCTTCCATTCCCGCTTCGCGGCCGCCACCGGCCGGCGAAAGCCGCCGGGCGTCCACATGCGTTGATTGAAGTCGCGAAAAATATCCGGAAAGATCGCCGCAATCTCGTTACGCACGAGACTGTAGTCTTGAACCCAGGCATCCCAAGGGACTCGAGGATTCGCGGGTAAAGTAGCCTTGGCGATTCCGGCGACGATGGCGGGTTCCGACCACAACGTCGGCGCCGCGGGCTCGGCAACCCCCCGGGAGCCATGCATGCAGCCGGTGCTGTCCTCCACCGTGACTGCCTGGGGCGCAAGAACGTCACCCTGGCGGTCGATTTCAATGCGTCCCAAACAGGGCAGTAAATAGGATTCGCGCCCATGCACCAGATGACTTCGATTCAACTTCGTCGCAATCTGCACGGTCAACGCGAGGTCGGTCCACGCGTTCTCCACCAGTTGAGTTTCGGGAACGGCGCGCACGAAATTGCCGCCGAGGCTAATGAACGCCTTGACGCTGCCATTCAGCACGCCCTTGCAGGTCTCTACCGTGTTCAACCCCTTGTCGCGCGGCGGTTCGAAGCCGTAACGGTCTTTCAGCTTATCCAACGGCGCGAGCTCAGGCTTTTCGGTGATGCCGACGGTGCGTTGACCCTGCACATTGGAATGACCGCGAACCGGGCATATCCCAGCCCCCGCCTTACCGATGTTCCCTCGGAGCAGCAACAGGTTCGAGACCATTTGGACGTTCTGCACGCCGCGGCGGTGTTGTGTCAAACCCATGCCATAAATCGCGATGACTCGTTCCGCCTTGATATACTCAGCCGCCGCCTCCTCGAGTGCGGACCGCGGCAGTCCGGACTGTTTCTCGACATCCACCCATTCGCAGGAGGTGACGAACTCCCGGAATGTCTCCAGCCCGTGCGTATGCTCCTCGATGAAGGCGACATCCAAAACACGAGGCCCGTTATTCAGCACGGCGAGATCGTCGGCATCGAACAACGCCTTGCAAATGCCCGTGATTGCCGCGATGTCCCCACCCACCTTTACTTGATGATACTGAGTGCTGATGGCCGTTTCTTTCCCGCTGAGCATCTGGGCTGGTGATAGAGGATTCACGAAGCTCACCAACCCCCGCTCGCGCAGCGGATTGAAGGTCACGATCGGCACACCGCGCTGCCGCGCATCCTGCAGTTGATGCAGCATGCGCGGGCTGTTGGTGCCGACGTTCTGGCCGAAGAAGAAAATGCAGTCGGTCTGTTCGAAGTCCTCCAAGGTGACCGTCCCGATCGGCACGCCAATGGTCTGCGGCAGCGCCACGGACGTACTTTCATGGCACATGTTCGAGCTGTCGGGCAAATTGTTGCAGCCGTACAGCCGCGCGAAGAGTTGGTAGAGATAGGCGGTTTCGAGAGAGGCGCGGCCCGACGCATAGAACACCACTGACTTCGGCGCCAGCTGTTGCAATTGACCACCGATGGTTTTGAACGCCTCCTCCCATGATACGGGCAGATATCTATCCGATACTGGATCCCACCGCAACGGATCGGTGAGTCGGCCCTGTGCCTCCAACTCGTGATCGCTCCACGTCAGCAACTCCGAGACAGCATGCGTCGCAAAAAACTCGGCGGTGGTGCGCTTGGACGTGATCTCCCACGCGGTCGCCTTGATGCCATTCTCGCAAGCCTCCACTGCATGAGGATGCGCAGGTTTGGCCCAAGAACAGCTGACGCACGCAAAACCCCGGGGCTTGTTTTGATGCAGTAGAATGCGGCTGCCGCGCACGGCAACGTGCTCTTGCAACAGAATTGCCGCGGACGCATGCGCCGATCCCCAGCCACCCGCGGGTGCCTCATGCGCCGGTTCAGCTTCGCGGTCGAGCCCCATGACCTCATCGATGGCCATACCATTACTCCGACAGCGAGGATGTCGTGGTTGGCTCCGATATCGGGCAGGCATTGTGCTCGGCCCGAAACCTGGCGGACGCCTCGTAGGCAGCCTTTCTCGCCCGCATCACCGACCCCAGTGGTCGGTGGTCTTGGATACCGTGCCATGGGCTGAACGCGGTGCCGTCATCCATGACCCCGGCGCGCAACTCGCTCCACGACCGTTGCTTCGGAACGCTCAACCGGGCGATGGCCAGATGGGGGCTCACCTCCGCCGACCACACCACCGAGGCATCCTCCACGGGCTGTTTATCCACATCTCGGCAAAGCTGCGCACGAAGCTCCCACACCGCTTCATCGGCGGCGAAAAAATCCAGCAGCGTTTCACGCAACGCATTCGGAGATTTAGAGATGTCGACCGGCTCGCCCTTGAGGGAAACCATTTGGGTGGTGGCAGGCGCCAGCGATAATTTGGCGACGTACTTGCCGAATCTCATGGGCACCTGGGTGAAATAGGTCTCGCCCAAAGGGTGGGTGGCAGGCTCTCCGCCCATGCTCTTCAGTGTGCCGCTCTGCCCGCCCACGCTCTCCAACACCTTTTCCGCGCCTCGCAGCGTCGCGGATAAGACCGATTTCAGATGAGGCACTTTATCGGTGGTGCCGGCCAAGAGCTTCAGTTTGCCCAGAAACTTCTTCGCATTCGGCGCGGCGAATGCCGGCCCATTGATCATAATGAAATCCTGGGTGGTGTCATGTTCAGACCCGGGCAGGCGTGCGCCGGGAACCCCAATCACCTTAAAGGCCAGGCCACGAGGGGTGGACACACTGTCGGCGAGCATATCGCCCGGCGTCGATGAGAATCTCAGCAGGGTAGGGTAGGCCGCGGGCGAAGCGAATATACCCTGGGCTAACTCCTCGGGAAGATTCGGCATCACGACGAGAGTTCCTTTCAACAGCGCGTGGCTCTTCGCGTGCACGCTGCGCAGCGCGTGGCGGCCGTCTTCGTAGGTAATCTCGCTGATTTTCAACAGAGTCTCCACCAGCTCCTGAATGGTCTTGGCTTCATCGGCTTCGACGTTCTCGATCGCTGGGGAATAGGCAATAGGCGGGTTCATTCAACACTCCAGGTGCGGGGCATAGCTCAACACCTACGCTTGTAACCGACTTCTCTACGGACGCCCATTGCGCATTCGCCTGGCACCTAGTCAGTCGAGTTAGCTGTCGCGCGTGGGACTCCCACCGTCACAAGCGGCCGGTGTGAGATTCGTCGGACAAAAAGCGGGTTGTTGTGAGAGCCCGTTTCAAGGCGCAGGACGACACCTAAGACCGATTCGGTCCGCCACTCTCGCGACGGTACCTCTTTACACCCCCATGCGCGATCTTCAGGAAGGTCAACGACACGGTTACGTACGGCGCCGCAGGTATCTTGCTGGTAGTGACAGCCGTACTCTTCGCCACCGATACCATCGCCCTCAAAGGCCTGATTATTTGCTTTTCCGTGATTTTCTTTACCGCCTCGTCCGCCGCCAGCGCGGCCTACCTCACGGTCAGCGAAATCTTTCCGCTGGAAATCCGCGCCTTTGCCATCGCGATTTTCTACGCCCTGGGTACCTCGATCGGAGGCGTGGGCGCGCCCGCTCTATTCGGCATGCTCATCGCCAGCGGGTCGAAGACGCAGCTCATGATGGGCTATCTGCTCGGTGCTGCCCTCATGCTGGCGGGCGCCGTCGCCGAGTTCTTCATCGGGGTTGAGGCCGCGGGCAAGTCGCTGGAATCCGTCTCAAAGCCGCTGCAAAGCGCGGACTGAGGCTCATGGCATTCGGCTTCTCGCCATGCCTCGCTCATCCCATAAAGGCGGTCGCGACCTCACATTCCGCCTTGCCGAGAAATTCGGCCAAACAGGCCGCCAATTTGGCTCGATCGATGGGCTTCGAAATGAACCCATCCATGCCGGCGGCGCGGCAAAGATCCGCGTCGGTCTTCATCGCGTTCGCGGTCAAAGCCACTATGGGAGTTCGGCGACTGCCGGCTTCTTCGCTGCGAATGGCGGCGGTGGCTTCAAATCCGTCCATTTCCGGCATCTGGCAGTCCATTAATATCAGATCGAAACCACCGCGGCGCCACGCTGTGACGGCCGCTCGTCCGTCGGGCGCCACTTCCACCGCATAGTCCATTTTTTCCAGGAGCCGCACGGCGACTTTCTGATTGACGAGGTTATCTTCCGCCAACAAGATGCGCCTCTTGAGGCGCGGAGGCAGTGCTCGAAGCACAGGCTCGGTGATGATGGTAGGCCCGTCTTGATTGGATGATTTGTCCAGCCCGGTCAGTGCCAGCACCAAGCATTCGGTCAAGTCGCCCTGCGTCACAGGCTTCAATAAATAGGCAGAGAATCCAATATCTTGGAACATCTGATCGCCGCCGCGCTGTCCCGACGACGTGAGTAAAATAAGGCGAGTTGAACTGAGGTTTTTTTCTTGGACGATGAGGCGTCCGAGCTCGGCGCCATCGCACCCCGGCATCAGATGATCAATCAGCGCCGCATCATATGACCGGCCCATTACGCTCGCCTCGCGCAGAATCTCCAACGCGTCATAGGCTGAACTGGCGGCCATGCCCTGCACGCCGCACAGCTCCAATTGCGCCATCAGAATCTTGCGATTGGTAAAATTGTCATCGACCACCAAGACACGCTTGCCTTTGATGGACGCCGGCGCGCGGTTACCGATTAGGGGAGCGTAGGGTAGCGTTGCGAAACACGCCGTAAACCAAAACCGGGATCCCACACGCTCCTGGCTCTCCACCCCAGTCTGTCCGCCCATGAGTTCGACGAGGCGTTTTACGATCGACAGCCCTAGTCCGGTGCCTCCAAAGCGTCGGGTCGTTGATGAGTCGACCTGCATGAAAGGCGCGAATAGCAGCGGTAGTCGGTTGGCGGGGATACCGATTCCCGTGTCGCGGACGTCACATCGCACCCGAATGCTATCTGCTCCCTGCTCGAGGACCGTAATCGCGAGCGTCACCTCACCGGTCAGGGTGAACTTGATGGCGTTCCCCGCCAAATTCAGCAGAATCTGTCGGACCCGGCCCGCGTCGCCCGTGACGCGGAGCGGCAGTGTCTCGTCGATTTCCACGACCAACTCCAGTCCCTTGGCGTGCGCTTGGATAGCCAGAAGCCGCGCGACATCGGCGAATGTCTCTCGCAAGTCCATTTCCCGCAGCTCGAGCTCCAACTTCCCCGCTTCAACTTTGGAGAAATCGAGTATGTCGTTGATGACCGTCAAGAGCGCGGTCCCGCTATCCCGTATCGTCTCAGCGTGATCCCGTTGTTGGGCATCGAGATTCGAGTCGAGCAAGAGCTCCGTCATGCCCAGCACACCGTTCATGGGCGTACGTATCTCATGGCTCATGTTGGCCAAAAACTCGCTCTTGGCGCGATTGGCAGACTCAGCCGCGTCCTTCGCTCGCACCGTCTCGAGCGCTGCGGCCTCCAACTGCGTTACGTGCTCAATCAACTTCGCGCGCGACACGGAGACGCGCTCTACCATGCGATCGAACTCGCGAGCCAGCACCCCAATCTCGTCTCGTCCCTTGAAATCCAGCCGGGCGTTGAGATCCTTGTCCTCACCAATGAGTACCGCATGATTCGTCATTCGTCCGAGGGGTTTGACGATCAAGCGATTGAGTATGACGATCAGGAGCGCCACTACGGCGATGGCGGAACCGATCAAATAAATCGTGGCATACGCTACCGCCGCACGGCCGCTCTGGGTGATTTGGCGGGGAATGTCCACCCGCAACGCCATCACCGGGTGTCCATAAATATCGGGGAAAGATCGATACACTTCCGTGGTCGTGCCTAATTCGACTACCCGATCGGTGTCCCCCGCGCCCTCGCCCGCGACCATGGAAACGGCTGCTTGAGCCTGTGAGCCGATTTCCCCGACCTCAGCCGGGGACAAGAGGCGCCCCAGGATTACCATTCCGCGAACCGGGCCACCCTCGTTCCCGTCCAATACGGGCGACCCGGCGATCATCATGACCCCCTGGTCGGTTTGAATGAGCCCGTGGATCGGTCGAAACTCACGCAGATTCGCGCGCCACGGAAAGGTTGGCGGCAATTCCTTCAAATGCCGCAGGTCAACGTCCAGAGGTCGGTTCGCATTGAGATCAAACGCCTCCGACAACACCACCTTCCCAGTGGCATCGAGAATGAGCATCAAACTCACGTCGAGTTGCTTCAACGTGGTGGGAGTCATATTGGTCGTAATGAAAGCGGGATCGTGGTCCTGCACAAAGGCGTAGGTTTCGGTCCAATTGCCCCACCCGGCGGCCGACACACCCAGACTTTTCAAGCGAAGCTCTAAGGCATAGTTGACGCGCCGAATAGCAGTGCGTGCGTCCTCCCGCTCGAGCTCGGCAAAGCTCGGCTGTAAAATGAATTGGTCAACGTATAGCTCGACGCCCCCCAGCACGAGGAATAGCAGCGCACTTAGTGCTAACACCTTGGCCCGAATGGTCATTCCAGAACCTTAGAAGAAGAGCTTCACAAGGTCTTGCTATAGGTCGCAGGTTTGACTAAACGTCGATGGGCTCGATGAATAGTGTGAAGGCTTTCACAGATCGATGGCTTTCATCACGGGACGCTGACTACGCCGTTCACGGACCTTACTCCCTCATCTGCACGACCGCGACGTGGATGCATGGAGCCTCGGCAGTCCGCTGACCGCATTCAAGGGGTTTGGGCAATTGCGCAAACTGAGCGAAGTGCTTAAATATTCGCAAGCGTTCTAGCGTTTCGACCTACAAGAAGCACAATTGGCTTTCGACACTGAAATTTTAGTCCCTGGATTCGTCGCCCCGCGGTTACTGGAGAAGCCTGCCGAGCCCGCGGTGATGGGCGGCAAGGAGAAGCCACGAAACTCGATACCAATTTCACGCTCAACGGCGCCAACGCCGTGAGTGAAGCAAAGATATCCGTGGACGACTACATTGAGGGTCTTCGACAGAGTTACTACGGCGAAATCGTGGCCGAGGGGTTCTACCGCCGGCTCGCGCTCGCAGAGCCCGAAGGCTATCGCCGCACAGCGCTCTCGCTCATTGCCGATGTCGAGGACACCACCCAACGGCGGCTGGCGCCCTTCGCCGCGGCGCTCGGCATTACCTTCACCCAAGAGGATCGAGACCGGCGTATACACACCCGCATGCAAGACCTCGGGCAATTCGATTGGGACGTGTTCATTCGCAAAGCGCATGGTGAGTGGCCGGCCTACGTCGACCATTTCGAACATGTCGAACGCCTGGCCCAGGCTCGCGGAGAGCATGGTCTGAAATTCCTGGTGGACCACGAGCGGGCCTTGCTCGAATTCGTGCACCTCGAACTCGCCAACCCGGGGTCCTACGATGCATTGCTGCCCATGATGCGCTACATCGACGCCGAGCGTACCCGTCCCCGTTAGTCACGGACTCGTCCCCAGCTCCCTTGCCGCCAGGAGAAGGGCCATTCCCCGGGGTTGTTCTAATCTCCGGATCCGTTGTTCTAATCTCCGGATCCGGGCCCAACTGTCGCGACGAAGAACTGGGGCACCACAAGCTCGCGCTGGTCTTGGCAGCGAGGGTCGCCATGTCCTGTCTGTTGCTTTTTCTCGACCACCATTCTCCACCTCTCGAACAGCGCGTCGGGGCTAACACTTCTTAACTCTCCTTCCGCCATTTTTAACTTTAATTTCCGCAATTATTTGTGGTGAAATCAATGCGTGCCGGAGTTAGGCGCTTTGCTCGCCTCGCCGCGTGTGCGGCACTCCGATCCATTCGATCCCATGAATCCAAAAAAACAAATCGTTGGTGAACGCCATGATTTCGAGGATTTATTGCGGCCAATGCGATTTTCCTTTCAAGGGTCTGAGGCTGGTCCTAGGGGCTGCTCTCCTCGGGTTGCTGCTCACCCCCAGTCCGGCCGAGGCCCAAGCGACCTCGGCGCCCGGCGGCATCGCGATTTACCCCAAGAACGGTCAGAGCCCGGAACAGCAATCCGCGGACCGTTACGAGTGCCATACCTGGGCCAAATCACAGACGGGATACGATCCCACCGTGATCGGCGGCGGTGTGGCGCCCAGCCAATCCGTGTCTGTCTTACAACAGT
>Ga0302314_10013501_pt1 | contig 14039 bp, 8 predicted proteins | sample III_Palsa_N2_3_FD_200533 | JGI IMG/M metagenome (GOLD analysis project Ga0302314, IMG submission 200533) | Peat permafrost microbial communities from Stordalen Mire near Abisko, Sweden - III_Palsa_N2_3 | ecosystem: Environmental > Terrestrial > Soil > Palsa > Peat permafrost | place: Sweden... | reverse complement strand
AAGCCGCCCTGCGTATAGCTGCCGATGGAGATGCCGTGACCGCTGTAGGTGTTGGTGTTGGCTACTGTCATGTTGGACGCAGCGCTGGCAGCGCTGACGGCAACATCATCATCGCCGTCCGAGATGGACGAGTTCATGATGGTCACGTTTGTGCCGGCGATGTCCATGCCGTCTGTATTGCGCGCCGTGTATGGTGTGATGACCTTGACGTCCCATACCGTGTAGCCGTTGCTGCCGTTCCACTTGAGATGGAACATGGGGCTGTTCTTCACCGTGATGCCGTAGAGGGTGAAGCTATTGGCGTGGCTGGTCTGCATCAGGACAAAGTTGTTCTGCGCGCCGCCGCTGCTGGCAGAGTTGGCAATGTCCCACCAGCTGGAAGTGCTGGCGACGCTGCCTACGAGCAGCTTGTCTTCGCCGCGGCCATCGATGATGCCGTAGCCCATGATGGCGGAGCCGGTGGTGGTGCCGCCGGTGCCGATGCTGATCAGGTTGTTGCAGCCGTTGCCCTTGGTGCCCACGGTGCCGCAGGTCTCGCCGCCGACGGTCTGGTAGTCCGCGGGATTGCGCGAGGCGAAGACGGTGACGCCGCCATCCACCAGCAGCGTGACGCCGCTGGGGATGGTGATCGGCTGAATGAGAAAGGCGACATTGGTGCCGGAGAGAGCGAGCTCCACTGCCTGACCCACGGGACACGCATTGAGCGCGGTCTGGATACGCGTGGTGTCAAAGGTGGTCTCCGCTGCCGGTTCGCCGGCGACGATGGCCAGCGTGGAGGTGAGAACGGTGCAGCTCGGCGGAATCACGGGCTGCGTGACGGTGCGTGTGTCCTGTGCGCCGGCCGCGAGCGCGAACGGGAGGGCGAGGCAAAGAACAGCGGCGCGGCGGTAATGGAAAGAAAACATGCGTGAGACCTCAAATAGAAAATATGTGGAGCGCAGTATGTGCGCCCGCCATCGACCGTGGCAGTGACAGGAGATACAGCCTTCGTCCGGTGGAAGAAATTAGTACAGACCATCCTTGTCACCCGAGGTGTGGTTGTCAAGGAAAAGATGAAAATTGGTTCAACCACTTCAACAAAAGTCGCTGGAATACATGGGATTGCACGGAGAATGCTGCAAAATCCGGGAAAATGATTACACCAGTCGGGCGGAGCGGTGGTTCTCTTGCCAGGGCGGGAGGCGTTGGTTGTCCTTCACTCCGTCTGCCAGCTATGCTGAGTAGTAGCGCAATTAGCTGTCCCCCTCCCGGGTTCAGCAGTTCCTTCCTGCGGGGCCTGTAGCTCAACGGTTAGAGCAGGGGACTCATAATCCCTTGGTTGGGGGTTCAAATCCCTCCGGGCCCACCACTTCCCTTTTATGTTCCCGGCTGCGTATAGGGCACCGTCTCCACAAAACGGCGTTCGTCTCCGCGTGGGTCGTTCTGCACATGCGTCTTTTGCTCGTGATTGTCGAAGAGCATCGTCGCGCGCGCTTTCAGGTCGTAGACCGGCCAGTGCGGCAGGCCGGTTTGCCGGGTATTGGGATTGCCGGTCTGCGCGAAGGCGGAGAGCATACCGCTCATCATTTTGGCGAGCGGCGGCGCGGTGGGGTCGTCGCCGCACATGCCGGGAGCGAGTGTGGTGTTGTTGAACATGAATGGAATGTCCATAGTGTGCGGAGCGCCGAATTTGCCGCCATCTACGGGCGAGCGCCAGTCGATCTGATAGACCCATGTGCGCGCGGCGGCTTCGGGCTGCACGGCGCGGCGTTCGGATTCGATCAGTTCGCCGCGCCAGGAGCGAAAGGCCGTCGTTGCGGCGAAGAAGACATCCGACGCCGAGTACGCGGGATAGATGGAGCGATACTTCGCCACCACATCTTCGGCCTTCAGGTCGCCGAGAAACGGGCGGACGATCTCCAGCTTCGCCGGCAGCGCATCCCACGTGAGAGAAAAAGTGGACGGATCGCCACCGCCGATCAGCACGCGCGTCTCATCGTGCGCGTTGCCCATGATCATCGGCACATGCGCGGAGATGGGCGGAGCATCGGGATCGAAGGGATCGCGCGGCATGCTGCGGCCGTCCTTCACTGGGCCGAAGTATCCGGCGGAGCGAAATGCGTTGACGAGCTTGTCCATCGGCAGCGTGCGCAGATCTTCTACACGGGCTGGCGAAAGGTTCAACAACTTCAGCAATGCGAGAGTGCGTGCGTTCGCGCTCTCCGGGCGCGCCGCCGTGATCTGCTGGCCGCTCATCGATACCACGCGATGGAAGAGCCCGTGCGCGGCGGGCATACCCATCAGCGTGGCGCACTTGGCTCCGCCGCCGGATTGCCCAAAGATGAGCACGCGCTGCGGGTCACCGCCAAACTCAGCGATGTTGTCGCGCACCCACTGCAGTGCGAGCACCAGATCCAGCATGCCGACGTTGCCGGCGTCGGCAAGGTCGGGCGAGTTGCTCAGTCCCGCGAGATAGAGATAGCCGAAGACGTTGAGGCGATGATTCACCGTGACCACAACAACGTCACCACGCTGCGCCAGGTGCACGCCGTCGTAGAGCACGTTGTTGCCGGAGCCGCCGGAGAATGCGCCGCCGTGGATATAGAACAGCACCGGCCGCTTGCGATGATCGCGCAGCGCCGGCGTCCACACGTTCAGGTGCAGGCAGTCTTCGCTAATGTCGCCCAGCTCAGGCGGCAGATGGTAGCCGCGCTCGGGGCCGCCGCCCATGGTGCCGCGGCCAACCGGCTGCGGCGCGCGCGGACCAAACTCCGTCGCCACGCGAACACCCGTCCAGGGAGCGGGCGGAAGCGGCGTCTGGAAGCGGCGTGCAGCGGTGTCTGCGCCGTAGGGAATGCCTTTGAAGACCATGACGCCGCTATCGACAGCGCCGCTGATCTTTCCGTAGGTTGTGGTGGCAATCGGAGTGGAGGCTTCCGCGAAGAGCCGCGGCATAAGCGCTGCACCGGCACAGAGCGCGGAGCCCTGCAGAAAGCGGCGGCGAGGAATGGAAGAGTTGCGCATGCAGAGGCACTCTACACCGCGGTACTCGCACACGCAACGCGCGTTAGTTCTCGAACTCCGTCTCCGGGGTCGGCAGAACGTCATCCTCGCGCGCAATCCACACATACATGGTCGGCATCAGGAAGACGGACATGGCGAGCGCGGCGATCAAACCGCCGACGATCACAATGGCGAACGGCCGTTGCGAATCCGAACCGATGCCGTGCGACATCGCCGCCGGCAACAGACCGAGCGTAGCCACGAGCATGGTCATCATGATGGGACGAAGACGCATCACAGCGCCTTCCACTGCTGCCTCTTCTACGGAGTGCCCGCTGGCGCGCAGCTGGTTGATGTACTCCAGCATGATCACGCCCGTCTGCACCGAGACGCCGAAGAGCGCAAGGAAGCCGACGCCGGAAGAGACGCTGAAATTAGTTCGCGTAAGCAGCAACGCGATCATGCCGCCAACCGGTGCCATGGAGACGTTGCCCATGATCAGTGCGGCCCACTTGAAGGAGTCGAACATCATGTAAACGATGAGGAAGATGAGAAGCAACGTAATTGGGCACACCAGCGCCAGCCGCCGCGACGACCGCTTCTGGCTCTCATACTCGCCGGCCCAGTCGATCTTGTAGCCCACGGGCAGCTTTACCTCGTGGTCCACCTTCGCCATCGCCTCGCGCACGGTGCTGCCCAGGTCACGGCCCACCACGCTGTACTTGATGGCGACGTAGCGCGAGTTCTCTTCGCGATAGATCTCCTCCGCGCCGTCAATCTGCTGCACGTTCGTAAGCTGCGCCAGCGAGACGTGTTCGCCGCTGGGCGCAAGCAGGCGGATGTTCTCAATCGCCTCGCGGGTATCGCGATACTGCGGTTGATAGCGCAGTACAACGTCATACCGCGCCTCGCCATCCAGCACCTGGGTCACCGGATTGCCGCCGACGGCGGTCTGGATCGCGTCCTGGATGTCTGCCACGTTTATGCCGTAGCGCGCAGCGGCCGCGCGGTCCACGGTGAAGTTCAGGTTCGGCTGGCCGATGACGCGGAAGAGCCCGAGGTCCTGCACGCCCTTCACGCCGCTCATCACGCTTACGATGTGGTCGCCAACGGCTTCGAGCGTGCGCAGGTCGTCGCCATAGATCTTTACGGCGAGCTCACCCTTCACGCCGCTAACCGCTTCTTCCATGTTGTCGGAGATAGGTTGCGAGAAGCCCCAGTCCACGCCGGGTATCTTGGACAGTTCGCGGTTCATCGCGTTGACGAGCTCTTCCTTGTTTTGATGGAAGACCGGACGCCACTGGCTCCGCGGCTTGAGATCGATGAAGTATTCAGTGTTGAAGAATCCGGTGGTGTCCGTGCCGTCGTCCGGGCGGCCAGTCTGGCTCACAACCTGCGTCACTTCAGGGAACGTGATGAGGATCTGGCGCGTCTGGTTGGTGATGCGCAGGCTCTCCGTGGGCCCGGTGCTGGGCGCGAGCGTACCGCGCGCCCAGATGGCACCTTCGTCAAGATGCGGCAGGAACTCGGAGCCAATCACGCCGCTGAAGCCGAGGAAGAGCATCAGCGAAAACGCGCCAATGGCGATGCCGAGCACGAGGCCGCGCCGCTGGATCGCGCGGGTCACGGCGCTGCGATAGTTGTCGGTGAGCCAGGTCATTACCGGGTTGTGCCACTCCTTCGCTCCGTGGCGGAAGAAGAAGGATGCCAGCACCGGAGCGATCAGGACAGAGAAGAGCAGCGCACCCAGCAGCGCAAAGCTCACCATCCATGCCATCGGCTTGAAGAGCCGGCCTTCTACTGCCTGCAACGTGAAGATGGGCAGGTAAGCGGTGATGATCATGGCGCGCGCAAAGAAGACTGGGCGCTGTACCTCGTGCGCGGCCAGCCGGATCAGGTCGATCGGCTTGTAGCCCTTGGCATTGGGCAGGTTCAGGTGGCGGACCATGTTCTCCACCATCACTACGCTTCCGTCTACCACCATGCCGAAGTCCAATGCGCCGAGCGAGAGCAGGTTTGCGGGAATGCCCTTCAGATTTAAACAGATGGATGCGAAGAGCAGCGCGAACGGAATGGTGAAGGCCACGATAAGCGCGCCGCGGGCGTTGCCGAGGAAGAGAAACAGGATCACAACGACCAGCAGAATGCCTTCGGTCAGATTGTGCAGCACGGTGTGCGTTGTGTAATGCAGCAGATCGCTGCGGTCCAGGAACGGCACCACCTTCACGCCCGGCGGAAGGATATGGTCGTTCAGCTCCTGCACCTTGGCGTGGATGCCTTCGAGGACGTCGTCAGAGTTCTCGCCCTTCTGCATGAGCACGACGCCTTCGATGGTGTCGGGATCGTCGATCAGCTTGCCGTCTTCGCGGCGGATGGCTTTGCCAATCTGACCGAGGCGGATCTTTGACCCCTGCTGCACTGTGGCGATGTCTTTCACCAGCAGCGGCGTGCCGTTCTGCGCCTTCAGCACGGTGTTCGCAATATCGTCTGTGCTGGTGAAGAGCCCAACCGAGCGCACATTGATCTGCTGCGAGCCCGCTTCGATGAAGCTGCCGCCGGCGTTCACATTGTTGGCTGCAAGCTGCTGCTCCACCTGCGCGATGCTGAGGCCGTAGGCGATCAGCTTCTCGGGATCGATCTGGATCTGGTACTCGCGCGTCATGCCGCCGAAGCTGGAGACATCCACCACGCCGGGTACGGACTTGAACTGCTTCTCCAGCGTCCAGTCTTCCAGCGACTTGAGCGCCATGTTGTCGTACTGCGGATTGGTGCTGCGCAGCGTGTACCAGTAGATCTGGCCGACGGGACTGTAGTCAGTACCAATCTGCGGCTGTAACCCGTTCGGTAGCTGCACCTGCGCGAGACGCTCCAGAACCTTTTCGCGGTTCCAGTCATCGGTCGAGTCGTCGTCGAAGATCAGCATCAGGCTGGAGAGACCGGCAAGCGATGTGGACCGCAGATGCTGCAGATGCGGAATGCCGTTCATCTGGATCTCGAGCGGCACGGTGACCTGCTGCTCTACCTCTTCGCCCGCGTGTCCCGGCCACTGCGTGATGACCTGCACATAGTTGTTGGCGACATCCGGATAGGCTTCCACCGGCAGCGAGTGGAAGGAGATAACACCCCACACGAACAGCACGAGCGCCAGCGCCAGCATGAGCCAGCGGTTGTTCAGCGCGAAATCGACAATGCGGTTGATCATGCGGTCTTACCTGCTGCTCCTATGGCTGTTTACTGCTCGACGGTGCTCTGCAGTGCGAGTGCGTTCGATACGACCTGCTGGCCTGCGGTAATGCCGCTGTCAATCTCCTGCAGATTGCCGGGCAGCATCTTGCCTGCGGTCACGGAGACGCGCTTCAGATGCGTACTGTCCGCGGTAACGTAGACCCAGTCGCGGTCATGCAGATGGAGCACCGCCGTGGCGGGAACTGCCGCATGCGCCACCATCGAGCTGCCGTGGAAGCTGGTGTTCACGAACATGCCGACGCGCAGAAGATTATTGGGGTTCGCAATCTCGATGCGGACCTTCGCCGTGCGGATGGTGGGGTCGAGTACCGCGCCGATGTCGCTGATCTTGCCAGTGAAAACCTTGTCCGGATACGCCGTGGGATGGATCTCCGCGATCTGCCCGATGTGCAGGCCGGCGATGTCATTCTCAAACACGTCGCAGACCACCCAGATGGTGGAGAGGTCGGCGATCATGAACGCGTTCGGCGACCCGGCCAGCGTTGCGCCGGCGGCGGCCGCATTGGTCACGTTCTGCTGGATGATCACGCCCGAGATCGGGGCATAGACGTTCACCGTGCTGCTGGGGTGGTCTTTATCGACGCCGAGCGTCTTCAACTGATCGGCGGCGGCGTTTCTGTCCGCGCGCGCATCCTGCTCGGAATCGTCTGCCTGCTCGAGCTGCGACTGCGAGATCGCGCCATGATCGTAAAGCCTCTGCGCACGCGCCTGCGCGCTGCTGGCCAGGTGTTCATCGTTCACTGCTTTCAAGTAAGCGTCGAATGCGGTGGAGACATCGTTGCTCTGCACCTGCATGATGAGCTGGCCCTTCTTCACCGTATCGCCGAGCCGCACGCGCACATCCACCACGCGGCCATTGGCCAGAGAGATCACGGGGACAGTGCGCGCAATATCAGGCGAGACCGAACCGGTAACGTTCAGCTGCGACACGCTTGCATAGCTCGTCGCAGCCACCAGCGGAAACTGCTCCGGGTTGTTCACCGTGATCATGCTGGCGTCGTCGGCCTGCACCAGCTGGGCAGCCGGCGGCGCCTCGTCCGCAGGGTTCGAGTCGCTTTTACAGCCTGCAATCGCGAACGGCAGAAGCAACACAAGCATGGCTGTCTTCGCAGAAAAAATATTCTTTGACCTCATGGAATGACCTCACGCCCTACAGCAAGATTCAGCTGATTTCCAGCGTTCAAATATGCTCCCACCAGCTGCAGGTACGACATCTGCACCATCCTGTAATCGCTCTGCGCATTCAGCAGGTCCAGCAGCGATGCGCCGCCGTTCTTGTACGAGTAAGTGATGGTATCGCGCACGCTCACTGCCTGATTCAAATACTTTGCCTTGTACGGCCGCAGCAGTTGCAGATCACTGTCTACCGTGGCATGCGCGGAGTCTACATCGTTGAAGACCTGTGCCTGCGCCGCATCGGTAAGCCGCTGCTGCCGGGCGATATCCAGCTCCGTGCGCTGCTTTTCGCCCTGGTTGCGGTCAAAGATGCGCAGCGGAATGCTCACGTTGACGCCGGCATAGGGAACGATGGGCGGATTGTTGCTCTTGCTGTAGCCCACGTCGAAACCGAAGGTTGGGTCCGTCGAGCCGTTGGCGACGGCCAGCTTGTGGTCCGTCTTCGACTTCTCGATCGCCTCCTGCGCAGCCTTCAAGTCGGGGCGGTTATCGAGAGCCAACTGCCGCACATCGTCGAGCGGCGGCAGTGCGTCATTGAAATCGAATGTGCCCTCCACCGTGAACTGGTCCACCGGTGTGCGGTCGTTCAGCAGTTGGAGCAGCTGTATCTTGGCCGTGCGCAGATTCACCGTCGCAGTCTGCAGGTCGCTCTCATACTGCACGCGCTGCAGCTCCAGCCGGTCCAGGTCAACCTGCGCGATGTCGCCGGCCTTGAAGCGCTCACGGCTGATGCCGAGCAGATGATCGTAGTAATCCAGGCTCTGCTGCGCCAGCTCCACGGTCGCCTTGGCCTGCAGCGCCTGCACAAAGACGCCGCGCAGGGTGAAGAGCAGGTTGCGCTCCAGGTCAGCGTGCTGGGCTACGGTAATGGCGGTGTTGGCACGCGCGCTCGCCAGCCGCAGGTTGCGCTTGTTGTCACGCTCCCAGAGATAGCTGACCGAGCCGGAGTAGGTCTCATTCGTGAACGGGCGATAGGGGTTCGCAGTGAATATCTGCAGGTTGTCCGCGCCGAGGGTCACCTGCGGGTTCGGACGAAGGAAGGCCGTAATCTCCTCCGACCGCGCCTCATCCACGCCGATTGCATCGGCACGCAGGGTAGGATTCGCGCTCTCGAAGGTATCGCGTACGTGCTGCCACGTCCATGAAGCCTGATTTGCTGACGGCACCTGAGCAGCCGCAGTCCCTACAACCAGAAGCAGGATGCTGGAGACAAGGCTGGTTCGACGCCAGTTGCGGAGGATGCGCCGTGGGATCATGCGTGGGATATCGAGTCCAAAGAAGGGAACATATTGAATTCAGAGACTTTAGTCGCCGGGATGCACAATGCAGTCAAATCCTAGTGTACCGTCCCGGTTCCCTTTAAAGACGCGATTTCGCCCGCGAAGTTGCAGAAATATTAAGGATTTTTGCTATTCGGCGACGCTGCGTGGCGGACTCGTCAGCGCATGCATGAAGTGACCCAATTTGCTCATGTGCGCCACGCTGGCCCGCACGACGGGATCCATGCTGAACTTTGCGCCGAAGCGCGCCGAACCCTCCGAGGCAAATCCGTCCATGTCAAAGGTGCGGCCGTTCTGCAGCGCGAACTTCATCGACTCCCAGACCAGCAGATTATTCGCTCCCGGCTGGTTGAAGGATGGGTCGCGGCTGGACTGCCAGTAATAGACCACCGCATCATCCCATACCAGGATGGCAGAGGCCACGGGCCGTCCGCTCTCATCTTCGGCTGTCAGGATCACGGCCTGTCCACGGGTTATAGCGGCTGAGCCTACACGGCGGAGCGCCTCCACGTTATGGCGGTTCCCACTGCCGCGCTCCTTCTCGCACATGCCGAGAAATGCCTCCATATCAGCATTCTGGCGGACCTGCAGGCTTTTGCCCGCGGTGCGGACCAGGTTACGCGTCTTCTGGTCCAGGTTCTCCCAGTGTTGATCGGCATTCTGGCTGGCGTCCAGGCGGAAGGTGAAGTCCTGCACGATGCTGCAGCCGGCCATGGCAAAGGGAAATGCGCTCTTGTCCGCCGGATCGAGGAAGAGGTGGAAACGGTCGTGCGTGGGCAATTGGTCGACCAGCTCCTTCACCACCCTGCGCAGATTGCGGGCGGCCTTCGCCGGCTTGGATGGCGGCAGATTCAGTACCGGCCCCTGCGTATGGGTATAAGGCGGCATATTGAGCAGCCGGAAGCCGAACTGGCGGCGGCGGACGAAGGAGAGAGTAGCCACCACCTTGCCGTCCCAGAGTGTGCTCACCTGCTCCAGCGCGTCGCCAGCAGAGGCCTGCAACCACCAGAGCTGGTGGAAGAGTGGTCCGTCCCCGTTTCGATCGAGTGCAAGGGGTGGGGCGATACGCGAGCTTACCAAGTGAAGTGCCATAAAATCAATAGTTTATATCTACAGCATAGCCGCATCACCGCGGATACCTGTTAATCAAAAGGTATACATACGGCCTACGGGAACGTACTCCTAGGTATCTGCTCCAAAACCAGCCAGAGCCATCCCCCAAAGGTGGCAGCGCCCATCATCCCTTTGAGGGATGTACCGCAGCGGTAACCCCCTTGATTCTGAATAAGGTTCCGTTACCCAGGACGCCTTTATAGATTGCCGGCAAAGCATCGGCACAGAATGCACCACAAATGTTTCAAATCTTTCTCCAGGCAGCAATGAATTGACCAATTCTGAAGAATACGCGCAGGGCAATACCTCGTTAAAGAACGTGGCCGGCTCCATGTTCCGCCATCGGCGCGCCTTCGCGATAACCGTGGTTGCCATTCTCGGCATCACCATCGCCGTGACCCTGCTGACCCAGAAACAGTACGAATCCGAGATGAATGTTCTGGTAAATGACCTGCGCGCCAGCAACATGATCTCGCCTGAGCGCTCCAACGGCGTCAATCCGCCGGTTCCGATCACCGACGACCAGATCAACTCCGAGATCGAGGTGTTGAACAGCAAAGACCTCGCCGACAACGTCGTCGATCCGGGATGGACCAGTGTCCCCAGCAGCCAGCGTACCGACGCACAGATTCGCACCCATGACATCGCCGTGACGCGCTTCCGGCAGCGGCTCAATATCGATCAGCCGCATCACTCTGACGTCATCCACATCACCTATACCGATTCCAGCGGACGCCATGCGCACGAGATGCTCACGCGCCTGCTCACAGCCTTCCTCGCCAAGCAGCACGAGCTCGAGCAGCCGGGAGACACCACCACCTTCTTTACCAACGCCGCCAACCGCGCCAAGAGCGATCTGGACGACGCGCAGCTGCAGCTCTCCACCTACCAGCAGCAGCGGCAGATGGTCTCACTTTCCGATAAGGAGATGACGCTGGAGAAGCAGGTCAGCGATCTGCAGGACCAGGAACGCGCCACCGAGGCGCAGATCGGTGAGGCTGAAGGCCGCCTGAGCGCAAGCCGTTCGCAACTCCAGTCCCTGCCCTCGCGCCAGAGCACACAGCAGCGGATGATTCCCAATGGAACATCGGTCGAACAGCTGAATGTGATGCTCACCACGCTGAAGAATCAGCGGACCGAACTGCTCACGAAATATCCTCCGACCGAGCGGCTGGTGCTGGAGCTCGACCAGAAGATCGCGACCACGAATGACGCTCTGCACGCCGCCTTGCAGACGAGCGTGCAGGAGACCTCGACCGATGTGAACCCGGTGTGGCAGCAGATGAACTCCGGCGTGGCCCAGAGCAACACAGATCTACAGGCGCTCCGCAATCGCCGCGACCACCTGGCTGCGCAGATCGCAGGATTACAGAGCAATCTCTCCAGTGTGGAAGGTGGCACCGTAGACTTCACCACGCTGCAGCAGAAAGTCACCGAGCTGCAGGCGAACTATCAGCTCTACGCCGAGAAGCGCGACGAAGCGCAGATGGCCGATGCCATGGACCAGCAGCATCTGCTGAACGTGGCCGTGGTGGAGCTGCCGACGCTCTCCTCGCGCCCGACCAAACCGCTGGTGCTGAACAACCTGATCATGGGCGCCTTCACCGCCGTCTTCCTGGGCCTCTGCGTCATCTTCTTCGCGGAGATGGGACGCGACACCATCGCATCGCCGCAGGAGCTTGAGGCGATCTCGCGCTATCCCGTTCTGGCGACGATTCCCTTCAGCAACAACTACAGCTCGCCGCGTCTCTTTGCGCCGCTTCGCATGGACCAGCAGCCACCGGCCAAGGCCGGCGGTGGACCGGGCGGCGGCAACAGGGCCGATGGCGATCCTCGCGTTGCCATACGCGCACGCGCCGTTCTGCGGCCGCAGCCTATCCGTGCCCAGCAGGTACGTGCCCAGCAGGCAGCCCCCGCACCTGCTCCATTGCAGACAGCAGATGAAGCGGCCCACTGGGAGACGCTGCGCTCGCTGATGACACAGTTGCCCGCCGGCGCAGCGCCCACGGCCGCCACTCGCGCATGGGAGACGGTCGGTAATACTCCCATCAACGATGCTCCCGCCAAGATTGCAGAGGAGCCTCTACTGAAGCCGGCTCCGCAGCAGGAGTCCGCCATCATTGCGCGCAGCACGGCAGAACATTTCCCGCTGCCGAGTGTTGTGCCCGGTACCCAGATCGCAGAACAGGCTGCTGAACCGGTTGCAGAGCAAACGGCGTATGTGGAAGAGCCTAAGGCTGCCGCTGTACTCGATGCCGTGGAAGAAAAGCCAGCCGCCAGTCATCGGAGCAGCGAGTCGCGCAAGCACACCATCCTGCACGAGAAGCTCACGGACAGCTGGGCTGAGAGCCTGTCGCAGCGCGTGCTCTCGACGCTTGGCCATACCCGCCCGTCGCGCACCAGCGCCAGCGGCGTAAAGCCGAGCGACAAGGCAGAGGTCTCCTATAACCCGCAGGGCCAGGTGGATTATGTGACCTACACCTTCAACACACCGGACCGTAAGAACCGCGGGAGGATCCGCTAATGGGCACCATGACTTCAATCGCCGCGCACCAGGGTCTTCTGGTCACCGTGATGCAGCAGATGCGCGAGACGCGCGGCACCGGCATCGCCGTTTCGCTCACCGCCGCCAACTCCGGCGAGGGCGTCACGCAATCGGTGGTTTCGCTCGTGGAGACATTGCAGCGCGACCCCGCGACACGCACGCTGCAACTGGACGCACGCACGCTGCGCGCACTCGCTGTAGAGCCGGCCGATCTTCCGCAACTCTGCGTGGCAACGCATACGGACGGCATCTTCGTGCTGGACCTGAGCGCAATGGGTGCCAACCAGAAGGCTGCCGGCCTGTGGGACGGCAATCTGCAGTACCGCAAAGAGTGCATGGAGTATCTGCGCGCAAACTTTGACTACGTGCTCATCGATTGCCCCTCGCTGCAGAGTGCGAGCGACGCGCTCACACTTGCGCCGGTAGTGGATGGGACCATTCTCATCGTCGAAGCGGAGAAGACGCGCAAAGACCAGATTCTGCGCGCCGAAAAGAGCATCGATTTCGCACGCGGCAAGATCATCGGCCACATTCTGAACAAGCGTAGCTACGTTGTGCCGGACTGGGTCTATCGCCGGCTGTAATACAGGACATTTATTAATGAAGAAACTCCTCCAACTCGCCCTGATCCTTCTTTGCTGCAGCACAGCGCTGCACGCCGACGAAACGCTGCACGTGCGCCCGCGCTATGCGCTGCAGACCGGCGACGTGCTCACGCTCGAGTACCGCTATACACCGGAGTTCAACCAGACCGTGACCATCCAGCCGGACGGCTACGTGAACCTGAACATTGCCGGCACGATGCATATCGTCGGCATGACGGTGGAGGAAGCGCACGACGCGATCCTTGCGAAGGAAGAGTCGAAGCTGAACCATCCGGAACTGAACCTTGTGCTCACGCAGTTCCAGAAGCCCTACTACGTGGTCGCCGGCGAAGTGGAGCACACCGGCAAGTTCGACTTCGTCGAAGGCACCACCGCGCTACAGGCCATCATGCAGTCCGGCGGCTTCAAGGACACCGCGCAGCAGACGCAGGTCGTGGTCTTCCGCCGCGTGAACAACGGGTTGGCTGAAGTGCACCAGATCAACCTGCAGAAGATGCACCATACGTCTGACATGGAGCGCGACATCGTTCTGCAGCCGGGAGACGTCATCCTGGTGCCGCGCAACAAGCTGGAACACCTCGCACGCTTTATGAAGGCGACCAACATCGGCGTCTTCTTCGACCCTTTGAACTACACCACGCCGTAATCACGATCTGCTGCACGCAGCACTGCTTCACGAGCCAACGTTGCACCATTTGCTCCACCAGGATGTGTTCAATATGACAACGACAAAAGACAATGCAGTAGTACGCGGGCCACTTCTCGGGGGGCGTCCACTGCGCGGCATCTCGGGCTGGATATGCCGCGGTGGCGACATCACGATCCTCGCCATCGGCTTCTTCGCCGTCGTGATGCTGCCCTATTTCTCGCAGGACACGCTGGGACTGCACCAGTTCCTGGCGATGCGCATCTCCGTGCGCAATCTGCTGATCGCCAACATCTGCTACTGGGGCTGGTACAGCGTCCTGTACGGCTTCGGCGTCTACACCCTGGCCCGCATCTCCTCGCTGCGCGACCTGGTGCTGAAGGTCTTCCTGGCCCTGAGCACATGCACCGTCATCGTCGGCCTGATGGCCGTTACTGTGGGCGGTC
>Ga0302314_10013500_pt1 | contig 14040 bp, 12 predicted proteins | sample III_Palsa_N2_3_FD_200533 | JGI IMG/M metagenome (GOLD analysis project Ga0302314, IMG submission 200533) | Peat permafrost microbial communities from Stordalen Mire near Abisko, Sweden - III_Palsa_N2_3 | ecosystem: Environmental > Terrestrial > Soil > Palsa > Peat permafrost | place: Sweden... | reverse complement strand
ACCACTTCCAGCTTTTCCTTCAGCATGGCGATGAAGGGCAGGAAGAGCTGGCGGTTCAGGCCGTTCTTATAGAGGTCGTCTGGCTGGCGGTTTGAGGTGGCGACCAGGGTCACGCCCTGCGCGAACATATGCTCGAACAGCCGGCCCAGAATCATGGCGTCGGCGATGTCGGTGACCTGCAGCTCGTCGAAACAAAGCAGCCGCGCCTGGCTGGCGATCAGCTCGGCCGCAGGGGCGATGGGATCGTCGCCCCTGGCCTGGCCGAAGCGGGCCTTGCGCGCGGCGGCGTCGCCCGTGCGCCATTGGCCGATCAGGCCATGCACCTCGGCCATGAAGGCCTGGAAGTGGACGCGCCGCTTGCGGGCCACCGGCGCCGAGGCGAAGAACAGGTCCATCAGCATGGACTTGCCCCGGCCAACCGGGCCCCAGAGATAAACCCCGCGCGGGGCGGCCTTGGCCTTCCTGAACAGGGAAAAGCCGCCTTCGCCCTGGGCGCCCAGTTCCGCCCCCAGCCGCGCGAGTACCGCCAACCCAGCCTCCTGGCCTGCGTCAGGTTTAAGCTGGCCGGTCGCGACGCGGTCGCGATAGGCGGCGGTGAGCGTTTGATCCATGCGGAAGGGGCGGGGCTGGCGCCCTATTTCGCGCCCAAATCCTTCAGCACATGGGCGTCCTTGTGGGAATCGTCGGCGACCACGGCCTGCATCTTGCCGTCCTTGGTCCACCAGACCAGCAGCGGATAGTCGAAGACGAGCCCATTCTCTTTCAGCAACGGTGTCAGCTTGTCGGTGAATTCGCGGCTGGCCTCGACCACGGCGTTGCGGGCGACGTCGTTGTCGGAGGGCGGGATGCCCGGCGCGGTCCAGCTCTCAGGCGAGGCCTTCATCCAGCGCTGGAACAGGGCCCAGCTCTTGTTGACCCACAGCTCGGCGACGGTCGAGCGCTCCGCGGCGGTGGATTTCGCCACGCCCTGCTGATCGGGCCGGGCGATCATGATCACCGGGGTGTCGACCTGCGCCTCATGCAGCTTGGGGAAGTCAGTCTGATACAGCCGGTCCAGCGCCGGGTCGCCGCGATAGGCGACCACATAGAGCTTGGGGCCGCCCAGGCCAGGCGAGACGCCGCCGGCGCTCTCCAGGACCTTGGTGATCTCGGCCTGGTCGGTGACGATCGGGCGCGGATGGAAGCGGCCGTCCAGGTTCCACCATTCATAGAGGCCGCCGCCGACCAACAGGAACAGCACAGCCAGGACGAACAGATTGCGGATGGCGCGGAACATGCGGCTGGCCTCAGTTCATGGTCGGAATGACGAATGCGGAGTCGGTGGCGTCGCCTTCCGGCCAGCGGGCGGTGATGGTCTTGACCTTGGTGTAGAACTTCAACCCTTCCATCCCGTGCTGGTTGGTGTCGCCGAAGGCCGACCGCTTCCAGCCGCCGAAGGTGTGATAGGCCACCGGCACGGGGATCGGCACATTGATGCCCACCATGCCGGCATCGACCCTTGCGGCGAACTCTCGCGCGGCGCGGCCGTTGCGGGTGAAGATGGCGACGCCGTTGCCGTATTGGTGCTTGGACGGCAGGGCGATGGCCTCCTCGAAGGTCTCGGCGCGGACGATCTGCAGCACCGGGCCGAAAATCTCGTCCTGATAGGTCTTCATCGCTGGCGTGACGTGGTCGAACAGGGTCGGGCCGATGAAGAAGCCCTTCTCATAGCCCTGCAGCTTGAAGTCGCGGCCGTCGACCACCAGCTCGGCGCCCTCGTGGACGCCCAGGGCGATATAGTCGGCGATCTTCTTGCGATGGGCTTCCGAGACCACCGGCCCGTACTGGGCGGCGGGATCGGAGGAGACGCCGACCTTCAGGGTCTCAATCTCAGCCAGGAACTTGCCCCGCACCGTCTCGGCGGTCTTGGCGCCCACCGGCGTCACCACGGGCAGGGCCATGCAGCGTTCCCCGGCCGAGCCATAGGCCGCGCCCATGATGTCGCGGGTCGCCTGGTCGAAGTCGGCGTCGGGCATGATGATGCCGTGGTTCTTGGCGCCGCCCATGGCCTGGACCCGCTTCCCGGCCGCCGCGCCCGTCGCATAGACGTAGGCGGCGATATCGGAGGAGCCGACGAAGCTCACCGCCCTGATCAGCGGGTGGTGCAGGATGGCGTCCACCACGACCTTGTCGCCATGCACCACGTTCAGCACGCCCTTGACGTCCTGGCCCGCCGCCGCGCCGGCTTCCATGAATAGCTCGCCCAGCCGTACCGGCACGGACGGATCCTTTTCCGAGGGCTTGAGGATGAAGGTGTTGCCGACGGCGATGGCGATGCCGAACATCCACATCGGGATCATGGCGGGGAAGTTGAACGGGGTGATGCCCGCGACCACGCCCAAGGGCTGGCGCATGGAATAGACATCGATGCCGGGCCCGGCGCCCTCGGTGTATTCGCCCTTCTGCGCATGCGGGATGCCGCAGGCGAACTCGATCACCTCCAGGCCACGCTGGATATCGCCCTTTGAGTCGGCGATGACCTTGCCGTGTTCGGAGGACAGCAGCGCCGCCAGCTCGTTCATATTGGCTTCGAGCAGCCGCTTGAATTCGAACATCACCCGCGCCCGGCGCTGGGGATTGGTCGCGGCCCAGCCGATTTGCGCCGTCAAGGCCGCCTGCACCGCCTGATCCAGATCGCTTTCGCTGGCCAGCGCCACCTTGGCCTGCACCTCGCCGATGTTGGGATCAAACACGTCCCCAAACCGGTCCGAGCCGCCCTCAAAGGCCTGGCCGTTCACGAAGTGGCGGATGCTGCGCATGGGGTATGCCTATCGGATGTCGAACAGGCGTCCTTCTAAGCGCGTTGGCGGCGCGCATTCCACCTGAAAACTCGTGAGGCCGACCGAGCAGCCTCTAGTTCTGTCCAGATGCGCCCAGGTTTTGTGCGTCCAGATCGAGCTTGTCAGCCTCGACGACATCCACCGTCCCGAACCGTTTCTTCAGCGCCGGCAGGAAGGCCTTGGCGTCGCCGACCACGACCACATCGGCCTGAGCCGGGTCGACCAGACGCAGCGCGGCGGCTTGTTCCTGCGCCGGTGTCACGGCTTCGGTGCGGGCGATGTAGTGGTCGACGTCCTGGGGATCGATGCTCTCGACCGCATCCTGGGCCAGCAGCCGGCTCATGCCGTCGCCGGTGGCGGCCGATCGGCCGAATTCGCCGGTGAGGGTCGATTTGCGGGCGTCCAGCTCGGCGGCGGAGGCCGGCGCCGTGTCCAATTTGCCAATCTCGGCCAGCAGCAGGCCGGCGACATCGTCGGCGGACTCGTTCTTGGTCTGGGCCGAGGCTTCGAACAGGCCGGCCTCGCGGCGAGCGGCGATCTCGCTGCTGGAGCCATAGCTCAGGCCTCGCTTGACGCGCACTTCCTCGTTCAGCCGAGCCGAATAGCCGCCGCCGAGAACGCCGTTGGCGACCTCCACGGCGTCGAAGTCCGGGTCATGACGTGGGATCGACCGGCCAGCGACCAGCACCGCGGCCTGGCCAGTCCCCGGCAGGTCCACCACCAGAACGCGATGGCCGGGCGCCGCCGGCTGGGCTGCCGCCTCGGGCGCGGGGCCGACGGGGTTGGTCCAGTCGCCGAACGCCTGCTCGGCCATGGCGAAACCGGTCGCCGGATCGATGTCGCCGGTCAGCACCAGCACCGCCTGGTCGGGCCGATAGAGCCGGGCGTATTGGGCCGTGACGTCGGCGCGAGTAATGCGGCCCAGCGAGGCTGGCGAGCCATCGGCGGGATGGCCGTAGGGCCCTTCCCCGAACACCAGCCGGGAGGCGGCCATGCCGGCCAGGGCGCCAGGCTCCTGCATCGACACGGTCAGGCCGTCCAGCTTCTGCTGACGCAGCCGGTCCAGTTCGTCCTGAGCGAGAGCCGGGTGGCGCACGACATCGGCGAGCACGGGCAGGGCCCGTGGCAGGGTGGCGCTCAGGCTGGAGAGGGCGATGGCCGACGAATCATAGCCGGAACCTGAGGTCAGCGAGCCGCCGAGAGACTCGACCTCGGTAGCGATCTGGGTCGCTGACCGGGTGGTCGTTCCTTGAGGCAGCAAGTCGGTGGTGACGCCGGACAGACCCGCCAACCCGTGAGGGTCCAGCGCCGCGCCGTTCTTGATCGTCAGCTCGGCGGTGACGATAGGCAGGTCGCTGGTCTTGGCCACAATGACTCTCAGGCCATTCTTCAGGGTGCGCTCCATCGGGACCGGCAACACGGCGGCGACTTCGGCGGCCGGCGCGGGTGGCTGGGCCCGCTGGCCTTCCGGCAGGATTTCGGTCTCTGCTAGAGCGGTGATCGGCGGCAGACGCGTGGCCTGGACCTGCGGCGTGTCCTGCACCAGGGCGTCGGGTTGGCCGGCGGGCCGATCCGTATCGGCGCGATAGATGAGGGCGATGCGGCGGTCGTCCGCCAGATATTTACGCGCGACACGCTCCACATCGGCCGGCGTCACCGTCTCGATGTCGGCGACATCGCTGTTCACCTTGGCCACGCCGCCTTCGATGACGATGGCCTGGCCGATCTCATTGCCGCGGCCCTCGACCGTCTCGCGGCCGTGCAGCACCTGGGAGATCAATTGGTTCTTGGCGGAGGCCAGTTCGGCGCCGCTGATCGGCGCCGATTGCAGCTTGGCCACCTCGGCCCGCAGCGCGGTCTCGCCCTCGGCGGCGCTCTTGCCCGCCGCCATGATCGCGCCGACCTCGAAGACGCCCAGCTGCTGGCGCAGGTCGGGATTTGAGAAGACCTGGGTGGCGATCTGCTGGCGATAGACCAGTTCTTGGTAGAGCCGGGAGGATTTGCCGGTGGTCAGCACCCCGTCCAGCACCTTCAACGCCGCCGCGTCCGGGCTGGCGGCGTCCGGCGCGGCATAGGTCATCACCACCGCCGGCAAGGGCACATTGGGGCCATAGACATTGATGGCCTGAGGCCCCGTGCGCGGCGGCTCGACCGCCGTCACACGCGGGATCGGCTGCAGCGGCCGGGTGATCTGGCCAAAATAGCGGTCGACCCAGGCGTCGAGCTGCTTGGGGTCGAAGTTGCCGACCACGATCAGATGCGCATTGTCGGGCCGGTAGTAGGTGGCGTGAAACGCGCGCACATCGGCCAGGGTGGACGAGTCCAGGTCGGCGATCGAGCCGATCGGCGGGCGATGATAGGGGTGCACCGACCATGACGCTTCCGGCACATCCAGGCTGAACAGGCGACCATAGGGATCGGCCAGCACCCGCTGGCGCAACTCCTCCTCCACCACCTTGCGCTCGGATTCGAAGTTGGCCTGGTCGACCACCAGACAGCACAGCCGCTCGGCCTCGGCCCACAGCAGGCGCTGCAGGTGATTGGCCGGGATCACCTCGTGGTATTCGGTGGTGTCGTCGCCGGTGGAGGCGTTGTTGAAGCCGCCCACGTCCTCGGTCAGCCGGTCCATATATTCCGGCGGCATGTCGCGGGCGCCCTTGAACATCAAATGCTCGAACAGGTGGGCGAAGCCGGAGCGGCCGGGCGGATCGTTCTTGGCCCCGACGCCATACCAGACCTGCACGGTCACATTGGGGGTCGACGTATCGCGCACGGTGTAGAGGGTGAGCCCATTGGCCAGGACGCGGACGTGATAGTCGACCGGCGGCGCGGTGATGGCCGTGGCGGGCGCCTGCGCCATCGCGGAGCCTGTAACGCCGAGGCTGAGGATCAGGGCCGAGGCGAACAGGGCGAGCCGAGTCATGCGTATCTCCGGACGAGCGTGTGACGACTCACTGCCCTGGGTTTGCGGCGGCCTCAAGGCCTGGCGGAGCCGTTCGCCTGCCCCCGCGCGGCGGCCTCGCTGGCGATGCGCAGGTTCTCAAGGGAGGCCGTCAGATCCGTCCGCAGCATCGCACGCACGATGAAGGCCGGCGCGGGCACGGGGGAAGAGACGCGGGTCTGGTAGAACAGTCGCGTCCGCGTTCCGCCGTCTATCGGTTCAAGCCGCCATTCTCCCTCAAGAATCCTGAAATCGCCGTCGGTGCGATGAAACTCCACCGTGTGCGGAGCATCGTAGTCCGAGCGCATCACGACACGGGCGCCCGGCAGGATGGTGGCCTGGGTCACCTGTTCGCGAATGTCCCAGCGGCCGGCCGGATCGTGCTGCAGCACCCGGCAGTATTTGACGCTGGCCATCAGCTTGGGAACCCGGGCGCAGTCGACCATGATGTCCCACACGGTCTGGCGCGGCGCGTTGATGTCCTCGACCGCCTTGATGAACCCGGCGCCGCCCTCGGACGTCACCGTCACCGTCGGGGCCGGCTCCGCCGCAAAGGCGGGGGCGGCGCCCAGGGCGAAGGCGGCCACGATGATAGCGGCGGAGGTTCGGCGGCTTGTGGGCATGGACAGCTCCCGGGCGGCTGGCCCCGACGGCAAGGATACGCGTCGTGACCGGGTTTGGATGCAGCGCTTTCCGTTTGATCGGCGGCCATGGCATAACAGCGTCATGACCGACGAGCCCATCATGACGCCGAAATCTGGCGGCTTCTTCTCCGAATGGTCGGTGCAGGTCGTCTGGCCCAGCGGCCATAAGGACAGCGTCACCGGCTTCCGCGACGAAGCCCACGCCAAGGGCTGGATCGCCCATGAGTCCAAGGCCTGGATCGCCGAGATGAAGGCGCCGCGTCGGTAGAGGCGTTGAGCCACCTTCCCCAGGCCTTGTGCCTGGGGTCCATTGAGCGCCGAGGGCCGCAGGTTCGCTGATCCGGCTCGATCGCGCTCAAATTCCAGCCGTTCGAGTCCAATGGATCCCAGGCGCAAGGCCTGGGAAACGATGGCGTCGAAGCGCAGCACCTAACCCCTACGCCTTCGCCCCAACCCGGTTCTCCACCAAATCCGTCACCACGCTCGGGTCGGCCAGGGTGGTGGTGTCGCCGAGATTGCTCACATCGCCCTCGGCCACCTTGCGCAGGATGCGGCGCATGATCTTGCCGGAGCGGGTCTTCGGCAGGCCCGGCGCCCATTGGATCACGTCCGGCGCGGCGAAGGGGCCGATCTCGCGGCGAACCCATTTGATCAGCTCGGCGCGCAGGGCCTCGGTGGGCTCGACCCCGACCTTCAGGGTGACATAGGCATAGATGCCCTGGCCCTTGATGTCGTGCGGATAGCCGACCACGGCGGCCTCGGCGACATCGTGGTGGGCCACCAGGGCGCTCTCGATCTCGGCGGTGCCCAGCCGGTGGCCGGAGACGTTGATCACGTCATCGACCCGGCCGGTGATCCAGTAGTAGCCGTCCTCGTCGCGCCGGCAGCCGTCGCCGGTGAAATACTTGCCGGGATAGGTGGTGAAATAGGTGGCGATGAAGCGGTCGTGGTCGCCATAGACCGTCCGCATCTGCCCCGGCCAGCTGTCGGTGATGCAGAGGTTACCCTGGGTTGCGCCCTCCAGAACCTTGCCGTCGGCGTCCACCAGCTGCAGTTTCACCCCCGGCAGAGGCTTGGTCGCCGACCCCGGCTTCAGCGGCGTCGCGCCCGGCAGGGGCGAGACCAGGCAGGCGCCCGTCTCCGTCTGCCACCAGGTGTCGACGATGGGGCAGCGGCCGTCGCCCACCACGCGGTGATACCAGAGCCAGGCTTCCGGATTGATCGGCTCGCCCACCGACCCCAGCAGGCGCAGCGACTTGCGCGAGGTCTTCTTCACCGGCTCCTCGCCTTCGCGCATCAGGGCGCGCAGAGCGGTGGGGGCGGTGTAGAAAATCTCCACCTGGTGCTTGTCGATCACCTCCCAGAACCGTGAGGTGGTGGGATAGTTGGGCACGCCCTCGAAGATCAGGGTCGTGGCGCCGTTCGCCAGCGGGCCATAGACGATGTAGCTGTGGCCCGTGACCCAGCCCACGTCGGCGGTGCACCAGAAGATCTCGCCGGGGCGGTAATCGAACACCAGCTCATGGGTCCAGGCCGCCCAGGTCAGATAGCCGCCGGTGGTGTGCAGGACCCCTTTGGGCTTTCCGGTCGACCCCGAGGTGTAGAGGATGAACATCGGGTCTTCCGCGCCCATGGGCTCGGGCGCGCAGTCGGCCGGGACGCTGGCGCGGTCGTCCGTATAGGGATGGTCGCGGCCGGCGGTCATCGGCACGGCGGCCCCGGTGTGCTGGATGACGATCACGTCCGTCACGTCCGGGCAGGATTTCAGCGCCTCGTCGACGTTCAGCTTCAGCGGCACCACCTTGCCCCCGCGCATGCCCTCATCGGCGGTGATGACGATGCGGCTGTCGCAGTCCTGGATGCGGCCGGCGATGGAGTCGGGCGAGAAGCCGCCGAAGATCACCGAATGCACCGCGCCGATCCGCGTACAGGCCAGCATGGCGAAGGCCGCCTCGGGGATCATCGGCAGATAGAGGGTGACCCGGTCGCCCTTCTTGACGCCGCGCTTCTTCAGCACATTGGCCATGCGGCAGGTTTCCGCGTGGGCCTCGGCGTAGGTAATCTTGCGGCTGTTGGCTGGGTCGTCGCCCTCCCAGATGATGGCGACATCATTGGCCCGCGCGGGCAGATGCCGGTCCAGGCAGTTGGCGGAGACGTTCAGCACCCCGTCGGCGAACCAGCGGATGTGGAAGTCCTTGGCGTTGAAGGAGACGTCCTTGACCACCGTGAACGGTTTGATCCAGTCGAGCCGCTTGGCGACGTCAGTCCAGAAGCCATCGGGATCGGCCTCGACCCGTTTCCAGGCGGCCTCATAGCCCGCGGCGTCCATATGGGCCCGCTTGGCCCAGGCCTCGGGCACCGGAAACACTTGGCCGTCGCTCACGGGCTTCTCCCTCGCATGGTTTTGCGGCGCAGGTAACCGAACGGCGGCCGTGGGCGCAAGCAGACCAATTTTGGGGAGGCCCTCAACGGCCCCCAACTCCTCCTCCCCCTCTCTTCGCTTCGCTCGGGGTTGAGGAGAAGCCTTACGGCGGGCCTGTCTCTCGGGCGACACCCGCTAACCCCGCGCCTTGCAGCCCGCGCACGGCCAGCACGCATGCGCCCGAACCACCGCGCTCCGTCGACACATAGGGCGAGCCCGCGACGCCATCTCGCGCCTCGTCCCTGGCCCAGTCCTCCTGGGCGAACTCCTCCCAGTCGGGATCGAGGTCCAGCGTCTTGCACAGCCGCGCCACCGTCTCGCTGACGGGCCGCTCGCCATAGGCCTCATAGCCCGCGCCCTCCTCGAGCAGCTCGGCAACCTCCCGATCCAGCGCCTCCATCGCCTCGGCGTCCTCGCGCTCGCGGCTGAAGCTGATCTGCTGCATCGTCTCGGAGACGGCCGCCTCGCGCGCCAGCCGGGGGCCGTGCACACGTTGGAATTCCGCCGCCTCGTCCGCCACGGCCTTGGCCGCCTCGGCCTCCGCGCGCTTCAGCGCCCGCACCCGCCGGGCGTCCTCCAGCCCGGACGCGCGGTCGCGCTGGATCGTCTCCAGCTTCTCTTCCAGCAGCACGGACTGCCGGATCGACCGGGACACCTTGGCATAGGCCAGCGACAGGTCCCGGGCGGCGGCCACCGCCGTCAGCCCGCCAGCCTTGTCGATGGCGACCTCATCCCGGGCGACCTCGGCCGTCTTCAGCGCCAGGGTCTCCAGCACGTCCAGCAGGACTAGCCCCACCCCGCTCGCCCGCCCCAACACCCGCAGCCGCGCCCGCGCGGATTCAACGCCCTCGTCGAGAGGGTCGGCGTCGAGATCAGCGATGTCCGTGACGGTGTTCATTAAGAGAACAAAATAGGAACATTCAGGGCGGTGTCAAGCCCAGGCCCGCCGCATTTCCATCGGCATCGTGGACGACCCGTAGCGCGATCCAGGACCAAGCCCTGACGGCTAAATCAGGCTCGGTATGCGGATTTAGCGGGGATCAGTGATCTGTGTTTTCCCGCAGGAAGGCGGCATAGCCGGCCTCGTCCAGGGCTCCAGCGGCCAAGCCCATCACGGCCTGAGTGGCGGCCTCTTCGCTCGCGGTGAACCTGGCGCCATTGAGTTCCAGGAACAGCACGCCGACCACGAACCCGGTTCGCTTGTTCCCGTCCACGAAGGGATGGTTCTGTACCAGGCCCACGGTGTAGGCCGCCGCCAGATCGACGACGTCCGCCGCCTCGCCATAGGCTTGCCGCTGCTTGGGCCGCGCCATTGCGGAGGCGAGCAGGCCCGCGTCGCGCAAGCCTGCGCCGCCGCCATGCAGCACCAGTGACCGTCCGTGCACCGTGAGCGCATCACGCTCATCGAGCCAGATCCAGGCGCTCACTTGGCCAGGGCGCGCAGCGTATTGCGATAGCGCCGCATGATCTCCTCGGCCTTGTCCATCTTGCCGGCGAAGTCAGGATCGTAGGGCGTCAGGCTGTAGCCGCCGTCCGGCGTCTCGACGGCGTAGAGCACGTCGCCCTTGCCGACGTTCAGGCGGTTCAGCATTTCCTTGGGGATCACCACCCCGGTGGAGGTGCCGACGGCGGTGAGTTTCAAAGTGGCCATCGGAGCTGCCCTCGCAACATAGGTATAAATATAATAATGCCCAGCGCTGCTCGGGTCAATGTTGGCCTGTCATTTCGACCTGGCGAGAACCGCCAATTCCGCCGTCATGGCCGCCCTCGTGGCGGCCACCCATGGCGCGATCAGGCGCGAACCCCTGCCGCTTGAGGAGCGGAACGATGGGTCCCCGCCACAAGGGCGGGGGGTGACGGGGTATTTTTGGGCGCCCCTAGGTCACACCTCCCCGCAAACCGCATGATGGAATGATGTTTCGAGGCCAGGTCTTGCTCAAGGACGGCCCGAACGGGCCGCCGCGCCGCGGCGACGCAAAGCGTCGTCCTTGACCAAGCCCTGGCCTCGAAATCAGACTCGGCATGCGAGTTTAAGAGGGAGAAGCGGTCGGCTAACTCCGCACCAGTGAAGCGTCACCGCCACAAAACCGTAGCCGCAGCCTGCGGCCATGGCGAAGTTCAACACTGTGGCGATCCAGAACAGGGCCGGCTGGGTCGCACGTTCGACCGTAGTGAACTTCATGGCGGCTTGACCCGTCTGAATACCTCTGCGCCCAAGCCAAAAGAAGAAGAGCGCACACCCGCCGAATATCATCAGTCCAACTATGGTGGGCGCCATGGAGCCCCCCTACTCCATCGTCACCACGACCTTGCCCATGGCCTTGCGGCTGGCCAGGTGTTTGATCGCGTCGCCGGCCTTGGCCAGGGGGAAGTGTTCGGAGACGAAGGGTTTGATCTTGCCCTCGGTGTAGAGGTCCATCAGCTCTTTGACGTTCTGCTGGTGGGCCTTGGGATCGCGCGCGACGGCGGTTCCCCAGAATACCCCGACGATGTCGCAGCCCTTGAGTAGGGCCAGATTCAGCGGGATGCGCGGGATTCCGGCCGGGAAGCCGACCACCAGAAAACGGCCCTCCCAGGCCATGCAGCGCAGGGACGCCTCGGCATAGTCGCCGCCGACGCCGTCATAGATGACGTCCGCGCCGTGCTCGCCGCAGGCTTCCTTGAACAGGCCGGCCAGGGCCTTGGCGCCGTCCTTGTCGAACGGGCCTTGCGGATAGACCACGCCTAGGTCGGCGCCGTGCTTGATCGCCAGGGCGACCTTTTCTTCCGACGAGGCGGCGGCGATCACCTTGGCGCCCATGGCCTTGCCAAGCTCGACGGCCGCGAGGCCGACGCCGCCGGCCGCGCCCAGCACCAGCAGGGTCTCGCCAGGCTTCAGATGGCCGCGATCCTTCAGCCCGTAATAGGAGGTGCCATAGGTCATGATGAAGGCGGCGGCGGTATCAAAGGGCATGGCGTCGGGGATTGGGATCAGCCGGGCGGCGTCCAGCGCCATCTCTTCGGCCATGCCGCCCCAACCGGTGTTGCCCAGCACCCGCTGGCCGACCTTCAGATTGGTCACGCCCTCGCCGAGCGCCTTGACCACCCCGGAAACTTCGCCGCCGGGGGCGAACGGGCGGGCGGGCTTGAACTGGTATTTGTCCTCGATGATCAGCACGTCGGGATAGTTGACCCCGCAGGCCTTGACGGAGATCACCGCCTGGCCGGCCTTGGGCTCGGGGCTCGGCAATTCGTCCAGCACCAGGGTGTCCGGGCCGCCCACGGCCGTGCTCAACAGCGCCTTCATCCGCGTCTTCTCCCTCAAACGATCGTTCGTTGGCGAAGGCTTAGCGGAAGGCGCGGACGGCGCAAGGGGGGAGAAGGGACCGAGTCAATCCTTCGCCGTTCCCCAGGCGTCGTGCCTGGGGTCCATTGGACGCGAACCTAATGGATGAAAGAGCGAACGGCGCCGCGGCCGCGATCCTGGCTACCTTCGGCGCTCAATGGGCCCCAGGCACAAGGCCTGGGGAACGGGGGTAATTTGGGGGTGAGGGTTAAAGCCCCCTACGACCACGCCGGCTTGGCGATGGGCAGCAGGTCGACCAGCTTCTGCACGACGCCAAAGACGCCCTGGAACTTGGAGGGGCCGTAGGTGACCGCCAGCAGGTAGCAGACCTCGCCCGGATCGGCCTTGGGGGCATGGACGAAATCCGGCTGGGCCAGGGAAACCTCGCCGGCGCCATAATGGGCATGGCCGTCGTGATAGCCGCCGGTGACGATCAGGGTCAGCTCGTCCGCCGCGTGGTCGTGATCGGCCACGCCGGAGCCTGGCTCGACCCGCATCAGTTCGGCGAAGCCGCCGCCCTTGATCCGCAGCGGCAGGCGGCGGATGCCGAAGGCCAGGAACTGCCAGTCGGAATGGTCCAGCGCATCCAGCGCCGCTTCTCGCAGGGGCGAGGGCAGGACGGCGATTTCGTCGGCCCATCTGCCCTTGGCGGCGGCGCGCGTCTTGGCCTCGGCGTCGAGGCGGCTCGCGGCGTCGATCCGCGCCAGCACCGCGTCCAGGGCGTCGCTGTTCAGACCGGTCGGCGTCTCTTCGCTCAGCAAGGCGCCGGCCGCGAAATCCTGAGGCAGCGCCTCGAAGGCGGCGTCGGCGCGCAGGTTGGCGATGGTGTCGGCCAGCAGGCGGATCGCCGGGTCTTCACCGCGGGCCTCCAGCATCTGATGCAGGGACAGGGTGGTCATGGCTCCGCCCCCTTGTCGTCGTTATCATCCTTGAGGCGCAGTTTCAGCTTGGCGAAGGCCAGCCGCAGGCGCGACTTGACGGTGCCCAGGGGCAGGCCGGTGCGTTCGGCGACCTGGCTGTGCGACAGGTCTTCATAGAAGGCGATGCGGACGAGATCGCGCTGTTCGGCCGGCAGTTCGGCGACAGCGACGCGCAGCTGCGTCTCCCGCTCGGTGGCCTCGGCCGCCTTGTCGGCGCCGACGGCGGCCTCGGGCTGGAAGATGGGGTCGCTGGCGTCGAGCACCGCGCGCTGATCGCGGCGGAAGGCGTCGATGCGGCGGTTGCGGGCGATGCGGAAGATCCAGGTGGCGACGGAGGCCTGCCTGCGGTCGAAGGAGGCCGCCTTGCGCCAGACGGCGACCATGACCTCCTGGCTCACCTCCTCCGCCTCGGCCTGGCTCATGCCCAGCCGCAGCAGATAGCCCTTCACCCGGGGGGCATAGTAGGCGAACAGACGCGTAAAGGCGGCCTTGTCGGCGCTCGCGGCGATCCGCTCGACCAGATCGGCGAAGAGGGCGTGCTGCTCGCCAATCTCGGTCGGGGTGCGGGTCAGTCTGCGGTCCTCGAAGGGCACGACATTCTCGCGAATGGAAGATTCGCGCTTAGGGCGAGCTTCGCACGGAAGCTCCGGTGCGCAAACGCCGCGCGCGATGTCGCGTTGCGGCTTTGGCGCAAAACCCTCATCTGATATGACCCTGGACACTGGCATGGAGCACAATACGCCTTGGTCGCCGTTCTGGATTTATCGTCACGCGCGAAGTTTGCGCCCAAGCCCGACATCAGGCTCTACGGCCTGGGCCGGGCCGAGCTCGCGCGCGCCTTGAGCGAGGCCGGTGTCTGCGCGCCGGATCGGGCGAAAATGCGCGCCGGCCAGGTCTGGCGCTGGATGCATCATCATGGCGTCACCGACTTCGACGCCATGACCAATGTCGACAAGGCCACCCGCGCCG
>Ga0302314_10013499_pt1 | contig 14041 bp, 15 predicted proteins | sample III_Palsa_N2_3_FD_200533 | JGI IMG/M metagenome (GOLD analysis project Ga0302314, IMG submission 200533) | Peat permafrost microbial communities from Stordalen Mire near Abisko, Sweden - III_Palsa_N2_3 | ecosystem: Environmental > Terrestrial > Soil > Palsa > Peat permafrost | place: Sweden... | reverse complement strand
TTCCTCGTTGCTCGCGTCGGGCCCTTGATAGAGGCGGGATGACGCCTTTTTGGGCGGCCCAGCGGGGCGCGCGCGCACGGTCTTGACATTGAAACGTTCGCGGATGATCCGGGCGAGGTCGTCCTCGTCCGGTTCGACCTCCAGAGCGCGCATCAGGATGCGCGTCAGCTCAGCGCGTCCTCGCACGTCGTCGAACTCGAAGGGCCCTGGTCCATGCAGCATCGTGCTGACGTGCATGCCGTTCACCGCCCGGATCGCCAGGGCGGCTGCGATCAGGAAATCGGAGCGCAGGTCGGCATGGCCGTGGGCGATCAGCAAGCGTTTCACCTCTTCGGCCTGCTGGGCCTCCAGATCGCGCATGCGCAGCCAGACGTCGCGGCCCTTGAGGCTGATCTCGAACAGGGCGCGGTAGTAGCCCTTGATCCGGAACATGCCTTCAGCAGTGTTGTCGATGAAGTGGAACAGGATCTGGGTCAGGCTGCGGGTCTGGCACAACGGGCTGGCGAAGAACCGGACGATATCGGCCTTGGCTCGCTCGTACATGTCGGCCTGCAGGGCGAAGAACAGGGCCTCCTTGTCCTTGAACCGTCGATAGAAGCTGCCGACCGAGCAGCGGGCCTCCTTGACGATCTGGGCGACGTGGGAGTCCCAGTATCCATGCTCCGCGAACACGCGCTCGCCGGCCTTGAGCAGCCGATCGCGCTGCTCGCGGCTGCGCACTTGGTGGGCCGGGAGAATCCAATCGTCGTCTGAATTTGGGGGCCGTTGGGCCATGCCTGCTGAGACCTTGGCGGAGAGGGGGTGCGTGAACGGACTATGCGATCGATGTGCTACACGACCCTACCCATTCCATACTTCCGCCTGTTCGCGAGGCGCCTCGTGCGCGCGCCGCCGCCGCCAACCGGAGGCGTCTGCGGACAATGTGAACCGAAACTCCGGTTCTAAGCAAGGGCCAATCTGACCACGGCTCGGATCCATGCGCGCTGTGTTCGCTCAGGCTCATCCGAGGCAGAGCCGGGCGTCGGTCCGAACCAGGGGCCGGGCCAGGCGCAAGCCCATAAGGGCGGCGCCGTCGATCTCGGCGACCAGGCCATCGCAGGCGCCGCGCTCGGCGCCGGAGCGGCGGTTGAGGTCGTCCAGCGGCCGTTGCAGAAGCCACAAGGCGTGGGCGCGCGCCGCCAGGCGGGCGGGGCCGGACGGATAGGCCGCCTCCACCTCGCCGAGCAGGGGCTGGTCGGTGTCCGTCGCCAGGGGCGCGCCTGCGGGCAGGTCGATCTGTTCGCTGACCCAGGCGTTGTATCGCCCGGCGAAGGCGATCAGCTCGGCGCCTGTCCACCGCACCAGATGGCGCAGGACCGCCACCGCCGTGGGCGGGATCTGGTCGTCGGCCGGATATGCGCCTGTGGCGGCAGGGAACTCGGCATAGTCCAGGCCCGGCGCGTTCATCTGCTCGACCCACCGGAACAAGCTGGGCGCGCGGGTCTGCATCAGCCTCAGCGGCGCCGGATCTCGGCCCAGATGGGCGTACAGCGGTCCGATCAGGGCGTAGTCGGCCACGCCGGGAATGTCGCCCAGAAAATAGGGCGTGCAGAAGAAGTGCGCGTCGAGCAGGGCCAGCAACGCGTGATAGGCGGCCTCGATGGCGGGGACCGTCTGCGGAGTGATGCCAAGGCCGAGCAGTTTGGAGGACATCCGCCCGGCCACCAGGCGCCCGGCGGCCTCGACCTCGGCGGGTGTCCCGCCCGGTCGAAGCGAGCGACCGAACTCGGCGATGATGAAGGCAAGGTTTTCGTCCGGATAGTTCCAGCGGTAGTGCATTGCCGGCTGCAGGAGCCCCTCAACGCCCAACACGCTCATCAGTTGAGCCGCCAGATGCTGGCGCGGTCCGGGCGGCAGCGCCGGCGGATCAGGGAAGGCGGCGTCCAGGTGGTCGATGATCACCGTCGAATCCTGGATCACCAAGCCGTCGGGCGTCTCGATCACCGGGATGCGGTGGGTGCCGGCCGCCGGGCGCACATGGGCGCGGTAACGCGGGACGCTGGGCAGGCGCTCGACATACGGAACGGACTTCTTGCGCAGGCAGGCGCGCACTCGGGCGGTGTAATAGGACGACTGGGCGCCGTAGAGGACATAGGGTTGGGTCAATTGATCTTCCGTTCGTAGTCCTGCCAGAACCGGTCGCGCAATTCGCAGGCAACACCGTGCTGGCGGCGTGGCGGGGATTGGTGGCCCCGAAAGCCTCCGGCGCCGATATTAAACCAGAATTCCTATTCCTATAATCCGAGCCACCGGCCGCGTCCATCGAAAGGCGCCGTTGACAGCGCCCGTGACGCGCCCGAATATAAACCGGAATTCTGATTCCCTTTAAGTGGCGTGAGACCTAGTGACAGAGTCGTCGATCGAGGCTGCGGGCGCCGAAGCCGCAGACAGCCATGTCGCCCCAAGGCCGGCGCGGGGCTATGCCTACTATGTGCTGGGCGTGCTGACCCTCGTCTACGTGGTCAACTTCATCGATCGGCAGATCCTATCGATCCTGATGGAGCCGATCCGGCTCGACCTGCATCTGAACGACAGCGAACTGGGTCTGCTGTCCGGCCTGAGCTTTGCTCTATTCTATGCCGCCTTCGGCCTGCCGATCGCGCGGTTGGCCGACACCGGCTCGCGGCGCAACATCATCGCCGCCTGCCTGGCCGCCTGGAGCCTGATGACCGGGGTCTGCGGTTTCGCCCAGTCATTCGTTCAGCTGCTGCTGGCCAGGATCGGCGTCTCGATCGGAGAGGCGGGGGCCAGTCCGTCGTCGCACTCGCTGATCGCCGACCTGTTCCCGCACGGCAAACGCAGCACCGCCCTGGCCATCTATTCGACCGGCATCCCGATCGGCACCCTGATCGGCTTGGCCGCGGGCGGCTGGATCAACGAGGCGTTCAATTGGCGGGCCGCGTTCATGGTCATCGGCGTGCCTGGGGTGGTCGTCGCCGCTCTGGTGGCCCTGACCGTGCGTGAGCCGGCGCGGGGCGGGGCGGACCACGCGGCCGCCATCCATGCGCCGCCGGGCTCGCTGCGGGCGCTCTGGGCAATCAAGTCTTATCGTCGGCTGACCATCGCCGCCTCGCTGCACGCCTTCACCGCCTATGCCGGACTGCAGTGGAACCCGGCCTTCATGATCCGCATCCATCACATGAAGACCGGACAGGTCGGCCTCCTGCTGGGCCTAATCATCGGCGTCACCGGAGTGGCCGGAACCCTAGGTGGCGGGCTGCTATCCGACCTGTTTGGCCGCAAGGACGCACGCTGGTACGCATGGCTGCCGGCGATGGTCATCGGCGCCGCCATTCCCTTCTATCTGGCCGCCTATTTGGCCCAAAGCGCATCAGCGGCGCTGCTGCTGCTCATCATGCCTGCGCTGGCCGGCAATTGTTTCACCGGGCCGGTGTTCGGGGCGGTCCAGTCGCTGGCGCCACTCAGGACCCGGGCCTTGGCCGCAGCGGTGTTGCTGTTCGTCATCTCAGTGGTCGGCTTGGGGCTCGGCCCGCTGCTCGTCGGCGTGCTCAGCGATCTGCTCGCCTCGGCCCTCGGCCGTAATTCGCTGCGGTGGGCGATGTGCGCTGCGGCGGTGGCCGAGGCGGCGTCGATCGCTGTCTTCCTACGCGCCGCCGACAGTCTGCGCGCCGACCTCGCCGCCGCCCATGCGCAGGCGGAAGCCGGAGCTCTGGCCTAATGGCGTGCTGAACGCCAAGCTGCGCGGGGGGACTGCAAGCCCACCCGCCTCTGGCCCATGTTCGCCTTAGTCAGACTCCTGGAGGATCGATGAACGAAAAACCCGCCTGGCTCGCCAAGATGTTCCCCTGGGCGCAAAGCGATCTCCAGGTGAACGGGCGAAGGATGGCCTATCTCGATGAGGGGCCGAAAACCGCGCGGCCCGTCCTGCTGCTACATGGCAATCCGACCTGGAGCTTCCTCTATCGCGACTTCGTCGAGCCACTGAAGGCCGCCGGATATCGGGTGGTGGCGCCCGATTGCATCGGTTCTGGCTATTCCGACAAGCCGCGGATCGACAGCGCCTACAGTCTCGCCCACCACATCGCCGACCTGGTCTCGCTGATCGACCAACTGGACCTGTCAGGTGTCGCGGTAGTCGGGCAGGACTGGGGCGGGCCGCAGGGTGTTGGCGCGGCGCTGACCAGGCTCGATCGGGTCTCGGCGTTGACCTTGATGAACACCTGGCTTTTCACCGACTACAAGGGCCGCTTCCACACCTCCCCCCGTCCCTGGACAACCTGGCACGCGCCGATTATCGGGCCCTTCTTCCTCAAGCGCTGGAAGGTGCTGTCGCACGGCGGTCCGTCCAACACCACCCAGCGGGCAATGACCCACGACGAGGCGCGCGCCTATCATCACGTCTATGATGATCGGGAAAGCGAGACCGTCACCCTGACCTGGCCGCGTTCCATCCCTTTGCGCGAAGGCGACCGCGGTTGGTCCGACATGGTTTGGATCCAGGACCAGCTTCCACGGCTGTCCGAGACGCCGATCCAACTGATCTGGGCTCCAGAGGATCAGGTCTTCCCGATCGAGTATGCCGACCGGCTGAGGGCGCTGCTGCCGCACGCCGAGGGACCCAAAACCTACGATAAGGCGCGCCACTTCCTGCAGGACGACCGTGGGCCCGAGATCGTCGCCGATATCATCGGCTTCCTGAACCGCACCGTGGGAGCGCGCCTGTGAACTTCGTAACTCCGCCCCCCGAGGAGCTTGCGGCCCTGCGCTGCGATCCAATAATCTTCGAGCAGGAGCTGGACGGGCAGCCGCTGATCGCGACGGCGCTCGAGAAGGCGTTGGGCTTCCGCGCCGGGCGCGCCCATTGGCGGGCGCCGAGCGGACATCTCTACGGTCTGGACCTCGGCGATTTCGGGCGCGGACGCCCCTCCATGGCGATCCTTTACGGCTTCTGGCCACGCTATGAGCCACGTCCCCTCGACGACGCGGCGATCGACGAGGACGTGGAGGCCTTCCTCCGGTGGATGGCGCAGGTGTGCGAAGGACTCGATCTCGCCGATCTAGAATGGACCCTCCAGCGTTCGCCCCGAGGTTCAAGAGTCTCGGCGACGATCAGGGGACCAGAACGAGGTCGACATCGTCCTTGAGGATCGGCAAGGACGGATCGTCGGACTCGAGGTCAAAGCGTCGGCGACCGTTCGCAACGAGGATTTCGCCGGGCTGCGCAAGCTCGCTGAAGCCGCGGGACCCCGGTTCGCATTCGGCGCCGTGCTCTATGACCATGATCGAAGTGTTCCCTTTGGCGAGCGCCTCATCGCCGCGCCCCTGTCCAGCCTCTGGGAATGAGGGGCGCGTCACCAGGCACCACCATTCCGTCCTGGCTGTCGAACGGCGCGGTCAGTAAGATCGGACAGATCTAGGCAAAGTGCTTTCGATTGGCGCCCATGAAACGCCGACTGGGGTCGGAATGTGGCCCCCCCTCCCGTGCCCTTGATGCGCCGCGTTTAGACCTCTTCCTCGTCGAGTACCTTCTTGGCGGAGGAGGAGCCGGTCTTGGCTTTCCGAACATTTATGGCGGTGGTGTCGAGGCGGTTCTTAATGTGCGAGGCGTAGAATTTCTCGATCATCTCGACGCTGGTTCGGCAGTTCTTCGCGATCTGATAAATATCGGCCCCCTCCATCAAGCGCATGCAGATGTAGGTGTGGCGCAGGCTGTAGGCTGTGCGCCGCTGGCCATCGCGGTCGAGTTTCAGACCGAGCTCATCGAGCACGGTGTTCATCATTTCGCGCTGGGTCTGCCCGAAGACCAGGTCCATCGGACCTGGTTTGGCCTTTGTCGGGCCGCCGCCGCGGCTGAAGCCCTTCCGCTTCACCGAAGCGGTAGGGGATTTCTCAACAACCTCGCGTTCGCGGTCCCGCAACCGCTCGAACGGGCGCACCGCGCCGGGCATGCTCTTGCAGAATCCGACGCCGCGTTTGCCGCGAACCTCGATCTCCAGGATGCGTTCCGCGGTGGCGTCGTCATCGACGATGACGACGTCTCGGAATTCAAGGCGAGCGGCCTCGTCAGGCCGCAGTCCGGTGTTGGCGACGAACAGGACGAAGTCGTGGAACTGTTCGCACTCCCACCTCCATTTTGTGTGTACCGGCTGCAGCGAGCGACGGCGCGTCGCCTGGTACAGGATCTTGTATTCCTCCGGCGAGAACCATGCCCGGTGTGCGACCTTGCCCGAGGCCCTGTAGGGCGCCGACATGTCCGGCAAGTGATCCAGCCAACCGTGGCGGTTCGCGGTCTTGAGGACGTGCCGAATTGCGATGATCTCGTGATGCACGGTCGTGCGCGCCGGCGGCCTGGGCTTGCCACCCTTGTCCGTCGTCTTGGCGCGATGGACGCGATAGTCCTGCACTAGGCTGGCGGTGATCTCCGTCACCGCCTTGTTTCCGAAGAACGGATTGAGGTGCTTGTCGATCTTGTGGCGTAGCGTGTCGACGTACTTCTCGCTGCGCTCGCCACCGGTGATGACCTCGAACTCTTCGAGGAATTTTTCGGCAACCTTGCGAAAGGTTTTCCCTTTCGGAAGGCCGCCGCCCCAGCGGTCCTTGCCCTTGAGACTGAGATACCAATCCTCGGCGAAGTCCTTCGCCTGAGCGAGGCCCTCCTGCTTCGTTGAAGCGCGAAACTGGTTGCCGCCGACCGAGGCTGCGCACTGCCAGTAGGGGCTGCGAGGCCGTTTGAAAACCTGGACTTTGCCGCCGAGCAATTCGTGTCTTGCGACCACTGGCACCTCCGAAATGCGCTAATTGCGCTAGCTGTGCGCTAGTTGCAATTTTATCCGAAGGTATGAATTTTTCCTTATTTTACAAGGGTTTTATACGTCTGCAGGTTTCAATTTATGGATTTTGAGTCTGCCGCGTCTACCATTTCGCCACTGGGGCCCTGCGGGGCGGCGGGCACTCTACTCATGCGCGGCGCGGGGTCAACGCGCGGCGTTGAACGCCCCTGGGCGTCAGGCGCTCAAACGTCGGACTCAGGCCGGCCGTTTGATCACGCGCGAGCGCCGGGCGCCGCGGTCGTAGCGCGAGGGGCCGCGGAAGGCGGTGACTTCGCACAGGATGTCGCCGTCCGGCGCGTCCTTCCAGATATAGCTGCGCTCGAAGGTCAGGGCGCCGCCGGCCGGACCGAAGCCATCATAGGTGTCGCCCCAGGGCGTCAGCTTCGCCAGGGCGCGCCAGGTCAGGGTGGTGGCGGCGGCCAGTTCCTCCTCGGCGGCGGCTTGCAGTTCAGGGTCGGCGGCGTCGGTCAATGCGGGGTCCTCTATCGCTGTGCGTTCAATAGACCCTGCGCCGCCACGCTGGCGAGACTTGGGCGCCAAACCCTGCTAGACGCCGCTCATGCTACGTTCCTTGTACGACTGGGCCATCCGCGTCGCGGGCGGCCGTTGGGCGATGCCGGCCCTGGCGGTGGTGGCCCTGGTGGAGGCCACCTTCCCGTTCCCGCCGCCCGAGGTCATGCTGGGCCCGATGGTGCTGGCCCGGCGCGACCGGGCCTGGCTGTACGCCGCGATCTGCACGGCCGGTTCGGTCGGCGGCGGGCTGATCGGCTATGGGCTGGGTTTCTTTCTGGCGCCTCTGGGCCTGAAGCTGCTGACCGCGACGGGACATCCGGACGCCCTGGCCAGCTTCCAGCATCTGTTCGCCCAGTACGGGCTGTGGGTGATCCTGATCAAGGGGCTGACGCCGGTGCCCTATATGCTGGTGACGATCGCCTCGGGCGTCGCCCAGTTCAGCCTGCCGGTGTTCGTCGGCGCGTCGATCGTCACGCGAGGCGGGCGGTTCCTGCTGGGCGCGGCCCTGCTGCAGCATCCCGGCGCCAAGGCGATGATCGAGCGGCGGCTGAACCTGTTGGCGATTGTCGGCGTGGCGCTGCTGGTCGCCGCCCTGGTCGCGGTGAGGTGGCTGGAACACCACGGCGGCGGTTGATCGGCCGCGCCCCCTTGGGCCCCGGACCGTTTCGCGCCATATCTTTGCTTATGCAGACCATGCTCAGTCCCCTGCTTCGCCACTGGCCCGCCTGGGCCCTGCTCGCCTCCGCCGTGTTGCTGGCCATCGCCCACGGCTTCCAGACGTTCGGCGGGCTGGAGCCCTGCACGCTGTGCCTGCAGCAGCGCGACGTCTATTGGGCAGCGATGGCCGTGGCGGCCCTGGCCCTGGTCGCCGCGCGGACGCCGGTGCGCGCGATGCTGAGGCCGGTGTTCGCCGTGCTGCTGATCTGTGTGTTCGTCGCCGGCGCCGCCATCGCCGCGCGTCACGCCGGGGCGGAGTGGAAGTGGTGGCCGGGGCCCCAGACCTGCTCCGGCGGGGGCGGCGGCGGGGTCAGCGCGGCCGCCCTGGCCGGCCTGATGCACGGCGCCAGGATCACCCCGCCGCGCTGCGACCAGGCCGCCTGGGTGTTCGCGGGCCTGTCGATGGCGGGCTGGAATTTCCTGATCTCGCTGGGGCTGGCGGGCATGAGCACGCTGGCGTGGCTGAGGAGCAGACGCGATGACTGAAGGCGACGTTCCCCCAGGGCCGACTTTGGCGAGACCCATTCCTCCAAGGCCGGGCGCGGGCGCTCCCGCGGCGCGCCTGGCCGAGATCCTGCGCGTCGACCACGCGGGCGAACTGGGCGCCGTGCACATCTATCGCGGCCAGCGGGCGGTTCTGAACCACGCGCCGGGCAAGGACCGCATCGCCTATCAGCTGCAGGAGATGGAGGGCCACGAGGCCGTTCACCTGGCGGCGTTCGACGCGCTGTTGACCGAGCGGCGCGTGCGCCCGACGCTGATGGCCCCCCTGTGGCGCGCCGCCGCCTTCGCCCTGGGCGCCGGGACCGCGCTGTTGGGCGAAAAGGCCGCCCATGCCTGCACCGAGGCGGTCGAGACGGTGATCGAGCGGCACTATGCCGACCAGATCGCCGAGCTGGGAGACGACGAGCCCGCCCTGGCCGCCGACCTGGCGCGGTTCAGGGACGAGGAACTGGCCCACCGCGACCTGGCGGTGGCGGAGGGCGCTCACGACGCGCCCGGCTATCCGGTGCTGGCCGCCGTCATCCGCGCCGGTTGTCGCGTGGCGATCAAGATCAGCGAGAAACTATAGATTGTATATTATATATCTGCCCCACATAGCAGTATTGACAGTGTGGTTTGGCCGTTAATTCGGCTTTGACACAACATGCGGCCTCACTATCCTTCAGATTCGACGAGGGCGCCGCGAATGGATATTGAGTTGATGCGGCTCAGCGCCGAGGCGCCCGAGGCTGCTATCGCGGCGAACGCCGACAGTGTGGCGCAAGACCTGGCCGACGCCTTCGCCCTCGATCCGCTATTCTGCTGGTTCGGCCGCGCTGACGGCCGCCGCGACGCCGCGCGCCTGGCCTTCTTCCGTCATCTGATGAATGCCGTGGTCCGGGGACCGGCGGAGGTTGTGCGGCCCTCCACCGGCGGCGCGGCGGCGGTCTGGATTTCCTCCGAGGCCCTGGGCGCGCTGCCGCTGCACAGGGAATTGCAGGGCCTGCCCATGCTGCTGGGCCTGACCGGCTGGTCGCGGTTCTGGCGACTGTTGCAGCTGCGCGACGCGATGGACCGGCACCACCCGATGGACCGGCCGCACGCGTATCTGTGGTTCCTGGGCGTGACCCCGGGCGCCCAGGGCCATGGCGTCGGGTCGCGGCTGCTCAAGGCCAAGATCGACCAACTGGACGCGGCGCGCCGGCCGGCCTTCCTGGAAACCGCCACCGAGCGCAATGTCTCCCTCTATCGCCGACACGGTTTCGAGGTCGTCGCCGAATATCGCCCGAGCGCGGACGCACCGCTGAACTGGGCGATGTGGCGCAACCCGCGGCGCGTGGCGCCGTAGTGTCCCGGCGGTCAGCCCGGATAGACCTCGGCGAACGCGGCCCTGGCGGCGGCATAGTCCGCCTTGCCGTTGGGCGCACGCGGCGCCTTGGCGGCGAAGGCGATGCGGCGCGGCGCCTTATAGGCGGCCAGCATGGCGCTTACGTGCTCGATCAGCTCCGCGTCGCTGGCGGCGGCGCCCTCCACCAGGCCCACCACGGCGCTGACCGCCTGACCGAAGCGGGGATCGGCGATGCCGAACACCAGCGCGTCCTGCACCGCCGGATGGGTTTTCAGCGCCTCCTCCACCTCCTCCGGATAGATCTTCTCGCCGCCGGAATTGATGCAGTGGTTGCCTCGGCCCAGCAGCCGGATCGTCCCGTCGGCCTCGACCGTGGCGTGGTCGCCGCTGATCAGGTGGCGCTCGCCATTGATCGTCACATAGGTCCGGGCGGTCTTTTCCGGGTCCTTGTAATAGCCCAGGGGCAGGTTGCCGTGCTTGGCCACCAGGCCGATCTCGCCGGAGCCGGGCGTCACCGGCGTGAAGTCCGCCTCGCGCACGACGATCGTCTGCGGCGCCTCGAACTTCGCCTCGGCGGCGGGGTTGTCGCGGCTGGTGATCGAGACCCCAGACCGGTGGCCTCCGACGAGCCGAAACTGTCGAACAGCATGGCGTCCGGCATGAATTCCAAGAGGCCGGTCTTGACCTCCGGGCTCCACATCATGCCGCTGGAGGTCATGGTCTTGAGGCAGGAGACGTCGTATCGCTCGGGCTCGGCGCGCAGAGCGTCCAGCAGGGGGCGGGCGAAGGCGTCGCCGACGATCACGAAACCCCCACAGCGCAGGCGGGTGACCGTGTCCAGCGCCGCCTTCGGATCGAACGACGCCTTGCGCGTCAGCACCACCGGTGCGGCCTTGCTCAGCGCGCCCACGCCGGTGAACATGCCGGTGCCGTGCATCAGCGGCGTGGCGACATAGACCGGATCGCGGCCCAGGCCGGCGCGGATCTGCGCCTGCAGCGCCTCCAGGGTGTTCGGCGGCTCCTGGCCCAGGAGCGGCGCGCGGCCGGCGGCCAGCACCTCCCACCAGGTTCCGCTCGGCCACATCACGCCCTTGGGCAGGCCGGTGGTGCCACCCGTATAGAGCAGCAGCATGTCGTCGGCGGAGCGCTCGATACCCAGGGGCGCGCCGTCGCCGCCCGACAGGTCCTCGATGCTCGCAAAGCCCGCCGCCGCACCGCCGACCGAGACCCAGACCTTGACCTTCGGCAGCCGGTCCGTCAGTCCCCGGACGATCTCGACGAAATCGGCGTCGAAGAACACCGCCTCGGCGTCGCAATTGTCGAACAGGTAGGCGAGTTCGTCCGGCCCGTAGCGGTAGTTCACATTGACCGGCGCGAGCCTGGCCTTGAAGGCGCCCGCGAAGGCGATCAGGTATTCGGGGCTGTTGCGCATGTATTGCGCGACCTTGGCGCCCGGTTCCAGGCCCGCCGCCCGCAGTGCGCGGGCCAACGCGTTGGAGGCGCGATCGAACTCGCCCCAGGTCACGAGCTGATCATCGCAATAGATGGCGGGATCGGAAGGCTGCACCGCCTTCGCAACCGCGTCGAATACGTCGCCATAGCCGGGGTTCATGGTTTCCGCCCTTGTCTTTTCGTTGATGTCTGAATTTGACAGGGCCAAACGGCGATGTCGATCCGATCAGCCCCTCAGCGCTTCCAGCGCGTCGCGGAACCGGCGCGACAGGGGCGCCTTCAGGCCGCCGGCCAGCGTGACGGTGAAGTCGCCGGAACCGGCCGGTTCGATCGCCTCGACCCGCGCGGCGTTGACCAGCCAGGAGCGGTGGATGCGCACGAAGCCGCGTTGAGCGAACTGGCTTTCGATCGCCCCCAGGGTCGCCCGCATCAGCGGCTTTCGACAGTCGACCAGGTTGAACTCGACATAGTTCCCAGCCGAGGACACCGCGGCGATCTGGCTCAGGGGCACGCGCAAAGTCCGCACGCCGTCGCGAATGTCAAAGGTCGCCGGATCGTCCGGCGGGCGCGGCTGTGCGGCGAGAGGAGCGCGGGCGTTCAGCAGCGCGCTAACGCCCCAGAGACCGCCCGCAGCCAAGCCATAGGTGATCAGGTCGCGAGGATATTCGTAGAGTGCGCCGGCCAGACCGCCGAAATGATAGTGGGATCCAGCCAGGAGGCAGATGGCGTCGCGCAGCAGAATAAAGCCCGTAATGTGGGCCGCCGAAAAGACCAGGCTTGCCGCTGCATGCGCCAGAACCCAGCGGCCCGGACGCCCGTCCCCGGGATAGGCCCAGTGCGCCACGCGCCAGATCAGCGGATAGAGCGCGATGCTAGCCGCCCCGCTGGTATACTCCCAGAAGACCGGCTCCCAGGGGCTGCTCGCCGCGCCCAGCCGCAGCGCGGCCTGCACGTCCAGCAGATCGACCAGGAGCACCGCGACGGAAAACGCGATCCACGCCGGCCAGAACAGACTTGTGGGCGGCGGCGACGCTGCCTTGTGGAGCTTCACCCGCCCGTGGCCTCCGAGTGCGGCGAGGCCTGGTTGACCTGCGCCTTGGCGACCGACGCCCGCACCACCGGGATTTCGTCGTCGGCCAGGGGCTTCATCCAGACCTTGCGCCGCATCGCCGCCTCTAGATAAGGCGCCAGGACCTCCTGTTTACGGGCTTCGCGCGCGGCCACCTCGATCTTGAACTCGCCCATAACCTCGGCGGCGAACAGTTCCAGCGACTCGCAGATATGCTCGTGCCGGTTCTTGCCGGCCTGCTGCAGGAAGATCACCTGGTCGATGCCGGCGTCCTGGAACGCCTTGATGTGCTGGCGGATATCGTCTGGCGCGCCGATGCCGGACGAATAGCCGTCGGCCCGCTTGGCCGCGTCGATGATCTCCTGGGTGCGGTTCCCTCGCGCGGTGATGTAGTCATGCCAGAGGGTCGAGCGTCCGGGCGTCGCATCATGGGCGACGAGCGCGTTCACCGCGTAGCCGAAGAATTCGAATCCCTCGTGCCCGCGCCGGATCGCCTCGGATCGGTCGTGGTGCACGGAGAAGTTCGAAACCATGGCGATATTGGCGTTCACGGCGTGTCCGATCGGCACGCACTGGTCCGACTTGATGATGTCGTAATAGATGCCGGCCCAGGTCCGCGCCTCATCTGGATCGATGAAGGAGAAGGCCAGGGCCCCCACCCCGATCGAGGCGGCGACCTTGATGGTGTCGCGGTTGGTGCAGGCCATCCACATCGGCGGATGGGGGCTCTGCACCGGTTTGGGCACCACGTTGCGGCAGGGGAAGGAGAAGCTCCTGCCCTCGTAGCCGGGATAGGGATCCATCACCATCATGTTGGCGATCTGCTCGGCCGCCTCAATGGCCATCGCCCGCTTTTCCTTGGCCGGGATATTGAACGCGCCGAGTTCGAGCCGCGTCGCCCCCTCCCCGATGCCGAAATCGACGCGTCCCCTGGAGATGATGTCGAGCGTCGCCAGGCCCTCGGCCGTCCGGGCCGGGTGATTGTAGTTGGGGATCACCTGGCGGATGCCGTGGCCCACGCGGATGTTCTTCGTCAGCGCCGCGCACGCGGACAGAAACACCTCGGGCGCGGAGGAATGCGAATATTCCTCAAGGAAATGGTGCTCTACCTCCCAGGCATAGTCGTAACCCAGCTTGTCGGCGAGCACGACCTGGGCCAGCGCCTCGTGGAACAGCCGGGCCTCGTCGCCGGGGTTCCAGGGTTTGGGTAACTGATGCTCGTAGAAGACGCCGAATTTCATGGCCGGTTTCCTCCGCGCCCGTCTCGGATGCGGGCGTTGGCGGATTAGACCGCAAGATCACCCGCGACGGAAGCAGGAGGCGCCGACCCGCGGCCAAAGAAAAAGGGCAGGCCCGCCGGCCTGCCCTTTCCGCGTCAAACTCGGCGACCCTTCTAAGGGTTGCTGGCCGTCTGCGGGACGCCAGCCGCGGGCAACGCCGTCAGCCCGAACAATTGGCGGACATCGGGCGAACCGTTGCCGTAGATGTAGTTGTACCCAGCGGCGCCGCTAGCCGTGAACGTCCCGTCGAATCCCTTGACGCCCTGGTGGTAGAACTTGTCAACGCCGTGGGAAGCGATCTGTAGCGCACTGAGTTCATAGAGCGCGGGGTTGATGTTGCCCAACCGTC
>Ga0302314_10013495_pt1 | contig 14043 bp, 13 predicted proteins | sample III_Palsa_N2_3_FD_200533 | JGI IMG/M metagenome (GOLD analysis project Ga0302314, IMG submission 200533) | Peat permafrost microbial communities from Stordalen Mire near Abisko, Sweden - III_Palsa_N2_3 | ecosystem: Environmental > Terrestrial > Soil > Palsa > Peat permafrost | place: Sweden... | reverse complement strand
GGCGTGGCGTGCCGGCCGAGCGAGGGCGGCGAGGACCGCCGAAGCCCGCCTACTTGTCGATGTTGTACTTGGTCTCGGCGAGCCGGTAGAGGCGCTTCCACAGCAGGCGGTTGATGCCGACCACCACCACCGACATGACCACAACACTCGCCGCCAGCAGGTTGAGGTTGTCCTGGTCGACCGACTGGCTCATCAGCGAGCCCAGCCCGGTGGTGAAGATGATGTGGTCGTCGATCTTGGTGTATTCGGACACGATGCTCGCGTTCCATGCACCGCCCATCGAGGTCACCCAGCCGGTCACCAGGTAGGGGAAGATCGCCGGCAGGTAGAGGTCCTTGAAGAGCTGCCAGCCGCTGATGCCGTAGGTGCGCGCCGCCTCGCGCAGGTCGGCGGGGATGGTCATCGCCCCGGCGATGACATTGAAGAGGATGTACCACTGGGTGCTCAACAGCAGTAGGATGATGCTGCTTAGGCCAAGCTTGACCCCCATCAGGGCCATCACCCCGACCACCACCGGGAAGAGCATCGGCGCGGGGAAGGAGGCGGCGATCTGCACGATCGGCTGGAGCATGCGCGAGAGCTTCGGCGACAGTCCGATGGCCAGCCCGACCGGGACGGTCCAGAGGGTGCCGAGGATGATCGCGATCACGACCCGCGCGCTGGTCAGCCCCGTGCCGACCGCGATCTGGCCCCATTCGGCGCGCGAGACGTGGCGCAGCATGTTGCCGAGCTCGAAGGTGCCCCAGCACATCACCCCGATCAGGACCACCAGCGGCATGAGGCTCAGCCAGGCATTGACCGTGCGCACCGACTTTATCCGCGCGGCCACGACTGGGCCCGGCGCGGGGCGGCTGGCGGTCGGCTGCAGGATGCGGCTGCAGGTGTCGCCCACCTGGCAGGCCAGGCGCGAGCGCCTGAGGAAGTCCAGGAACCAGGAGTGCGCGACCTCCTGCGCCCCATCCTCGACGCGGAACTTCTGCGCCCAGGCCACCAAGGGCCGCCACAGCAGCTGATCGAGGAAGACGATCATGGTGATCATCGCCACGATGCCGAAGAACTTGGCGAGGTTGTCATGCCGGTCGCAGGCCACACTCATGTAGGAGCCCAGGCCCGGCAGGCGGAAGTCCTGGTTGCGCAGTTGGAAGGCCTCGATGATCATCAGATAGAACCAGCCGCCGGCCATGCTCATCATGCTGTTCCACACCAGTCCCAGGGTGGCGAAGGGCAGCTCGACCTTGGTGACGCGCTGCCACAGCGAGAAGCCGAAGATGGTCGCCGCCTCGGCCTGCTCGCGCGGCACGGTGCGCAGCGAGCGGTACAGGCTGAAGGTCATGTTCCAGACCTGGCCGGTGAAGATCATGACGATCGCGGCGATCTCGAGACCCGTGTTGGTCTTGGGGAAGAGCGCCACCAGGAACAGCACCAGCCCGGGCAGGAAGCCCAGGACCGGGATGCTCTGCAGGATGTCGAGCAAAGGGATCAGGACGCGCTCGGCGCGCTGGTCCTTGGCCGCCCAGTAGGCGTAGCCCAGGGTGAAGAGCAGCGACAGCACGTAGGCGATCAGCCCCCGCGACAGGGACTGGAACGTATACCATGGCAGGTACCACGGCGAGAGCGAGATCTCAACCGCATGGTGCGGTACCAGGGTATGGAGGTTGTGGGTCTCGATGTAGAGGCCGTAGGCCAGGCCGAAGACCCCGACCAGGAGCACGGCATCGATCCACAGGCTGCCGATCGGGGTACCCTTGGGTGCAGTGCCGCTGGCGACCTGCGCCCCGCCCCACATCCGACGATAGAGTCCTGCCACGCAGCCACCTCACGACGTTGCATCCGGCCAGAGAATTGGCCTGGAATGTTGGGCTGCCCCGTCCTAACGCACCGGAGGGCGAGAGCCAGCGCGCAGGCCCTGCGCAGGCGGTCCCAGACCGTGCGCTCCGCCCGACCGCACCGTCTCGGCGCGGCCTCGGTTCAGGTCCGGTGAAGCCATCGGCGACGGGCTCGGCCGGCGGCGGATGGGCCGCCAAACCGCGGTACGCCCTAGGCGCTGGCGGTCGAGCGGCGCAAGGTCGCTGGCGACTGGCCGGTGATCTCGCGGAAGACGCGCGAGAGCTGGAACTCGTCGGCGAAGCCGACCATGGGCGCGATGGCGCGCAGCGGCATGGCGGTGTTCAGAAGCAGCCCGCGCGCGGCGTCGACCCGCATCTCGCGCACGAAGCGCATCGGCGGCATGCCCGCGCCCTTGCTGAAGATGCGGTTGAAGTGGTAGCGGCTGACCCCCGCGACCTTGGCCAGGTCATCGAGGTAGATGGGCTGGGTGATGTGCGCGCGCACCCAGGCGCGGATGTTCAAGACCAGGTCATCCGAGGTGCCGGCGGCGGCGCTGGCGATGGCCAGGGCGACGGCCTGCAGCAGGCCGTCGCGCGCCAGCGCGGATGCGTGGTCATGCGGTGGCGAGAGTTCGACCATCCATTCCATGAGCATGCGGATGCGCCCGGTGCGGTCCGGCACGAGCAGCGGCCAGGCCGCGACCTCGCGGTCGTCGGCGGCCTGGAAGTTGGCGCACAGCAGCACGATGTTGTCCAGCCCCACGGCATGCTCGGTGTGGGCGACCCCGCGCGGATGGACTTTCAGCATCCCCGGCCCGGCGTGCGAGGTCTTGTCCGCCATGCGCGTCTCGACCTGGCCGGCGACGATCAGGACGATCTCCTGGAAGTCGTGGCTGTGGGACGGGATCGACCAGTCGGACTTCATCTCCATGCGCGCGATGGAGCCCATGACGTGTGAGCCGGTGGCCATGGCGCCATCGTGCCCAGGGGTGCACAAGAGCAAGAAACGACATGTCGGAGCTCCATTTCGCCATGCAAGAAAAGCCAAAAGATGCGCAAGGCCGCCCATGTCGCTTGCACAAGTCCCATTATAATCACCGACGTTCTGCAACCACGCATCCTACACGGAGTCTCCCCCATGAGCAAGATTCGCATCGGTTTCGTCGGCGTCGGCGGTATGGGCCAAGCCGCCCATCTGCGCAACTATGCGAGCAATGGCGAGTGCGAGGTGGTCGCCGTGGCCGAGCTGCGTCCGAAACTGCGCGCCGCGGTGATGCAGCGCTACAACATCCCGGCCGGCTACGCGGACCACAAGGAGATGCTCGCCACGGAGAAGCTCGACGGCATCGTCGCCTCGCAGCAGTTCACCCTGCACGGCCAGCTCATCCCGGACCTCCTCGCCTACGGCGTCCCGGTCCTGACCGAGAAGCCGATCGGCCGCTCGCGCGAAGTCGCCGAGAAGCTGGTCAAGGCCTCCAAGGCGAGCAAGGGCAAGCTCTACGTCGGCTACCACAAGCGCTCCGACCCGGCGACCCTCTATGCGCGCCAGGCCATCACGGAGCTGAAGGCCAGCGGGGAGCTCGGGAAGTTCAAGTACCTGCGCCTGTCGATGCCGCCCGGCGACTGGATCGCCGAAGGCTTCTCCTTCAACCTCAACAGCGATGAGGGCTACCCGAGTGTCGCCTGGGACGCCAAGCCGGCCGGCATGGATGAGAAGACCGCCAAGGACCACGAGGCCTTCGTCAACTACTACATCCACCACGTCAATCTCATGCGCTACCTCTTCAATGAGGACTACGAGGTCCGCTACGCCGACCCGGCGGGCGTGATCATGGCGGTGACCAGCGCCAGCGGCGTGCCTGGCATCCTCGAGATGGCCCCCTACCAGACCACCACCGACTGGCACGAAACCGCCCAGGCCTGCTTCGAGAAGGGCTATGTCTCCATCGAGCTGCCCGCGCCGCTGGCGCACAACCGCGCCGGAAAAGTGACGATCTTCAAGGATCCGGGTGGCGCGCCGGCCACCACCACCGTGCCGACCATGCCGTGGCGCCACGCGATGCGCTCGCAGGCCGACAGCTTCGTGCGCCAGTGCAAGGGCGAGGCCACCCACCTCTGCACCGCCGAGGATGCGCTCAGCGACATCCTCATCGCCGACCGCTACATCGAGGCGATCAAGGCGACGCGCGCCGGCGCGCAGCAGACCAGCACGGCGAAGGCCTAAGCCATGCCCCTGCGCTTTCGACGCCAGCACATCGCGTCCCAGACCTTCGAATCGGCGGGGGTCATGGACGTCGATGGCGATGGCATCCTCGACATCGTCTCCGGCGCCTACTGGTACCAGGGACCCGACTTCCGCAAATGGCACCCGATCGGGGAGGTGCAACGCTTCGGCGAGTACTACGACGACTTCTCGACTATCGAACTCGACATCGATGGTGATGGCCGGCCCGACTTCATCACCGCCGGCTGGTGGGGCGACAGCCTGCGCTGGCGCAAGAATCCGGGGGAAACCGGCAAGCCCTGGAGCGAGCACATCATCGCCGCCCAGATCGGCAATGTCGAGACGACCCGCGCCTGGGACCTCGATGGCGACGGCCAACTCGAGATCCTGCCCAATACCCCGGGCCACCCGCTGTGCGCCTACCGCCTGGTGCGCGACGCGGCCGGCAAGGGCACCGGGGAATTCACCAAGCACGTCATCTATCCCAAGGGGCTCGGCCACGGCCTGGGCTTCGGCGACATCGATGGCGACGGCAAGGGCGAGATCATCGTCCCCGGCGGCTTCCTCAAGCAGCCGGCGGCAGGCCCGTGGAGCGGGGAATGGACGTTGCACCCCGAGTTCCAGCTCTGCCATGACGCGTCGGTGCCGATCCTGGTGGTGGACGTCAATAATGATGGGCTCAACGACCTGATCGTCGGCCACGCGCACAGCTACGGGCTCGAATGGTGGGAGCAGAAGCGCGGCCCGGGCGGCGCGCGCACCTGGACCAAGCACATCATCGACGACTCGAACTCGCAGTACCACGACCTGATCTGGGCGGATATCGACGGCGACGGCAAGAACGAGCTGATCACCGGCAAGCGCTTCCGCGCGCACTGCGGCAACGACCCGGGGGAATTCGACGACGTCGGACTGTACTATTTCAAGTGGACCGGGGACTCGTTCGCCAAGCAGGTCATCTCCTACGGGCCGACCGGCACCGGCAAGGGCTGCGGGATCTTCTTTCAGCTCGCCGATCTGCGCAAGACCGGGCGGCTCGACATCATCGCCCCGGGCAAGGACGGCTTGGACGTATTCTACAACGAAGGCATGTCCTAAGGGACGAAGGGACGAGGTACGGATGAAATACGGCATGAACCTGCTGTTGTGGACCGATGACGCGAGCCGCGACGACTTCGCCCCGGTGCTCGAGCGCCTCAAGCGCATGGGCTACGACGGCGTCGAGGTCCCGGTCTTCAACCTCGATCCCAAGCGCTACGAGATCCTCGGGCGCCGCCTGGATGACCTCGGGCTGGAACGCACCGCGGTCACGGTGCGCACCGCCGAGGACTGCCCGATCAGCGCCGACCCGGCGGTGCGCGCGCTCGGTGTGGCCCGCACCACTCAGGTGCTCGAGTGCTGCCAGGCCGGCGGCATGCGCCTGCTGGCTGGACCCTACTACGCCGCGCTCGGCCGCTTCAGCGGCGCCGGCCCGACGGCTGAGGAGTGGCGTCACGGGGTGGAGTCGATGCGCCTGATCGCCGCGCAGGCGGCGCGCTGCCAGGTGACCCTGGCCCTGGAGCCGCTGAACCGCTTCGAGATCTATCTGATCAACTCCGCCGCCGACGGCGCGCGCTTCGTGCGCGAGGTCAACCATCCCAACTGCCGCTTGATGTACGACACCTTCCATGCGCACATCGAGGAGAAGTCGATCCGCTCCGCCCTGCAGGGCTGCCGCAGCGAACTGGTGCACGTGCACATCTCCGAGAACGACCGCTCCACCCCGGGACGCGGCCAGGTGCACTGGGCCGAGACCTTCGATGCGCTGCACGAGCTGCGCTACGACGGCTGGCTGACCATCGAGGCCTTCGGCCTGGCCCTGCCCAGCCTGGCCGCGGCGACGCGCATCTGGCGGCGCATGTTCGTAAGCGAGGAGACCCTGGCCGCCGAGGGCCTGGCCTTCATGCGCAGCCAGTGGGAGAGCCGCTGCCAGGGCCGCCCCCAGGCCGCCCAGGCGCGCTGATCGCGCTCGGCCGCTGCCGCTGGGCGGAGAGCTGCCTCTTTCCCTCCCCGTCCCAGCCGGGATCATGACGCCCCCGTCCAGGAGCCTCATGAACGCCATCATCCATACCGCCCGCGGCGACATCAACGTCACCCTCTTCCCCAAGACCGCGCCCAAGACGGTCGAGAACTTCGTCAAGCTCGCCAAGAGCGGCTATTACGACGAGCTGGCCTTCCACCGCGTGGTGCCCGACTTCGTCATCCAGGGCGGCTGCCCGAACACCCGCGCCGGCGCCAAGGGCCGCCCGGGCACCGGCGATCCCGGCTACAAGATCAAGTGCGAGCTCTTGCCCGGCAATCCCGAGAAGCATCAGCCTGGCACCCTGAGCATGGCGCACGCCGGCAAGGATACCGGCGGCAGCCAGTTCTTCGTCACCCACCGCGCCACCCCGCACCTCGACAACGTCCACACCGTCTTCGGCCGCATCAAGTCCCCCGAGGACCTGAAGGTGGTACTGCAGATCAAGGAAGGCGACCGCTTCAAGGTCGAGATCCTCGATGGCTGACGCCGCCGGGGGCCTGTCGGCCGCGCAGCGCGCCTTCGTCGACCTCCTGGTCGAACGCAAGGCGCTGAAGTTCGGCGACTTCACCCTCAAGTCCGGGCGCAAGAGCCCGTACTTCATCAATACCGGCTGCTTCCACCAGGGGGCGGACCTCACCGCCCTGGGTGCGGCCTATGCCGATGCCATCCGCCGCCGCTTCGGCGACGGCGTGCAGGCGATCTTCGGTCCGGCCTACAAGGGCATCCCCCTGGCCCTGGCCACGGCCCAGGCCTACCAGGCCCTGGTCGGCCATCCGGTCGGCTGGGCCTTCGACCGCAAGGAGGCCAAGGATCATGGCGATGGCGGACTGTTCGTCGGCTGCCCGCTGACCCCCGGACTGCCGGTGGTGGTGGTCGATGACGTGATCACCGCCGGCACGGCGGTGCGCGAGACCATGGCCAAGCTGGCGCCGCTTAAGCTCGCGGTGCAGGGCGTGCTGGTGGCCGTCGACCGGCAGGAGCGCGGCCAGTCCGCGCTGAGCGCCGTCGAGGAGCTGGCCGAGGCCTTCGCCATGCCGGTGTTCAGCACCATCACCATCACCGAGGCCGCCGACTACCTGCACGGCAGCGGGCGGATGACGGTCGAGGAACGCGCACGCATCACGCAGTATCTCGGGCGCTGAGCGCCATCTGAGCGGGCGAGGACGATGCGCGCCGCGCGGCCGCCTGGCAGCCCTGCTACCTGCGTAGTCCAGCTCGTCCGCGACGTCGCCCATCTCCCCAGCCCAGCATGTCGCCTATCTTTTTCATCCCTCCTTCCCGTTGCATCCCCGTCCATCGCCGCGCCGCGCAAGCCCTCGCGTCCAGCCCAGGAGTTCCCCACCGGGGTCGGGCCGGCGGGCGTACGGTATCCGTTCCAGCCGCTCGGGTCCTTCCTCATGGACACCTCCCGGTCGATCGGATGCTACGCCCATGCGCTATCTCGTCACCGGCGGCAGCGGCTTCATCGGCAGCCATCTCGTCGAAGCCCTGCTGGCACGGGGTGACCAGGTCCTGGTGCTGGACGACCATTCCACCGGATCGATCGACAACCTGGCGGGCCTGAGCCGCCATGCGGGCATGTCCCTCACCCATGGCTCGGTCTGCGATGAACTGCTGGTCGATGAATGCTGCCAGCAGGTCGACGCCATCGTCCATCTCGCGGCCGCAGTCGGGGTCAAGCGCATCCTCGACCGCCAGGTCAATTCGATCGTCACCAACCTGCGCGGCACCGAGACGGTGCTGCGCGCCGCGCATGCCCATGGCCACCTGCCGGTGCTCTACGCCTCGACCAGCGAGGTCTATGGCAAGCAGGCGCACACTCCCTTTCGCGAGGACGACGACAGCGTCATGGGCGCCAGCAGCCTGCACCGCTGGAGCTATGCCTGCTCGAAGCTGATGGACGAGTTCTTGGCCCTGGCCTACCACCGCGAGCGCCAGCTGCCGGTGACCATCGCCCGCTTGTTCAATGTCACCGGACCCCGGCAGAGCCCCGCCTATGGCATGGTGCTGCCGCGCTTCTGCGCCTCGGCCCTGGCCGGCACCGCCCTGCAGGTGCATGGCGACGGCCTGCAGTCGCGCTGCTTCCTGCATGTCCGCGACTGCGTCACGGCGATCCTGGCGCTGCTCGACTGCCCGGCGGCGGTCGGCAAGGTCGTCAACATCGGCTCGACCACGGAGGTCTCGATTGCGACCCTCGCCGCCCGCGTCATCGCCCTGGCCAAGAGCGCCTCGCGCATCAGTCAGCTGAGCTACGCCGATGCCTATCCGCAAGGCGGCTTCGAGGATCTGCGCCGGCGCGTGCCCTCGGTCGAGCGTCTGACCACGCTGACCGGCTGGACGCAGTCCCTGGATCTCGATGCGACCATCCTCGACCTGCTGGCCTGGCAGCGCGCCAAGCCCGGCAGCGCCCGCTTCCCCTCCATCATGCGTTGACCCGGAGCCCTCATGACCCCTCGCGCCCTCATCGCTCTGCACGCCCCCCTCCAGCGGGGCTGGTGCGTCCTGCTCCTGGCTGGCTGCGGCGCCCTGGCCCAGGCCCGCGCCGCCGACGTGGCGGCGCCGCCGGTCGACCAGGCGCGCATCGTCGCCGCCGACATCATCCATGGCCGGGCCTTCGACCTCTCCGCCGCGGGCCGCCAGGACCTGGCCCTGAAGCTCGACGCCCTGGCCAAGGGCGTGAAGGACGGCTCGGTGACGCTGTCCGACGCGGCCCTGGTCATGCAGATCCTCGGGCCCGCCGTGCAGGCGGTGCCGAGCACCCCGGTGACGCATCAGGCCCGGGTCTCGGCCGCGCACGCCGAGTCGCTGATCGATGGCACCGCCGAGACCACCCCGCCGCCCGGCGACGCCCCCGTGACGGATGCGCCCGCCGCCGGTGCTCCCACCCCGGTTGCGCACCCCGTCCCGGATGCCCCCGCGCCGCCGAAAGTCTTCATCGCGGAAGTCTGCGGAGTCGAGAACGGTCCCGACCACCAGGTCTCGGTCGCGGCGCTCAACGCCAGCCGCAAGGACGGGCTCCTGGTCGGCGAGCACGTCGTCTTCAAGGACAAGGGTGTGATCATCGCCCAGGGCACGCTGCGCCGCGTCACCGATCAGCTGGTGTTTGCCGAGGTCACCAAGGGCTCGCTGACCGATCCCAAGACCGACGTCAGCGAGGACGACAAGGCGGTCATCACCGTCAGCCAATAGGCGGGACGCCCGGAAGGCCACGTTGCTTGTGGGCTTTTTTGGCCGATAGGCCAATAGGCCGATTCAGCAGGTCGCCAGCCCGTGCGCGATGGTGGCGCGGATCGAGTCCTCGCGCCGCAGGTAGGAGCTGGTCAGGTTGCGGGCCATGCGGCGCAGGATCGCGCGGTCGCTGGCCGGAGCCAGATAGGGTGCGGCGCCGGCATGGTCGAAGGGCCCGACGCGCGCGTCGAGCTCCTCGCGCGTGACCATGCGCCCGCCTTCGAAGAGGTCGATGAAGCCACCGCGCCAGCGTCCCAGGACATGCTTGGGCAGGGCGATGACCTCAAGGTCCATGTGCAGCCGCCGGCCGATCAGGATCCACAATGCGGTCAGGGTGATGGGCAGGCCGATGCGCCGCTCCAGCACCCAGGGCATGAAGGAATTGAGCGGATTGTCATAGTCCGCGCGGTCGCCATCGAAGCCGCAGTCATGGCACAGGAACGCCGCCAGGGAGGCGCCGTCGGCGTCCGCCGGCATGCGTCGGGCCAGCGAGTCGAGCGCGGCCGCGCCGGCGGTGCGGTAGTCGCGCCGTGGCACGTGCAGGCGCGGCAGCAGCCAGATCCCGCCTTCGAGATCCTCGCCGCACTCGGCGAAGGCGTCGACCAGGGCCTCGGCATCGGCGCGCAGCACCAGGTTCAAGAGGCTGGTGGCGGGCGGGACAGCGCGCGCGAGCGCCATCTCCCAGGTGCGCTCCAGCAGCTGCGGATCGGCGCCGAGGCGGCTCGCCAGCGTATCCTGGACGACCGGATCCTGATCGTCGAACAGGGCCAGGATGGCGGTGATCGGGTCCATGGCGCTTAGCCGCGCCGGGTCGGGACGCGGTCGGGAACGGTCGGTAGCGCCATCTGCCGGCACAGCACTGCCGCTGGCATGCTGCGGGAGTCATCCATGCCGCTGCGCCTGCTGGGTCAGGACCGCGACTTCGCGCAGCCACGGCAGGTGCGGGGTCAACCGCAGCGAGCCCTGCAGGCGGATGTCGCTCCAGACGTTGAGCGCCATGACCACGTTTTCGGCCACCGCCTCGGGGCTGAGGATCGCCTCATCGCGATGCCCCTGGCCGAGCAGCGGCAGCGATAGCAGCGCGGTGCGCACCAGCGCCTCGGCGATCGCATCCGAATCCTCGGGCAGGCGCAGCAGCAGGTCGCCGCGCGCCCGCGTGCAGGCCGCAGACAGGGCCTCGATCGCGCCGTCGAAGCGCAGCTTGCCGATTTCGTCAATCAGGCCCTCAAGCACCACCTGGTTGGTGATCGCCTCATGCAGGTGCGCGCCCAGCCAGCCGGCCAGGAGCGAGCGCTGTTCGGCGCGCAGCCGGCTCTTCGAGACCACCCCCAGCCAGCGCTCGGCCAGTTCGCTGTCCTTGCCGCCGCAGCCGCGGTAGCGCCGCAGCGTCTCCTCGGCGACATGCAGATGACCCAGGCGCAGTCGGCAGAAGAGCAGCCGCCGCCACGCGTCCGGGTCATTGGGCCGGGCCGAGGCGAAGCGTGCGAAGGCCGCCGCCGCGGCCGGCAGGTCGTCGAGCGCCTCGCAGGCCTGGCCGAGGTCGAAGTGCGCCACCGGGGTGGCCTCGATCGCGGCATTGGTGGAGGACAACAGCAGTCGCGCGGCGCGCAGCAGTCCCAGGCGCAGCGCCAGACGGCCGAGCTGCACGCAGGTCCAGGGATGCTCGGAGCCGGACATCGCCGCCCACGGCGCCTCGTCATCGGCGCTGAGGTCACTCCACAGCGCCTGGGCGGCGCGCAGCGCCTTGCGCGGCTCACGCGGGCGGTGCTCGAGCAGATCCGCGATCTGCGCGGCGACCAAGAGCGGCAGGCGGCCGAACTTGGTGATCAGCCGCTCCAGCCCGGTGGCGCCACCCCAGTGCCCGGGCCCGTTGAGCACCAGGGCTTCCAGGAAGGCGCGGTCCAGGTCTGGATGCGGCTGCTCGAAATCGATCTCGACGCTCTCGCGGCTCGGACCGATCAGCCAGGCGTGCTCGAGGCCGGTGGCGCGGTCGTATTCCAGGTAGCAGTCGCGCTGCATCGACGGCAGCCACGCCCACATCGCCAGCACCCGGGTGTTGAGCACCGGATCGAGTTCGCGCGCCTGCTCCGGTTCGAGATTCAGGCGCAATCTGGCCATCTGCGCGTACTCATCCAGCGAGGCCGGGAAGGTGCCGAAGATCACCGCCAGGCCGCCGAGCTTGAGTTCGCGGCCCTGCTCGTCGCTGAGCGTCACGTCCAGGCCAGCAGCGACCAGCGGCGGAGGACGCACGCGTCCCTGCCGTAACTTGGCGCGCTGGCTGTGCCAGTCGTGGTTGAGAAGGAGGAGGGGATAGTGCATGCCCCGAATGGACGCCAATCTACGGGCCAGGGTTCAGCACGCTACCACGTGTCGGTGCTCCTCATGCATGCAGGCTCAGCGCCTGACGCCGGCGAGCCCTCTGGCGCGGGTCGGCTCAGCAACATGATGCGCCCATGGCTTCGACTACGACCCCCATCACTGCTCCGGCGATCGTCGCCGAGCACCTGACCAAGTCCTTCCGCATCTTCGATCGCCGTCCCGGCTTCCTCGGCTCCATGCGCGACATCGTCGACCGCCGCTACCGCTCGCTGACCGCCGTCTCGGATGTCTCCCTGAGCGTCGCCGCTGGCGAGGCGGTCGGTTACATCGGTCCCAACGGGGCCGGTAAGAGCACCACCATCAAGATGCTCACCGGGATCATGACTCCGACCGGCGGCACGGTGCGGGTCAATGGCTTCGATCCGCAGCGCGAGCGCTCGCGCTATGTGCGCACCGTCGGCGCCGTCTTCGGCCAGCGCTCGCAGCTGTGGTGGGACCTGGCGGTGGGCGAGAGCTTCGAGCTGTTGCGCCACCTCTATGGCGTGTCGCAAGCCGACTTCGACCAACGCCTGGCGCGCTACGACAGCGTCCTGGGCCTGAGCGAATTCCTGCGCACCCCGGTGCGCAAGCTGTCCCTGGGGCAGCGCATGAAGGCCGACCTCGCCGCGAGTCTGCTGCATCAGCCGCAGGTGCTGTTCCTCGACGAGCCGACGGTCGGCGTGGACGTGGTCACCAAGATCAAGCTGCGCGAATTCCTGGTCGAGCTCAACCGCGAGCAGCAGACCACCATCCTGCTGACCACCCACGATATGCAGGACATCGAGGCGCTGTGCTCGCGCGTGGTGGTCATCGACCACGGCAAGATCATGCACGACGGCAGCCTGGAGAAGCTCAAGGAACGCTACGGCGGCCAGACCAAGCTGATGCTCACGCTCAAGACCCCGCAGCGCCTGATTGATGTCCGCGCCCAGCTGCCGGGCGAGGGCGTGCAGTGGGAGCAGCGCAATCCGGTCGAGCTGCTGGCCTCGCTGCCCAGGGGTACCGAAGTACCGCAGGTGCTGCAGCGCTGCCTGGCGGTGCTGCCGGTGGCCGATGTGGCGATCGAGGAGCCGACCATCGAGGAAGTGGTGAAATCGCTGTACGGGGACCGTTCCGGATGAGCCTGGCGCTTGCCTGGGCTCCTGCCCGCCCTCTCATCAGACGCGAAACCGCTATCCATGACCAGTCCCCTCTACCAGCATAACGACGTCGCGCGCATCATCGACCTGGCGCTCAGCGAAGATCTGCGCGAGCAGGGTGATGTGACCTGCCGGGCGCTGGTGCCACCGAGCGCCCAGCTGCAGGCGACGATCACCGCCAAGGCCGCGGGCGTGGTCTGCGGCCTGGGACTCTTCGGCCTGGTCATCGAGCAGCTGCGCGCGCGTGGTCACGGCGCGGTGACCATCGATGTTGCCAGCGCGGATGGCACGGCCGTGGCCGTGGGCGATGTGGTGCTGCGCGCGCATGGCGATGCGACCACCCTGCTGATCGGCGAACGCACCGCGCTGAATCTCAGTCAGCGCCTGTCCGGCACCGCGACCCTCACCCAGCGCTACGTGCAGGCCGTCGCCGGCACCCGGGCGGGTATCTTCGACACGCGCAAGACCAGCCCGGGCCTGCGCCTCCTGCAGAAGTGGGCCGTGGTCTGCGGCGGTGGACGCAACCACCGCATCGGCCTCTACGACCAGGTCCTGATCAAGGACAACCACATCGCCCTGATGGCAGGCGAGCGCGGCTCCTCGCCCGCCGCCGAGGCGGTGCGCCGCTGCCGCGCCGCGCTCGGACCTGCGACCGTGGTCGAAGTCGAGATCGAACGCCTCGAGGACCTCGAGCCGGTGATCCAGGCCGGGGCCGACATCGTACTGCTCGATAACCTCGGGGTCGAGGCCCTGCGCGAGGCAGTCGGCCGCCGCGACGCCCTGGCCCGGCCCGGGACCAGGCCGACCGAGCTCGAGGCCTCGGGGGGCATCACCCTCGAGACGGTGCGCGCGGTGGCGCTGTGCGGGGTCGAGCGCATCTCCACGGGCGAACTCACGCACTCGGTCCGCGCGCTCGACTTGTCGATGCGCTGCCGTGCGGGGTGAGGCGATGCGTGGCGATGATCCCCTGACCGCGGTGCGCCGCATCGCTGCGTCCGCGACCATCATCCTGCTCGATGCCGGAGCCCAGGGTGAGAGCTACCTCGCCTGGGGCGAGCACCTCCAGATCGTGCCCTGGGTCCCGGGCCAGGAGCTGGGCGCCTGGCTCGACGGCCTGGTGGCGCGTCAGCCATCCAGCGACTCCGGCAACGCGACCCAGGCGGGCTGGTGCGATTTCCGGGGTGGGGTCTTCGTCCAGCTCGATTA
>Ga0302314_10013492_pt1 | contig 14045 bp, 14 predicted proteins | sample III_Palsa_N2_3_FD_200533 | JGI IMG/M metagenome (GOLD analysis project Ga0302314, IMG submission 200533) | Peat permafrost microbial communities from Stordalen Mire near Abisko, Sweden - III_Palsa_N2_3 | ecosystem: Environmental > Terrestrial > Soil > Palsa > Peat permafrost | place: Sweden... | reverse complement strand
ATCGCCGCCTGATCCTCAGGAGACAGAAGCTGATAGCTCCAGTCGAAAGTTGCGCGCAGCGTTTGGTGACGAGGAAGCGCCGTGCGACGCCCATGCGTGAGTATTCGGAAACCGTCCTCTAGCGAGCCGGCCAGCCCTCGAACGCCCAGGCTGGGTAGGCGGCCAGACGCAAGCTCGATCGCCAACGCGATGCCGTCCAGTCGATGGCAAATTTCCGCGACATACGGAGCGTCAGCGTCGTCAAGGTTATAGCCGCCGAGCGCGTGGCCGGCGCGATCCTCGAACATCGCCACAGCCGAATATCCGCGCGCTTCCTCTGCCGACAGAGCCGATGAAATCGGAGGAAGTTGTAGCGCCGAAAGGTGATGGACCCACTCCCCGGCCGCGCGAAGCAGTTCGCGAGTGGTCGCAAGGATGGTCACACCCGGGGCGCGTCCCAGTAGATCCTCAGCAAAGCCTGCCGCCAGATCGACCACATGTTCGCAGTTGTCCAAGAGCAGCAGGACCCGCGTTCCCTCGACGGCGACCGCAATCCCCTCAACAGGGTTTTGCTGCGGGGGAAGATTGAGTCCGAGCGCCGCGGCTACACCGGCCGACATCTGCCTGCCATCCTCCATCGCCAGATCGATGAAGACCATAGCGTCGAATTCGTCTTTCAGACGCTCGGCGATGGCGAGAGCCACGGTGGTCTTGCCGATCCCACCTGGGCCGACCAGTGAAAGCAGCCGGCGGTGCGTCACCTCCTGAGCCAGGGCCTCGACCACCGCCGCTCGACCCACGACACGAGCAATTTGAACGGGGAGCCGCTGGGGTCTCAGCGGCCCACCGTCAGCCTCGTCGATCGACCGCTTGCTTGTCGTTTGCGCGACGCTAGCCGCGAAGCAATATCCGCGGCCCGGAACCGTAGCGATGTACTGTTTCCCGTTCTCGCCCAGAGCCTTCCGCGCGGCTGAGATAGCGACCCGCACCAGGGTCTCGTCCACGACGGCGCCGCGCCAGACAATCCGAGTAAGGTCTTCCTTGGAGAGGGTTTCGCCCGGACGGGAGACCAGGGCGACCAGGATGTCGAGGGCGCGGCTGGGAAGGTTCACGCGCACCCCGGAGCGCCAGAGCGCCCGAGCCGCCGGCGCCAACTCGAACTCGCCGAACGCGAGCTGCTCTCCCACCGCCGCACTCGATGCGAGTGTCATGGCTGCCCTGACGAGTTGAGACCTCGCATAGGTCATACCCCCATCTCTGGGTGAACATGAGTCGTTCACTGGGTGAACCCAAGGAAAGCCCAAAGCCAGATCGGTTTACAAACAAACACAACCCTTCACTGGCCCGCCGCACGAACCGGAACGCATCTAGTCGGAGCCGGCCTGGACGGCCTGGAGGCTCCCGATGGACGATCCTGAAATCAGCACCCTAGGGGATTCCCGCCGGGATGTTTTGGCCGGCGCAGTCGGTCTGACCTTGACGGCCGCGCTTCCCGCGGCTGCCGCAGGCCCTCGCAAGGAGAGCGCTATGAGCAAGCCGAGTATCGTGTTTTCCCACGGCATCTGGGCCGATGGCTCTTGTTTCTCGAAACTGATCCCCACCCTGCAGGCGGAGGGTCATGACGTGATCGCCGCACAGTACGGCCTGGATACGCTGAAGGCCGATGTCGACGCTACGATCGCGGCGATTGAGCGGGTCGCCCCAGGACCGGTCGTCCTGGTTGGTCACTCCTACGGCGGCACCGTCATCACCAAGGCGGGTGTACACCCCAGGGTCGCCGCCCTGGTCTATATCTGCGCTTTGGGCCCGGATGAGACCGAGACCTCGGCCAGCATTCAAGCCAAGTTCCCCACCACGCAGGTATTTCAGAACATCGATGTCCAAAACGGCCGCGTCTGGCTGAAGCCGGTCACCGGCGTCCCGTGCTTTGCCGGCGATCTCTCCGAAGAAGAGCAGGGCGTCGTCTATGCCACTGCCGCCCCGCCGGCCGCCACTCTGTTCACCGAGCAGGTGGACGGCGTCGCCTGGAAGTCGAAGCCGAGCTGGTACATCGTGGGCGCCGAAGATCGCGCCGTCCATCCGGACCTGGAGCGGTTCTGCGCCAAGCGTATGGGCGCCACCACCACAGAGCTGAACAGCAGCCACGTCCCGATGCTCTCACAGCCGCGTGCGGTGCTTGAGGTGATCCACAACGCTTGCGCCGGGGTCGCGACGAAAAAAGGGTAAGCGGCCTGGAACGATTATCGCGGGGCCGGAAGCACCCCACGCGAAAGGTGCTCCACGCTGTCTGCTGACGACCGTTTCCTCCCGGTCGCGACTGGCCCCCTTGCGGCCTCTCATCCGACCGCAAGGGGCTTTTCTCAAACGATAGACGTCCGCCGCGCCGACGGCGCCAGCGGACTGCCGGACGACCTTGTCGTCAAAGGAGAAACCGATGGGAGATCGCATCACCATCAAGGGCCGGAATGGAACGTTCGGCGCCTACCTCGCGCGACCTGGCGCGTCGCCGGCGCCTGCCGTGGTCGTGCTGCAGGAGCTGTTCGGGGTGAATGCGGACATCCGCAAGACCTGCGACGTGCTGGCGGATCTGGGCTTCCTCGCGGTGGCGCCGGACCTGTTCTGGCGACAAGAGCCGGGCGTCGACCTCAACGTCAGGTCTGCGCCCGACTGGCAGCATGGCCTGCGCCTATACCAAGCTTACGATCGCGACGCTGGCGCAAGGGACGTCAAAGACGCCGTCGCGGCAGCGGCGAAGTTGCCTGACTGCACCGGCAAGGTCGCCGTCCTTGGCTATTGCCTCGGTGCGTTGATGACCTTCCTGACGGCGGCCCGCTTCAGCGTCGACGCGGCCATCGCCTATCACGGCGGCGATACAGAAAAGTACCTGGACGAGGTCGATGGTCTCAACGCGCCGCTACTGATGCACCTCGGCGAAGAAGACGAATTCATCCCCAGACCGGCGCAGGCCGAAATCAAGGCCGCGTTGGCCAGGAAACCAAACGCGATAGTGTACAGCTACCCCGGCCAGTACCACGCGTTCTCCCGGCACAATGGCGCGCACTATAACGCCGCCGCCGCGGCGCTCGCCAACGGTCGGACGCACGATTTTCTAAACCGTCACCTACGATGAACAGCGCCGGTTGGATGATTCACGCGTGTGAATCCAACTTGCATAAGAAGACGGTGGTAGAGACGCCATTCGCCTACGGGGACCTTTGCGGGCGGTTCGAGGCAGCGGTTGGACGCCTCGACGCGTCTACGGTCAGGCGACTGGAATCCAGTGCAGCCCCGTGGCCGCAGGTTGAGGCCGCCATGCGCGCGATGGCCGGCGAGAGCGGCCTCATGCGGTTTGCCGTCTTCGACCAGGGCGCTATCGCGTCTCTGTCGGGCTCCCGAATCCGCTGCCGACTGTATTTGGTCGGCAACCCGACAGTCGCCGCCCGTATCGTTCGGATCGACGAGCGCGGCGCCTCATACGTTCCTTTCCGTGTCGCTGTGTACGCGGCGCCGCGACAGGAGGGTGCGACGACTACGTTCGATCGTCCTTCGTCGTTGCTGGCGGGTCTGGGTCGGGCCGAACTCGACGACATCGGCAAGATGCTCGACCGAGAAATCGACGACGCGGTGTTGAAAGCGACCTCAGGCGCTTGACAGCCACACCAATTGTCCCCGGCGCGACAACCTGATCGACTACGTCCTTGTCCGCGCGTTCGCGCCGACACTTGACGGAGATTCACCCAGATGGGTTCCTGCCCCTGCGCTCGACCAGCGCCGGCTCTTTGACATTGTGAGATTGGAGAGAACCTGGGGCGCCGCCGTGACGGCGCTGGGGACGGGGGACCGTAGTTTGTGGTGATCTGTGGTTTCACGTGAAACATCGCCGCCGCTAGGCGTCGTCGGCGGCTCAGGAAAACCGCAAGCGACAGGTAGTGCGCCGGCTGAGCCTGGTGCGGATGAGAGGACTCGAACCTCCACGCCTTACGGCGCTGGAACCTAAATCCAGTGCGTCTACCAATTCCGCCACATCCGCGTGGGGGCGACGCCTAGCAGGCCGCACGAGGCGCGCCAAGCCTTGGTGGCGGCAGTTCCCAACCGCCTCTTGAGACCGTTTTGAGCGCGTGACATAAGGGCCGTTCGTTTTCGCGCCGCCGGCCAGGACGCTTCTTGGCGGCGGCGTTGTCTTTTCCGGCGACCGCCTAAGGCGCGCGCCGCACCGAGGTCATATCGATGCAGGTTACGCAGATTTCGGGCGAAGGCCTGAGCCGGGTCTACGGGATCAAGGTCGGCGCCGACGAGCTGGGCGCCAAGCTTGAGGCCAAGATCGCCGAGATCGCCCCGCGCATGAACATCCGCGGCTTCCGGCCGGGCAAGGTGCCGCCCGCGCACGTCAAGCGCATCTACGGCAAGGCGCTGATGGGCGAAGTCGTGGAGCAGACGCTGGATGAGACCAGCAAGCAGGTGCTGGAGGACAACGGTCTTCGCATCGCCACCCAGCCGGACCTGAAGCCGCTGTCCAACATGGACGAGGTGATCGCCGGCCACGAAGAGCTGTCTTACGAGCTCAACGTCGAGGTGATGCCTGACTTCGAGCCGCTCGATGTGGCCGGCCTGAAGCTCGAGCGCCCGGTCTATGCGCCCAGCGAAGCCGAAGTGGACGAGGCGCTGGCCGAGCTGGCGCAGCAGAGCCGCACCTACGAAACCCGCACCGGAAAGGCCGCCAAGGCGAAGGACGGCGACCAGGTGGTGATCGACTTCGTCGGCCGCATCGATGGCGAGGCGTTCGAGGGCGGCACGGCGCAGGACGCCCAGCTGGTGCTGGGGTCGGGCCAGTTCATTCCCGGCTTCGAAGAGCAGCTGGTCGGCGCCAAGGCGGGCGACGAGGTGCTGGTAAAGGTGGACTTCCCCGAGACCTACAGCGTCGAGCGGCTGAAGGGTAAGGCGGCGGAGTTCACCGTCGAGGTGAAGGACGTGAAGGCGCCGATCGAGGCCGAGGCCGACGATTCGTTGGCCGAACGGCTGGGCATGGGCGACCTGGAGGCGCTGAAGAACGCGCTGAAGATCAACCTCGAGAGCCAGTACGCCGGCGCGACGCGGATGAAGATCAAGCGCGCCCTCTTGGACAAGCTCGACACCGGCCACGACTTCCCGCTGCCGCCGCGCATGGTCGACTCCGAGTTCGCCGGCATCTGGAGCCAGGTCGAGGCCGAGCGCGAGCGTGGCGAGCAGGCCCCGGAAGACGCGGACAAGTCCGAAGAGGAGCTGCGCGGTGAATACCGCAAGATCGCCGAGCGCCGGGTGCGCCTTGGCCTGATCCTGGCCGAGATCGGCCGGCGCGATAACATCACCGTCTCCGATCAGGAGATGGGCGAGGCGATGCGGCAGGAGGCGATGCGCTACGGGGCGCAGGCCCAGCAGATCTTCGACCTGATGAAGAACAATCCCAACGCCCAGGCGCAGATGCGCGCGCCGATCTTCGAGGAGAAGGTGGTCGATCTGATCCTCTCGCGCGCCGACGTCACCGACAAGCCGGTGACCAAGGACGAGCTGATGGCCGAGGACGAGCTGCCGGAAGGCTACGGCGAGGAGGCCAAGCCCGCGGCGAAGGCGAAGAAGCCGGCGAAGGCCAAAGCCAAGGCCGAAGCCGCTGAAGAGCCGACGGCGGAAGAGGCGCCCGCGCCGAAGAAGAAAGCCGCTCCCAAGGCGAAGGCCGAAGCCTCCGACGAGGCCGAGCCTGCCGCGCCGGCGAAGCCCAAGCGCGCCGCCAAGGCTAAGTCTGAATGAGCCTCCCTCCCCCTTGGGGGGAGGGACAGGCGATGCGCAGCATCGACAGGGTGGGGATGTCAGACGCCGCAACGACCGGCGTCGTTGTTTCCACCCGACTCCCCCACCCTGACGGCTTCGCCGTCGTCCCTCCCCAGGTGGGGGAGGGAGGTGGTGCTTGCAACCGCGTCGCCGCGACGCGATATCCAGAGCTACACCGGCCGCGATCGAACGGCCGGATCCGCATTCATCTGAAGGACTATTCGCATGCGTGATTCCTGGCGCGATGACGTCATCCCGACCGGCGACGTTTTCCCGACCACTTCCAACCTCGTGCCGATGGTGGTGGAGCAATCCAGCCGCGGCGAGCGGGCGTTCGACATTTTTTCGCGGCTGCTGCGCGAGCGGGTGATTTTTCTCAACGGCCCGGTCGAAGATGGCATGGCCGCGCTGATCTGCGCCCAGCTGCTCTATCTGGAGAGCGAGAATCCCAAGAAGCAGATCGACATGTACATCAACTCGCCGGGCGGCATCGTCACCAGCGGGCTCGCGATCTACGACACCATGCAATACATCAAGAGCCCGGTCTCGACCGTGTGCATGGGCATGGCCGCCTCGATGGGGTCGTTCCTACTGATGGCCGGCGAGCCCGACCTGCGCATCTCGCTGCCGAACGCGCGGATCATGGTGCACCAGCCTTCGGGCGGGTTCCAGGGCAAGGCGTCGGACATCGAGCGCCACGCCGAAGACATCGTGAAGACCAAGCGCCGCCTCAACGAACTCTACGCCAAGCATTGCGGCCGCACCTATGAAGAGGTGGAGCGCACGCTCGACCGCGACCACTTCATGAGCGCCGAAGAAGCCAAGGAGTGGGGCATCGTCGACCACATCTTCGACAGCCGCGCCGAAGCCGACAAAGATAAGAAGTAGCGTGTTGGCGGGCGCGAGTGAAGTTCGCCTTCGGCTGCTTCGCGACGGCGATGCGCCCGCCACCAACCCGCTGGCCGACGCTTTTGTATTCGGCCTGCAGGACACCAAGCAGCAGATCGTCGCCGGCGTGCTTCAGCCGGACGGCAAGCTTGGCTGGGACTTCGCGCTGACGGTGAAGCCGGGTTCGCGCCCGGACCATCCGGTGTTCTCCGGCCGGTTCGCGAGCGGCCCGGTCGACGACCGGTTCGTCTATCTCTCGTGGCTGTCAGTCCCGCGCCAGGTCTGGATCAATCGGGTGAAAGCGCGGCTCTCGACGATCGACTGGCGGCAGGTCCGCGCCGCCCAAGCCGCCGGCCTGCCGCTGGTGGCCGACATGACCGGCTGGGCGCCGGGCGATGCACGCAAGTTCGTCGAGTGGCGGTTAGCCGGCCGATGATGCGACGCCGGCCTTGCCGCAACGGCTGCGCGGCTTAGATTCTCCCTCGGGGCCAGAGGTTCGCGTATGACGTCACCGTTCGACGACTACGAAGTTGAGAAGGCGATGCGGCCTTCGACGGGCGGCTTCGCCTTCGATCTCGAGGCGGCGCTGGCGTCGGTTGTCGTGCTCCACGCCCGGGTGCCTGACGACGCCTACACCGCCCAGACGCTCGGGGCGCAGCGACTCGGCAACGGCGCCGTCATCGGCGCCAACGGGCTGGTGCTGACGATCGGCTATCTGATCACCGAGGCCGACGACGTGACGCTGACCACCAACGACGGGCGCCAGGTGCCCGCCCATGTTCTGGGGATCGATCAGGTGACCGGCCTCGGGCTCGTCACCGCCTTGGAGCCGCTGGGACTGCCGGCCCTGCCGCTGGGCGACTCCCGGCGCCTGGAGGACGGAGACCCGATCATTCTCGCCGGCGGCGGGGGTCTGGCGCACGCGATGGCCGGGCGGGTGATCGCGCGGGCGCCGTTCGAAGGCCATTGGGAATACCTGCTCAAGGAGGCCTTGTTCACCCGGCCGGGCCACCCGCACTGGAGCGGCGGCGCGCTGATCGGTCCGACCGGCGAGCTGATGGGCGTCTGTTCGTTGCAGATGAACCAGCAGCTGCCGGACGGCGATGCGCCGCTGATCAACATGAGCGTGCCGATCGAGCTTTTGCCGCCGATCCTGGACGATCTTTCCAAGGGGCTGACCGCGCACTCGCCGCGCCCGTGGCTGGGAGTGATCTCGCAGGCAATCTCAGGCAATGTCGTCATTCTGGACGTTTCCGCCGGCGGCCCCGCGGACCGCGCCGAATTGCGGCGGGGCGATATCGTCCTGGCTGTCGCCGGACAGCGTGTCACCACTCTCGCTGACTTCTACACCCGGCTCTGGGCCCTCGGCCCCGCCGGCGTCGTCGCGCCGCTGCGCCTGCAGCGCGAAGACGATATCTTCGACGTCGAAGTCCGCACCGCCGACCGCAGCTCGAGGCTGAAGAAGCGCCGCCTGAACTGAGGTTCCTTAGCGGTGGACCCAGCAGGTTTTCGAGACCGATGCAGCGCGGGCGCAGAAGGCCTTTGCAGCCTCCATCGAGGTGAACCCGGAGACGCTCGCGCGGAACAGGTGCGCGTTGTTGACCACCGCCGGTTCGATCGATCCGGCCAGGGGGGGCGAAATCATGGCGTGCAACTCGTTCAGCACGCGCTGCGCGTCCTTGGCGCTGGAACTGGCGGCAACCTGCGCGACGGCCTTCACCCCCGGGACCGCGGCGTGGGCGACAGCCTGGGCCGGCGGCGCGGGCGGCGGCGGGTAGGCGTGGGCGCTTGGCGCAGCGGTCCTGTGGGCGACGCGCATCGGCGCGGTGACGCTGGCCGCCGGCGGCGGGACAGGGTGTGCGGCCGGCTCGGCCAAGCTGGTGTTGGTGACCACCGGCAGTGGCCCGGAGCCCGCATAGCTCGGCGTCGGAGCGGTCGTCGGCGCCGGGGCGCCGCCCACGCAGACCCGCGCCAGGACCTGGGCCATGTAGGAATCGTCGGCGGGACGGACCCACTTGCCGCTGACAGTTCTCGCTGTTCCCTGGCCCATCAGGCCCGTTTCGGCATAGGCCTCGGCCTCGACGAACCGGTTGGCGCCCTGGTGGCAGTCGATCGCGGTGACGCTGCGCAGCGAGCGAAAGCCGAGCCGGTGGGCGGCGTCGTCGGTGCGCGCCTCCATATCCAGCGTGGCGTTGAAGACGCCGCCCGAACCGTTCGCCGGCGCCAGCGTCGGCAGGACGGTGATCTCCAGGCCGTCCTTGAGGATGGGCGCGGCAGGCGCCGCGAAGGCCGCAGGCGCTGACGCCGTTGCGAGCAGGAGGGCGATCAGGAGAGGAGGGCGCAAGTTGACACCTGGGATCGTGGTGAACGATTCCTTGCAGGCTAGCGCCGAAGTGTTGCGAATGTGTCGACCAGCTCCTTAACAGACACCCGCGAGGTCCCATGACGCCATCCGCCGTGCCTGACGCTGTCGCGGAGGCGGCGGGCGCCGCAACGCAGGCCCGGCGCGAAGTGGACCGGCCGACGCGATGGCTCTACGGCGCGGGCTCGATCGCCTTTGGGGTCAAGGACAACGGCCTCAGCTACTTCCTGGTGTTCTTCTACAGCCAGGTGATGGGCCTGCCGGCCCAGGCCGTCGGCCTGGCGGCGCTGATCGCCCTGGTGTTCGACGCCTGCATCGATCCGCTGATCGGCCAGCTCTCCGACAACACCCGGAGCCGGTGGGGCCGGCGGCACCCGTACATGTACGCCGCCGCGGCGCCGTTCGCGCTGGCCTATTTGGCGATCTGGAACCCGCCGCATTTGGCTGGGCCGGCGCTGTTCGGCTACCTGGTCGTGGCCGTGATCGCGGTACGCGCGCTGTCGTCGGTGTTCGAGGTGCCGAGTTCGGCGCTCGCCGCCGAGTTCAGCACCGGCTACGAGCAGCGCTCGGTGCTGTTGAGCTATCGCCTGTTCTTCGCCTGGGTGGGCGGCCTGACGGTCAACTATCTCGCCTTCGCGGTGTTTTTGACCCCTGACGCGACCCACCGAGTCGGGCAACTGAACCCAGCCGGCTACGCTCACTACGGCGTGGCGGCGGCGGCGATCATGTTCGTGGCCATTCTGGTCTCGGCGCTTGGCACGCACCGGCATATCCCCCGACTGATGCCGCCGCCGCCCAGGCGAAAGCTGACCCTGGGCCAGACGCTCGGCGAGATGAAGGAGACGCTGTCCAACCGCTCCTTCGTCTTCCTGCTGATCGCCAGTATCGCCAGCGCGATGGCGACCGGTCTCGGCGCGTCGCTGAACTCCTATTTCAACACCTACTATTGGGAGTTCACCGCCCGGCAGATCTCCTACCTGACGCTCGGGGTCTATCTCTCGGCCGCGATGGCGCTGGTCGCGGTGCCGGTGCTCTCGCGTCGCTTCGGCAAGCGTTCGGTGACGCAGACCATGATGGTGCTGGCGGTCACCGTGGGACTGACGCCGGTCATGCTGCGGTTCTTCGGCCTGATGCCACCGAACCACAGCCTGCAGCTGCTGGTGACCATCTTCTTCACCTCGGTGATCGGCACGGCGCTCGGCATCGTTTCCGCCACCATGGGCGCGTCGATGATCGCCGATGTGGTCGAGGCCTCGCAGTTGCGGACCGGCCGGCGGTCGGAGGGTCTGTTCTTCGCCGCCTCGGCGTTCGTGCAGAAATCGACCTCGGGCTTCGGCATCCTGGCGGCCTCGACGATCGTCGCCACCATCGCCCTGAAGCCGGGCGTCGATCCGGCCCGCGTGCCGCCGGACGTGATGCGACACCTCGCGCTGACCTATGTGCCCGCGCAGATCGGGCTCTACGCCATCGCCTTCGTGCTGCTCATGGGCTACCGCATCACCCGCGCCAGCCATCAGGAGACGCTGCAGCAGCTGGCGGCGGAGGCGGACTTGGGCGCCGAGCCCGCCGCGTCAGCCGTCAGTCGCCCTTGAACTCCGGCTTGCGCTTCTCAGCGAACGCCCGCCCGCCTTCGGCGAAGTCGCTGGTTTCGCTGGTGAGCATCCACTGATCGCGGTCCATCGCCGAGGTCGCGCGGTGCAAGGCGCCGGACTGGGCGTTGATCGCCTCCTTTGTCATGCGCACAGGCAGCGGGGGCAGGGCGGCGACCTTGGCGGCCCATGCGCGCGCCCGGTCCATCGCGCCGCCGGCGGGCGTCACCTCATCGACCATGCCCCAGGCGAGCGCCTGATCGGCGGGGCAGGGCTCGCAGAAGATCGCGAACTGTTTGGCGCGCGACGGACCGGCCAGGGCGGTGATCCGCGGCAGGGCGCCCCAGCTCATGTTCATTCCGAGCGCGATTTCCGGCAGGCGCAGATAGGCGCCCTGGCCGGCGATGCGAAAGTCGAGCGAAACCGCCAGCGCCGCCGCCCCGCCGATGCAATAGCCCTCGATCGCGGCGATGGTGACCTGCTCCAGGCGCTCCCAGGCGGCGCACAAGTCCGGGCCGAGGCGGGCGCTCTGCCGTCGCTCGAGGCGGGTGGCCGGCCGAGCGCCGGCGCGCTCGGGATCGGCAAGGTCCGCGCCGGCCGAGAAGTAGGTCTCGGCGCCGGTCAGGATCACGGTCTGGATCTCGGTCGAAGCGCGGAAGAAGGTCGCGGCTTCGATCAGCTGGCGCATTAGGGAGAGCGAGAAGGCATTGCGGGCGGATGGCCGGTTCAGCCGCACCTCGGCCACCGCTGCGTTGGCGGTGACGTCAAGGTCGGGCCAACTCGGCAGGGGCGCCACCGCTAGGCCCCGGCGCCGGCGATCGTCGCAATACGGGTCATGATCTCCGCTTCCACGCCGGCGTCGAGCTTCAGGCGGTCGAAATCCTTGCCGCCAGCGGGACGAATATCGACGAAAATCCCCGCCGGGTCCTCGTGGAAGTGCAGGTAGGCGCGGGACTTCAGGTAGAAGATGCCGCGGCTCTTCTCGCGCAGCACCCCAGCGGCCCTGATCCGATCCAGCAGCGGCTCAAGCTGATCGAGCACCGCGGCGCCGGCGTGTTTCATCGCCAAACCCCCTCTTCACGTCCCGTTGAAGACCTTCATGCCTTGTTCTTCGGCCAGGGCTAGCATCTCGCGGTCCCCATCCGTGTCACCATAGGCGGCCTCCAGATGGACATCCTCGCCGAACACCGCTTGCAGCCGGCGCACCTTCTCGGGCCCGCGGCAGTTCTCGCCGTCGAAATCGCCGGTGACGCGGCCGGCGTCGTCGAAGGCGAGGCGCGTGCCCAGCAGCAGGTCGGCGCCGAGGCCGCGGGCGATCGGGGAGACGATGGTCTCGGGGCTGGCGGTGACGATCACCAGCCGCGCGCCCTCGGCCTGCCAGCGACGCCAGGCGCGCAGGGCGTCGGGGCGCAGCAGGGCGCGGCCGTGCGCCTCGGCGAAATCCTGCGCCGCCGCCTCCAACTCCGCGCGGGTCATCCCGGCCAGAAATCGCCGAACCGCGGCGGCCTTGAGGCGGCCACGATCGCGATCCAGCAGGTATGTGGCGCTGGCCGGCGCAAGGGCCAGCATCCGGGCGGCATAGGCGGCCGGGCCGGAGCGCCACCACAGGAAAGCGATGAAACTGTCTTTGGTCGTCAGCGTTCCATCGAAATCAAACGCCACCAGAGGCCGGAACATTGACTGAGATTGGCTTTGGACTTGCGACGGCGGATCTTGCGACCCCGACTGGCGCTCCGGTGCGATGTTCCCCATATCGGGAATGGCCTTTCTTCGCGAGCGCCCGAAATGCGACAATGCGGCGACTTAACCACCGCGAGTCGCGCCGGGAGGCTTGTGATCCTCGGCGGGATCGGGGAATGTCAAGAATTAGACAACTCGCGGCGCATATCCTGCATCACCTTGCGGAGTGCGACGCCCGGGTGACCGTCGGCGCTCACACCGTAATAGCGCCGTTCGAGAGTGAGACAGAGCGATGACCAAAGCCGCGAGCGGCGACAGCAAGAGCACCCTCTACTGCTCTTTCTGCGGCAAGAGCCAACACGAAGTGCGAAAGCTCATCGCTGGGCCGACGGTGTTCATCTGCGATGAATGCGTCGAACTGTGCATGGATATCATTCGCGAAGAGCACAAGATCGCCTTCGTGAAGTCTAAGGACGGAGTCCCGACGCCGCGCGAAATCCGCGAAGTGCTCGACGATTACGTGATCGGCCAGGACCACGCCAAGAAGGTGCTCTCGGTCGCGGTGCACAACCACTACAAGCGCCTCAGCCATGCCCAGAAGAACAACGACGTCGAGCTGGCGAAATCCAACATCCTGCTGGTCGGCCCCACGGGCGTCGGCAAGACCCTGCTGGCCCAGACCCTCGCCCGAATCATCGACGTGCCGTTCACGATGGCCGACGCCACGACGCTGACCGAAGCGGGCTATGTCGGCGAAGATGTCGAAAATATAATCCTGAAGCTGCTGCAGGCCGCCGACTACAACGTCGAGCGGGCCCAACGCGGCATCGTCTACATCGACGAAGTCGACAAGATCAGCCGCAAGTCCGACAACCCCTCGATCACCCGCGACGTCTCGGGCGAGGGCGTGCAGCAGGCGCTGCTGAAGATCATGGAAGGCACGGTGGCCTCGGTGCCGCCCCAGGGCGGCCGCAAGCACCCGCAGCAAGAGTTCCTGCAGGTCGACACCACCAACATGCTGTTCATCTGCGGCGGCGCCTTCGCTGGCCTGGAGAAGATCATCTCCGGCCGAGGCAAGGGCACCTCGATCGGCTTCTCGGCCAAGGTGGCCGATCCGGACGAGCGGCGCACCGGCGAAATCCTGCGCCAGGTCGAGCCGGACGATCTGCAGCGCTTCGGCCTGATCCCCGAATTCATCGGCCGCCTGCCGGTGATCGCCACCCTGGACGACCTCGACGAGGAAGCCCTGGTGCAGATACTGACCGAACCGAAGAACGCCTTCGTTAAGCAGTATCAGCGCCTGTTCGAGATGGAGAACGTCGGCTTGACCTTCAGCGACGATGCGCTGAAGGCGGTGGCGCGCAAGGCCATCCTGCGCAAGACCGGCGCCCGCGGCCTGCGCTCGATCCTGGAGGCCATCCTGCTCGACATCATGTTCGAACTGCCGACCATGCAGGGCGTCGAAGAGGTGGTGGTCAACGCCGAGGTGGTGGAAGGCCGCGCCCAGCCGCTGCTGATCTACGCCGAGAAAAAGGGCGGGGCCGCGAGCGCCTAGTCCGCGGGATCGCGCTGGCCGCCGATCCAGACTTTCGGCGTGCAGACTAGCTCCAGCTTCGCGATCATGATAGCCTGTGCGTCGTCATGAACGATGCGCCTATACAGATTCGCAATCCTGAGGTGGTGCGGGCGCTGCGGGAAGTCGCGGCGCAGCGCAACCAACCCCTTACGCAGGCGATCGGGGAAAT